>ORMF010297250.1_pt1 | contig 12713 bp, 12 predicted proteins | sample 1779871 | NCBI WGS metagenome assembly ORMF01 (sample SAMEA104232316, study PRJEB22302) | groundwater metagenome | biome: forest; feature: aquifer; material: groundwater | place: USA | collected 2011-08-07 | depth 5.4 m | reverse complement strand
TTCATCGATGGCGACAAGGGCTGATACGTAGTGCTCAGCCCAGCGTTCGCACAGCCGCTTCACCCACTGTGTCTTTCGGTCCACCACGCAGCGAACCTGCATAACGACAGGAATGCGTGCTTTGTGGCAGATTTTGGCCGCGTGGAACATTCCCCATTCATTCATGTGGACCAGATCAGGCTTGATTTGCTGCAGCGCGGCGCGAATGATTTTACCGTGGCGCATGTATCCGACCGTCAGTGCAAGCGTAGCCAGCCGCCTGCCGCGTAGTGGCGCTCCGGCGCTCTGAAACATCGATACCCCCGGAATTTGGATGACTTCCGTTCCGGTCGAGTGAAACGAATCGTAGAGCGGCCCCGGCGGACAAATCAGGTGGCGTTGCACGTTCGCCGGTAAATTTTCGAGCAGGAACCGTAGGCTGCGGTTGCAGCCACCGAGTTCCGCCGTATGCGTCATGTACAGTACGCGCATTGGCTTTGAAGTATCTACAGGCATTTCAAATGCTCACCTGAAGCACCCTGAAGGGAAGCGTTGGACAACTCCGGCCGCTTTGCTTCAGGAGGTCGCGTTCTACGTGATAATACGATCGTCAGGAGAATGTAGACCGGCAACAGATATCTTGGCGCATACACGGGCGACGACGTGAAAAGGACCAGATAAACCATCGCCATGAATATCAGGTTGTCACGTAGTTTGAAGCGCGTGGAGCATAAGACGACAAGCAGCACAACGCCCAACATGGTGGCATAGAGCGTCAATACAAATGTATTCCAAAAATCAGCCCATTCGAAAAGATTGTACATTCGTGACGGAAGGCCGTAAATGAGATGAAAGGCCTTGGGCAAAAAGGCAATCGCATAACCCAGGGGATACATTTGAAGGTCGTTCAGAAAACGGTAGGCGCCACTACGATCCTCGGCATAGTCAAACAGCGCGGCTACCCTTGTGGTGTCCATGAGGGAAGTCGTATAAGGTGCCGACAACGGAATGGCTATGGACATCAGCAGCAGTAATGCGAGGATCTGCATGAATCGTAGTTTTCGCAACGGATTCCAACGCGCTGCAAGACCATAGGCCACGAGCGTAAAAAGCGTCAACTGCCAGCGCACCAGTGGCGACAATAATATTGCAATCAGGAAGAAGCGCCTATGCACCTCTCCTTCACACCAATAAAGCGCCATCAGCGCGACCAGCGGCAGGGAAAACATTTCCTTATTCAACGAAAAAAGGCTAAAAAAGATCAATGGGTTGAACGCCAGTAGTGCGAAAATTCGTAGGGGACTGATTTGCGGAATTCGGAAAAGGATTGCGCACGACACCATGAAAAGCAAGCAGTTAAGTGCAAAGATCGCGTCATGACTGAAGTCAAGCGCGTTAAGAATCAAATACGGTCCCAGTTGATTCACGCTGAGGCCGACAAGATCGTTGACATTCACTGCTTGCTTGGCCATCGTTTCATACATCAACGCGTCGGAATACATCGGAATCGGCAGATCACCCTCCAACGAGGGGTTGGCAAGGCATAGGTAGAACAGGCCAGCAACAAACAGATAGAGGCCTACCAGCCACCACACGCCCCTCGGAATGGAATAGGTTGCGATCACTCGATATGCGCTCAATGGAATGCGACTACACTGTTGGCAAGAAGTCCGATGGCTTGATCACGCTGGCAAATACTTTGCTGAAATTTGCAAGCACGTAGCGTTCAAGCTCGAGCACGCGGCGGGCACGGAGATCCTTCCACAAACATTCAATGTCAGGATGCGGGTGCCACCACACGGGATGTAGCAGCAATTGTATTGGTGTGCGGCCCTCGCGCAGCCATTCCTGTAGGCGGTCCCAAAAGGCAATCTGGCGGCGCGAATCGGACAAGTAGCGGTCCTCGCCCCAAAGTCCCGGAGCATACGAGTTCACAAAACCATCATAGCGCCGGCCCAATACGTTTTTTGACGGGCGATGGAAACTCACCGCGCGATCGACTGGCCAGCAGCACTGATTGAACCAGTCGAGTGTCTGAATGATCGGTGCTTCGGCTTCTCCGATCAGCGCTTCGTCGATGTGCAGTCCGACGCAGTGACCCAATGAGCGCAAGCGCGTCATGATCCTGCGATTTTCCTGCGAAAAGATGCCGTACGTTTCGGCGTTAAGCTGAAAAAAGAACGATGAGCGCGCACCTGCGCCGGCCGCCACCTCACCCAGTTTTTCCGCGCAAATGGGTGAAATGTCGACGTCGTGCCGTAGATAGAATGTGCGCTGGCCGGCGGGCGCCGGCGGTTCATCGATTCGGCGGAACGTATATCCGGCATCTCGCACCGACGCGATCAGCGCGGCAAAGAACTCAAATGAAAATGTTGCACTGGCTGGAGCTAATTCCATTGGATTAGCGTTGCCCCCCATGAGTATCCGACTCCAAACCCGACGAGCATGACGCGATCGCCGGCTTTTAGCCTTCCCACTCTGGCGGCGTGTTTGAGCGCGATGGGAATCGTGGACGAGACGGTATTGCCGCAATCGCGCATATAAATGAAGAATTTTTCCGTGGGAACTTTCATGCGCTTTCGCAAATGGTCTAGCATGTACTGGTTAGCCTGGTGAAATACAAAAAGGTCGATGTTATCGATAGTATTTCTCGAGCGATCTAACAGATCTTGGACTAGTTTGGGCACAATCCGGAGCGTAAAATTAAATATTTCAGGTCCGTTCATATACAAATTTTCAGGCGTACGGACATTTCCGGATTCGTCAGTAACGGGCTCCGCGTCGCGCGGAGTCCTGGCGCGGCGCAAGCCGCCAATGGGAACGATCAAATTTTCACCGCCCTGGCCGTCGGTGCCGTACACAAATGGTCCAATTAGCGCCGCATGGCCGGATGCGTCTTGTTCCTGTCCTTCGATGAGCGTTGCCGCGGCGGCGTCTCCAAAAATCGTGCGAACGCTCTTGTCGCCGGGATTCAGAAACTTGCTATACGTTTCTGCCGTAATCAGAAGAAGCCGTTGTGCCTGGCCGGTCTCGATCAATCCCTTGGCCAGCCCGAGTCCATAAATGTACCCGGAGCAGCCCAGGTTGAAGTCAAGCGCGCCCGCATCTGTCGGAATTCCCAAACGGTCCTGCATCAGGCAGGCGGTCGTGGGCAGAAAGTAGTCGGGGCTCTGTGTGCAAAGTAACAGGAAATCGACGTCTTTCGGCTGGCAGGCGCCGGACTCGAATACTTTCTTCGCGGCCGCAACGCCAAGGTCCGATGAACATTCGTCCGGAGCCGCAATGTGCCGCTGCGCAATTCCCGTTTTGCCCTCGATTTTTTCAATCGTCCAATCCGGATACTCCGCGGCCAGATTGGCGGAGGTCAGTGTTTGTGCCGGTAGATGATAGTCGATGGCTTTGATGTATGCCTGCATGCCGGCGATCCTTGAAAATTACAGCGTCACAACTTACTGTGCGGTATACCCGCCGTCGACGATCAATGTCGACCCTGTGATCCAGCGGCCGGTGCCGGCCAACAAAAAGGCGATTGCGTGCGCGACGTCCAGCGTAGTTCCGAGGCCCAGCGGATGCTGCGCCACGATCGACGCGAATTGTTCCTCGGTCACGGCAGCCCTGATCTGCTCCGACATCTCGGACTCCACCACTGCGGGGGCGACGCAATTGACGCGGATTTTCTGCCGCGCCAGTTCGATCGCCAGCGCCCGCACCAGTGCCATTACGGCGCCTTTTGAAGCGGCGTAGGCTGTGCGGCCCGGTTGACCGGTCAGACCAGCCGCTGACGAGATCAGGACAATACTGGCGGAATCTCCAAGCACGTCTTTCTGGCAGAGTCCCCGCGCAAGCCCGAAGGCCGCAGTTGTATTGACGCGCATCACGCTCTCAACGTCCTCTGCGCGCGTAATCTGAATGGGACGCATCAACTGCGCTCCAGCGCTGTGAACCACCCCATTCAGCCGCCCGGAGTTCGCGCAAATTTTCTTCATCCACGCCGGGATTTCGTCGACGGCCATGAGATCGAATAACTCGGCGCTATGTCCCGAACCCTCGAGGCCGTGCATGACTTCGTTGAGACGTTCGGCGTTTCGAGCCACCAGCACGACGCGCGCGCCAAGGCGACTCAGGAGTAGCGCGGTCTCGCGTCCGATACCGGAGGACGCACCTGTCACCAGGATCGTCCGTCCCGAGAGATCCATTGGGTTAATCATCGGCCGCTTGTCTCGGCATTCTGTTTCATCGAAAAATCCTGATCAGAGCACATGCTCGGGCAGCAGAGCTGCGAGATCGTCGAACGTTTTGCATGCGCCGATTTTTTTTGGCTGCAACGCCACCCCAAACTTCTCATCGGCCAGCGCGATAAAATTCATCACCATCAATGAATCCCATGCTTCCGTTTCCTTTAACACCTCCGCGCCTTTAAGGGTCCCCTGGTCGAAACCCAGCATTTCGTCAAGCAGCAATAAAAACTCGCGCTTTGTCATCGGTCTACTCCACGATTGTACGCGCCGGCTCACCCATCACAGTCTGACCGCCCTTTACATCCCGAATCACGACAGCCCCGATGCCCACTTTCGCGTTCTCGCCAATCGAAATCTTTTCAATCAATGCGGCGCTCGGCGCAATCCACGCATTGTCGCCTACCTGTGTGCTGCCGGCAATCATCGCGTTGGCGATCACCATCGCATTCCTTCCGATGACAACATTATGTGCGATGTGGACGAGGTTATCGAGCTTGGCGCCCTGGCGCACGACGGTATCCGACAACGCGCCGCGGTCGATGCAGGCATTGGCCCCGATTTCAACATGGTCCTCGATCACCACGCCACCCAAGTGAGGAAATTTCGTCCAGGTTCCATCATCGCTTTTGGCGTACCCAAATCCGTCAGCGCCGATCACGGTGCCTGCATGAATAATGACGTTGCGTCCAATCCGCGTATTTCCGTAGATGTGCACATGTCCGTAAATCACCGAACCCTCATCGATGAAACATTTGCCAACATACGTAAACGGACCGATGTAGACATTCGGATGAATGCGCGCGGCTGGGTCGATGATCGCCGATTGATGAATGCCACTCGGCAGCGGTGGTGTGAAGGACTTCTGAACGATCCGCGCGAAATCCAGCCGCGGGAACAGGCTCCGGATTGCGGCCTTGACTCCGTTTCGCGTAAGAATATCGCGGTCCAGTGCCGTCTTTTCGCCGACGATCAACAGGCTGGCGTGCGTCGCCGCCAGCACCTTTGACGCGCGTTTGGCGTTTGGAGTCAGAAAAGAAATGTCGCCCGCCCCGGCTTCGTTGATTGGCGCCGCATGCACGATCGGTTCCGATATCGCGTTCTTATCGAACAGTTCAACGTTATCCGCAATTTTTAAAAACTCGGCGATTTCAGCAATGGTAACCATGCTGCACATCCTCGTGGCCGCGCCGCAAACCTATTTCCGGCGAATGGTCCGATGACCCCATCTCAATATCTTATAGAGCCTGGTCTTTGCGTACGAAGGATAATCCTCGAATCGCTTCGATGGCGCCGTCATGATCGCTTCAAATTCCGCATCGGTCAAGCCCAGCTTTTTCACGACGTACTCACGATCCTGCTTCTGCATATCCTCAGGGTACGGCGACTTCTCAAGTTCTTTGAGCGCAGCTTCGCGCGTGATCTCGCCGGAACAGATCAGACTGGAGAGGTGCGTGCGGCGCTTATCGTAGCCGAATTTCTTCGGCAGAATGTATCCTTGATAAAACCGCGTATAAATCGACTCGTAGTGCTTGCCGCCGTAATACTTCCAACCCAACTTGTTCTGCAAAACGTCCATCGCTTCTGTTTTGGAGTAGTTGACATAATTCAGCAGATCTATCCATTTCAACCGAAGGCGGTCGAGCACACTTTGTAGAAGGCCTTGATGTGGGTAACTGGTCAGCCTTTGCGTACCGAACTGCCGGTGGATGGCGCGGATGTATTTCCAGTCGAGATGCCCTTGCGACCACGCGCGCGGAAGATGGCTTTCAGTCCGCACATTCACGCCTGACAATATGTATTTTAATCCAAACCGCTTGGCCATTTCAAACATCAGCGCGGTTATGGCATGGTCAGTGGGAATTTCCGAATCCGGCGTTGATGCCTTGAGGAACGCAAGCTGCAGATCCTTGAACTCGTTCCAGTCGATCACGTGCGTGTACAACTCAATATCCAATCCCTTTAACACCTGCTCGATGTTCTTGACGGCCAGCTCAGAATCCCATCCGTTGTCCAGGTGGACCGCCAGCGGGCGCAGTCCCAGTTCCTTTGTCTTGTAGGCAACATAAGTGCTATCGACGCCGCCGCTGACGCCGATAATACAATCGTATTCTTTACCTTTTCCTGCCTTTTTAATTTGTTCGACTATCATATTCAATCGCGCGCCCATCGTGGAATCGGAAACCGTACGCTGTTTGATATCAATGTCGTACTTGTGGCAATGATTGCAGACGCCCTGCGCATCGAAGATTATTTCCGGATCTGATGTGTTCATCACACAACGAGCACAAATGGTTTCCATTATCGCCTTCATAAAGTGAATGCTGCGCGCAAAACGATTTTGGACGGGTACGTGATCAATACTGCGCGGTGCTTCCCGTGAAACACAAAAAAACTGCCCGCCGCGACAGCGGCTGCGCCTGCCCGTACCGCCTCCGTGAAATGCTCAACGCTCCCTGCGCCTCCCAGCGCCACCACGGGAATCGAAACCGACTTCGACACAAGCTTGATCAGGGCCGCGTCGTAGCCGGACATCGTGCCGTCGCGGTCGATCGAAGTGAGAATGATTTCTCCCGCGCCATACTGCTCAACCTCGAGCGCGTATTCGGCGGGATCAAGGCCCGTGGATCGGGTTCCGCTGTGCGAATAGACCTCGTACCGCCCGAATAGTTTTTTCTTCACATCGATTGAGACCACGATGCTCTGAGCGCCAAATTCAGCGGAAGCCTGCCGGATGAATCCGCGATTCTCGATGGCGTAGCTGTTGATGACCACCTTCTCGATGCCGATTTGCAGTATCCGCCGAATCTGCTCGATGCTCCGAATGCCCCCGCCAAAGGCCATGGGCATGAAGGCCTCATTGGCGATGTCCTGGATGATTTGAAACGGCGGTTCACGCTTTTCAAGTGATGCGGTGATGTCCAGGAATACGAGCTCGTCGGCCTCTTTATCGTTGAAAATTTTCACCGCGTTGATCGGATCGCCGACGTATTTCGGAGCGGAGAACCTCACCGTTTTCACAAGACCCTGGTTCTTCAGCAGGAGGCATGGAATAACCCGGTGTTGGAGCATGGCTAAAAATCCGAAAACCGTTTGAGCAGTCGCATGCCGAACGAATGACTCTTTTCCGGATGAAACTGGACGCCCATGATATTGCCGCGCACGACCGCGGAGGCGAATGAATATCCGTAGTGTGTCGTGCCTAGAACATTTTCTGAATTATTGCAACTCACGTGGTATGTATGAACGAAATAGAAACACCAGGGTTCTTCCGGCTTGTCAAAAAGAGGATGCGAACGCGCGCCGGCAACTTCATTCCAGCCCATATGGGGCACTCGCAGCTTTTCGGAGTGGTCGCTGAAATTGAAGCGCCGCACATCGGCGTCGATCCAGCCTAGTCCAGGTTGCGAGCCCTCCTCACTGCGGTTGCAGAACAACTGCATACCCAGGCATATTCCAAGGATTGGCGTGTGCTCATCGAGCACTCTTTTATTCAACGCCTCAATCAGTTTGTTGGATTTTAGCTGATTCATTCCGTTGTCGAATGCGCCGACGCCCGGCAGAATCAGCTTTTGCGCCGCCAAAATCTGAGCAGGGTCCGCGGAGATGCTGCATGGGGTGCCGATTTTCTTCAGCATGTTGGCGATCGAGCCAAGGTTGCCGACCCCATAATTCACGATAACGATCATACTTGAAATTGCCCGCTCTTAAGGTTTTATTTTTCGGCTAGCGCTGTTTGGATTTCATACTGTATATTCTTTAACGCTCCAGCCTTAAAATAATAGGTTTGGATCGACTCGGAGACACGGCGCTGCTTACAGGTTGCCGCAATATCCACAAGTTCATCCGGCGTACGTGCCAACAGTGCGTGCCCGGCCTCGTACAGCGGCAACACGACTTCATGCGTCGGCAGTGCCAGGATGACCGTCGGCACGCCCAGCGCCAGCGCATCGTAATGGCAGGTTGACATTATGCTGAGATGCAGCGTGGCGCGCGCGAGTAGCTCGAATGTCGAAGCCCCCTGTTGCGCGGATAGGATATCGACATTGGAAAATCGCTTAAAAACGCGTTCGTAGGGCTGGGCGCTGGGATCGAAGACGGGGTGCAATTTGATCGTCAGCCGGAATTGCAGCCGCTTGTTCGCTGATTCCACGAATTTGGCGATAAATTCGATCAAGGCTGCGGTTGCTATGCCCTGTGTCGTCAGCACGATCGAAACGCTAATACTTTCCGATGATAGGCTCTTGCATTGGCGCCTGTATTGATCGATGCGCGGACTTCCGACCACGCGCAACGAGTTACCCCAAAATCCCGCCTGATCGATCTCTTTCTTCCAATGGTCACCGTACAGAAACAATCGGTCCGGCACGGGCATGCGGCTTTTGTATTTATGTGCGTATTCAGTCCACACATATGCCGGATGATGCCGGTCGCTGAGTCCATGCTGAAGTTCAAAGACAGGAATGCGAAGATTCTTAGCGGCGGCAGTAATCGGGTACTCGCACGGGTCGGCGACGAGCACAAACTCGGGATTGACCCGCTTCAAATACCATTGATACATCTTATAAAGCCAATGAAAGTAAAGCAGCCGCCGCCGAACCCAAGATGGCGAAAACAGCTCCGGCTTGAAACTGCTCCGTAACTTCTCGCTAAGTATCGCGGCGGTTTGATCGATCTCTTTCGACTTTAAAAGGAGCGTCAGGCCTGCCGCTAATGATTCAAGAAACGTTACAGTCATCGCGCTCTTGAACATCGCTTTACGTCTGCGCGGCAAGAACCGAACGTTATTTATACTCTCCAGTTTGCAGCATGGCCCCAGCTCTTTGATAAGATCGTCAAACCAGATGTCTTTGTAGCGCCCATTTTCGTATTCGAGCAGCCCGGACGTGCAGGTCTTGGCCACAAAGCGGCGGTGCCGTGCGAATATCAGTTCTGGAAGATCGCTGAGCGAGAAAATAGCGCGGCGACTCAGCGATATCCGGCTTGGCGAGGACGGCCCTGACATGAGTGTCCCCCCCACGCGCGGACGAAGAAACGTCCAGATGCTCCAGCCGTCCACCTCGTATTGCAGCAGATCATGCTTCACTTCCTGTTCACAGATCAATTTGTGCATTTCCGGGACGGACAAGGTCCCGGCTGAGTTCCCCGCGCAAACGGATGCTTCTGGCGGAATGACTTGTGGCTGTTCGATTGCCATGCTCTCTAAGACTTTTCCAGCGCCGGGGTTTCCGGCGCTTCCCCGGTCAAGCGTCGTTTAACAAAATCAAAGGCGATTCTTAACTCGCTTGTAGTTACGATTTTTAGCGGAAATAGAGAAAAGAGAAATAATATCATGAGTACCAGGCCAGTAACACTCGAAAGGATTATTGAATCGAAGCGCGTGTACGTGCTTGCAACATTTAGCGATATCACTACAAGTATTAATAATCCGATCTTCTTAAATTGGTATGGAATTGGATACAGACGAAAAGATATATAGCACGCCAATGCGATGACGAGAAAATATGTCAAGCAGGTCGCCATTGCGGCGCCCAAGGCGCCCCAGCGTGATGCAAATAAAAAGTTCAAGAGGACGCCAACGCAGCCCGAAAATATCGTCAGCCAGGCAAGATGAAACGTCTTCTTGAGGTAAAACAGTGGAAGCACGACCAAACACCATATGACCGTGCTTAAAATGTTAGACAAAATCAAAAGTGGAACAAATTGAAATGCGCCTAAAAAGGCGTCCCCGATGAAAATGCGAAACACCAAGGGCCCAAAAATAACCATAGCCAGTGCCACGCCTAACCCGCCAGTAAAAAGCAATAACCCAATCCGGGCCGCGATGCGTGGCCCCTCCGGACTGGAGCCAATTTCGTAGAACACGGGCGCCCATGCCATGTTGCCAGCATTAAAGACCATATATAAAATCGACGCATACTGGGAGGCAAGATTATAGAGACCTAACTCGGCCAGGGTCGAATATCGCTCGACAAAATACCGTCCGGAGTAGTCAGCGAACCACCCACCTGCCGCGTAAAATACAACCGGAACGCCAAAGCCTAGCGATTGCCAGAGGATAGTTCTATCCACCGTCCAATTCATTTTCCGAAACATGATGAAAATGGCCAAGCTTGCAGTCAAAACGCCGCCGACGATTTGCCCCCAAAGAATCCCGACAACTCCCCAGCGCATAACAATTACAAAAATGAGAATGCTGCATGTGGAAATTAGAAATGATGATCCGGTGACAATGCGATATAAAAGCGGCCGGTGCTGCGCTTGTAATAATGCCAGCGGGATAAGCAATAAGGAGTTAAAAAAAGCAATCCAAGTGCCCAGGCGAAGGTATGGATCGAAATGGACCGCGCTATAGAAATGACCTAAAATGTGGTTGCCATAAATGTTCAACACAATTGTTAAAATGAGAGCCCACATTGAAGCAGCGATGAAAAGCGTTCCGTAAAGCGTGCGTTTCTTTTCTTCATCGGCCGAATCGAAATGCATCCGGCCTGCAGCGCTGTGCATGCCCAATATCAAAAAGACATTCATAAAGGAGATGAATACGCTCACTCCGGCAAAGATCCCGTATTCCATTGGAGCCAACAGGCGCGTATATACTGGGATTAATAAAATTCCGGCCCCACGCGTTAGTAAATCGCCGATTCCATAAACAATGGATGCAGTTGCAAGGCGTTTGCCAACTTTAATCATCTTGATTCTAAATCCGTTGACGCGGGCGGGTTAAGCGATATGCGAATCAGCGCTGACGTCGTTGAATGCATTCCGTCTAAAACTCTTCGGTTTCAGTTGAACCGAAATGCGACCCATGCCGTTGAAACGCATGAAAGTAAACGCATGAAAGTAAACGAGTAGAGCCATTGGAAAGAAACAAGAATTCAAAAGCATGCAGATTATTGAATATTGAAAGATACAATCAAGCACGAAGCTTGCCTACTACGTAAACGTGTCCATCACCTAAAAACCGCGTAGAATCCAAGAGGTCATGATTGCTCGTTCTGTGTTCGGTTAAAATAATTTCATACCCCGCCTGCTCCAATAGAGATTTGTAGTTATGAATAAACATTTGTTGGCAATAGGGTACTGGCCTCTCGAGGTCGTCAAAGCTGTGATAGCGCAAGGTTGAACGGCTGAGACTGTTATTTTCCCATAGTGCGATGTACCGGACGCCGACCTTGGCGCATTGGCCGTAGAATTGGCGGACAAATTCCGGATAGCACAAGGTTGTCGTGCGCGCATGAAACAGCAGCGATGGGCGGGATTTACTGGCCAACTGCGGAAGGCAATCTGTTATGTTGTCGGCAAGAAATTTCAGGTTTGGCGCAGGGAATGCATTTTCGTTGAGATCATTCGTAATGAGATCGCGGTCTACGCCATAAAAGGATACGTTTGGAAATTTCTTCGCGAGGTAGTAATCCGGCATGGCGCAAAACACGCCAAAATTGATGACTGACTCGATTTCTGGGGCCATGTCGATCATTCCGCCAATCAATTCCTGATAACGATAGTTCAGCGCCGACCAGCCATGCTGAAATTTTCCCAGCGATGCCATATAATACCAAAGCAGATTCCAATATGTTCGGATGCTAGCATCATTGTAGCCGTCCTTGGCCTGACCTTTCGGCCGCGATGTGGTTTTCGTTTTGAGCGCGTGTTCCAGTTCCGCCTCTAAGTTTACGATGTTGGGGTCCGAGCCACGCACCTGAGTAGGCAGGTCCTTTTTGCCCTGTTCGAGTGTTTTGTTCGCGGCATCGCTCTGATTCAAGCGGTGTTGTGCCGCCGCCTTACTGAGAATCAGTTCGAAGTCGTGTGGAAATTCCTTGATGCCGCGCGTCAGGACGTCCACCGCCGCCTTGTCGTTGGCCTGCCCCTGCGATAAGGATCGTGCCCGGCAAAGGTACGCAAGAGCCGTCGGACGAACACGCAGTTCTTCCTCAAACACGGCATTCGCTTCGTCAATCATTCCAGCCGCGAAGGTGGCGGCGCCCAGAGCATAATAGTAGATATCTTCGCCGCCAAAAAGAGATTTGATGTTTGGCGTGTCGAGGAGCATGCGGTAGCGAAGATCGGCGGTAACCTCTTGCATAAAACTGATCGTCAGCGCGCGTTTGGCGTCGGCCGACTTCAATTTATTGTATGTCTTTTGAACGCGGCGGATCTGTTCGGCGGATTTCATCGGAAATGGCTTTTCGGCCTTCACTCCCTTTCCGACCGAAAACACCGACTTAAACAGCCCGTTGAAATGATATGCGACATCGCGCAATTGGTCTTTGGCGTCCGGCGTCAAGCGCTGTTCTAAACCGGTCTTAATGGTTTGAATCATGAGCGTCTCCAGTCGAATTTAATTCTGGTATCGATTTCATTTTGGTGCATTGATACCGCACACCGCCGCAATCACCCGCTTCTGCTGCGCCTCAGTTAGCCCGACGGAGCACGGCAGGCTCAGAGCGTCACGGTTGAGGCGCTCCGCTGTTTCGCAATGGTAGCTCTGGCAGCCCT
>ORMF010689403.1_pt1 | contig 12718 bp, 11 predicted proteins | sample 1779871 | NCBI WGS metagenome assembly ORMF01 (sample SAMEA104232316, study PRJEB22302) | groundwater metagenome | biome: forest; feature: aquifer; material: groundwater | place: USA | collected 2011-08-07 | depth 5.4 m | reverse complement strand
TTATCGGCCTCTCTATTGTCAACGCTAACAGAACAGATTTGGAAGGGGCAACTTTCTTTGTTGAATATCCAGAAGGGGCCATGTCAGTCCCCGGGACAGCGGAAGATGCTACTTCAGAAAGCAAACCAGTAACTCGAGATAAAGCAGAGATGGGAACAATCAAAAGAGGAGAGACAAAAGAGTACTCTATCCGAACTCTCCTTTTCGGCGAAAAAGATGCAATAAAAACTTTTACTTTTAGGCTTGAATATAAGGTAAAGGGGTCAAATGCGGTTTTCTCTAAGGAGAAAAAATATGATGTCATAATAGGGTCTTCTCCGCTTCTTTTAGACGTAACTTACCCTAAAGAAGTTAATTCTGGTCAGACAGTAACGATTTCCATAAATGTCACTTCGAACTCGAGCGTTCCTGTAAAAAATTCTTTAATCAAAATAGAATATCCTTACGGCTTCACTTACAAAGATTCAAACGTTTCTCCTCTCCGCGACAATTCTATTTGGAACATAGGTGATTTAAAAAACGGCGACAAAAAAATTCTAACAATTCGCGGAGTACTTGTTGGTCAAAATCTAGAGGACAGATCTTTTCGAGTTTCAGCTGGTTCACAAATTGGCAACACCCCAGATTTTGATGCTCCTTTGGCTACGGCAATATTTACAGTCGGCATCCGCAAATCTTTCTTTGATCTTTCCATTATTTCTGATTCCGGAAATGTTTATCGTGCAGGGCAATATATTCCTATCGCTGTGAAATGGCAGAATACATTGCCGGACAAAATATTAAACAGCCAGATAGAAGTTACTATCTCAGGAAATGCCTTTGATCGGTCAAAAGTGACTGTCAGTAACGGAGGTTTTTACAGATCAGTAGACAATACCGTTATCTGGGACAAAAATAGTACGAGCATTCTAACTAGCATATCACCAGGGGACGTAGGCCAGGTCAATTTGGCCGCAGCTTCTTTTGCCAATTTGACAGGAGGCCAGATAGTAAAAAATCCTCACATAGATTTGCATGCAGTGATGAAAGGCGATCGGTCTGGGCCAGATGCTTCAAAGGTTTCTTCTGAGGAAGATTTGACTATCAAAATAGCCTCTACCCTAGCAATTGGAGCAAAGTCTTTGCGGGACAGCGGTCCATTTACAAACACTGGCCCTATTCCACCTCGGGCAGATCAGGAATCCACTTATACTGTAACTTGGACTCTGACTAACACCACAAATGATCTGAAGGATGCAGTGGTGTCAGCTTTCCTTCCTATTGGAGTTGTTTGGAAAGGCGAAACTTCTCCCGTCGGAGAAAAGATCAGTTTCAATCAAGATACGAAATTGGTTACTTGGAGCGTGGACAATGTCTCTTATGGCACAGGTTTTACATTCTCTCCCCGGACAGTTTCGTTTAAAGTCGGACTTACTCCAAGCTTAAACCAAGTTGGCTTAACTCCATCCTTGACTTCAGATGTGAGTGCTTCGGCCACCGATACATATACGGAAAAGACCGTTTCGGCTACTACTCAACCATCTACTACCAGATATTCTGACCCGTCGTTCACTTTAGGCAAAGACATGGTCACAAAATAGCAGTTTAGTAGCCAGTATCTAGTATCTAGGCTAATATAACCCTATGTCGGAAAACAAAAATGATTTAATGGAAAAAATAGTATCGCTTTGCAAGCGACGTGGCTTTGTTTTTCAAGGCTCTGAAATCTACGGAGGACTCTCGGGTATTTACGATTATGGCCCAATGGGTGTTGAGCTTCGAAACAATATCAAACAATACTTCTGGGATAAATTTATAACTGATCGCGATGATGTGTATGGACTTAGTGCCGCAATATTAATGCCTGAACGTGTATGGGAAGGTTCAGGTCATGTCGGAGCTTTAGGTCTCGTTGACCCTGTGGTGGAGTGTAGCGTTTGTCACGAAAGAGTCCGGGCAGATCAACCGGAGGCAATAGTAGGTCATGAGACTACACACAAAGATAAAAAAGTAAAATGGTCGGAACCCAAAGTTTTTAACTTGTTAGTTGAAACAAAACTGGGAGCTTCGGAAGAGACTGCCACTAAAGTTTATTTGCGGGGAGAGATTACCCAAGGTGTGCATGTTAATTTCAAGAATGTAATGGACGCTATGCACCCAAAACTTCCATTCGGGGTTGGACAGATCGGCAAAGCTTTTAGAAATGAAATTACCCCCCGAGATTTTCTTTTCAGGCAAAGAGAGTTTGAGCAGATGGAATTACAATATTACATAACTCCCGACGAACAAGAGGGTAATAGGCAATTTGAATATTGGAAGCAATTTGCATTTGATTGGTATCTTGGATTAGGTTTGAAAAAAGAAAATTTGAGATTCAGACAGCACGCTCCAGATGAAAGAGCTCATTATGCAAAAGATGCTTGGGATATTGAATATAACACTGCTTTTGGAGGATGGAAGGAGGCTTGGGGAGTACATCATAGAGGAGACTGGGATTTAAGAAGGCACAGCGAGTATTCCGGAGTAGATTTATCATATTATGATGAAGATAAGAAAGACAGATTTATTCCGTGGGATATTGAATGCTCAGGAGGAGTGGATCGGGCTTTTCTATTTGTACTTCTCGACGCATATACAGAGGATGAACTTGGCGGTGAGTCAAGAGTCTATCTGCAACTTTCTCCTAGGCTGGCGCCTGTAACAGTCGCAGTTTTTCCTCTTCTTAAAAATAAGCCGGAACTGGTGGAGAAAGCACGGGAGATCTATAAAACTTTGAAAAAAGAATTTGGCGCGGTAGTTTTTGACGACAATGGCAATATTGGCAAAAGATACAGAAGACAAGATGAAATCGGCACGCCGTGGTGTGTGACAGTCGATTTTGAAACTATTGAAAAAGATGCGGGAGTAACAGTCCGAGATCGAGATACAGGCGAGCAAAAAAGAATGACAGTTGCCGAAATAGTAGAGCACGTAAAATCACTGCTGTAAGAAAAATCTCGTCGAGTCATAATTTTTTCTAGTATCTGCGGAACCTGTGAAAAGGTGAGCAGAAAGAAAATTTTGAACACAAAATTATTCTGTTACTAGAAAAAATTATGACGAGTAAGAGGTTTTGATGAAAATAGAACTTATGCTATATTTCCTCCATGAATTTCAAGAAAAAAACTCTAAAAAACGGTTTGCGAATAATCATTGTGCCTATAAAAGATGCCCCTTCAGTTACTGTCATGTCTATGATTGAAGCCGGTTCTGAATACGAAAGCAAGGATAAAAATGGCATCTCCCATTTTCTTGAGCATATGTTTTTTAAGGGTACGAAAAAGAGACCAAAATCCATTGATATTTCCAAAGAGTTTGACGGAATGGGCTCTCAACACAATGCTTTTACAAGTAACGAAGTTACAGCTTACTATGCCAAGGCGGCTACCAAACATTTTGAAAAAATTTTAGATATTATTTCCGATATGTATTTGAATCCGACTTTTCCTGAAGCAGAGATGGAAAAAGAAAAAGGAGTAATAATTGAGGAGATAAATATGTATGAAGATTTGCCTCAAGCGGTTGTTCAAGAATTGTTTCAAAAACTTCTTTATGGTGACACGCCACAAGGTTGGAGTGTTGCTGGTCCAAAAGAAAATATAAGGAAAATGAAAAGAGAGGATTTTATAAATTATACAGAGGCCCATTATGTTGCTGAGAAGACTCTGGTCGTTGTAGCAGGAGATGTTGACCCAAAGATGACTTTCAAAAAAATAGAAAGTACTTTCAAAAATATACATTCCGGAAAAGTTATAAGAAAAAGTAAATTTATCGAGAGTCAAAATAAACCAGAATTAGAAATTAAAAATAAAGGTACTGATCAAGCACACTTGGTTATTGGAGTTAGGGCTTTTGATCTCTATGATAAGAGGGGACCAGCTTTGAAAGTTTTGTCGACACTTTTGGGGAACGGCATGAGTTCGCGATTGTGGCAGAAAATGAGAGAGGAGCTTGGAATTTGCTACTATGTTGGATCAAGTATAAATGATCTAACAGATCACGGTAATTTTACTATTTCTGCAGGAGTAGATAACAGTCGGATCAACATTGCCGTTGAAGGTATTTTAGGAGAATTAAAAAAAATGAAGGATGAAAAAGTACCTGAAGCAGAATTAAAAAAAGCCAAAGACTATTTGATTGGCAGAATGTATCTGGGCTTAGAGTCGTCCAACTCTCTTGCTAATTTTTATGGTTTCCAGGAGATAATGAGAGAGAAAATAAAAACTCCCAAAGAGATGGAAAAAGAGATAGAAGCTGTCACGGCGGAGGCTGTCCAAAAACTGGCTCAGCAAATTTTTATTAACAAAAATCTGAATATGGCTCTTGTCGGAAATGTCAAAGATTCGAAATCTCTTCAAAAAATCCTACATTTTAATTAATTGTGATAGGTGCTAGTATTGTCTTATGGAACGCAGAGACCAAACTATTATCAATATAGGCATTGGTACTATTGTTAAGACTATAGTCATCATCCTTCTATTTGCCCTTCTCTTTATTCTAAAGGACTTGGTTTTTGTTCTGCTTATGTCTATCGTTGTGGCTTCAGCTATAGAGCCGGCTACACAGTGGTTTGTTCGCCGGAATGTCCCGCGACTTTTTGCTGTCATACTAATTTACTTCACTATTGCAGTTTGCTTTGCCGGCATTGTTTTGTTTTTGCTTCTTCCCCTACTTTCCGAATCAAGCGATTTTCTGAAAAATTCTTCTACATATTTTAATCCGAGTATCGTATCCGATACTATAGCCAACAATGACTTTTTCTCTTCTCAGCCGATTGTAGCTGGTCTGACCAATAGTCTAAAACTAGAAGAACTTGTTTCTCAGATCAATACTATTATCGGAAGCATTTCTTCAAACACATTCGGAACTGTGACAAATGTCTTCGGCGGAATTCTATCCTTTTTCCTAATGGTCATTCTTTCTTTCTATCTTGCGGTGGAAGAAGACGGTGTAGGTAAATTTCTCAAAGCTATCACTACTATCAGGCATGAGCAATACGTGGTCAATCTCTGGAAGCGCTCGCAGAGAAAAATCGGGCTATGGATGCAGGGCCAATTGGTTTTGGCCGTAATTATAGGCATGCTTGTTTATTTAGGACTGCTTATCATTAATGTTCCGAACGCCTTGCTTTTGGCATCTCTAGCCGCCGCTTTCGAGATTATTCCTCTCTTTGGCCCTATTTTGGCCTCTATCCCGGCCATAATGATCTCTTTTGTCACAGGCGGATTGCCTTTAGCTTTGGTTGTGGCAGGGCTTTATATTATTGTTCATCAGTTTGAAAACCAGCTGATTTATCCACTGGTCGTAAAGAAAGTGGTCGGTGTCTCACCCATAGTTTCTATTGTCGCTTTAGCCACAGGTTTTCAGCTGGCCGGCTTTATCGGTCTCATATTGTCTGTACCAATTGCCGCAGTTATTATTGAATTCTTTGATGACTTTGAAAAAGATAAGATTGAGAAAGTGGGGAAGATGAATACTATAAACTAGTCATGAAGTCGAAAGTCTATAAAGTCCGTAAAGCCAAATAAATACTTTTTTACTTTTGACTTTAGGGACTTTAAGGGCTTTAAGAACTATCAATTTATGAAAACTTTTTATATTACCACTACTTTACCCTACATAAATGCTGAGCCGCATATAGGCTTTGCTATGGAAATTATTCATGCCGATATTGTTGCTCGCGCAAAGAGACTGCAGGGCTTTGAAGTATTTTTCAATACAGGCAGCGATGAACATGGCCAAAAAATGTACCAGAAAGCAAAAGAAGCGGGCAAGGATCCGAAAGTCTTCATGGATGAATTTGCTCTCAAATTTAAAGATCTTAAGTCTATCCTTAATTTAAGCGAGGTAAAGTTTGTGAGGACAACTGACGAGCATCACAAAATGGCAGCACAGGAATTTTGGAAAAAATGTGCTGATGCCGGAGACATTTATAAAAAGGAATACAAAATAAGATATTGTGTAGGTTGTGAACTGGAAAAGACTGACTCAGAGCTGGTAGATGGTCGCTGCCCCCTCCATCCCGATAAAGAAATCCAAATAAGCGAAGAAACCAACTATTTTTTTAGATTTTCTAAATATGCGGAAAAACTTCTCGCTCTTTATGATGAGAAAAGAGACTTTGTTCTGCCGGACTTTAGGCTAAATGAAATAAAAGCTCTTATAGGCAGAGGCCTGGAAGATTTCAGCATATCGAGACTAGTCTCCAAGATGCCTTGGGGAGTGCCGGTTCCAGCCGATAGCGAGCATGTGATGTATGTTTGGTTTGATGCGCTGGTGAGTTACGTCTCTACAATTGGCTGGCCGGACGACTCCGAAATTTTCAACAAATGGTGGCCAGTTGTTCAATTTGCAGGAAAAGATCAGGTGCGTCAGCAGGCAGCTATCTGGCAGGCAATGCTTATGTCGGCAGGGCTTCCTCCGTCAGATAAAATCATTATTCACGGCTTTATAAATATCGGAGGACAAAAGATGTCAAAAAGCATCGGCAATGTCGTTGGCCCGAAAGAAATTATTAATGAATACGGAACAGATGCTTTGCGGTATTATCTCACTCGCGAGGTCAATCAGTTCGAAGACAGCGACTTTACAACTGAGAGATTCAAAGAAGCTTACAATGCCAATTTAGCAAATGGTCTGGGTAATCTGGTTTCTCGAATAATGAAAATGGCCAGTGACAATCTGGATTCTCCAGTTTCAATTCCAGAATTTGAAAATATGGAAGAATATTTCAGTTTTCTAAATAACTATGAAATAAAAAAGGCCGCAGATTACATTTGGAAAATGATAGGCGAAATAGATCTTGATATTCAGCAAAACGAGCCATTTAGACTAGTCAAAACCGATAAAGAGGCAGGAAAGAAAATGATCGCAGATCTTGTGGTCAAACTTTATTCGGTAGCCAGGATGTTGAACCCCATACTTCCTGAAACTTCTGCAAAAATAAAAGAACTTATCAAATCAAACAAATCACCAGAAAAGCCATTGTTTCTCCGTAAGGATTAACTTTACTTTATAGACTTTAAGAACTTTTGATTTTGTGGACTATAATTACTTCGACATTCACTCCCATCTTTATTTCAAAGACTATGATAAAGATAGGCAGGAAGAGATAGAAAAAATAAAGAAAGCCAAAATCGGAACGATTACTATCGGGACGGGTTTTGAAACGTCTCAAGAGGCAGTTGATCTAGCCGAAAATAATGAAAATATTTTCGCCTGTATTGGTCAGCATCCCGGGAACATCACTAGAGATTCTGTTTTTGATGAGAGATTAGGCCCTTTGGCCGATAATAAAAATGTCGTAGCAATAGGTGAGTGTGGGTTGGATTATTTCAGGATGGATCCAGGCGACACAGAGCTCAAGATAATCCAGAAAACTATATTTGAATATCATATTGATCTAGCACTAGAGAAAGAACTACCTGTCATGCTTCACATTCGGGGAAGCAAGGGCACTCATGACGCCTATTTGGATGCTCTGGAAATATTAGAGCATCATGCAAAGATTTCCGGGGACAAGCTTACAGGCAATGCTCACTTTTTTGCCGGCAATCTAGATATCTTGAAACGATTTTTGGCAATAGGCTTTACAGTCTCTTTTACTGGGGTGATTACATTCACCCATGATTATGACGAATTCGTGAGGTACGCTCCAATGGAGCGGATAATGTCAGAAACAGATGCACCTTTTGTTACTCCAGCTCCTCATCGTAAGGAGCGCAACTCGCCGCTACATATCCCTTTGATTGTAGAGAAAATCGCTCAAATAAGGAGGGAACCTTTGGATGATGTCAAAGAGACTCTCATTTCTAACACCTATAGAGTTTTCCCTAAAATTAAGGCTTAACGGCCATTTGCCTCTTTGCCGCCATTATGATAGTCTGCATGGATGGAAAATGATACAAAACAAGGCGAAACTGCAGCAGATAATTCTACTGTCTATGAAATCTCCTACCTGCTTCTTCCGTCAATAGCTACTGAGCAAGCTCCTCTAAAAGCGGCGTCGTTTAAAGATAAACTAGTCTCGCTTGGCGCCACAATTATTTCGGACGAAAATCCTGTTCTTATTGACCTGTCTTATCCAATGACAAAAGTAGTTCAGACTGTTCGTCACAAAGCTACTTCTGGATATTTCGGCTGGATAAAGTTTGAGATGTCACAAGGAGAAATAGAAGCAGTCAAAAAAGCTTTTGATGAAAATATGGAGGTTCTTCGTTATTTGATTATCAAAACTGTCCGTGAGAATACTCTTCTTAATGGAAAAATGAAACTTCAGAAAGAAGACAAAACAAAAAAAGAAGAAGAAATTCCATTGGATGTTCCAGAAGTTGCAAAAGAAATAGTTCCAGAAGAGCTTGATAAAAGTATAGATGAGCTTGTCATTGTATAAGTTAATATGTAATATTCGTACATTCGATTTTATTCGTATAATTCGTAAATCATGTATCTAAACAAAGCTATCGTCATAGGAAACTTAACTAGAGATCCAGAAATCAGAGCAATTCCTTCTGGAGTAAAAGTTGCCAGTTTCTCTGTGGCTACAAACCGAGTTTGGAAAGATAAAAACGGAGTAAAGCAGGAAAACGTGGATTATCACAACATCGTAGTATTCGGGCGCCAGGCAGAGATCGTCGGGCAGTATATGAAAAAGGGAAGCTCAATACTAGTTGAAGGGCGAATGCAGACGAGGTCCTGGGATGATGCGGGTGGAGTAAAGAAATACAGAACAGAAATTGTGGCGGACAGAATACAGTTCGGTCCTAGAAAAGAGGCACCAGCCGGAGCCTACAGTCCTTCTGCCGCAGTAGCTCCAGAAGAGGACAACAAGAAGGCTATTGATACTATTGAGTATCCGGAAGAGGAAATTAACCCCGAAGATATACCTTTCTAACCTTTACGAACTTTATAACTTTAAAAACTTTATGAACTCAAAGTCCTGTTACTTCACTGAAAATAATATAAAATATATTGACTACAAGGACGTGGACTTGTTAAAAAAGTTCCTAAATCCTCATGCCCGAATGATTTCTCGCAAGAGAACTGGAGTTACAGCTAAGCACCAGCGTAACTTGGCTACAGCCGTCAAGCGAGCTCGCTTTATGGGATTATTGCCGTTTGTTTCCCGATAGCTCGGGTCTTTTTGCCGAATCTCATCGTCTAAAATTTGAAAAACATTTTCAACGTATTACGCATACGTCTCAAATGATTTTCCAAATTTTATACGCGATCTTCGCCAAAAATCCTCCGAGATTCTTTGTTTTATATTTAGAAATTTGCGCCGCCAACTCTCTCTGCATACTCGCCAGTTTCCGTATTAACTCGAATAATTTCTCCTTCTTTTATAAACATAGGGACATTTATTTCCGCGCCAGTTTCTAGTTTTACAGTTTTTGTTCCGCCTTGGGCTGTGTTGCCTTTGACAGCAGGATGAGCCTCTATAACTTTAAGGTCAATTTTTATTGGGATTTTCATTCCAATAATTTTTTCATTAAAAGAAAGCGCTTGAACAATAGAATCTTTTTTTACAAATTTTGCCTGAATGCCAATAAAATTCTCATCAATTTTAAAACGTTTGCTAGGGTCTTCGGCTTCGCAGAACCAAAACTCTCCGCGATTTTGATACAGGAATTTCACATCTCTTTCTTCGATCTCTGCCTCCTCTACTTTTTCTGACACATGAAAAGACTGCTCGGTTACCTTGCCAGTAATGAGGTTCTTTAGTTTTGTAGCATTAACAGGTTTTCTTTGCTGTTTTCTGAAAACATGAGAAGTTAAAACTTCCCACGGTTCTCCGTTGAAAACAATGTATTTCCTTTCCGTTATTTCACTGTAGTCTAGCATTGCCATAATAGGGAATAATATAGCTTATTTAAGCCATTTTATCCACTTGACATTTGTACTAGTAAGGTGTATAATTATAGGTGGAGAGTAAAAAATGGTGTTTTTGACAAATCATGTCGGGCTGTGGGTGGGGTTGTTTTTGGGTGGGCTTACGCTTGCCACAATGGCAGGGGCGAATCCACTAACCATGAGCAATGTCATGTGTAATGCAACGGTCTCAGGCAGACCAGTTCGGAAGATTTTCGTCGCGACCTGTCTCATCGTTGCCATTACCGGTGAGTACGCGCTGTTTGTCAGTGGGGTTTTCAAGTTTGTCTCACTCATCACCTAGTCAGTCAACCAACCGGTTGAGCAGGGAACCCGCTCCACCGGTTTTCTGCTGTCAAACATTTCCTTATCTTACGATATATCGTAAGATAAGGAAATGTTTGACTTTTTCGATAAAGGCTATAGGGTTATGTGCAGAAAAGGATGGATCTATGTCTAAATCGAAGAATGTTTTGTTCGCAGCATTTCAGGGACTAAGTATATCCCTGGGGCTCAATCACCTTTTTTTCGCCCTCTCCCTATTCTTAGTAGATGCTGGGATTGTGACTGGTGCGGAAGTCTCTGAAGGATGGTTTCTTCACTACCAAGTGATTCTCTGGACTCTTTCCAGCATTCTGCTTATTGGCTGGCCAATTTTTTACGGGAGGAAAGGGACGTAACCGGTCGCAGAAAACCCGACCGGTTTTCTGCTGTAAAAATTATGTTACAAAACTTTACTTGACAATTAGAGTAATAAAAGACATAGTTTTACTTAGGAGGGGAAATGACCACAATAAGACTATTCAAAGTTGTCAGAAAAACAGTTGGCTATACATGTATGCCGGTAGGCATTGCCTTCGGTATTGCAGGTATCACCTACGATATTGGGGCGTATGTATTGTTCTCCCTGGTTCTGTTCTGGGGTGGCTTCGCCACTGTCTTTCTCTGGGATTTTTTGAATTGAGGCGGGGTTGTTTTTAACCGGCTAGTGGAGACCGTCTCCAGCTTGAGCCGGTTTTCCTGTATAAAATATTTTACTACGATATATTGTAGTAAAATATGAAAACTGGCACTAAGCATAATCTCGTCGAACCAAATCTTTTAAGAGCATCCACAGGCCGCAAGCACGGTTTTGTCAAAGTCCGAGCGGAGCGAGGTTCATTGACAAATTGCGGCCGAGGACTAGAACGAATCTTTCGCAGGAAAGATGAGTGGTGATTAAAAGATTTGGTGAGTAAGAGATTTTGCGATTCTAAATTACTCACCAGACTCTGATTCACTAGCATTTACCGCAACGACTGACCCGCCGTTTTTGGAGAGTCCAGCGCGAATTTCTTTTAATATTTTATCTGAAACTTTTTTCTCTGATTTTAGGAATTGTCTTGTAGCGTCATAGCCACGGCCTAGTTTTTCTTCGCCGTAGTTATAGCTTGTTCCGGACTTTTGGATAATTCCCATTTTTTCACCGAGTGCGATGATTTCGCCTTCGCGAGAAATTCCTTCGTTGTACATCAGGTCAAATTCTGTTTGTTTGAATGGAGCAGCCACTTTGTTTTTTACAACCTTGACGCGGATGCGACCACCCATGACTTCTTCACCTTTCTTAATTTGAGCAATTCGACGGATATCTATTCGAACTGAGGTGTAGAATTTAAGGGCCTTTCCTCCTGGCGTTGTTTCTGGGCTGTTATGGACAACTACATTGTCAGAAAGAAAGTTATGATATTTTGGAATTTTAATATCAAATTTTTGCATACTTCGCGTTTTTGGTTTTTCTTTGATGGATATAATAGATACAGTCATTGGTACTAGAGTTGGCTCATCAAACTTGGGTTCCACAGAAAATTTTTCTCTATATTGTGGAAGAAGTTTATGAGACATTGAAGGATGCACATACTTTTTTATGAGTTGCATAAGTTTTTCCGAGTTTTCCTGATTGAAATAGAAAATTGAGTTTTCATTAACCACCCCAAGTCTGACCTCTATGTCATATCGATCCAATAGGAGTTTTTGCAAGGCTAATTGACTTTTTTCTTCCATAGCTTGAACGCAGATTGAAATTCTACCTTTATCTCCTGCTTTGTTTCGTATATCTGTGCCACCATCATCCATTACCCATATTGCTAAAGATAGTGGAGTTAAACTTGAAAGAAAATCAACTGATAAATGTTTTCTACCATCTTTATACATCGATTTTCTCATTGAATAAAGTTCCGGCAAAGGAGTCATGTCAAATTTGATTGACTTTTTGTTTTCATAAACACTATTTGGAATATTTTTGAATAATTCAGCTTTCCATAATAAATATTCTTTTTGCTTGAGACTATGACCAAGTCGGAATCTAACTCCGTATGAGTTGTTATGATGTGTGGGGCTTAGATTTCCATCACCCAGTAAACTACCCCTTATAATTTCCATTTGGAAATCACTCAGACGTTTTATGTTTGCGATAATAACTAAGTCACCCTTTTTTAGGTCGACAGCTGGTCTATAGCCTACCGGCGTAAGTACGGGATGATTTTCTGTACAGGATAAATGTCCAACACCACTGCCTGACGGGTCGTAGACGCTTATTTGTAGGAATTTGTCCGCTTTGCCGTTTTTGTACCAATTACTTATTTTAGCCGCTACAATTTCACCCTTTTTCCAATCGTATGACAGAACCGTCGCTCGGATTTTTTGATTAACTATTTTACCTATCTTTTCTTGCGATCCGTCAGCCAAGCTTATTCTAGATGAATAATTTAAACAGCCAAACATAACACCAATTTGCATACGCAACTGGTGTATGAAAATGACTATTGACTTTGATGTGGCCACAATTGCTGTC
>ORMF010790394.1_pt1 | contig 12722 bp, 13 predicted proteins | sample 1779871 | NCBI WGS metagenome assembly ORMF01 (sample SAMEA104232316, study PRJEB22302) | groundwater metagenome | biome: forest; feature: aquifer; material: groundwater | place: USA | collected 2011-08-07 | depth 5.4 m | reverse complement strand
GCGCCTCGCCGCCTGGCGCATGCCTCCCTACAAAGCCGAACGAGGCACGCTCGCCAAATACATTCGACTGGTGAAGAACGCCAGCTTCGGCTGTGTCACCGACGAATAAAGCATAAAATTAAGTCCAATGATCGGCCGTACCTTGGCGCACTACGAGATCCTGGAAAAGATCGGCGCCGGAGGCATGGGCGTTGTCTACCGCGCACGCGATACCAACCTGCGCCGCGAGGGGGCCATCAAGGTTGTGGGCGAGCAGGCCCAATTGGATGCGAGCGCCCGCGGACGCCTGTTGCGGGAGGCCCGCACCGCCTCCGCGCTGAACCATCCCAACATCTGCACCATCTACGAGGCCGGCGAGGCCGGCGGAGAAACCTACATCGCCATGGAGTTGGTGGAAGGCCAACCCCTGAGTGCCATGATCGCGCGAGGCGGGCTCCCAGTAGAGGTTGCCATACGTTACGCTGTGCAGGTCGCCGGCGCCTTGGCCCATGCTCACGACCGCGGTGTGGTGCATCGCGATCTGAAATGCGCCAACGTGATGGTCACCCCGGAAGGCCGGCCCAAAGTGCTGGATTTCGGTTTGGCAAAGCGAGCAATGGAGGCGCCGGGCGAGGGCGAAGCCACTCGAACCGAGGATCCGCTCACCAAAGCCGGAGCCATCGCCGGCACCCTCGCCTATATGGCGCCGGAGGTGCTGAGCGGCCATCGGGCCGATGCCCGCAGCGACCTGTGGGCCCTCGGCGTCATGCTCTACCATTCCTTGACGGGAACGTTGCCGTTCCGGGGAAAGACCACCTTCGAGATTACCTCGGCCATCCTGCGGGATCCGGTGGCGCTGCCGCAAAGTGGCGCGACACCACAGAGCCTTTCACCCATCCTCCAACGGCTGCTTGCCAAGCAGCCTGACGAAAGATACCAGCGGGCCGGCGAGGTGCGCGCGGCGCTTGAGGCCATTCAGCCAGGTGCACAAGTAGTCCCGCCTTCGCGACGGAACTGGTTCTGGGTCGCCGCCGCGGTTACCGTTACCGCGGCAGCCGTCTGGGTCGGCATCGACAGGCAGCGTAACCCAACCGCGCCGCCCGGTGGGCCGCGCCTCAGCGACGGCAACCGCCCGTCCAAAAATCCCGAGGCGAACGCCTACTACGAGAAAGCCATGTTGTTTGCAGGCGGAGGGGCCCGGCACGATCCCATGCAGATGCGGCGGATGATGGAGCGGGCTCTGGAACTGGACGCGAAGTTTGCCGCGGCCCGCGCCATGATCGCTTTCACGCAGATGCTTCTCGCTATGTCGGGGGCCTCCAAGGACCAGGGCCTGCTCTACAACGCGCAAGAGCAAGCCCGCCAAGCCTTGAAAGATGACCCTGATTGCAGTCTCGCCCATTCTGTCCTGGCAGGAACGTATCTCATCCAGGGACGCAAGGAGTTGGTCCTGGAAGAAGTGACCAAGGCCCTGCTAACCAATGAGGCCGACCCAGCAGTCCACACGTGGGTCCCGATGCTCCATCAAATGAACGGAGACTACGGGCAGGCCCTCAGCGAGGCGAAGCGCATCACTGCACGATGGCCGCTGTTTTGGCCGGCCCGTCTGGGTCTGGGTGAAGTGCTGCGCGAACAGGGCGACATTGCAGGAGCAATCCGGGAACAGGAGGGAATCCTGGAGCAGGATACTCAGCTTGGCGCGGCCCTGGCCTGTCTAGCTCTTGCTCATATGGATGCGGGCGAGTTGCTGAAAGCCCGCCAGGCTCTGGAACGCATGCGCCCGGCGGAGCGTCCGGCCTTGCGTGGCCGGTTGGCCTGGGCGCGGCTCTTGGCTCTTGAGCATAAGAGGGCAGAAGCGTTGCGCGAAATGGACAGCGATGTCCGGGAATTTGCCGGAGCACAGATATTTAGCCCCACGGCGGTGGCAGAGATTTACGCCGTGTTGGGCGACACCCCGAAAGCGCTGGATTGGATGGACCGCGGCATTCGCATGGGCGATGCACGCGAAGACTGGTTCCGCCGGAATCCGCATTTTGCCACCATCCGTGACCATCCGCGCTTCCAGCAAATGCTCGCCTCCGTCGCCTACCAACGCAAGCAACGGCCGCCCGCCACATCCACCACTCGCTGACAATCGAGGCTCTGGCTTACTGCTGAATCACGGGTAGCGAGGCCGGCTTCGGAGCTGCCGGAGCCTTGGGAGCCGCGGGAACAGGCGGCGGCAGGATTTCGTTGGAGGACTTGCGAACGATTACCGTGCCGCGTTGAGTTGTCAGCTCCAACGGCGGTCCGCCGCCGGTGGAGCCCGTGATGGATCCCCGCCTGCCTTCATTCTCCACCCGTAGCGGTGCACCGAAATCATTCTCCGCGTCGCCCTTTGCTGTGGTGGCGCGCATGTCGAACTTCGCGGCCGCCGGCAGCGAAATCTGAATATCCCCAGACTTGCTGCGGACGTTGATCGGCGACAATGGCAGCTTGCCCGGGCGCAGTTCCAGGTTGCCTCGATCCAGCGAGATTTCCAAAGCGTTGGTGAAATCACTCATCTCAATGTCCTTCGACTTGGTCTTGATCAGCGCCGGACCCGTGATGTCGTTGGCCTGCAATTCGCCGCGGCCCATCCGCAAATGGCCCTGAATCCGCTCAATCCGCAGCTCCGTCGATGAGCTTTCAAAGTGCAGCGGCTTGGCAAGATTGCGGAACGTGATTTCACCGGAATATGACCCGTTTACCGTGGCCGTTCCCGCGATATTCTCGAACTCCACATCAAACCCGCTGCCCTTCAATTCAATCGAGTTCTTCAGGTTCACGGCGCGAATGATATCGCTGCGGCGTAGGTCAATCCGCACCGGTCCGCCAATGTCGTTGAGCCGGACCCCGGCGTTGTCGCTGTTGATATCCACCCCGCCGCCCACACTCGAGATGTCGAAATCGCCATAGCGGCCGCGTCCTTCCACCGTCGCCCCGCGTGGAACCGTAATCTCCAGATAAGAACTAATCCGCTCGGATCCGGTGAGACGGTCCTGATTGGTCCGGATCACATACAAGTCGCCTTGCCGGACAATTTCCAGCGAACAATCCTTGTTGACCTTGTTGGCGTCATCCTGTTGAAAGGCGCGGATCGCGTTGCGCCCCTTCACGCTGATTTCTTCTGTGTCGGCGCCCACCACCCGCGCATTCCCGCGCAGATTCTCCACCAGTATGCGCGGCGTCTTGCCCGCGCTTAACTTTTTCTCCTCGATCGGATAGTCGTAGGATTCGCCCAGAAGCTCCAGCCCGTGCATCGAGATCCGCCCGCCTGGCCACCTGCTTGTGTACCGGCTGCCGTAGAAAAATGCCGAACCGATCAGGCACATGAATACAATGAAAAACCATTCCCCGCCGGAAATCCCTCTGCTCGGCAACGGCTTGTCTTGGAAGCTCCAAACCAGGATCTCGACCAGCCGCAGCGTGCCCCAGCCGATCAGAATGAAAGGCCAGTAGTCGCTCACCATCTGCATTACAGGCAGCTCCGGCTTCAGGTTGTTCAGCAGGAACAGGCCTCCTGCCGCAATCAGAATCAGGGGACCGATTACTGAGCCTCGCCTCATGACTGGTTCCCTCCCTGCGGCTGCACAGGCCCGGACCCAAAAGCGCGTTCCAGCAGCTTCATGACCCCGATCATGATGAGGCTCACCGGCCAGGTCCGGCTGATCCCGTAGGAACCCATATGATCGAATGCCAGCAGCACCCCGAGCGTGATCAGCACGATGGGTCCCCGAATGGCCCGTACCAGCGTGTTATTCATGGCTCTCCTCCTGCCTCGGCCTGGACGCTCTGCTCCCGTCCCCGGTCACCCGCACGTACAGCATGTATGCCCCTAATCCGATCAGCGTCACCGGCCAGAATCGCAGCAATTGTCCGATCCGGATCAATTCAAGATTGTGCAGCAGGAACAGGACCCCCACCGCGATCAGCAGGATCGGTGCGGCCGGAAAACCTCGCCGCCCTTGCAGCGGCATCAGGCTCGAGAACTCGTCCACAATCTCCCCGTTCAGCCGCCGCTGCGCCGTGTGATACGCCTCGAATGCCATATACATAATCCAAATCGGAATCAACATCCCGAACAGCGGTGTCATTTCCCCGGTTAGGTGATCGGCACTCACTATGCTGATCAGCAGACCGAACACCACTACATGGATCAGTCCCTTCGCATACTGGCCGTTGTAGATGGCTCCTACGCCGGGGATCAGTCCCAACAGAAACGCGAGGCCTGATGAAACTCCGTTGTCCGGCCGTGGCTGTCCCGCCGGCGCCGGCGCCGCTGGCGGAGGAGCTGGCGCAGGCGCGCAACCCGTGCAATAAATGGCGTCCGGGCTCAAACGATTCTCATCGCTGAGGGCTTTTCCGCAACTCCGGCAATAGGACGCTGCTGTTGTCATGGCTTTATTTCTCCAGAGGGATTAACCGGTTTCACGGGTAGCGCCTCCTGAACTTCCTCTTCTCTGGGAGAGATCACGGCGCCGGTGGCTTGGGATCTCCGGAACTCATCCTCTTGGGCCGACCACTCTTTCAGGCGTGCCTGGATCTCATACACCAGGCGCAGGTTTTCGTAATACTTCACGGCCCGGTCATAGCCCCGGTGCAGCGTATCGTCAAAGGCGGCCCATACCTTCACCGGGTCCAGATCCGCCATCGTCAACTGCCGCTGCTGCACTCCCGCTATCCGGCCCACCATCGAAAAAGACAAAATCGTCATCGCCATGCCCATCGCAAAACGCGGCTGCAACAGCGGCTGGAACAGCCCCCGCAACCATCCGGCAATTCCGGTGTTCGCCGCCCAACCCGCCGTCTTTAGCTGTACCGGCTCCGGTCCGGCCGGCGAATGATACAGTATTCGCGTGATCAACTCCGCCGGCGGTTCCACGCCGGGTACTGTCTCCAGGAAGGCCACCGCCGCTTTGCAGTCCTGCAGCAGCGCGGCGCAGTCCGGGCACCCGGCCAGATGGGATTCGACCGTCTGAAGGGCCTCCCCCTCCAGCACGCCGTCTATGTATTCGCAGATGAGTACTTCCATCTCCTGGCAATTCATACAATCACCTTCTGCTTCCGCAGCAGGCGCGCCAACTCGGCTCGTCCCCGGTTGATCCGCGACTTTACAGTCCCTTCCGGGATCCTTAACACTTGCGCAACTTCACGATATTCCAACTCTTCCAAATCACGCAGCACTACCGCTTCCCGCAGCTCCGGCGAAAGCTTCGCGAGCGCTGCCTGCAAAATCTCGCTCGCCTCCCGGTCTTCCACCCGTGCTTCGGTCCGCATCCGCGGCGATGATTCCTCCAGCGTCGTCAACTGCTCTTCCATGGAATCGGTGGCGCGCTGCAACCGGCTCCGCCGGTAGTGGTCGATCAACAGGTTTCGCGTCAGCCGCGCCAGCCACACTTGAAAGGAACCCTCGCCCGATCGAAAACTCTTCAGCGATTGGAACACTCGCAGGAAAACCTCCTGCGTCACATCCTGCGCTTCGCTATCAGATCCGGAAAACCGGTAGCAGATCGAATAGACCCGGCGCGTGTTCAGCCGCACTAATTCCTCCCAGGCCGCGTCCTCGCCTCCCAGGCACCGCTCCACCAAGAGGGAATCAGTTTCCAATCGGTTACCCAACGGCCGGATGGCAATCGCGGGCCCTGCGGCCCATCGATTTCCGTTTTGCCAAACTGCGGCGGCCCCCGCCATTTTTCATCTGCTCCTGTTCCGGGAAGCCCCGTTCCCCACGGTCGGGGCGGTTTGGCCTCCAATGAAAGAAACGAGAGAAGGTCATGAAAAGTTCAAATGGAGTCGCTTTCGTCCACCCCCGGCTCGAGTATCATTGTAGCCTGACCAACACGAGCCATGTACAACCCAGTCTGTGGTAGATTTGCGATGGTAGGTGATAATGCAGGTTAACCCAGCGGCCCGGGAGGTCGTGTGAGCGAAATAGTCTCCTCGGTTCAACCCGGCGCACGGCGGCCACCGTGGCTGCGCTGGGCCTTGGCCTTGCTCGTTGTTGCTTTGGTCCTGTCGATGGTTGGCGCAGTCTATTTCTGGCGCCAGAACGGATTCCAATGGGCCACTTTCCTCAACACTTTCCGTGGATTGGACCCGTTTTGGATCGCCGTGGCTGGCCTCACTGCCCTCTCCACCTACCTTGGCCGCGCCTTGCGCTGGCGGATCCTCATCCGCAGCCAAAAACCCAATGCCAGCATTTGGAGGTTGTTTGTTGCCACCTCCATTGGCTTTACCGCTATCGTTCTCTTTGGCCGCCCAGGAGAAATGGTCCGCCCCTATCTCATTGCAGTAAAAGAGCGCTTGTCATTTTCCTCCCAAGTAGCGGCCTGGTTTCTCGAGCGCATTTATGACCTCCTCATGGCCCTCCTCATATTCGGAATAGCCTTGTCCCAGGTCCACAACTCCCGCGTTCAGGTGGGGCCCAGTATGCAATGGGTCCTTTCCGTCGGCGGCAATGTCGTTACCGTATTGACCCTCATTTGCCTGGCCGTTCTCATCATGCTCCGCCTCTTTACCGACGTGGCCGAACGCAGGCTACTGGCCGCACTGGCTTTCCTACCGGAACGCTACCGCGCGAAGGCGAACAACCTCGTCGTCTCCTTTACCCACGGCATCGGTTCCACTAAGTGCCCCACCTCCATCGCCCAGGTCGTTCTCCTCTCCATCCTCGAATGGGTGCTCATTATCCTTTGCTACGCTTGCGTCTTTCACGCTTCCCCGGAGATGCGCACATTCGGTGTGAGAGATGTTCTTATTTTTGTAGGATTTGCTTCCTTTGGAAACGTCATCCAGATACCCGGAATCGGCGGCGGCGCTCAGATCGTCTCCGTCGTTGTCCTCACCGAGATGTTCGGGCTCTCCCTGGAAATTGCCAGTGGGATCGCAGTTGTTCTATGGGCTATTACCTTTGTAGTTATAGTCCCCTTCGGATTGCTTCTTTCCTTCCATGAAGGCCTCAACTGGAAGAAACTCCGTCACTTGGAGGAGCAATTGGATGCCTTACCAAACGAACCCGCCGCCTGAAAGGAGCTCCGGACCCTGCCATGCTCTGTCCATTTTGCGGCCATAAAGAAGACAAGGTTATTGACTCCCGGGAGAGCAAGGAGGCCGATGCCGTACGCCGGCGCAGAGAATGTCTTGGCTGCGAGCGGCGCTTCACCACCTACGAGAGAATCGACGAGATTCCCTACATGGTGGTCAAGAAGGGCGGTCGCCGCGAAAAATTTGACCGCCAGAAAGTGCTCTCCGGCCTGTTGCGAGCCTGCGAGAAACGCGCCATTAGTATGGGAAAACTCGCCGAATTGGTCGATGCGGTGGAAACGAAGCTCTCGGAAAGCCCCGATCGAGAGTTATCAACGACAGTAATAGGAGAATACCTCATGCTTCAACTCCGCTCCCTTGATAAAGTCGCCTACGTTCGTTTTGCCTCCGTCTACAGGGACTTCCAGGACGTCGAAGCTTTCCTCGGAGAACTGGAAACCCTGGCCCGTCAAAAGCGTTCGTGACTTTGTAACTATTTCTCCCCGAAAGCATCTCTACAAATAAGGGCTTAACATTTCAGCCCTTTCGGTGATATAATCGACTGGGGTACCTGGGACCCAGTGAGGTTCTGCGCGTGGAGCTATAAACTTGTCCCTAACGTTGCCAGAAGAACGCTATCCCAAACAAATGTCAGCTCGTGATGCTCCGATGCAATCGGGGAAGTGAGTCAAAAGTGGATCAGTTTGAAGATCAGTATGCTGGGGAAGGGCGCGAAGTGGTAGGCCTGCCTTTCGATGAGGAAAGCAATTTCTTTCATCCGGAAGAGGTACACGACGGAGACGACTTTCACCCCGCTCACCAGGTGGAAGAGTCCATCTATACCGATGACCCGGTTCGCGTCTATCTGCGCGAAATGGGAGCTGTTCCCTTGCTCACCAGGGAAGGTGAGGTTACGCTCGCCCGCCGCATGGAACGCGGTAAACTGCGGATGCAAAAGGCTATTAGCCGTTCCGCGCTCGTCCAATTGCTCGTTTTGCAGATCTGCGATCAGGTCAAGAAGGGCGAGGAAGAAATCGACAACCTTGCCGACATGGGCGATGCCGAGGAAGGGACCGCCGCCGACACCCGCCGCCGCAAGGAAATTCACGCTCAGTTTATTGACTACATTGCTTTGCACAAGAAGCAAGGCCATATGTTCGACAAGTATGGCGACATCGCCGGCAGCAACAAGAAGCTGAAACGGCGCTGGTTATACCGCTGGCACCGGGGTCAGATTGAGACCTCGCGGGCCATTCGCGCCATTCCGTTTCTCACCAGCCGCTGGAAAGCGTTCTCTCGTGAACTCAACCGCGTGGGTGAGGAAATGTCCCATCTGGAAGCCGAGCTCAAGAAACTCGATTCCAAGAGCGGCCAGGCCGCCCAATCCAGGACCCGTGAGCTCAAGCGCGAACTCAAAAAGCGTGAACAGGTGGCCGGTGCTTCCCTGCTGGACCTCAAGCACACTCTCTCGGTCATTCACCACGGTGAAATGGAGGCCGAACGAGCCAAGAAGGACCTCGTCGAGGCGAATCTGCGCCTCGTCGTCTCCGTTGCCAAGAAATACGTCAATCGGGGCCTCCACCTGCTGGACCTGATCCAGGAAGGCAACATCGGTCTCATGCGCGCCGCGGACAAATTTGAATACCGCCGGGGCTACAAGTTCTCCACCTATGCCACCTGGTGGATCCGCCAAGCCATCACCCGTGCCATCGCTGACCAGTCGCGCACCATCCGCATTCCCGTTCACATGAACGAGAGCATGAACAAGTTCCTGCGGGCCACCCGGGAACTGGAAAAAGAGATGGGCCGCGCCCCCTCCAATGAAGAGATCAGCCGCCGCATGGACATCCCCGTCGAAAAGGTCCAGAAGCTGAAGACCATCTCCCGTGATCCGGTCTCGCTCGAAACCCCCGTCGGCCGCGATGGAGAATCCGCCCTCGGTGACCTCATCGAAGACCGCTGGGTCGGCTCTCCCGTCGACTCTGTCATCGACACCAACGTGCGCGATGAAACCGCCAATATCCTCAAGACGCTCTCTCCCAAGGAAGAGAAAGTCATCCGCTTGCGCTTCGGCATCGGTTGTGACCGCGAGCACACCCTCGAGGAGATCGGCCAGCAGTTCGACGTCACCCGCGAACGCATCCGTCAAATCGAAGCCAAAGCCCTCCGCCAGCTTCGTTCCCCGGAACGGGCCCGTCATCTGCGCGCACTTCTGGCAGCTCGATAACGAAAAATTAACTTGCGTTTCGGATCTCCTGGGAGCCGACTCCGGCTACACTCGGAGGTATGAAACCTGCGCTTCTTATCACTGCTTCAACTCTCTTGTTTACCTCTCTGGCGTTGAGCCAGTCTTGAAGTCGGCGGAGCCACCCTGAACGGTACCGTGACCGATCCTTCCGGGGCGGCCATTTCCGGCGCAAAGGTAAGCGCCCTTAGCCTCGACACTGGACTCAAGCGCGAAACCCAAACCAATGCGGCCGGGCTCTATAACCTCGTGCGCCTGCCCGTTGGCAACTACGATCTTACGGTGGAGTCCACCGGATTCCGCAGCTCGAAACGCGCCGGCATCCGGCTTGCCGTCGGCGCCTTGACCACTCTCGACGTCAAGATGGAGCTGGGCAGCACGCAGGAATCGGTCACCGTCACCTCGGAGGTGCCGTTGGTGGAAAGCACACGGTCCCAAACCAGTTCCGTCGTCAATGAGAAAGCGGTCAGTGACCTGCCCATCAACGGGCGCAATTTTCTCGACTTTGCCCTGCTCACCCCGGTGCGTCAACCGCGACCCGCGCTTCGGAGACATCTGCTTTGGCGGCCAGCGCGGAACAGCCAACAGTTTGCTTGTGGATGGTGGCGACAGCAACAACCTCTTCTTTGGACAGGCATCCGGCCGGGCCGGCGCGGGGCGCAATCCCTACAGCTTTAGCCAGGACGCGGTGCAGGAGTTCCAGGTCAGCACCAACGGCTATGCGGCTGAGATCGGGCGCGCCGGTGGCGGCGTAATCAACGTGATCACCAAGTCCGGCACCAACCGGATGCACGGAACAGGGTTCTGGTTTTTCCGGGAAATAACTCGCGCGGGATCGTCAGGCAGCCGTATCACTTCAACCAGTTCGGAGGAAACATTGGCGGCCCCATCAAGCGGGACAAGCTCTTCTTCTTCTTCGATTACGACGGACAGCGCAACAAGAACCCCAACGCCGTCTTCCTCGCCGTTCCGGCCCCCTCCGACGCCCTCTCCCAGCGGGCCGCGCGCGAGCTCGATCCCTTCCTTGCCTCCTATACTCGCGATTTCAACAACAACATCTACACCGGCAAAGTCGACTGGATCATCACCGCCAATCAGAACCTGAGCCTGCGCTACAATTCGCATCGCTTCAAGGGAGTGAATCTGGAAAATGCAGGCAACGCCGAGCGCGGCCGAGCACACCGGCAACAGCAACGTTACCACCGACAACCTGGCTGCCACCTACACCAACGTCCTGCGGCCCAATCTTCTCTGGGACGCGCGCTTCACCTATCTGCGCGATAACGAACCCGGCGAAGCCAACGCCACCACTCCCGAGGCCGTCATCCGCCAGGGCGGAGTCACCGTCATGCAGATCGGCCGCAACTTCTTCAGCCCGCGCTATACCAACACCAAGCGCGTGCAAACCATTCAGAGCATCTCCCACACCCGCGGCCGGCACACCTATAAAATCGGCTTCGATATGAACCTGGAAAGGATCGACAATTTCTTTCCCGGCAATTTCAGCGGCACCTATACCTTCAACAGCTACGCCGACTTTGCCACGCGCACTCCGTTCAGCTTCACCCAGGCCTTTGGAGGCGCCAATACCAGCGGTGCTCTCACCAAACCAAACATCGATGAATACGCCATCTTTGCCCAGGACAGTTGGCGCGTGAACGACCGCCTCACACTCAACTACGGCGTCCGCTATGACCTCATGAACTCGGCCGATCCGAAAGTGGACAACCCGGATCCAGGCCTGAAGGCGATGGGACTGAGCACCTCGCGCATGAACCTCGATACCAACAATCTGGCGGGCCGCCTTGGTTTTGCGCGCAAGATGGATAGCGAAGGCAAGCTGGTGGTGCGCGGCGGCTACGGCATTTTCTACGGGCGTACCCCCGGCATCTTGACCGGCACCGCACACTCCCAGAACGGGATTCAGGTCCGCACCTATACGCTCCGCTCCGGCTTCCCCACCTACCCCAACATTCTGTCTGCTCCCCCCGCCGGCTCCGTCCGGCCCGACATCTACGTCTACGCGCCCGATTACGTCCAGCCCCAAACCCACCAGTGGAACTTCAACGTCGAAAAGTCGCTGGGCCGTGACTATTCAATCACCATCGGTTACCTCGGTGTGCGCGGCGTCCATCTGACCCGCACTCGCGACATCAATCTCTATCCATCCGAGCTGGTACAAGGACGCTTCTCCGACGGAACTCCGGTCTCCTTCTTCCGCCACCCAGGCGTCGCTGCTCCGGATCGCCCCAACGCCGCCTTCGGCCGCATCAGCCTCTTCGATAGCGGAGCCGACTCTATCTACCACGGCGGATTTGTACAAGTAAACAAGCGCTTCGCCCGGAATCTCCAGTTCATGGCATCCTATACTTACGCCAAGGTCGTCGACTCGCTTCCGGACCAGACCTCGGTTGTGGTCGGCGGCTCGGATGACGCCAAAGTCGCCCAGGACACGTTGCAGCCGAACCTGGACCGCGGCCTCGGCGATGCCGATCTGCGACACCGCGTGGTCTTGAGCGGCGTCTGGGATCTGGTCTACGGCCGGTCCCTCTCCAACTCTGCGGCCCGGTCCCTCCTGCGCGACTACCAGCTCTCGCTCATCACCACCCTCGAAACCAGCCGCTACGCTTCCGCGCTGGTTTCGGCCGATGTCAACAATGATGGCAATACCCGCGCTGACCGCCCTCCGCTGGTGGGCCGCAACACGCTGGCCGGACCCGGCTTTGCTGCCGTCGATGTCCGCTTTTCCCGTGACATCAAGCTCAAGGAAAGAGCCACCATGCGGTTGATGTTTGAGGGCTTCAATGTGACTAACCGTTCCAACTTCAACAACTACAATCGCGGCCAGTACACCTTCAACGCCACAACGCGCGTGTTCACCCCGACTACTAACTTCCTGCAGCGCACCGGTAGCGGCGATCCGAGAATCCTGCAGATCGCAGCCAAGATTATCTTCTGAAACGGATCAGACCAGTTGTAGGCCAGCATTGAGGAATGCTCGAAAATCGCCCCGGTTGCTGGTGGCCAACTTTGCCCCGGCGGCGATTGCCGTGCCCGCGATCATCGCGTAACCCCGCAGGCGGCGAGGGCGGCCGGCCGCATTGAACAATCTGGCCGCCTCGGCAGCCTGTCTCTCTTCAAAGGGCACAATTTTGCTCAAGAAAGCTCCCATGGTCACTCTATGCGCCTCAGTAATGGGACCACACAGGAATTCATACCAGCAGGGCGCGGCAGCCACCAACAGCTCGCTGGCCTCGACCCACTCCACCAACTGCGAACCTTCTGAGCTGTCTTTGACAAGCCCCCGGATCAGGTAGTTCGTATCCAGGCAAATCATTGGCCGCGCCAATGCTCGCGATCCCGATGGACCTGAGCCAGGTACGCATCCGCCTTCATCAGGTCCAATCCTTGGCCCGTTGCATGGAGATCTCTGAGCCGTGCGGCGGGATCCGGC
>ORMF011590705.1_pt1 | contig 12725 bp, 11 predicted proteins | sample 1779871 | NCBI WGS metagenome assembly ORMF01 (sample SAMEA104232316, study PRJEB22302) | groundwater metagenome | biome: forest; feature: aquifer; material: groundwater | place: USA | collected 2011-08-07 | depth 5.4 m | reverse complement strand
TAGAGCTGCTCAAAGAGAAAAAGAAATTAAAGGTTGGAGAAGAGAGAAAAAATTAAAGCTGGTAGCTAGTTTACACTGAAAATACGAAGTATTTGAAGTGCGGGAGTAACTCAGTGGTAGAGTGCGCCCTTGCCAAGGTCGAAGTCGCGGGTTCAAATCCCGTCTCCCGCTCCAGTTTTTTCACCACGAAGGACACGAAGAATCACGAAGGCTTCTTGAGTCTTCGGGCGTCCCTCGGCATCCTTTATCTGGTCGGAGTTTGCCGGCTGCTGGTCACTGACCACTGGCCGCTGGTTCTTGGCGCGGTACCCAAGTTGAGCCGTCTTGCGGGCGTGAGCGAGTTCTGACGAGCGGGAGCCCGCAGGCGAAATCCTGAGCGAAGCGAAGGATCTCAACCGGTTTTTGACAATCAGGCGCGGTACCCAAGTGGTAAGGGAGAGGTCTGCAAAACCTTTATACGTGGGTTCGATTCCCCCCCGCGCCTCCAGCTCATCCATTTTCAATCACTTAGTCGCCAGCGCAATCGCAATGTAGAGAGGTTCTCCTACCTCTCTACAGTCCTACCCTAACGTATTTGAATCGAGAAACTTACGTGCAACCGACTCCGGGCATGAGCAAGTTTTGAGCAAGATAAAATCCCGCACCACTACATCGAGGCAGCGGCACTTGTCCGGTTTGCCCGTTATATGTCCAAGTGAGCGGCGCTCATTTGACGGGAAGCCGACTTATCAGAAGTAAAAAACCGCCGTCTGGCCGTGCAAGATCAACTTGCGGTCACTGACGCGCAGGCTCCGCCATCAAAGATGCTGCCGAGTACTTCTAAGACGCGCCGGTTTCCTGTGGCGTCCTTAACCGCGATGCGTACACAGCGCTCTCCCAATCGAGCGCTGATATGGCCGGCATCCCGCAAAAAGACGCCGCGCTGTTGACTACGCTGGCAGATCTCAGCTGCCGGGGGACAATTGGCGGGCAAGTGGCAAAGCAGGAAATTTGTGTCGCTCGGCACGACCTCGAAGCCGAATTGGCCCCGAAGCTCAGCCGCGAATTGCTGTCGCAGGACGCGCGTTTCGCAATAGCGCTCTTCGTAATAGTCGCTCGCGGCGAGAGCATGCACCACAGCTACTTGCGCCGGCAGGGCCACTGACCACGGCGGCACCAACTGGCGCAAGTCTTGTATATCGACCGCCGGCCCCGCCAGGTACGCGGCCCGCAGACCGCTAAGAGCATAGGCCTTTGACATCGACTTACAGACAAACACGCCCGCACTGCGCGCGGCAAAGTGCTCCACGGAGTGCTGCAGCCCGGCATACTCGATGTAGGTCTCATCGATCCAGACGCGTGTGTTTGCAGACGCTTCCGCCAACACCGGCTCGAGTTCGCCCCGCGCCAGCAATGCTCCGGTTGGCGAGTTCGGATTGACGAGCACCACGATGTCGTAGCCGGCTGATAACCGGCGAGCCAGTTCTGCCACATCGATACGGTATTGATTAGCGCGGCAGAGTGGCAGCGAATCAACGTGGCACCCGATGACATTCGCCAGCACATGTGCATACTCGCCGTACGTCGGATCGAGAACCAGAGCGCGTGATTGCGACGAAAGCCAGCGCCGAAACGCGAGAAAGATAAGCACCGAAGATCCGGCTGCTGGGAGGATGCACTCGGGATTCAGCCCACGAGCGCTGGCGATGGCCCGGACCATCCCCTCGCAGTGGGTCGGGGGGGACGTGCGCACCAGCACGGGAAGATGCCTTTCGAGGGCGGCGATGACCTGTGGCGCGGGCGGAAACCAGGCATCCAGCACGTCCGCGCTGATGATCTCATGAGCTTTCTCCAGAGACGCAAAATCATCGCCAACTGCGCTCCAGAAACTGCCGCCGTGCTCGCATTCGATCACTCGGCGGAAGGAGAACGGCAACTCCCACGCGATTTGCCGCTCGATTCGACGCAGGTGCGGCTCATAGCTCGCGAGTGCGCGCCGTATGGTGTCAATCGAAGCCGTCAGCAGATCGTATGTGACTGCCCCGGCCTTGGTTTCCATCCCGCAGCGCTCGAAACCGAAGCGCAGGTATAAATCCAGTACTTCGTGTCGGCCAATCGCTGCTAATTGGGTCCCCTTCTGCGACTCGATAAAGCGGAACGCCGCGTACATCAGCAGGGGCGCCACGAATCGGCCGCGGTGGGACGATGGGACAGTAAGGAGGCGGACTTCGTAGAGTTGGTCGTCGAGGCGGAAGGGCAAATTGGCGCGCTGGAAATACTTGTCGATGGAGTAGTCGCGACCCGGCGTCGTGACGCTCACGAAACCCAGCAACTCGTTGCGCTGCCGCGCAACGATGTAGCAGTTGAAGTCGTCCAGCGCGTCTCTAAGCCGCTGTTGGGGGTTGGTGTGGTGCTGGCCCAGTTCCAAGGCATAGACGCGATGCCGCACTGAATAAATCTGCTCGCGCTCGCCGGGCCCGGCCAGCGCAATGCGTACCGGCGGCACAGGTCTAAAGTTCTGCGATTCCATGAGGGTCGTATTATGCGCGCCCTCAGTCGGGCCGGCAAAACGGAATCACGTAATACTCCAACTCCGGAGAGAAGCCATGGGGTTGCCCGGAACGGGAATCGGGCACCTGGTGCCCACGTCCCGAACCCTACATCACGCGCGTCGTAGCCAGGCCAGCCGTGGGTGCATGATTGGTGCACAGTTCCTTCTCCAGCGCCTTCATTGCAAAGCTGGTGAAGATTGTCCGCATCTCTCTCAGTTTGCTTGGCTAACGCCCGTTGTGCCGTTTCCTTGCTGAGGAGCGTTGCTAGTCCCGCGACAGAGCGGCCAGCTTATTGGCGAGTTGGATTAATTCACCGCGGTCGACGTCACGGTATTTCTGCGGCAGCAGGCTCTTGCTGGTACATTCCAAGACCGCTACCAGGTTCTGAAGCTCGATTTCGGTCGGATACGACGGCGGAATGAAATCCTCTAAAGCAGCCTTCAGGTCATCGAGGTCTACCGCCGCCTCGTTCTCCAGAGCGCTTTTCATGCGTGCGCGAACCAGTATCGCCTCGATATCAGCACCGGAAAACGTACCTGAATGGTCCAGGAAAAGCCTTTCCGCTTCCGGGGAGTGAAGCTGTGTGCCAGTCTTCTTCTGCATGGCGCGCAGGAGAGCCAAGCGCTCTTCATCCGTGTCTGGGTAGAACAAGGCAATGTGTTCCTCAGCTCGACCTTGCCGCTTGAGGTCCACTGGCAACAAATCGGGTCGGCAGGTGAGCAGGAACCAGATCACCTGACCGCGCAGCTCGGTGTTGCCCATGAACTGGGCGATCTGGGCGAAAACGCGGTTACTGACGCCACTGTCGCCAGAACTGGAGCGATTGCCCAACTGGGCGTCCGCTTCATCCACGATCACGGCGATCGGACTCATTGCCTTTAGCAGGTTCAACACTCGTTCCAGGTTTCCTTCGGTAACTCCCTGCCACATGCTACGGAAATTCTTCAGGGTCACCGCGGGGATACCCACCTCGCCGGCAAAACAGGTAGTTAGAAAAGTTTTCCCTGTCCCCACCGGCCCGCAAATGACATAACCCATAGGGAGTACATCGGTCTTACCAGCGCGAATAGCGGCGGCGGCATTTTGAAGCTTCTTCTTCGCCTGCTCGTTTCCGGCCACCAACGAGAGGTCAAACCGGCTTTGGACGAACTCCAGCAATCCACCTGATTCCGCCTCTATCAGCTCTTTCTTGCGCTGGGTCATCAACTTCAGCGTCAACGGCTGACGGTTCTGCACGGAGTGGGAAATCAGGTTCTGCAGCTGTATGCGCTTAAGACCAGCACTTAGCTTTGCCAGGACTGCGTCACTCACGTCGGAGCCAGGCGGGAGCGGAGTCGCGATCAGTTGATTGCGAATAAAATCCAGGCGCTCACTCTCGTCGGGCAGAGGAATGAAGATGGAGGCAACTCCGGGGTTCTGGACGATGCCCTGGTTGAGCTCGATCTGATTCTCAGCGATGAGACATATTGTGACATCGGCCCGTAGGAATGTCGGGTTGTCGGCCCAGCGCTTCAGAATGACCAGCGCGTTGCGATCCTCCGCCGACATGCTGGACACGTCGCCTGCGGGCGCAACGGTCTCGGCAAAATCAACGACTAGGGCTACCTTTTTCCCGTCCAGGATGCGAAGGCGCAAATAGTTGTCCAGCAGGTTCAGCACCCCGTCGGGGTTCCGAGGTAGCGCTTGAGCGTAGTTGCTGCCATGAAAACTGTCGTAGCCGGCGAGTGCCTTCCGAAAGTCCTCCTGCATTTCGTGGTTGGCAAATGTGAGGCCCCCGCCACGATCGTAAGAGAGGATGAGGTCACGTTGCCCAAACAGGGCTTCGTTGAGGAAGCGCGGCGGCGGGAGGAACTCGATTGTTCCACCCCGCTTCACTGGCACCAGGTCCCGTACGTTCCCGTACAGCACAAACAGCGCAATTGTGCGCGAATAGTACTTTTCGGAAAGCTCCCGTGCCCAAGGGGGCAGCCCCTCTAGACCGGCGTTCGTGGCCAAGTTGGTCACGTTAGCTCCGCAAACGCGTGCGTGGCGTGGGGCTGGACGCGGTGTCGTCGGAGACGGCGTCCCCAGACGCGTTGCCCATTTCCGGCGCGGCCAGCGCGAAAATGGCCTCGACCTGCTGTACAGTTTCCTCCGTTTGCTCCACGTCGTGTACCAGACTGCCCAGCTGCTCACTGACCTGCTGCGGATCGCGCATGGTGACAGACTGATCGCGAATCAATTCCAATACGTCCTCGATACCCGCACACTGCGCATCAATGACTTTGGTGTTCTCGCACATCTTCTCAAGTTTCTCGAGGCGCTTCGTGAGGATCTGAATGCGCTTGCGGTTGATGTCCTGCACCTTCGGAGGGTCCGAATCCAGCGCCCGCTGTAGCTGGGCCAAGTCGCGCTTGATTTCCTCGGGATCAGCGTTCTTACGAGCCTGGGTGTACTGGTTGCTCGCGCACAAGAGTCGCAGATAGGCCTGCATGAGGCCTTGCAGTTTCTCCTCCATTTGTCCGACAAAAATCTGTGAAGTGGAGGACAATCGGCTGTAGTTTGTACGGATTGCACGGCATTTCGATTCCAGCGCAACGTATCTTGTACGCAGGGTCGGCGGAAGCTCGTCAAAGAGGGCACTCAAACTGATCTGGTGTCGACGCTCTTGCTCGGCATACTTCCAAGAGCGAACAAGGCGCTGGAATCGGGGATTACTGGGAACTATGCTCAAGTAAATCAGCTCGAAGCCAGCAGCCAGGATCAGTGGCAGCAGGCTGTTAGAAATCAGGGCGAAAGCAGCGGCACCGGCGAGCGCAATCCAATTGTACTGAAGCTTGGCCGCTTCCTTTACGAAGTTGATTTCCTGCGAGCCGAGTTTGTCGACGTCACCACCGCCGGTTTCGTCGGGCACGTCAGGATCGGCTGGTTGTGAACCTTGGTCCTCGAACATCAGATACTCACTCGTACCTGTCCCCGGCCGGGTGCGCGGCGCAGGCAAGCCAGCGCGTATTGCTGGAGCTCGTGGAACTCTGTCTTCTGCTTCATGGCCGCATCACGGGGCCTACCGAAGGGCACCGGAACATCCTCCACAATCGTACCCGGCCTGGAACTCATGATAAAAATCCGGTCAGCAAGATAAATCGCTTCTTCCACGTCATGAGTAACAAACAGGATTGTACTCGCTGTCTCGTCCCAGATGCGCAGTAGGAGTTCCTGCATATCGCCGCGGGTTTGCGCGTCCAGCGCACCGAATGGCTCGTCCATGAGGATAACTTCCGGCCGCACGGCTAGCGTACGCGCAATTGCTAGCCGTTGCTGCATACCACCAGAGAGTGTCTCAGGATAGGTCTTTTCGAAACCTGCGAGCCCAACCGCCTCCAGCAAGTGCGCCACGGTTTTCCGGAGTTCCCCAGTGGGCGTACCGTTGATCTTCAGACCATAGGCGACGTTTCCGGCCACCGTCAACCAGGGAAATGAAGTGTATTTCTGGAAAACCATGCCCCGATCGCGGCCCGGTCCCTGCACAGGCTTCCCATTGACCATCACGTGCCCGCTGGTGGGGTGATCCAGTCCGGCGATTAGCCGCAAGATCGTGGATTTCCCGCAGCCTGAGGGACCAAGGAGGACCCGGAATTCACCCGCGTCTCGCCCATCCGGGGAGTACTTGTCTTCTATATCGAGGCTGACATCGTGCAGCGCCTCGACGGCCTGCCCCCGAGGACTTGCGAAGGTGCGGCTAACATTCCGCAGGCTGATTTTGACCTTATCTGCCACGGGCGGCCTCTGGTTTTGCCGGAACCCTTACTCCAGCAGGGGCGGGTTCGGAGGCTGGCCTTCCACTCTGTTGCCAGGCAAACAGGTAGCGTTCCAGTAGGGTCAGCAGAAACCGGAAAAGAAAGGCGGCAACCCCTATGGCGATGATCCCGGCATATACACGGTCAAAATCCAATACCTTGCGCGCTGCCTCCACCATGTACCCCACCCCTTTGCGTGCGTTGACCATCTCGGCGAGAATCACATAGGTCCAGCCGATGTCGTAAAGAATCCGGAACGAGCCGAAGATTGCAGGGAAGGAAGCGCGGAACAGCAGCCACAGCGCGTGGCGACGCTTGGCACCAAGCGTGTAGGCAGTTTCGAGCAGGCTGTTATCGACCCGATTCACTTCTTCCACGACCACCGCAAGAAGGTAAAAGAACATCCCAAACCAGAGGAACGCTACCTTCATCCTTTCTTCCATTCCGAATAGAGCCATGAAGGCAGGAAGGAAAGCGGTGATGGGCATGGCACGCATGGGCGCAGCCACAGGATTGACCAAATCATGCAGCCATCGAAAGCTGGCCATCAACAGGCCGAGCGGGATGGCAATGGCTGCGCACCAGAAGAACGCTTGTGCGATGCGCCACCAACTCTGCATGACGTTCCCTAGCAGGTCGTACTCAGTCCACAGCCTGCTGGTAGCCCGGAGGACGCCAATCGGGCGAGGTAAAGAAAAAGGCGGGAGAATGTCCCAATAGGTTAGTGCGAACCACACCGCTAGGACGAATGCCCAGCTCACGAAAGCGAGTACCACGCGCGTACGCGGAGAGACTTCCTTGCGAATCGTAAACAGGTTTGCCATTGGCCTCTAAGCGCAGATTAGCCACCCGGGTTGGGATAGACCTTGATATCAGTACGGCGGTTCTTCTCGCGCCCTTCGGGAGTGTCATTCGTGTCTACGGGACGATCCGGACCATTACCCACCGCGCGCAGTCGCTGAGGCGGGAAACCATATTTCTGCGTCAGGTAGTGACTCACTGCTTCAGCGCGCCTTCTTGAAAGCTCAATGTTGTATGGCCGTGAGCCGGTAGAATCGGTGTTGCCTTCGATGTCGACGATCGTATTCTCGTAAGCACGCATGAAGGAAGCGATCTCATCCACCACCACCCGAGAGTCCAGACTCATTTCCGCTGAGCCTGGCTCGAAGTAGATCGAGCGGCGCTGGGTGGCAATGGGCACGGCCCCCTTGGCCGGCACACCATACTCGATCGGGGGTTCACTGCTAGCGGTTGAGAACTTGCCACTCAATGCGCCAACGTAGCGTGTATCTGCAGTCACCTCTGGATCGTAAGTACGTTTGATAAGGCGTTCCTCACGGTACATCTCCTCCGCCATCTTGAAGATGTTGGCGTAATCGGAACCGGCGCCAGCGTTGCTGCCGAAGAAAGCCTTGTTGTCGGCATAGTCGGCTAATTTCACTCCCCCGAGCATGGTCTTGGCGAGGTCCGTGGGAATGTTAAAGTCTTTTACGGTGCCGATGAGGTTATACGCGCGGGCCGGTTCCCTCTTGATGAATTCCACGCCTTCCAACCATCCCTCCATTAGCTTGGCAACAGCGGCGGGATGCCGGGCAGCGAAGCGATCGCTGACCACCAGAATGTCGGCAATCAGCCGGTTCGCAACGCGCGTATCGTAGATCTTCTTGGAGCCAGCACGTTTCGCCACAGCGTCGCTCATATCGGGGTCCCAAGCCACTGCCGCATCTACCTTCTGCTGCGCGAAGAGCGTCGCAGGTTCAATACCGTCCTTGGTATGGACCGCTTTAGCGAAAATCTCGTTGCGCTGCTGCGTACTGAGGCCCGACGCCTTCAGGCCGTTCCACAGCAGAAAGTGAGAGGGGGTGTAGGGAGCGAAGGCCACCGTCTTGCCATCCAGGTCTTCAATGCTGTTAATGCCTTGGCGGCCGATTACTCCATCTGCTCCCCGCGACCAGTCAACCATCAGGAATGCGTGCGCGTTAAAGCCGTGATCGCGGAATTGAGCATAGTCTTTGGCCCATACGTCCGCGGTCGTCAGCATCACATCGACGTTGTCGGTGGCGAGCGCCGTTGCTCCCTCGGTCCAGTCGTCAATAATCTTGAAGGAAACTTTCAGGCCTTTTTGGTCGAATATGGACCCGGGTGCGGTTTCCAAGCCGCCGTTAGCAACCAAACCGGGAGCACACCCAACCCAGATGTTGACGCGGACCCGGATCGTGGGCGTTTCCTCCGTACCACCCGAGCTAGACAGCACCAAGGGTTTTGAGGTATCTACGATTTCGCCTGCCCCACCCGATGCCGGGCGAGAACCAGTCCACTTGCCAATATCAATTACGCCGTACCTGTTCAGGCTGTACCCAACCAGGCCCAGCCCAATCAGAAAGACAAGTATCCAGCCGCCCTTCTCAATCTTCACGGCCATGGCTCACCTCTATCCTGAAGTTTTCTGCGCCTGTGCCTCTTTCGCGCCGATTGTCTTTTCAGCGGTCGCCGGCGCCGCTTCAGGCGTCAACAGTCCCATCTCAATCTTGAATTGTTTGACGAGTTCGCTGGAACGCAGCTTCTCGGCCTCCTCGTCGATTTTGACCTTCTGCTCGTCCACGTTCCCTAGTGCCATCTCCATGCGCGCCTCGTTGACGGCAGTGACTTCTTCGATCTTTCTTACCATCTCGTCGTGGGTCTGGCTGATACCCGCTACCTCGAACTGCTCCATGACATCAGCTACCTTCTTCTGCCACTGGGACCGGCGGTAATCACGGATTGCATTGAGCGCTTCTTGCGTCTTGCGCTCCTTCTCCCGCAGGAACGCTTGTTTCACCATTAGTGCCTTCTCGCAACCTGCTCGAGCAGGTATCAGCTGCCCTTGCGTTCGGGCTAAAGCACTACGCACGTGTTCAAGCTGTGCGGCAAAGCTACCAGCCAAGTCGTCTCGCTGGGCTTGGATGGCTGCCTTTACCTTTGACGTCAGCTCATTAATGTCGTTCTTGTACTTGACTTCCTCTTTCTCAAGCAAGGTGACATTCGCCTTCACCATTGCGATGCTTTCATTCATTCGAGGCACCTGGTCGTTCATGTCGCGGATGTTCTGCTCGAGGATGAGCTCCGGGTCCTCAGCTACCGAGATGAAAAAGCCTATGAACGAACGCACCACGCGTGTAAACCGTCTCCACATACGGACTCCTTCTCCTTGCTATTAGTTCTTCGGTGCCCTGGTCGTAGTTGGCGCCGCTTCGTTTGTGCCGGTGGTAATCGGGTTCTCGGTCACAAAGTACGAAACGGCGTCGGCTATCCTTTGCTCCTCCTGCTGTTTCTTGAGGCGCCAAGCGTATAGGCGCTCCTTCTCTCTGGCGACTTCGTCGCTATTGGCTTCGATACGAGCACGCTGTTGAGCTACAAAGCGATCAATCTCTGCTTGGATCTCGGCGCTTTCTTTGTTCTTGCGAGCTTCCAACTGCTCCAGCGCTTTCTGCTGCACACGCTCATAGGTATCGAGAGCGCGATCGCGTCTCACGGCATCCTGAATGATCTCCTGAACTTTCACGCCTGCGGCGTCGAGTGCCACCAGGATCGAATTGCGTTTAACCTCAGGTGTCATGTTGCGAATGTGTTCGCTCTGGAGCATATCGGCGACTTTCAAGATGGTGTATTCCTGGCCGGGGGCCTGGATTTCGGCCGCGCGATAGATTTCTTCAAATGAGTTGGGGTTCTTGATGGGAGTCGTGAATCTGGGCTCACTTGCAACAGTGGAAGCGATTTCGGCCACGGTTTGAGCAGGAGTACGGGTAGGCTTGGGGGTGGCTCTCGACCTGGGCGAGGATGCTTCCTCTGGCCCGGCTTCTGCCGGCTGGTCTACTGAAACAAAATACTCATACCATTTCTTGTCCACAGAGGCTCCCTGGCAGCACCTTTCGTGCCTGCGGTTCCAAGCGCCCTGAATGGAAGAAGGCCGGCTAGAAAGCTGTTCGATGAAGCCCGAACACTATCGCCGAATAGCGGGGTTTGTCAACAACTTGCGGTCGCAGCCGGACATGCCTACACCGGTCTCGGACGATGCTTTGGCAGGTCAAATGAGAGGCGGTGCTTGTCTGGCGTTATGATTTGTTGCCCGAATGCGGCCTTTGGGATCTCTGGCAGCCGAAGGATTCCTCTTACATGTTGAAGGTGAACAAATTACGCAACCTGACGTTCGACTCAGGTGAGCGGCCGTACTTGGCCGCCGCAAGCGGGTTAGTCCGGGTCGGCGACTGCCTCTACGTTATTGCCGACGACGAGGTTTGTCTCGGCATCTTCCCCGCTTATGGCGACGGCCCCGGCAAGCGCTTTCAACTTGTAGATGAAAAGCTTCCGGAAGACGTGGCCCTGCGTAAGGCGGCCAAACCGGATCTGGAAGTTCTGACGCACTTGCCCGCTACCGTCTGGCCTCCCTATGGGGCCCTACTTGCACTGGGTTCCGGCTCCACACCAGCGCGGCGCCGTGGCGTGCTGGTGCCGCTTGCCATCGAGGATAAGCCCGGCTCTCCGCGCACGATCGACCTCGGGCCCCTCTACGCCCGGGTTGCGCGCGAACTTCCGAATCTGAACATCGAGGGTGCGGCCGTGACCGGCGATACGCTGCGCCTGCTACAGCGTGGCAATGGCCGAGTGGGCGGTAACGCCTCGGTCGACCTCGACCTTCACGCTTTCGTAACGTACTTGGAGCGGGCTACGCCACCTTCCGAGGCTCTCGTCCGCAACATCCGGAGCCACGACTTGGGGGCATTGGCTGGTGTTCGATTCACCTTCACCGATGCCTCCCCGCTGCCAGATGGACGGCTCGTTTTCAGCGCTGTTGCCGAGGACACGCCGGATACCTATTCCGACGGCCCTTGCCTTGGGGCTGCAATCGGGCTTCTCGACGCCGACGGCACCGTAGCCTTTGTGGAGCCCTTGGATCTGGTCTTCAAGGTGGAGGGCGTACACGCCACCGTTGAGGGGTTCTATGCCTCGCTCCAGTTAGTAGCTGACGGAGACGACCCCGAGCACGCCGCGCCGCTTCTCGCCGCGACGCTTCGCCTGGGGAGAACTTAGGTGCGTCACTGAGCGGTTGCGCAAACCTCCCCATGGCCGTCTTGGATCGGTCTCAAAGTAAGAAGCTCCCCCAGGGAGCAGATAGACCTGCGTCCAGCAACGGGTGTCGCGTTCACTCAGAACGGCTTGAATCCGTTCTTTTCCCATTCGATGAGCTTCAACGCAATCCACTCTGTCATGCCGATTGCCAGAAGACGTGACAGGCACGCACTGTCTTCTTATCACGAGCGTGGGCTGGCGAAGCCCGACCCGCGTCTAACTGATCGTGTAGTCGGCCATCCGGAAACTTGAGCAAGATTTGAGCAAGGAAAGCTCCGAACAAGGGGTAAAAAGGGCCAGTTGGAAGGGGGTACAAGCAAGGCGAGTCAATAAGATAGAGAACCCGCGCAGGTCTGCAAAACCTTTATACGTGGGTTCGATTCCCACCCGCGCCTCCAGCTTTTCCCTAGAGTCTTCCCCGATGTGAGGTCCTTCTCTCCTCCAGTTTTTTCCCCCTGGAAACCCAAATCACCTTGCCGGCTTGCGGGTGGCTTCCACGGTACTGCGAGCGAGCTTCTGGAGTTCGGTGGTGAACCACTTCTCCAGGGCGTGGCGTTCGTTCCAGGGGATGTGGAGGAAGCGCAGGCCGCATCCGCCGCGGGCGTCGGACCAGGAGACCTCGGCCTCGGCTTGCACGTGGGTCGGCATGCCGGGCGGCTTGAAGCTGACCTCCAATCGGAGCCGCGGCTCCAAGGGGTGGGGAACCTGCAGGGCCATGCCGCCGACGCTCACGTCCGTGCTTTTCACGGTAACGTCCAGAACCTGACCGCCTTGCTCGGAGTGCAGGTGCACGTCGAACTCCACATGAAGGCGGAAGTAGCGGCGCTGGTCGGTGATCATGAGGCTGCGGGCAGCGCGCAGGGTGCGGTCGACGTTAAGGGCGGTCACCGGCTTCTCCAGCACCAGGTTGGCGCCGTTCTCAAAAGCCTGCTTCATGCCAGCTTCCCCGGAGACCACGGAGAGCAGAACTGCCGTGCGTCCGTAGGCCTGGCGAACGAGTTTCACCATCTCCAGGCCGTTGGCCAGCGAGTCGCAGTCCACAATGACGGCGTCGAAGCGCTCCTGCCAGAGCAGATCGAGGGCGGCCATCTGCGTATCGCAAGCGATGGGAATGACGTCGGCCCTCTGCAGTGCATCGGCCAGGACCGCCAGCGTCCCTGTGTCCGGGCAGATTAGCAGTGCGCGAATTCCCATAATGGTTTGCGTGATCGCGGCACGCAGCCGGACAAACTCCGCGAGCTTCCCGAAAAGGGAGGATAGACGAGTAGTGGTTAGTTTTCAATAAGATGGTAGCTTGAGCAGGCCTGCCCGC
>ORMF011531961.1_pt1 | contig 12725 bp, 5 predicted proteins | sample 1779871 | NCBI WGS metagenome assembly ORMF01 (sample SAMEA104232316, study PRJEB22302) | groundwater metagenome | biome: forest; feature: aquifer; material: groundwater | place: USA | collected 2011-08-07 | depth 5.4 m | reverse complement strand
CGTTTTTATTCAATCCGTTGAAAAAATAAGAACACATTCTAGCTACTGAAGCTAAAAACAGTGTGAATGGTTACTACGTTAGTACCTAGAACCACATTCTGCCATGGATTTACCCAATTCTGCCATGGATTTACCTATTGCCATATTTGCATTTGTACGTATCGCATCCTGGGTTTCGTGTGCATTTGGGTTGCCAAAAAGTGCGTTGAAATTTCTTCCGAATGAGATGCCTGCATTGCAGCCGAAAACGGCTATTGCTGATGACAGCATCAATCCAAACCATCTGTCTTTTCCTTCAGCTTTGCAAAAAACTGAGCCCGCAAACAAGAAGGATGCTGCAAAAATTGCTATGCTGCCAACATTAGCCGCTACTGTTACGGCAGGGTATTGTAATTTGAATTTCATATCATCATTCATGGGTTTCATCGGTTTTTTCCTTACTGTTTTTTTTCGTAAAAAATTATATGTATTACTTTTAATATTAATACAGAGTTTGCCGGGAGCGTTATGCACTAAACTTACTTTTTAGTCAAGGGAATTAATTGGAATCGGTAAGGGAAATTTTTTCTACTCGTCTTGAGTAGGTTAGAAAGTTGCGACGCAACCAAGAAATCATTTATTGTGAAATGAGCACACTAGGTAACGCACTGAATTTACCGTCTTTGATAAAAAATTCTCAACTTGACGCGCCTCTCACCACTGAACTAAAAAGTACTTTTAAGCAACTGTTAACCGCCAAATCAATGACAGCAAAACCTGGCAGAGCTTGGCACGAATCTTTGACGAGGGTCTTTGAATAATACGGTAGAGGAAAATGCCGAGAATCATGGTAAATTGATGCCTAGCAAAATCGAATGGACAGAGAAAAACAATCATGCTGCAAGCCGAAGCCCTTCATTTACTCAAAATGGGAAAAAATATATTTCTCACCGGCGAAGCTGGCTCAGGCAAAACGTATTTATTAAACAAATACATTCATTATCTTAAAGAAAATAATGTCGCTGTTGCCGTCACTGCGTCCACCGGCATTGCCGCAACACATTTACAAGGTACGACGATACACTCATGGTCGGGCATAGGCGTAAAAGACACCCTCACCCAAAAAGAGTTAGAAAAAATATTAGCGAATGATCGCATCAAGCGTAATTACAAAAAAACAAAAGTGCTGATCATTGATGAAATATCCATGCTGCATAAACATCAACTAGATATGGTGGATACCATTGCACGTTATATTCTCAATTCAGATCATGCTTTTGGCGGCATGCAAATTGTGTTGTGCGGTGATTTTTTTCAACTACCACCCGTCTCTTCTTCAATCAATGAAGTACAGTTCGCATTTGAAGCGAACGCTTGGGAAAGTGGTGATTTTCAGGTGTGTTATTTGCATGAGCAACATCGCCAAGGCAATGATTTATTACTTACTGTTTTAAATGATATCCGCAGTGGAACAGCAGGAGAACACACTAAAGTACCGCTACGCACCCGCTACAAAAAAGAACCGGAAGGCGAAACCAAAGCAACCCGATTATATTCACGCAATATCAATGTAGATGCGATGAATGACCAGGAGCTTACCAACCTTAATGCCAAAGAAAAAATATTTAAGATGAAAACAAATGGATTCAGTGCATTAGTGGAAGGACTAAAAAAAAGCTGTCTTGCAGTCGAAAAATTAAAACTAAAAATCGGCGCTGAGGTCATGTTTATCAAAAATGATCCGACTGGCAGATATGTAAATGGCACGCGCAGCATCGTAGTTGGTTTTGATAAAATGGAAGGCTGGCCAATTGTTAAAACGTATGCGAATGAAATCATTATCGCCAGCCCAGAAGAATGGACCTATGAAGAAAACGGCACTGTACGCGCAACCATTACACAAGTACCGCTTCGTCTTGCTTGGGCGATCACCATTCATAAAAGCCAAGGCATGACATTGGATGCAGCGGAAATAGATTTAGGCGATGCATTTGAACCTGGCATGGGATACGTTGCGTTATCAAGGGTCAAGTCATTAAGCGGCTTAAAGCTGATGAATTTGAATGAAATGGCATTAACGGTGCATCCGAAAATTCTGCAACAAGATAAAGTGTTTAAATCAGCTTCAGCCGATACCGCGAATTATCTCAACACGTTATCGGAAAATGAAATTGATGAATGCCAAAGTAAAACATTAATTGATCGTTTTGATGGTGATAAAAATAAAAAAATAAATCCTAAAATAAGAAAGACGAAAATACCTACTCACATCACCACATTGTCCATATTAAAAGAAAATGCATCTATTGAAGCAGCAGCTCAAACACGCGGGCTCACTGTTGGCACCATTATTGCTCACATTGAAAAACTCAAATCATTAAAATTAATTGCCGATGAAATTATCGAGGACATAAAAAACACCATTCCAAAAAATGATTTCGATGCAATTTTGACCGAATTAAAAAAATCTGAAGACGGTGAACTAAAAGCAATTTATGATAAATTTGTTGGGAAATATTCCTATAACCGCATCAGAATCGTCAGATTATTTATGCTTTGATAAATAATTAAACAATAATATCATCCGATGTTATTGGACCCGATGCGATGAAATTAATCGCAAAATCCGAATGATTAATCGTTAAATGTGAACTGTCATTTACGCTTGTAATACTAATATCATTTTGATTGACATGCAGTGAGGTTAAATCCAGTTTATCTTGACCATGTTTAAATCCTTCAATGGTATCAGGTTGTACCGAAGTGGAATCCGTCAAGCTAAGATACAAATAGGTATTGCTACCGACACCACCCGACATGAAATCAGCTCCACTACCGCCAGCTAGCGTATTATTACCCGAGTTTCCATAAAGATGATCATTACCTTCCCCACCATAAATTAAATCATCTCCAGCGCCGGCATGTACGATGTCATCACTACCTAACGCATAAAGCGCATCACTTTGCTCTGTTCCTAACAGTGTTTCAGACGCACTGGTTCCGACAATGTCACCACTTTGCGGTGTTGGATCTGGTATCGGAATAGGCGCGGGTTCTGGCGCTGGTATTGCTTGCGGATCACCACTTAAAATAAAATCCGCTGACGTAAATGTTTTATAACCATCACCAATTTTAATTTCAAAATCCGTTCCTGAAATACCAATGTAGTTATAACCATTTTCTTGCGTGAAAACTAACTGATCAAACGCTACATTCAATGCGCTCAAATCAATTTTATCGCTGCCTTGCTCAAAGTTTTGAATAAAATCCATCGCGGATTGTGTTGAATCCGTTAATGACAGATATTCATAAACATCATTGCCAGCTTCTGCATTAATAAAATCTGAACCTGAGCCGCCAATTAAAATATCATTTCCTTCACGACCAAATAATGAATCATTACCATCACCGCCATACAACGTGTCATCACCTGCTAATCCATGCAATTGATCATTTCCACCTAATCCATACAACACATCGCCTGCCATTGTACCCGTTAACATTTCTGCATTGGCCGTGCCGGTTATGCCAGAACTAGGTGGAACTGGGTCAGGCACTGGATCAGGCACTGGATCAGGCACTGGATCAGGCACTGGATCAGGCACTGGATCAGGCACTGGATCAGGCACTGGTGTTGGATTCGCATCGGGATTAAAAATAATATCACTCAATGCAATTGCACCCGTCATCGCAATTAATTTAATCGTAAAATCACTATTTTTTACAGTTAATGTTGCAAGGTCATTGTTGACTTGAATCAACACATCATCAGAATGAATATTCAACGCGCTCAAATCTATTTTATCTTTTCCGTGTTTAAACTGTTCAATCGTATCCGTTTGTGATGCAGTGGAATCAGAAAGTGCAGCGTATTTATAAATATTATTACCAGGGCCGCCGCTCATAAAATCAGCACCGGCAGCGCCAATAATAATGTTATTACCCACATTTCCATAAATACGATCACTGCCCGCACCGCCATCAATGACATCGTTACCATCACCAGCATGAACAATGTCATCGCCTGCTAATGCATAAATCACATCGTTATTTTGTGTGCCGACAATGGTTTCAGTTTGATTGGTGCCGATAATATCACCGCTTACGGGAGGTGGCACTGGATCAGGTACTGGATCAGGAACAGGCGTTGGATCCGGAACTGGATCTGGTACTGGATCAGGAACTGGATCGGGTACTGGATCAGGAACTGGATCGGGTACTGGATCAGGCGTTGGATCCGGTACTGGATCTGGCAATGGCACATGTTCAACCAATCCTGTCACCGAAGACCATGTTCTATCTGCATTCATCGCCATCATTTCTTCTGATGCCAATGTCATCACCGTACCATCAGAAAAGGTAATGACTTGTTCTGCATTGGTTGGATTGTAGGCAACGTAGGTAATCAATCCATCATTATTGAATACTGAGAAAAACGGCGAATCAGCAGTAATAGTGCGATCCACCGATCCAAGCGCATTCAAATTATGAATCCAACTATAGGTATGCGAATACGATTCACCATCTTCAGGAATATAATTCATCGTAAAAGAATTTGCTGCAGCAGCTGGATTAAATAGCGCTTGATATTCTAGCATGATATCAGCCCATTGATTTGGTGCAGCCCCATTGACGCGCAACATTTCCGCATAATTTTGCGCTGCGTATTCTGGATATAATCCCAAATACAATGATGAAGCCGTCACTGGCAAATAATTAATACCGTGTATCATTTCAGGTTCAGCAGAAAACCATGTGCCATACACCGCACCATCACCCCACACCATACCAATCGCAGAATGATCAAATCCATCAGGGAAATTCATATTATTAATATCAAACCAATATTGTTGAACTGCGGCAACTTCTGTTGAATATAAATAATTACCTAAATTTTCCAATGCAGCATTACCGGTTTGCGCACCCCACATCGTCAGCGCACTTGAAAAGTTTAATGCTTCGGATGAAGATTCATGGTTATTTCCTGAGAAAAATGCACCATCGCCTGATGCCCACGAATGTCCTGCATAAGGATCAAAATTGCGTAAATAGGGAAACATCGTATTCATTTCATCGGAATTCGCAACATCCTGAATAATTAAATTCACCATGCCGCCCCATTCTTGCGCCCATTGCGGATCAAATTGCGCAATCACCGAAGCGGCCTTTACAAAATAACCGTAATGGAAATGGTGATCATTGATTTCTGTATTTGAATTAAAGCTCGCGGGATAGGCTTGCAGTGTATTCCACTCTGAATTGTAATAAAATTGTTTATCTCCTTCTTGACTAGAATCTACCGTAAACCAATCTTGCAATTCCGCTTTAATCGCGTTCACAAAAAATGTTTTCGCATCGGCATTGCCAACTTGATCAGCCAATTGTGCTAATTCACCTAAACGCGCCATCGCCTTGCCTGACCAATAACTGTCTTCACCCGGAATAACAATGGGCAATGCACTCATGTGTTCATATTCGGTTTGAATTAAATTCGATAATTGTTGCGTTTGAGATTCATTTAAAAAATTTGGCAATGCTGGCAAAATACCGGTGTACGCTATTTCTGTTGTGAATGAATTGCCGTCCAGCAATTTCATTTCACCTCGCGGTGTTTCATAATTAAATTGTGTTAATGCATCATCTGAATGCAACCATTGATGCGGGTACAAACCAGTCAACGCATCACTTGAAAAACCCGCTTCTTTTAAATCTGTTGTCACAGAAAATTCGGTAATCACTTTTGAATTGTCTGCATCGTAGGAAAATGCAGTATGACTATCCGTAACAAATGCGTACGCATGATCATAAAAATATTGCAGCGTTTCTACTGATGCATCAGGCAATAACGCGCTGGAAAAATAACTTTTTCCATTTAAATCAGAAGTAATAACACCATTATCAACATGCCATTCACTACCAACCGGTGCAAATAATCCATAACTATTGCCATTAACTGTAATGCCCAACACATTGTGATCGTAATACCAAATCTCACCTGGCCCATCCCAACTGATTACCTCTACATTAGGTGAAGCACCAAGAACCATTGCGGATTCGGCAGGTTGAACCGTTGTTAATAAATTTTGCGTGCCATCATTGGCTAAAAATAACGTATTGGCTAATGCACCATTGGCATCACTTAAATTATTAAATGGTAATGCGATATTTGATAAACCTGATTTTACTTCGACATCACCCGTTCCAAATGTTTTCCACACTTCCACTTTAATTGTTGCATTATTTAAATTTTGTAATTGACCGATTTCACTTGCGCCAGTACCACGCCCTTCATTTTGCGTGTAATGCTCACTGTTATTCACATCGCCATCTAATGGTATGAAATTCACTGTTTTAACATAATCAAATTTTCCATCACCATTGCTATCAACTGAAATACGCGCTTCTGCGGCATTACCAATATGACTACCTTGCCCATCAATTGCGTTCACCAACAAATCCATATTGAGTTGTCCGCCGTTATACACACCGCTGACATTTTTTATTTGAAATACTTCACTGGTTGAATTGGGTTGGCCAATCGCATTCACGTTATTTGCTTTTAAATTAATAACCACATCCGCATCGCCAGTACGCTCAAAATAAGCAAACGGAGATCCATGCCCAAATGTTGCATGTAATTGATTGCCAGAATCACTGTCTTGCCAGAGTGCTTTATGAACATATGCGGATGTATCTTCCAATACCGTGCTGGATGCATTCATGCCATCCAAACTGACATTTAAATCGGAGTGATACGTGTATTCAAATTTGACTTGACGGCCGGTGCCATCATAAATAAAAGTCGGTGCTTCTGTGTATCCCAAATTTAATCCCGCAGAATCTGCCTTCATATTGAGAGGTTGGGCAAACATCGGCGCAGAATATTGATCACCAAAATAAGGGAAAACAATTGAGGTAAACCATTCACTCGTTGGAATGGGTTCTGTGAATGTCGTCGCAACCAAAGGGGAAACAGGCGAACCCTGAAAATTCAATACACCGTCTTCACCCATCGGAAGCGTTGTTGTATAACTACCTAAGCCGACATTGATAATACTCATAAAAACCCCCGTAATTATTCAAATCACCGGAGCTTCATTGACATGCTACCGTCAGCTATATGACACTGATCAGTAGTTCCGTGGTGGTTATTCTACGCTACACCCTAACAATCCCTGTTACTTTTACTATAGTACAGAATGGTCAATATATTATCTTTTATATTAATTGACATTGTAACTCATTAAAATAATAGGGAAAAACGCGCATGGCGCGAGCACGTGGCGTTGTTGAATAAATCAAATATAACGCACTTGGCTTTCGCGCGCTTCCATCGCTGCTATGACACTTCGCGTTTTATCAAGCAGTTACGAATTAGAACCTTCGGGCGCGCGCGCGAAAGCCAAGTGCGTCACAACGATTTATTCAACAGCGCCTGTAAAAACTGATTTATTCAACAACGCCTATTAAGCCAGTATGTTAGCTCAGTTTCTGTTCAGTTTTCTGTTCATACTTGCTTAAGCTTTTTCTACTATACTTTGTTTAACTTAGGAGGAAGTTGGGGTTAAAGGGAAACCGACGTTAACTAATGAAATGTGCGAGAAAATATGCCATTAAAAGATAATAAGCTGCGTGAGATAAACACACAAATAATTCATCCAATTGTTGATGAAAGTATTAAGGCAATTAGTGATTCAGGGCAGCTTGGTTCATGCGCAGAGGACGTTCATAGGGGTATAAAATTGGGGGCGGATAAAGAACAGTTTAATTATAGCGCTAGCAAACGGAACCCCAGTAGTAAAGAATTAGAAAAATTATTAAATGACATCAACGAGTTTGTTAGTAAAAAAACAAATGCTCCGTTGAATCTTGTGAGGGAAATGACCGCACACTGGAATCAAGTTGATTTTCTAGGTTTTTGGCAGCAACTGTTTTTTAAACAGTTGCCGTATCTTGCGAGACTTTTGCAATTGCACTATGTAGCTGAGAATCCGAATGCTTTAATGGGTGATTTTTTTGAGCCTCATCAAAACTGTTTTTTTGCATATGATCCAAATAATAAGGAATTGGTCACAACGGTTGATACTACTATAAAAATAGGTGATCAAGAAATAAAAATGCAACATTGCATCGCTTTTTCTTTGCCATATAAAGCGAGATTTGTATCAGCTTCTATTGGTAGTGAAGCGTTGATCAAGTTATTTGAAAAGGAGGGAAAATATGATGATGCCAATTTTTTTAAGGAGCAAGATGCTATTCTTAAAGATGTGCAGTTCCCGTCAGAAAATGATCGTGACGCGCTTAAAGAAAAAATAAAGAACGCGCTTAATGATATTAAGGAAATGACGGCTGAAAATTACAATAATAAGTGCAAAAAAATAAAAGAATCTTTTGGGTATGAGGGAAGATATTTCATACCTCCACTTCTCAAAGAGCAAGCCGATACGGTTGCTGAAAAAATCATGGGAGATAACTGCTCAGATGCCGATGCTGTGAAGAAATATAATAAATTGTCAAAAGGTCCAGATACGGAAATATTTGCGGATGCATTTCTTGTCCGTCTCGTGAAACAAAATCGCAGTTTAGAAAATATAAACCTAGGCCATTTAGTTTACGATAAAGAAGAATTTAGCTTAGAAAAAGCGATTGAAAGCTTTAATATTGCCTTAAACAAAGGCACTAATAAAGAATCAGCCACAGCCTTTTTGGCCGCGGTGGCAACAGTATTGGTTGGTACGATGGATATAGATAATACTAAAAGTATTATAGGAAACTATAAAGCTATCGTCTCATATGGTGTTCCACAAGAATGGTTGGAGGCCTTTGCAAAAGAGATTAGCAATAAAATAACTAATGATGACATAAAAAAGGAAATCAGATTCGCCTTATTACAAAACAACGCGCCAATAATGCTGCTGGAAAGAGTAAAAAAAACGGGTAATCAAAATAGATCTGACTATTTTGAAAGTGGTGCAAATGGAGACCTAAAGAGTAACTTCCCAAATAACCCCGCCGTCACAAAAGCCATGGATATTATGGCAAGTGATAATGTGAGTAGCGTTGTCAGCACCAGCTATTTAAAAAACTTTACGAAACTCTTCCTTGCAGAGCAGACGGCTATTGACGCAGGTGAACGCTATGAAGGTTTGCAACGAAAAAGCCAACACAATAAAAGTAATGCGAATGAAAAAGAAGCAGCGTTAGCGCGTTTGGCATATATCACAGCACAATTAGACGCGAAGATTGCAGCATATAAGATCAGAAAAGATGCGCCAACTGAAAATGCAAACAAAGACAGTCTAACCGCCAAAAAAATAATAGAAGCAGAAGACACCAAAAAAATTGTTCAAGCAATGCAGGAACATATTGGAGCGCTGAATAAAATTTCGTTTATGGCGCTAAAAAACCAACGCTTACCAGCTATTCCTGTGTCGGGTGGTTATGCCTCTGATATGCGTAATATTCAACAGCAACTTAAAGCAGTTATTGATAGTGTGCAAGCAGCGACAATCGAAACGACGGAAATAAAGAGGATTATAGCAAAACCAGCAGCAGAAAAATCGGATGCGCTCAAAGCTCGTAACGGTTTTTATGCAAGCGATGATATCCAATCAAAATTAAAATATATCCATGCTGAATTAAAACACAGAGAAGCTGTTTACCAAAGTCGCGTGTTAAAAGGGGAAGAACACGAAGGCTTAGGTGCGTTATTAGGAAAAAAAGGCGATGAAAAATCAGCAACCGCTAAATTAGCTGCCACGCAAGCGATGTTGGGTGCGATCATTGTCAAGAATGATGCTTATTCCGTTGATTTTTCTAAATTTCGCGCACTTAATCAGGAACGTTTAGGTTATCAATTTTCAAGTGTTAAAAACGTTGCATTGGAAGCCGCGAAACAAGGCACGCTCGGTGAGGTGTATCATTCATTAGCACAAGTGGCGTTACCATGGCAGCAAAGTGCAGTGGTACAACGACATATTGAGAGCCAAAGAAATACGCCTACTGTCAGTCCTGTTACTACTATTCGTGTGGATAGTAAAACGCAAGAGCAGATTTCACTTGATACGCCTTCCGATGGTGGTGTGGCAGCACTTGCGTATATCAAGAGTAGCATGGAAACCGCTAATAACCCTGAGACTGCTAAAACTTTTGTAGCGGATTTTTTCCGATCTCCGAAGATCTATTTTTGTGGTGAAAAGAATTTTGAAAGCTATTTATCTGAAAATAACACGCAACCCGTTTCTGCCGCTGGTGGAGATGGTGGTGCAGACGCGTCACAACAGCAAAAACCCAGTGATGAGAAACAGAAAAAAACTTGGATAGATTTTTTTAAGAAACAAAATCCCGAATTTTCTAATGATAAAATACTCACAGAATTCACCAATCAGTGGAATCAATTTTACTTATACGCTTCAACCGCGTTTCAGATTCGTTTGCCATTTATATGTTCAATGATTGGTAATGGTTCAAAATTTTTTCGATATTCTTTCCCTTATACGATTAATGTAACGCCAAGTCAGGATGTCACTGCTTTAGAAATTACAGTTTCTGCACCGATTGGCTATAAAAGTGAGGAAACTTTTCGTGAATTGTGTATGGTTACGCAAAAATTAATTTTTAAAAATGCAGCACAAGTGGGTGAAGCTCCACGCTATGAAGTACAGTATGACTCAACAGAATTTAGTGATCCAAAAGTGAGCGCACTGGTGTTTGATAATCAACATGCGAATAGAGATTACGACGCACAACGTGCGTTGTTAGAAGAGTTAAAGAATAAACCAAATCGTTTTGAAGAGCATGGTGATAAACCTGAAAATTGGGTTGGGGATTTTGATCATGCTGCCTTGATGCAAGGGTTTGAGCAATCAGTCATTGAATCTGTAAAAAATGAAACGAATTGTGCTCACATGAATTTAACCGGTGTGGATTTATCGGATCTAGATTTGAATGGTAAGGATTTTAATAATGTTGTAGTCAACAATGAAACTCAATTTCCTGCTGGTAATTGTGACTTTAAGAAAGCATTTACTGTTCAGTATAATTTTGGCAAGGATGTTTTAGTTCTGTTAACTACTGATGCATTTTTTAAAGCGATGGATGGTTTTGGATTTGTAAAATCTCATCTTGATGATAGATATGGCGAACGTAATATTTTTGCGGTCTTGCGAGTCGCACAAGAACATCCTGATTATGCAATTTCCAAAGCTGTTAATGAGGTGTTGTTGAATTCATTGAAAACACACTTGATAAAAAAAGCCAAAGAAAAGAGACGCAATATTAACCCGGTTGAATTAAATATGTTTTCAGATACTGCAGTTCGTTATGGCGTAACCCGTGAAAATCTTTTTAAAGCACTGGGTGAGATGAAAGGCGGTGCAGGTGTAAAATCATTGCAGGAATGTAGCACAACGGAAGAAAAAATTGATTACTACAAAAATATAATTAATTGCCTAAAGCAAGAATATGAGAGTCGAGTGAAACAGGGTGAGGCTCAAAAATTTCATCATGAATTTTTCTCGAGCTTTGGTTATAGCGCCCAAGATAAATTAAAGGCATTAGAAGACCTTAAGCTTGATGATCTTTCAGCTACGGAACTTAAGGGTGCTTTGAATCAAGGCGATCTCGGCAAAGCGCTTCGTGAGCTCCAAAAATTGCAAAAGGAACAACAAAGTCAGCCGCATCCAAACTGAAATAGTAGGGAAAAGTGAAGGTTTTGGGTTTTGCAGGTCTAATCACAATCGAGTGAGGACTGAGGCATGTCAGCTGAAGCATTTCAAAGGAATAGGTTAAACAATCAACCGCTTTGATATCAATACACCATCCGTCAATACTTCGCCGATACCAAAAAATATGTCACCCTTTTCCATCAATCGAACCAAGCCGATTGTAGTGGTATCAGGAGATTGTATTTTTTTGCCTTGTTTTAAGGCTAAAGTGAGGTCAGAAGAAATGTTGAGCGCGGGGAAATGCGAAACAGATGCATCCATTGGAATGAGAAATTGCGATGGATTTTCGGCAGAGGATAATTGCTCGAGCGTCATCATTTTATTTTCAGGAAACCCAGCAACTGACAATCTCCGCAATTGTGTGACGTGTGCACCACACCCTAATCGCTCACCAAAATCATCTACCAATGTGCGAACATAAGTTCCCTTACTACATTTTACAATGAAACGAACCCTATTATTTTCAATAGATAAAACCGTTAATTCATAAATGGTGATTGGGCGACTGGGACGATCGATGGTGATACCAAGGCGTGCGTATTCATATAATTTTTTTCCGTTGTGTTTTAGGGCTGAAAACATCGATGGAATTTGTTGTGTTTCGCCGCGAAAAAAATCAAATACGCGATTGATTGAATCCATTGTTACAGCAGGAACGGGACGCGTTGAAACAATGTCGCCTTCTGAATCACTGGTTGTGGTACGCACACCGAGTTGCATCGCAACAGAATATGTTTTATCGGCATCTAATAAATATTGTGAGAATTTGGTGGCTTCGCCTAAGCAAATTGGCAGCATGCCGGTGGCGAGGGGATCTAGGCTGCCGGTGTGACCGGCTTTTAACTTCTTATTGCCAGTGATTTTAGAAAATAGTCGCCTTACTTTTTGTAGCGCGAGATTGGAGGAAATGCCGAGGGGTTTGTCGAGGAGGAAGATGCCATTCATAATAATTTTATTCTACGTGGTCGCTGAAAGAAAAACTGCGTTTTATCTATACGCCGAACTGTCAGAAGCCCGCGT
>ORMF010418840.1_pt1 | contig 12726 bp, 12 predicted proteins | sample 1779871 | NCBI WGS metagenome assembly ORMF01 (sample SAMEA104232316, study PRJEB22302) | groundwater metagenome | biome: forest; feature: aquifer; material: groundwater | place: USA | collected 2011-08-07 | depth 5.4 m | reverse complement strand
TGCGGAGCTCCTGCCCGCGCAGCGCGTCGAGGTTGCGCACCGGGCGCACGTCGATTTGGGAACCGGGCAGAAACGCGCGGACGCCGATGTCTACCGCGACACCACCCTTGATCCGCTCGATGACGCGGCCGATCACGACCTTGCGTTCCGCATAGGCCTTCTCGACCTCGTCCCAGATCTTCATCTTCTCGGCCTTCTCGCGCGAGAGCACGATGTGGCCTTCGCGGTCTTCCGTCCGCTCGAGTAGCACGTCAACGACGTCGCCCGCCTGCACGGTGACCTCGCCGTTCTCATCAAGGAACTCGCTGACGGAGATGAGGCCCTCGGACTTGTAGCCGACGTCCACCACCACCGCCGACTCAGTGACCTTGAGTACCGTTCCCTTGACGACCTCGCCCTCCGCCATGTTGCGGAAGCTGGTATCGTAAACATCCAGCAGGGCCGCGTACTCCTGCGGGTCTCTTTCGGTGTGCATCGGCTTGAACACCGGACCCGCGGGTTTCCCGGATCGTGTACGTCCTACTGGTGCCCCGGGCTGCTCGCCCGTTTCGGGCGACACCAACCCGTTGTCTGCATTCGCCATCGTCGTGCGCGTCCTCCTCGATCAAATTCCTGTCGACGTGGCGCAGGTCTTCCTGTGCGGGTCGAAGGGTACCGGTTTCTGTTGCGGGGACCGGCTCCCCGCGGCTATAACGACGACAGGAGCAACGACGGACGCAGCCAGGTGGGGCCGGGATGGTAACGAGCGCCGCGACCGAGACAGGTCGCGTCCGCCACACCCTCGGACGTCCCTACTGCGAGCAGCTGTCCTTCGCCGATAAGCTTTAGATTATAAGAGACTTATCGGTAACTGTCAAGGTAACCGAAAGGATCCCGCGATGGCCAAACGCAAGGCTGCTGCTGCTAAATCCCGGACCTCCGCCGCCACGCGCAGCGGGGGAGGCCGCTCACGCAAGGCCGCTACGAAACGAGGCGCCTCTGCTGCCCGCAAACAATCCAAAGGCGCCAGGAAGGCGGCTAAGGCCACTGTCCGGAAACGGTCGGCGGCCCGAGGTGGCGCCAAAAAGGCCGCCGCCCGCAGAGCCACCTCACGGCCGGTTGGCACCCGAAAGACGGCCTCCCGCCGGCCGGCGGCCCGGAAGGCCATCGGACGGAAGGCACAGGCGCGTAGCGTCGCGCGGCCCGCTGCTCGACCGCGCCCGGTGACCTCCGCCAAGACCGCCTCGACGGCCCGAAGAATCCCGGCGCTCAATCGGGCGCGCCGCACCGTTCAGGGCGAGGACATCGTCCAGACGCCACCCTCGTCGCTCAACCTCAACCGGAACGCCTCTGCAACCCGCACCGGCCGGCGAGAGATGCACGAGCGCGAGGAACAGCTGACCCAAACCGGTCCGGCGCTGACCGGCGGTGACGTGGACGCGGACTGGGAATCGGCCTATAGCACCGGCGACGAGGCCCCCGGAGGCGACAATCCGACGCCCGACCAGGACATCGTCGACGATATCGGCCGCGCCATCGGCAACGAGTACGCCGACAACGAGGAGTTGAAGGGGGACTCGAAGATCGCGAAGCGCGATAAGAACCGGTGGGAGCTGGATCCAGCGTCGAGCGAGGATTACAACGATCGCTGAATTGCAAATCTCAGATTGCAGATTGCGGATTCATTGAGGGATTCCGGATTGCGGATTGCTGATTATTGGGAGATTTCAATTGTCTCAATAATCCGCGGTCTGCAATCCGACTTCTGCCAATGAATCAGCGATTTGCAATCTGCAATCTGCGATTCACCAGCTCCAACACTCTCTCCACCACCTGATCGACCGTCAGATTGGTCGTGTCGATGCGTACCGCGTCTGACGCGAGCGTGAGCGGCGACGTGGGGCGCGTCGTATCCGAACGGTCGCGCGCCTCGATTGACTGCGCCACCGCGGCCTGCCCTGCGGCGCCGCCGGAATGGGACGGGTCGCTCGCCCGGCGACGCGCGCGCTCATCTGAGGAGGCATCCAAGTAGATTTTCACGTCCGCTTGAGGAAACACCACCGTGCCGATGTCGCGGCCTTCCATGACCACTCCGCGCTCTCGTCCATAGTCGCGCTGACGTTCGACCAGCCGCGCACGCACGCCTGGCAGCCGCGCCACAGCGGCCGCCGCCTTATCGATCTCCGGCGTCCGGATCGCACGGGTGACGTCGTGGCCATCGATCTCGACTTTCCCGCCCTCGACGGACATCCGCGATCGCTCCGCGATGGACGCAAGCGCCGTCTCGTCCTCGAGCGGCAGCGCGTCATGCACGGCCTTCCAGGCAACGGCACGGTACATCGCCCCCGTGTCAATGTGCCGGTACCCGAGCGCCGCTGCCACCGCGTGCGAGACGGTACCTTTTCCTGCGCCCGAGGGACCGTCGATCGCGATCACAAGCTTGTTCATTGGTGATGTCTGATTCGTGAGTGGTGATTGGACCGCTATGCGGCTCGTTACGAGAATTTTGTACTCGTTGTGCCCCGCATAGCGGTCCTAGGCGCGCGAAGCGCGCCAGAACGACGCTGTCTCACCAATCACCAATCACAAATCGCTAATGTAACATGCGCTGTATGCGCCGGCGCGGCGTCCTCATCTCCATCCTCATTGTCGGCGTCGTTCTGGCTGGCGGGTACGCGGCCGTGCCGTACGCACGCGCGCTGTTGCTCGTCATTCGCGCTGCGAACGTTGGCGGCCAGCTCGAGACATTTGCCGATCGACAGGCGCGCACGGTGGCGATCACCGAGCGTGCCAGCATTCCCACCCGGCATGGCGCGGTGCCCGCGCGGCTGTACGAGCCCGATGGCGGATTCCGGCGGACGATCTTGCTGATCCCCGGCATCCACGCCGCAGGCATCGACGAGCCGCGGCTGACCGGCCTGGCGCGCGATCTCGCCGGGAGCGGCGTGGCGGTGATGACGCTCGCGCTTCCGGATCTCCGCCGGTATCGAATCACGCCGAACGCCACCGACGTGATCGAAGACGCGGTGGCCTGGCTGTCCCGGCAGTCTCGTCTCGCGCCGGACGGACAGATCGGGCTGATTGGCGTCAGCTTTGCCGGCGGCCTCTCGATCGTTGCGGCAGGGCGCGACGCCATCAAGGATCGCGTGGCATTCGTGGTGTCGTTCGGCGGGCACGGGGATCTCCCCCGCGTGATGCAGTACCTGTGTACCGGCCGGAGCGTGCCGGTGGAAGGCCTCGTCTATCACCGGCCGCACGATTACGGCGTCGCGGTCATCCTGTACGGCATCGCTCACACAGTTGTGCCTCCGGAGCAGGTGGAGCCGCTACTCGAAGGTGTGCAGACGTTCCTGCTCGCGTCGCAGCTCACGTTGATCGATCGCGGGCTGGCGGACGCCACATTTGAAAAGGCGCGTTCGATAGCGAAGACCCTGCCCGAACCGTCATCGATCTATCTGTCCTATGTGAACGACCGCAACGTCGACGCGCTGGGCCGCGTCCTCGCGCCGCGCCTCGCCGCGCTGGCGAGTGACAACCCTGCCCTGTCGCCGCAACGGGCGCCTGCGCCGCCCGTCGCGCCCGTCTACCTGCTGCACGGCGCCAACGACGCCGTCATTCCCGCCGCCGAGTCGGTCCTCCTCGCCCAGCACTTCGACGGCACCGCGACGGTACGGCTGCTCCTCAGTTATCTGATTACGCACGCAGAAGTGGACCAGCACGCCACCGCCGCGGAAGCCTGGCGGCTCGTGGCGTTCTGGGCAGACGTGCTGCAGCAATGAGAATGGTTCAGTGTTCCGAGTTCGAGGTTCTGGGTTCGATGGTTCTGTGTTCACACCGGCCGTCGCGGAGAGGGTAATGCCGAACCAGGAACTATCGAACCCTGAACGTTGAACCCAGAACTCTGAACTTATTCGGAGCCCTTGCAATGCAGCAACGCCTTCAGAAGATCCTTTCCCAAGCCGGCATCGCGTCCCGGCGCGCGGCCGAGAAGTTGATGGCTGAGGGACGGGTCTCGGTGAACGGCCGAACGATCCTCGAGCTGGGAACGAAGGCGGACCTGGCGGCGGACGACATCCGCGTGGACGGGCGGCGCATCAAGCAGGCGGAGCGGCTGCGGTACATCCTGCTGAACAAGCCGCGGGGGCATGTGAGCACGCGGAGCGATCCGCAACGCCGGCCCACGGTGATCGATCTGCTGGCCGGCGTCCGGGAGTACGTCTATCCGGTCGGCCGGCTCGATTACGAAACGGAAGGGCTGCTGCTGCTGACGAACGACGGCGAGCTCGCGGCGGCGCTCACGCATCCGCGCCACGAGGTGGAGCGCACGTACGAGGCGCGCGTCAGCGGCATGCCCGACACCGACGCGATCGACCGGCTCCGCCATGGCATCCCGCTCGATGGCCGCCGGACGCTGCCCGCGGACGTGACCGTGCTCAACCCGCGGGCCGGCGATCGGGATGGCGTGCTGCGGATCACGATTCGCGAGGGACGCAACCGGCAGGTGCGCCGGATGTGCGAGGCCGTGGGCCACCCGGTGCAGTCGCTGACACGCACGCGTATCGGCTCGCTCCGCGATCCCAGGCTCAAGCCGGGAATGTGGCGCGAGCTTCGCGACGAGGAAATCAGAGGCCTGAAGGCTCTGACGACGCGGAGCGTGGGCGGACCTAAAGGCGTGGGCGGACCTAAAGGTCCGCCCCTACGAGGTCGGCGCTAGGATTCGCCTTGTAGGGGTGGACCTTCAGGTCCGCCCTCCTCAGTCGCTTCTTCCAGCGGCAGCATCTCCTCCGCCGGCATCTGCTCCATGAGGCCGGCCGGTGGATCGAAGCCGAGCGCTTCGGCCATGTCCTCGATTCGCGGCAGATCGGACAGATCCTTCAATCCAAACCGAATCAGGAACTCCTTCGTCGTCGCGTAGAGAAAGGGCCGCCCGACGACGTTCTTGCGGCCAACGATCTTGATCAGGTGCCGTTCGAGCAGCGTCGACAGCACGCCGCTGGCGTTGACGCCTCGAACATCGGTGACCTCGAGCGCGGTGATCGGCTGCTTGTAGGCGATGACCGCAAGCGTTTCGAGGGCCTGCACGGACAGCTTCTGGGAGGAGCGCTCGTGGAACAGCCGGCGCACCCATTCGTGCAGCTCCGGGCGGGTCACGATCTGAAAACCTCCTGCCACCTCGACCCACTGGAGACCCGGACGATTCTCGAATTCGCTGCGCAGCGCGTTCAGCGCGGCGGCCACATCTTCCTTCGGCTCGCTGTCGAGCAGCTTGAACAGCATCTTGGGTGTCAGCGGCTCGGGAGACGCGAAGACGAGCGCCTCCACGATGGCCTTCAGCTCTGCTGTGGCAATACCAACGCCTGGTGTCGATCCCGCCGCTTGTGGTTCATCCACTTCTGGTGTTTCTGCCATCAGCCCTTCCGTGGTTCGTGGGTCGTGGGTCGTGAATCGTGCTGTCCCGTGGCTCGTGAGCATACGACCCACGACTCACGATCCACGATTCACGGCTGTTGTGGGTCTCCGATGGGATGCGGCGCGTCGATCGGCCTGGCGCGCTTGTACACCCGAATCTCTCCGAAGCTGCCGGTCTGAAACACACGAATCAGCTTCAACCGGATCATTTCGAGCAGCGCGAGGAACGTGACGATGAAGAACGGCCTGGAGCCGTCGCCGTCAGCGAACAGGTCCTCGAAGCCACACGCTTCCGTTTCCGACAGGCACGCGAGCAACTGGGCGATCCGCACTTCCATGGAGATCTGCTCCGGCGGGATCACCATGTGCGGACGGCGATTCGCCCGTTCGAGGACACCGCGGAACGCCGTCAGCAGACTGAAGAGATCCACCTCCAGCTCCGACTCGTACTCGTCCCCGGCCGCCTCGGCAACGCTGGCGTCCGAACGCATCCACTGCGCGCTCCGCAACGTCTCGCGCTCGTGAAGCAGCGCCCCTGCCGCTTTGTATTTCTGATGCTCCAGGAGGCGGCGCACCAGCGCCTCACGCGGGTCTTCTCCCGAGTCGTCGTCGCCCGCGGCCGTCTCCGGCCTCGGCAGAAGGGTCTTGGACTTCAGGTGAATCAGCGTCGACGCCATCACGAGGAATTCGCCAGCCACATCGAGGTCCAGCTCCTGCATCAGCGCGATGTACGCGAGGTACTGTTCCGTGATCAGCAAGATCGGGATGTCGTAGACGTTGAGCTCGTTCTTCTTGATGAGGTGAATCAAGAGGTCGAGCGGCCCCTCGAACGTATCGAGCTTGACCTTGTACGCGTCGGGAGAGGGTTCGAAATCGTCCTGCATTGCAGAGATCAGGTTGCAGATTCAGTATCGCAGCTTGACCGCGTCCCGCACGCGGTCCATCGTCTCCTGTGCCACGCGACGCGCCTTGCGCGATCCTTCGACGAGAATCTCGGTGAGTTGGCCTGGACGCGCGAGCAACTGCTGCCGCCGCTCGCGGTGCGGCTCAAGGACGGCATTCACCGCACTGGCCAGCGTGGTCTTGACCTCGACGTCTCCCACCTTGCCAGCTCGATACCGCGCCTTGAGATCCTCGACCTGCGCCCTGTCGGGATTGAAAGCGTCATGGTATATGAAGACCGGATTGCCTTCGACGGTCCCCGGAATATCCGCACGAATCCGCTTCGGATCCGTGTACATCTGACGCACCTTCTTCGTCACGGTCTCCACGTCATCGCTCAAGTCGATGGCATTGCTGTAGCTCTTGCTCATCTTGCGGTTGTCGAGACCCGGCAGAAGCGAGACCGGGGTCAGCAACGGCTGCGGCTCCACAAGCACCTCTCGGTAGACCTGATTGAAGCGCCGCACGACTTCGCGCGACAGCTCCAGGTGCACGACCTGATCCTTGCCTACCGGGATGAAGCGGGCGTCGTAAATCGCCACGTCCGCGGTCTGCAGCAGCGGATAGCCAAGAAAGCCGAACGTCGACAAGTCCTTTTCCGACAGCTGTTCCTGCTGCTCCTTGTAGGTCGGCACGCGCTCGAGCCACGGCACCGGCACGACCATCGAGAGTAGAAGAAACAGCTCGGCGTGTTCGGGGACGAGCGACTGCACGAACATCGTGCTCTTCTCAGGATCGAGTCCGGCGGCAAGCCAGTCGGCGGCGTTGTCGAGCGCGTAGCCCGTCAGCGGGGCGGTGTTCGAGTACTCGCTCGTCAGCGCGTGCCAGTCGGCCACGAAATAGAAGCAGTCGTGAGTCTCCTGCAGGGCTACCCAATTTCGTAGCGCGCCCACGAGATGGCCCAGATGCAGCTTGCCCGTCGGCCGCATCCCCGATACGACCCGTGGTTTCGTGACGGTCATAGCAGCCACGACAACAGTACCCGCGCGGGCGGCGTGATGATCGCGGACAGGATGCCGGAGAACATCAGCCCATACAGGAGGACGAATCCGTACGGTCGAATGCGGTCGAAGACGTCGGCGGCTGGAGCCGGCAACAGCCCGGCCAGCACGTTGCCGCCGTCGAGCGGCGGCAGCGGCACCATGTTGAAGACAGCCAGCAGGACATTCATCAGGGTTGCGGGCTCCAGCAGGGCCACCACGGGCTCAGCGACGGCGAACGAACCGACATCGGCGGTTGGCCGGGTTCCCGCGGCCCTGAGCGCGGCGGCGGCAATAACGGCTAGGACGATGTTGCTCGCCGGTCCGGCCGCGGCAATCATCATGTAGTCCCGCCGCCAGTGACGCAGCCGCAATGTGTTCACCGGGACTGGCTTGGCCCAGCCGATCACCGGGACGTTCGTCGCGAGCGCGATCAGCGGAAACACGATAGTGCCGACGACATCGATGTGCACCGCCGGATTCAGCGACACGCGTCCAAGCAGCTTTGCTGTGGAGTCGCCCAACCGATCCGCGGACCACGCGTGCGCCGCTTCGTGGACTGTCAGGGAAAACACCAGGACGAGAAACGCAATGAAGACCTGCCCGACGTCGATGCCCAAGCGGCCAACAGCGTACCACAGCACCCAGGCGTGTCCTCCGCAACGCTAAAGCGTTGCGCCACCGTGGGAGGTGTCCGGGCCGGAGGCGGGTTCAAGTGGAGCAGCCCTTCAGGGCTGCTCATGCGGACCTCGCGAAGTAGTCGAGCACGGCGGACGCCGCCTTCGACCCTACGACCGAACCGAGCTCCTCGCGCGTGGCGCGCCGCACGCCAGCGAGGCTTCCGAAGGCGGTGAGCAGCGCCTTGCGTCGGCGGGGGCCGATACCTGGCACCCCGTCGAGCTCAGACCGCAGATCCCGCTGTGTCCGGGCGCGGCGGTGGAACGTCACCGCAAAGCGGTGCGCCTCGTCGCGTATCCGCTGAATCAAGAGCAGCGCCGGGTCACTTTCGGCCAGCGCCACGGGATCCTCGCGGTCGCGCATGTAGAGCAGTTCTTCCTTCTTGGCGATGCCGACCGCGATCAGGTTTCCGAGCCCGATCTGCTCCAGCGCCTCGTAGGCGGCAGAAAGCTGTCCCCTGCCGCCGTCGATCAGGATCAGGTCGGGGAACGGCCCTCCATCCTCGAGAACCTTGCGATAGCGACGCTGTACGACCTCCCGCATTGCGGCAAAGTCGTCGGAACCGAAGGCAGGCTGCAGGCTACCGGCTGCGGACTTCAGGCTGGATTCAGATCGAGAGGCCTGCAGCCCGTAGGCCGGAGCCTGTAGCCCTCTGATGCGGAACTTGCGGTACTCGGACTTCTTCATCCGGCCGTCCTCGCAGACGACCATCGAGGCCACCGTTTCGCTGCCCTGGATCGTGGAGATGTCGAAGCACTCGATGCGACGCGGGATCGCCGGAAGGCCAAGCACGCTGCGCAGCGTTTCGAGCGCCTCGAAATGCGCCGTGATCAACTCGTTGTACCGCGTCCGGTACGAGAGCTCCGCATTCCGCGTGGCGAGATCGATCAGCGCCCGTTTGTCGCCGCGGCGGGGAACGACGATCTTCACTCGACGGCCCGCCCGATCGGACAGCCACGCCTCCACCGTCTCGGGGTCTTCAATGTCAGCCGGCAGGTGCACCTCCGACGGCGCAATCCGCAGCTCGTAAAATTGCTGCACAGCCGCCTGCAGCACCTCAATATCGCCGAGGGCGCCGGCGCCGTCGCTCGTCGTCAGCTCGACGCGCTCTACGACGCCTCCGCCCCGCATGGCAAACACCTGGATCACGCCGCCGCTCGGCCCCACCTTGAGGCCGAACACGTCGCGGTCGCCGAGCTGCGCGGTGGCCACTTTCTGCTGACGGTCGCGGAGGATTTGCACCGTTCGCATGGCATCTCGAAGCTGGGCGGCCTCCTCGAACCGCTCGCCTTCTGCGGCTGCAACCATCCGGTCGCGCAGCGTCTCGATGAGCTCCTCGTCCCGACCCTCCACCAGCAACTTCGTGTTCGCCACTGCCTCTCCGTACTGCGCCTCCGTACAGATCTCCGCCACGCAAGGCGCGATACACCGCTTGATGTCGTACTCCAGGCACGGACGCGAGCGCTGGCCAGTGATCACTTCGTTGCACGAGCGGATCCCGAACAATCGGTGCGCCAGGCCCATTGTCCGCCGCGCCAGCTTGGCCGGCAGGAACGGGCCAGCATAAAAATCGCGCCCCGGGTCCACCGACCGGGCGACCAGCAGGCGTGGAAACGCCTCGCTGGTGGTGAGCTGCAGGTAGGGGTAATTCTTGTCGTCGCGCAGCAGGATGTTGTATTTCGGCGTCCGCTGCTTGATCAGGTTATTCTCGAGCGCGAGCGCCTCCATCACGGAGTCGGTGACGATGACTTCCACTCGGGCGATTTCGTCAAGGAGTGCGTCGGTGCGAGGGCTTGCTCCGTATCCGCCGAGATAGCTGCGCACCCGGTCACGCAGCGACCGTGCTTTGCCGACGTAAATCGTGTCACCCGTGGCGTTTCGCCACAGATACACGCCCGGCTGCTCGGGCAACCGGCTGATCTGTTCCTTGAGTTCGTGTACGGGCATGTTACGATTGCGAGTTTAATCGCGCTCTCTTGAACCCTGAATTATACCAATCGTATGACGTTCACCGGGCTCGTAGGTACCGTGTGCATGTTCCCCCTGCGCGTGATCATCCGCGCAAGCGTGGCTCTCGGCATCCACCCGAATACTCTCACGCTGATCGGCGTCCTCATCAACGTCGGCGCCGCGTGGGCGCTCGGGCGCGACCGCTTCATGCTGGCCGGCGTGATCATGATCTGCGCGAATATCTTCGACTTCATCGACGGGAAGGTCGCGCACATCACCAATACCGTCTCCCGGTTCGGGGCGTTCTGGGATTCCACGCTCGACCGCTTCTCGGACATCGCACTCTTCCTCGGCCTGATTTATCTCTACGCGGACGTCCGCCGGACCGACTACGTGATGATTGCGTCCCTCGCCATGATGTTCTCCATCATGACGAGCTATGCGCGCGCCCGCGCCGAATCGCTGATCGACAAGTGCAAGGTGGGCTTCATGGAACGGCCCGAGCGCATCGTCCTCTTCATGATCGGCGCCTTTACCGATCGCATGGGCGCGGTGCTGTGGGTGATCCTGGTGCTCTCGATCGTCACCGTGGCCAACCGGATCCACTACACGCATCTGGTGCTGAATCAGAAGGCGGTGCCGCGAGGCTCCAACCCGGTGTCACGGGTGTTCTGGCGGGCGTTTTTCTGGACCGACGAACGAGCGACGTTTCCGTACGATGCGTGGGTGATCGCGATTCTTGCGTTCGTGTGGCTCACGCCCCCAGACTGGATGCGCGACCCCACTGCAGCGGGACTGGGCCTGTGGGCCTGGATGCGCTGACTAACCGGCCCGACGCTTTTTTGCGCCGTTGGCCGTCGCCTTGGTCTTCGCAGCCACTGTCTTCAAGTCCGCTTTCGCCGGCTTCTTCTTGACCTGACTCACTGAATCGAGGCTTCGTCTGAGCGCCTCCATCAAATCGACGACCTTCGCGGGCTCCTGCACATCGGGCACGACGAATTCTTCGCCGGCGACTTTTGCGTCGATGATCTGCCGGAGGCCCTCCTTGTACTCGTCCTTGTAATCCTTGAGATTCAACGCGCCTTCGAACGTCTTCACCACCTGCTTGGCGAGCTTCATCTCCTCCGGCTTCACTTTCGTGGGCACCCCATTGAGCTCCTCGATCTGATCGATACTGCGGATTTCGGCGTCGTGATGCAGGGTGTACATCACGAGCCCTCTCTTCTGCGGCCGGACGGCCACCAGGTACTCGCGCCCGTACAACGCCACCTTACCGATACCGGCCTTGCCGGCCATGCCTTCGCGCATCACGGCAAATGCCTCCGCGGCCATCGGACCGTCCGGCGCGAGATAGTACGCCCGGTCGACATAAATCGGGTCGATCTCCGACTCGTCCGCAAACTGCACGAGGTTGATGACGCGGGTCGACTCCACCCGCACCTTCTGGATGTCCTCCTCGCTCACCACGACAAACCGGCCCTTCTCGAACTCGTAGCCCTTGACAATGTCGGTGTTCGGGACCTCACGCTCGCAGTGGGGGCACCAACGCTTCTGCTGGATGCGAGTCTGACAGTCGGCGTGCAGCTGATTGAACGCGAGGCTGGCGGCCGATTCGGTGGCCGGAAACACCTTGACCGGGATGTTGACCAGACTGACCTTCAGGAAGCCTTTCCAGGTTGCGCGAGCGGCCACGATTACCTCCCTTTAACCAATTGGGGAATTGAGGGATTGGGGAATTGAGGCATTTGGTGTTGCCTGGGTCAATGCCAATATCCCAATTCCTCAATCCCCCAATTCCCCAATCTATATCGTCTGTATCGGCCGCAAAGTCCGACAGTCTTAAACGGCATCGCTTTCGTCACGCGTGCCGAGGTCCAGGCCCGCCCCGCCGATGTGGATGTCGTGTGTCTTCACCTTGTCCCGGAGAAGCCGCCGCGCCTCCCCGTACAGGTGCCCTGGAACCGCCAGCCGCCGCGCAATGTTGCGCAGCCGGGAGATCAGGATCAGAGTCACTCCGTCCTGCTCCCGCCACGAGACGGCGGCGATCTGCCCCCACGGCATGAAGCCACTATCCGACCAGATACCGTCTCGATAGAACCCACGCGCGATGCGAGTGCTCAACGGCAGCGCGTAGCCGTAATAGACGAACATCATGAACTCGCCGAACAGCTGGTCCGGCGACCGGCGCTGCGCCAGCAGTTTGAACACCACGAGAAAGCCCAACACGACACCCAGGGCGAGGCTGAACCCGTAGAACCGCGGTTTGGGGTTCTGCCAGGTCAATAACGCCGAGGCCTTGCGAACGTGGAAACGCACGAGATCCGCAACCACTTTCAGGTTCGCCAGGAGGAACCCGACGCCGAACAGGAAGAGAAGCTGTGCGAGCAGCGTCTCTGGGGCCATGTCCTACGGTGACATAGACAAAAGGGAAATCCCAAATCCCAAAGCCCAAAGCCCAACGAAATCCCAACCGCCAAAACCCAAACGAAGTCCCAACGCCAAATCCCAACGCCGCGCGATTGGGCGGGGCCTATTGGGGATTTGGGATCTCAGCTTTTTCGTTGGGACTTGGGATGTGGGCTCTGGGATTTGCCGACGCGAGCTGAGGGTCGAAGCACTTTCGGCAGCGAGCTTCGTAGGTGCCCTCCGTCCCCAGGAGCACGCGGTCCGCGCTGGCCACCAGACGTTGCGTGTAATTGGCCGGATTGCCGCACGCCATGCAGATCGCCAGTGTCTTCGTGATGTACTCGGCCACGGCGAGGAGCTGCGGCATCGGCTCGAACGGCTT
>ORMF010140799.1_pt1 | contig 12729 bp, 13 predicted proteins | sample 1779871 | NCBI WGS metagenome assembly ORMF01 (sample SAMEA104232316, study PRJEB22302) | groundwater metagenome | biome: forest; feature: aquifer; material: groundwater | place: USA | collected 2011-08-07 | depth 5.4 m | reverse complement strand
GAGGATCCGTTCGGTCGTGGTGGTCTTACCGGCATCAATGTGCGCCATGATGCCGATATTCCGAAATTTGCTGAGGTCGTACTTAGCCATTACCACTTATAATGTGCGAACGCTTTGTTGGCATCTGCCATGCGATGCGTATCTTCCTTCTTCTTAACTGCGTTGCCGCGATTATTTGCCGCGTCCAACAGCTCTCCTGCCAGGCGATCGGTCATCGTCTTTTCGCCACGTCCCCGGGCATAGGCGACGATCCATCGGATAGCCAATGCGCCGCGGCGCTCTTGATGAACTTCGACCGGCACCTGATAAGTTGAGCCACCAACACGTCGCGATTTCACTTCGACTGTCGGCCTGACGTTTTCGATCGCGCGCTTGAAAACCTTGAGCGGCTCATCGCCTGCCTTTTCCCCAACTTGCGCCAACGCATCGTAGAACGTCCGCTCGGCGATCGAACGCTTTCCGCCCCACATGATCCCGTTGATGAACTTGGTCACCAGGGCGCTGTTGTAAACCGGATCAGGCAGCACCGCGCGTCTTTCTGCAACTCTTCTTCTGGGCATCGCTTACTTGGCGCCTCCCTTCGGACGCTTAGCGCCATATTTTGATCGACTCTGCTTGCGATCACTGACTCCAACTGAATCGAGCGTGCCACGAATCACGTGATAACGAACACCCGGCAAGTCTTTCACGCGCCCCCCGCGAATCAGGACAATTGAGTGTTCCTGCAAGTTGTGACCGACACCGGGGATGTAAGTCGTCACCTCGATGCCGTTGGTCAGGCGAACTCGCGCCACTTTTCGCAATGCCGAATTTGGTTTTTTGGGCGTTTGCGTATAGACGCGCGTGCAAACTCCACGTTTCTGCGGTGAACTTTGCAGGGCCGGACTCGCAGTTTTGTACTTGACCTGCTGGCGGCCCTTGCGAACTAGCTGATTGATCGTCGGCACGGTTAGTTTCCCTCGAAAAAAGCGCAGAAGGGCCGGGGCCTGCCTCTTTCCGGAACAAGTCCGGCAGTCAGCGCAGGCAACTGCCCTGCTAATAATTCTGGTTTAGGGACGTTCTGACTTCGCTTTGGGGCGGGCGCGGATTATGGCTTCCCTGGAGCCGAAACTTTTCTGTAGCGTCGCATGAAGGAGCGGTTTCGCTTCATGCGCACTCGCGCGAGCGATCCTGCCGCTAACGCGAACTCTTACGCCACAATAATGTCAAACGGCTGATCCTAATAACAACAGCCGGGCAACGCCTCCGCACCGCAGAACCAGTTGCAGCGTTACTCATGGGGATCCAGACCGGAGTCCGAAACGGGAGACTATACGAGGCGGGCTATACCTATGTCAAGCGCTGGTGAGCGGGCGTTTGTTCCTCTCAGAACTCAAAAGAGCCACTTCAACAGGAATACCATTCCGGCGACCACGCCTCCAACGAGAAGCAGAACCAAAACGATTCCGCCGAATACAGCCAGCTTGAATTTTCGATAGCGCTTCTCATCAGGCGGCGATAACGAGCTCTGCGGGAAATACGGAGGAGGGGTAGATGTAGCCATTTATATTCTCCGAACTCTCGGGTCACTTGAAGGACAGAGTTAGTTGTTTACTCCAGGCTTCTTCGGGCTGTGCTTCGGCGCCGGTCGCGCGTTTGCGTTGGAATTCGCGTTTGTGTTTCCGTTCGCGTTCTCATTCGCCTGCTGCTTTTTGAGCATCTCCTCCGCGTGCTTCTTGCCTTCCCGAATTCGATTTGAGCCTTCCTGGGCTTTGTCGATTGCCTCGGTAGCTCGATAGTCATTGGGGTCGAGTTCGAGGGTTTTCTTAAAAGCTGCCAGCGCTTCCGGATAATGTGCAAGTCGGGTCTCGGACACCCCTAACTGGTAAAAGGCCTCTTCGTCATCAGGCTTAAGTCGCGTGGCCTGGCGATAATTGCGCACCGCTTCCTCATCCAGATGTAGAAAACTATGGGCCTCACCCAGATCAAAAAATGCCTCGGCATCCTTCGGATCTGACTGAACTCTCTTCTTATAGAGTTCGATTGCTTTCTTGTATGACTCGTCAGCCTCGGGCTTTCGCTCCAGCGCCGCATAAGCCATTCCCAGCCGTAAGTGAGCTTCGGCATTATTGGGATCCCGCTCGATTGCCCGCTTCAGAACTTCTGCCGCTTCCTTCTCCTGTTCGTTCTTATAGAGCTCTTTGCCTTGATCGACCAGCGTTTGTGCCTCGCGTTTTGCCCGCTCGGGATCGGTGGTGGAGGTTGATGCGCCGCTGCCGTTAGCGTTCGCATTCTGGTTGTTTCCCCTCCGGCACGAGCAGACCCCCACAAGCAGGAACAGCCCCGCAATAACGACAAGAAGTTTCCGGGCACTCGACAAGATGGCAGACGGCGTATCCATTAAGCAGTCATGTATCTACGCCGAAATACGATCCTGAGTCAAATTATGAAGAGCGATTTTGTGAGGGATTTGAAAGTTGGGGCGCGCACAAAAAAGCGAATGGGCGCTGCAACGTGGGGGTCGCAGCGCCCATTCATTTTCGTGGTTACTGTCCTCACCCCAGCAACCACTTGAGACGGAGGATCCACCAACCGTCTCTCTTGCCCCACAATATACTTCGCAACACTTATGCCGCGCAATAATAATTTTCTTGCATGGAAAAACGCTCCAAAAGCCTCACTTTTGCTAGGGAATTCGTAGATTCGATAAGTCTGGAGTGCAACTTTTTCATCCTCGACCGAGTAAGAACTTCTCGATCAAAATCGGCGCGCCAAATTTGGCGAAGGCAGTCGCCAGGACCGTTGACGATATTCAGGACTCGTCGCTGCCTATTTCGGCTCGTATCACTTCCGCCAGAGCATTGGCTTTTGCCTTAACATCGCTTTCAGTCTCGCCTTCGATCATAACGCGAGCCAGCGGTTCCGTGCCTGAGTAGCGCAACAGCAAACGACCGCGACTTCCGAGTTGGTCCTTAATCTCATCCGCCAGGCGCTGCACGGCAAGGATCTCTTCGAAGGGTTTTTTCTCGCTGACACGCACATTCACCAGCACCTGGGGATAACGTCGGAAGCCGGCTACCAATTCCTCAAGAGTCTTATGGTGAGCACACATCGCTCGCAGCAAACTAATCGTGGTGATCATGCCATCGCCGGCTAAACTCAAGCGCGGAAAAATGATGTGCCCCGACTGTTCGCCACCCATCACCGCCCCGCTGCGGATTAGTTCCTCGAGCACGTACTTATCGCCGACATCCGCGCGCGTAAGCTTAACGCCTCGGGAGCGCAACGCGATTTCCAGGCCGATGTTGCTCATGACGGTCGCAACGACTACATCGCCTGTTAGTTCGCCGCGTTTTTTCAGATCGTCAGCCATGACCCACATGGTCGCGTCACCGTCCACAAAATTTCCTTTTGCGTCGACAAAGAGCGCGCGATCAGCATCACCGTCGAACGCAACGCCGAGGTCTGCCCGCTCCTCCACCACGCGGCGCTGCAAACCTTCGATATGCAGCGAGCCACATTGATAGTTGATGTTGTGGCCATCAGGTTGGTGATTAATGGCAATGACCCGCGCGCCGAGCCGTCCGAACAATGCCGGCGCTAGTTCGTACGCAGCGCCGTTGGCACAGTCAACCACCATCGTCAAACCGTTCAGCGAAAGATCGTGAGCCACATCGTGCTGGAGGTAGTTCAGATATCGCAACCGCAGTTCGTTCGCGTTCTCTTTGCCGGCAGGCGGTTTCGTACCGTGACTGTTGGAAAATTCGCTCGCATCCTCGTCAGATGCGGCGGCAATATCTTTTTCGATTCGACGCTCGGTCGCTTCATCGAGCTTTCGCCCGGAGGGATCGAAAACCTTGATGCCATTATCCTGGTAAGGATTATGCGATGCGCTGATGACCACTCCGGCGTCGGCAGGTAAATCACGCGCCAGAAACGCTATGCCTGGTGTAGTTATTATTTCGGCTGACTGAACGTCCGCCCCTAGTGATCGCGCTCCGGCGATCAATTCGCGTTCGATCCAAGAGCCCGATTCACGCGTGTCGCGTCCGGTGACAATAATAGGATTACGCCCGGTTCTTTCGGCGAGATGCATAGCCAGAGAGCGGCCGATGACCCTCACAGTTCGCGGATCGAGCGGGAATTTTCCGGCCTCGCCACGAATACCATCGGTGCCGAACAGCCTGCGTGTGTTTTCCGGCGTCAATTTGTGTCTCGGGATTTAGGCTTCGAATTTTCGATGGCGACGATAGTCACGTGAACATTGACAGTGTCGGCTACTACAACCTTCGGATCAGAGAGATTGATTGACGCATGCGGAACGTCAAAACTCTCAGACCGTCCTTCGACGGAGATAGTTTCGGTTGAAGCCTTATCTAATGCGTTGACATGGCCGGCGGGTCCAGTGACGCGAACTTTGGCAGGGGTGGTAGAGATTTCCTTCACTTCATAAGCCTGGGCCGGCTTCCCCTCATAGTGCGGTTCGACGATAACCTCGCGCTGAATCTCACGCCCAGATACGACAAACCAAAGCACGAGCGTAATCGCCAGGGCCAACAACTTCAACTCCCAGTCTTCAATGAAAATGCGGCGCAGCCAGCGCTCTCCTGCGCTCTGCGGGCGAGTGGCGACTTTACTCTCACGAAAAGGCATAAATGACTCAACCCTCAGACCGAAGCGATCTCTTCCCTATCTGGTTCCGATTCCGACGGCTGCGATGACTTCCCGTTAGCTGCCCCAACGTCGCGACCCTCTATCGTTTGGAAAATTGCTGCTCGGAGCCGCGTGGCATCGAGCGCGCGCTTGATGCGGCCGGCGCGAACGAACGATATCAGGCCGGTTTCTTCTGATACCACGATTGCCACCGCGTCTGAATCTTCAGTGATCCCCAATGCCGCGCGGTGACGCGTGCCGAGATCCTTCGACAACATCGGATTTAAAGAGAGCGGCAGGAAACAGGACGCCGATACAATTCGATCGCCTCGCACGATTATCGCGCCATCGTGCAAAGGCGCCGCCGGATTAAAGATCGCGACGATCAAATCATAACTGAGTTCGGCATCCAGCCGGACACCGGCTTCGACAATTCCTCCTAACCCGACGTTACGCTCGATGACGATCAGCGCTCCGGTCTTGGTCGACGCCAGCGTCGTTGCGGCCAGAACAATGTTGTCATAGATACTCTCACCGAACTGCCCGCGTTGACGGCGCGCGAAAGGCACCCGGAAGCGATTGCCAAAAGCGATGAGCGCCTGGCGAATCTCTGCCTGAAAGAGCACGATGATAGCAACGCCGATGTAGAGCAAAGCTCCGCGTAATACAAATTCAAGCGTCACCAGACTCTGATTAACCGCCATCCAATAGAGAAGCGCGAAGGCGCCAATCGCGGCAGCCATGGGCGCGGCGCGCGTACCGCGAAGGAGCTTCAGCACGCCATACACAACCAGGAATACCAGGACGATGTCCACGATCGAACGCAGCTCTACCAATCGGATGACGTATTCTTTCAATGGCAGCAGGAGCAACAGCATGCGTTTTGTAGTCGACTACCCTTCTGATATCTGGACGATGCGCCGTGCTATCAGTCGAGGTTCCAAACCGATTTAATTGCCTGAAAAAGGGGCCGGGCAGACAGTCGCGCCCGGGGCCGATAATTAGCGGACGCTCCGCAGGGATTATCGCGGAAAAACGGGCGAGTGGCAATGATCAAGGGAGAAGAAGCTATGGGAGATCAAAAACCCCGACAGTACTATTAACATCTCGGTCCCACGGAGCGAAATCCTGGCGGATGTGAACTCGAGGCCATCACTTCTTCCGCTTGAACCGGCCCCGTCGCAGAAACCCGACTAGCTCGCCCGACTCGGCGATTACGGCCAACGCTCCCACACCATTTCCCTGCATCAATTCATACGCGTCATCCATGTTGGTTGAGGTGTTGACGAACATTGACGGATTCACGGACCTCATCGCGTCACGGACCCGGCGAGTGCGCCATTGCTCGCGCGGGAGTTTTTTTAGATCTTCCAGAGTTAAAATTCCCAGCAGGCTCTTCCCCTGCGCTACCGGAAAACTTGAATAGCGATGAAGCGGCAAGATCTCATCTACAAAGCGGCTAATTAGTAAGTCCGGCTCAATGGCCACTGCAGGAGACATCGCATCGCCCGCAGTGGCCTGATCGCGGACGCTCCTCACCACAGTGGTCGCGGCGCCCAGCAGAAAGACGCCCACCAGCACGGACCACAAACCCATAAAGTAAGCACGAAACGTGGGCGCCAACGCCATGTATAGGCCGAAGAGAATCAGCACCAGTGACATCAGTTGACCGCAAAAACCGGCAATGCGGGTTGCGTCCCGCATGCTGCCGCTCCGCTTCCAGATTATGGCCCGCAGCACGCGGCCACCATCCAGCGGGTATCCCGGGAACAGATTGAAAACGGCCAGCAGCAGGTTACCTGCGCCGAGGAAGAAGAAAAATGCCGTACCGAAATTGAACCCGAAAAGCGCGGTCACCATCATTCCGCCAAACGCGATCACACCGAAAATAAAACTCGCCGCTGGTCCGGCAACGGCAATCCGAAACTCTGCGCCCGGGCTCTCGGGTTGCGTGCGCAGTCGCGCCAGACCGCCAAACGGATGCAGTACAATCTCTTCAATCTCAATACCCTCAGTCCGTCCCATCAAAGCGTGTGACAGTTCATGACCAAAGACAGAGAGGAAGAGTCCCAGCGTGGTAGCAATTCCCAGGAGCCAGGCCGTCAACTCCCCGGTAGCCGGTAGGTGGTAGTTGAACAACTGGACGGGGTGCTTGCGCACGTTTGCGGCTATCAGGGCCACGCTCAAGGCAAACACGATGAACCAGCGATAGTCGATCCGCACAGGAATTCCGTAAACCCGCGCGATCAGTATCTGGCGTTTGAAAAATCCCGTGGAGTTTGCGGACATCTGAGAGAAGGCAAAAGGGAAAAAGTAAAAAGGCAAAAAGTTAAGACCCTGGCAGGAAAACAGTTGTTCCTTCTGGCCGATCGAGATTCTCTAAGAGAACAGGAGATGCCTGACTCGACTTTCTCCTTTTTACTTTTTCCTTGTTAGGCATTGCTGGTGGCGTGTTGCCACTCAACTTCAAACAGGGGCACAGGTTGCTCGCGATTCTTAACGCTGATCGGTTCACGTGCCGCCAGTTGATAGCGCGAGTGCGCGGCTTTGGCGGTGACTTCGCTAACCAGGATTTCTCCAGCCTTGGCATTTGATTCCAGACGCGAAGCGGTATTGACCGCGTCGCCAATTGCTGTGTACTCCGATCTCCGCTCAGAGCCGATGTACCCGACCGTGACTTCACCGGTATGTAAGCCAATGCCGATACCGATTTCCGGAAAACCTTCGGCGTGCAACTCGTCGTTGATGCTGAGCATGCGCCGCTGCATTGCCACGGCCGCCGCGATGGCATTTGCCGCGTCTTTGGGCGTAACGGTGGGCGCGCCGAACAAGGCCATCAATCCATCCCCGAGGTATTTGTCCAGGGTTCCGCCGTGCGCAAAGATAATGTCAGTCATTGCTGAAAAATAGCGATTGAGCAATTGCACGATCTTTTCCGGCGGCGCGTGTTCCGAGATACGGGTGAAACCGCGAATGTCAGCAAAGAGCACGGTTATCGTTTGCAGCACGCCGCCGAGTTTGAACGAATCCGGATTATCGAGAATCTGCTTAACCACATACTCGGGCAAGAACCGGCTGTAGTTAACGCGCGCCACTTCTTCCTTGGCCAGGCGTTCGTGCGCGCGCACATTCTCAACCGCAATGGCCGCCTGTGCTGCGACGGCGCTGATCAATTCCAAATCGTCAGGTTTGAAAGCGGAAAAAGGGTCAAGCCGGTCAGCATATAAGGCGCCATGCACTCCGGACTCCGTGAAGAGGGGTGCGCAGATTGTCGAGCGCACTCCCTGTGAGACAATCGACTCTACACCGGCAAATTGTTCGTCGGCCGCCGCATCCTGCGACAGCAGGGCCACGCGGTCCTTCATCACTTTGCGTGTGATGGTGCGGCCAATGGTCATTTTGCGTGCATAGGCCTCCAGTTTTTCGTCACGCGCACGCGTAGCAATCGGGAACAACTTTGCGTCATCGGCGTTTTGTTCCGTGACAAGACCTTCAGCCAATAGAGCAATCACTCGATCGGCAGGCGTCGATCGAAAGATTATATCGGTGGCCATTTTGAAGATTCGGTCAAGATCGAAACCTGAGCCGAGCGCTTTGCTCATTTCGTAAAGCTCGCTCAGGATATTGGCCTTGCGCTGGAGCGATTCGAGTACTTTGTCGCGTGACGCTCCGGAAGTTGCGGTGGGATCGGCCTGCCGCAGAACGGTCGTCAACACGTCCTTCGCCGACATCAAAAGCTGAGTATGGCCCAGCGGCTTGTCGTCAAAGCTGAGATCGGCCGTGCGTTCTTCCTTCGGCTGCTCAAAGCGCAGCGTACTGGCCCCGATCGTGACGCGATCGCCGTCTTTCAGCAGATGTTCGAACTGTAGTTAGCCGTTTACATAAACCTTGTTCGCACTTCGTTTAATCTGGCCGTTAACGACGACGCCATCGAAAAGCATAAACGAACCGTCGTCATCGGCCTTAATATGAGCGTGGTGTCGAGAGGCTCGAGGATCGTCAAGCACAATTTGATTGTCGGGCGCGCGCCCGATCATACACGGAGTGCTTGAGTTTAGTTGATGCTGCGCCTGGCGTCCGCTGGCGTCGGTAACTTTCAGTTGAGCCATACAGATTTTGAAAACTTGACTACGTCAACGATGAATCTCCGCATGATGGTCCGGAGTCTGATTCTACAAGGTAAATACCATTTCAGCCAGTAGCATTTTCCGCGTGAATTTCTTAAGCGTCACTCTTGCCCTGCTGCCACGTCAGTGCGATGATGTCGCCCTCGGCACCGCCCCAACCACGACAGTTGATCGGAGGATTTCCACGTGACCCGACGGTTAGGCCTATTTTCCTTCCCTCTGATTTTGACCGCGGCACTCCTGTTCTTTATCTCGGGCACGGCCCACGGCCAGGCAACTGACGCCAGGTCGAAAGGGACTGGATCGATTTCGGGCCGGGTCACAGTCAGCGGCAAAGCCGCCTTCGGTATTACCGTGGGCGCGTTTGGTGGAGACTCTTATCCTCGCCGGTCCGGTGCACAAACTACCACCGACAGTGAGGGCCGCTATCGACTATTCGGTCTGGGGCCAGGCACGTATCAAGTGATGGCTTTGGCGCCCAACCTGGTCAACCCGGAAACAAACAACAATCCATACGGAACCGGAAAAACGATTTTGTTGTCAGCAGCCGAGGCCGTTGAAGATATCGATTTCAAACTTGTGCGTGGCGCTGTTATCACTGGCCGCATCACCGATGAAGAAGGTAGGCCGGCAATCGAAGAGCGCGTGAATGTCGAATCAGTCTCGCAAACCGTCAACCCAATGACGCAGATGTCGTATATGAACAATCCTATGTATCAGACGGACGATCGAGGCATTTACAGAATCTACGGACTATCAGCTGGCCGTTACAAAGTCAGCGTGGGAACAGAGAATGGCAGCGTGTCAGGCGTCCGCAATCGCGGTCGCTTTGCTCAAGTCTTCTATGGAGACACCAATGATGGCGCGAAGGCCACCATCGTCGAACTGAGCGAGGGCAGCGAAGCCTCCAACATTGACATTCGTCTTGGTCATCGTGGAACTACGTTCAGCGTTGCCGGGCGCGTAGTTGATTCAGACAATGGGACCCCAATCGCCGGCGTGCGGCTCACGTATGGCCAAATCTCGAAAACCGATCCGGGCTCTGGCGCTTTTATAGGCGGATTGCCCACGAACGCGCGGGGCGAGTTCCGGTTTGACGGATTGGAAGCAGGCCACTACACCGTCTATGTTTCTTCTCGCTTTGACGGTGGAGACTTCTACAGCCAGCCAGTTGTTTTCGACGTCGTCGACCGCGACGTGGCCAATCTTGAAGTCAAGGCCCTCCGAGGACTGACCCTCAGTGGCGTGATCGTACCTGAGGGCGACTCCGGCAAGAGCGCTATGACTCAACTAAGCGGGTTGAGGATCACCGCCAGTATGAGGAGCAACACGAACCCACCAACCAACATTGGAGGGTCTGCGATAGTTGCCGCTGATGGCAGTTTCAGTATTAAGGGAATGGCTCCTGGCAAGGCCTTGCCCTACCTCTATTCATTTACCAACGGTAACTTTCGTCGCTTTTCAGTGACGCATATCGAGGCCGATGGGGTGGACCAAACGCAGGGGATCGATCTGCAGCCCGGGCGATCGGTTTCTAATGTCCGGGTATTTGTGAGTTACGGCACCGGTGTAATTCGGGGATCAGTAAAGTTTGAAAATGGTAGCCCACCACCAGACGCGCGCATCTTTGTGGGAGTGCAGCGCGATGGAAAGCCCGTGGACCGCGGGGCAATGGTTGATACCCGCGGACATTTTCTGATCGCTGACCTGCCACCGGGAAATTACGAAATCATTTTGAACCTGGGCTTCTACAGTCCTACCGTCCCACCACCTCCGCGTCCTCGGCAACCCATGAAGCAATTTGCAACCGTAGCCGACGACGCCGAAGTTGAGGTCAACTTCACTGTGGACTTAAAACCAAAGGAGGGTGGCCCGTGATCCCGATCGCTGCAAACAGGATCTTGCAAATCATCCCAGCCCTGGTTGGTGTCGCGCTGCTTTCAGTTTTCGGGGCGCAGGCCCAGGAAGCCGCGTCAGAACAGGCGCCCAGGTTGTCGAGCACGATTACCGGGCGTGTTATCGGTCAGGGAGGCGAGACAACGAACGGCGCTACGGCCTATGCCCTTCCGGTCGGCATCGTGGCGCAGCCTCGCAGCACAGCTGTCGATGGCAGCGGCAACTTTAAGCTTGATGGGTTGGATCCGGGGGTATATTCCCTCTCAGCCGCTCTGCCCGGCTTTGTGTCTGCGCCGCCAAATTCTCCGGAAGAATCCCGCCGTTACTATCACCCCGGAGATTCTGTAACTTTGACCTTGATTAAGGGAGGCGTGATCACGGGCACGGTGACGACGGCAACCAACACTCCGGTGGTCGCGGCGGCGGTCCACGCTTACCGCATCAAGGATTTGAACGGACAAGCGGAATCGGTCGCGGTGCAGGCGCGTGAGCGTCAGACGGATGATCGGGGGATCTACCGCTTCTATGGATTGCCGCCCGGGACTTATGTGATTTCGGCTGGTGGGCAAGCCCGCGCGTACGGTGGATTTGTCTCGGGTGCGTACGACAATGACGTGCCCACTTATGCGCCTTCGTCCACTCGCGACACCGCGATGGAGGTTTTGGTGCACAGCGGCGAAGAGATTACTGCCGACATTCAGTATCGCGGGGAACCCGGGCAAGTCATCGGCGGCACTCTGGCAGGATTGATTCAACCCACTTCCCAGGGCATGAGCGTGGCCACCGGGACCATTACCCTGACCGAGGTACGCAGCCGGGCAGTGATGATGTCAGTTGGAGCCAGTTCCTATACCAACAACGCGTTCGTATTCTATGGAGTGCCGGATGGCGACTACGAGCTACTGGCCCAGCAATTTTTACCAAGCCGCGACGCTGTCGCATCTGAGCCACGCCGCGTCAAAGTGCAGGGTGCGGATGTTACCGGCATCAACCTGAGCCTTGCTCCCTTAGCTTCGATCTCCGGGCGAGTAGTGCTGGAAAGTAATCCGCCGGCTGATTGTGTCAAGCGCCGTGCATCCGCTTTGCAGGAAACCGTAATAAATGTTCGCCGCTTTAAGTCAGAGTCAAATACGTCAACCGGGAAATCTACGAAGACTGACCCGGTACTCGAGATTCCACTCGCAGCCGCGAATCAAGCAGCGGATGGTGTTCCGGATGCAAAAGGTGATTTCCTGACGCGCAATTTGCGGCGAGGCGTTTATCGCGTCGACTCGCAATTGCCGGGGGCCGGCTGGTACCTTCGATCGATCACGATCGGAACCCCAACCACGACGGCGAAGCCTTCTGATCCAAACGTCCCTCGCGATGGTATTAGCCTTAAACCGGGCGAAAAGGTTTCCGGCCTGACTGTAACGCTCGCTGAAGGCGCAGCCCGCCTGCGTGGGCATATTTCGGTTGCGGAAGGTCAACGCGGGCCGGCCGGTCTGCGCGTCTATCTCGTTCCAGCGGAACGCGAGAACGCCGAGAATGTTCTCAAATTCTTCGAAGCCGCCGTTGAAACCGATGGCAGCTTCGCCATCGATAATATCGCGCCGGGTCGTTACTGGATTATCGCTCGGGCGGCTGATGATGCCGATCTGACCAAAGTAAGACCGGTCAGGCTGGAATCGGCGCTGCGCGTACGGGTTATCCGTGAAGCCGAGACCGTAAAAAAAGAAATCTCGTTCAAGCCGTGTGAACAATCCAGCGACTACGAACTGCCGTGGACATCTCCCTCGAGGCAGTGAAGATGGTCATGCTTTGATCTGTTTTCGTGCCTTCTTTTGCTTAGACCAGAACAACCCACGAAATCGCAGGAACCAAACATTTCCTTCCAGTGTTCTCGTGGATCATCTTAGTTGTCTCGGCAAACTCTCAAATTGGGACCCCGCTCGCCTTGTAGTTAACTCGAACTGGTTACTCGACATCCATTTTTCCCGACCCGACATCGAACCGCTTCGATTGGCGACGCTGAAATAAGATAGAGAAACCGGCAGCTACGCACAATCGTAGGATAATACAAGGCGAGCGGGGT
>ORMF011316551.1_pt1 | contig 12730 bp, 8 predicted proteins | sample 1779871 | NCBI WGS metagenome assembly ORMF01 (sample SAMEA104232316, study PRJEB22302) | groundwater metagenome | biome: forest; feature: aquifer; material: groundwater | place: USA | collected 2011-08-07 | depth 5.4 m | reverse complement strand
CGCGAGCGCGTCCGCCAAATAGAGGAGGCCGGTTTTACCCATGTACGCAAAAATCACCAAGAAACCTTAGAAAAGGGGTTTGCTGAATTTGCCGCATATTTTACCCAAAAAGGAGGCTTTAAAAAAGAAGAGATGGTGCTGGAAAATTTGGGTGGTGCTAAGCAAAAACCTTATGTCTTATTCTTTCTGACCATTGGTGGCGACCGCTTTGTGCGCACCGTTGGTAAAAAAGATTATCACTATTTCTGGTCATTGAGTGAAGGCTCACAGCATAATGTCAAAGACACTTTGCATTCACTGGTTTCTGATATCCAAAAACATGGAAAATTGCTGACCCGCCAGGAATTGTCTGCCAACTTTGCTTCAACCTATGGTTTGCATGACGAAGCCATGATTTCATATCTTGAAATTTCAAAGAGGATTCAGGAAAACAAAGAAGGGAAAATGGGATTAATTGATTGGCCGGAAATTAGGCCACGCGGAGTCAAAGACAAAGCCTATTTGGTGTTCAAAAACCAAAACAAGCCGTTGCACTTCCGCCAAATTACTTCGCTGATTGATTCTTTGAATTTGAATGTTGACGAAAAGAAAACCCATGCCCAGACGGTGCACAACGAACTGATTAAAGATGCCAGGTTTGTGCTCGTAGGCAGGGGAACGTATGCTTTGAGCGAATGGGGATATGTGCCAGGAACTATTAAAGATATCATTGAAAAGGTATTAACCGAAAAACCACATTTGGTAAGCCAGGAAGACATTGTCAAAGAAGTTCTGTCCCAGCGATTGGTTGCTAAAAATACCGTCATGATTAACTTGAATAACAAAAAGTATTTTGCCAAAGACGCTGAAGGCAAATATCTGGTACGCGAAACAGCATAATACTGAAACAAACAAAAAACCGCCTTCTGGCGGTTTTTTGTTGATTGCCTAGTGGTTTGGTATGTTGTATAATGCTTAAATATGAACTATTTCTTTTGGGGGTTTCTATTACTACTGGTGGCCACGCTGATTTACTACATCGTGTTTTTTTCGTTGATTTATTATTGGCACGAAAAAAAGGCCACGGTGGTGGTAGTCCCCCTCATTTTTACCTTTGAATTTTTCATTATCGGGTTTATGGTGGTGTGCATTGGAAGTATTCTCCTGTATTATTTGCCCGATATCATAAAGTTCCTGCCGACTATATTCATGGGAATACAGCCATTAAAATAACATGCCAAAAGATTTAACCCTTCTTGCTAAAACGAACTTCCGGAAAAAGGACCAGCCTTTTGGAGTCAAAAGAAAGGACCGCCGCCAGCATACCTATGTTGTCGGAAAAACTGGCGTGGGAAAAACCGCCTTTTTAAAGAACATGGCTTTGCAAGATATTGAAAACGGCGAAGGCTTGGCTATCATTGACCCCCACGGAGAATTTGTGGAAGAGGTGCTGGACAGTATTCCTGAACACCGGATGCAAGATGTGGTCTATTTTAATCCGGCAGACATGGACCACCCGGTTAGTTTTAATATTATGGATGTGGTTGATCCGAGGTACAAGCATTTGATTGCTTCTGGCTTAATCGGTATTTTTACGAAAATCTGGGCCAATGTCTGGTCTGCCAGGATGGAATATATTTTAAGCAACACCATTTTGGCGCTTTTGGATACTCCAGGTACCACGCTTTTGGGAATACCCAGAATGTTGGTTGACCGCGATTACCGCCAAAAGATTATCAATAATCTTACCGACCCGGTGGTAAAATCATTTTGGATTAACGAATACGAAGAATGGGAGCCACGATATCGTAATGAAGCCATCGCTCCCGTCCAAAACAAAGTCGGGCAGTTTTTGAATGTTTCTTTGATTAGGAATATTGTCGGCCAGGGCAAAAACACCATTGATATTGAAGACATCATGAATAACGGCAAAATCCTACTGGTGAATGTTTCCAAGGGTAGGATTGGAGAAGACAATTCAGCCATTCTGGGCGCCATGATTATTACCAAAATTCAGCTGTCGGCCATGGAACGGGTGAGAATCAACGAAGAAGACCGGAGGGATTTTTATTTATATGTGGACGAATTTCAAAACTTTGCCACCGATTCTTTTGTTAACATTTTGTCTGAAGCTCGTAAGTACCGGTTAAATTTGATTATCGCCCATCAATATATTGGGCAGTTGATTACTGACTCAAATACCGCTGTAAGGGACGCGGTGTTTGGTAACGTAGGCACAATGATTTCTTTTAGGGTAGGCGCCTCCGATGCGGAGTCTTTGGAGCTGGAATTTACCCCCGAATTTTTGCAAAATGACCTGATTAATTTGCCTAACTATAATATTTATATAAAATTAATGATTGATGGGGTTACTTCCAGGCCCTTTTCCGCCCAAACGCTGGCTCCGGCTCCTGTTGACCGGGCGAATCCAAGGCGCAACGAAATTATCGCCATCTCCCGAAGAAATTATTCCAGGAGCAGGATTGATGCTGAACGGGAAATTACTAACTGGGCGGGAAATATGGAAGTTCCAAGTGCCATAGCCCCTGTTGATATTTCTAGGCCCGCTAGCCCTTCTAATTCTCCAGGTGCTTCCAAACCGCTCTATCAATTCAATAATCCTAAGTCTCCCGAGCAGACAAAGCTATATGACGCGAAATGCTCAACCTGTGGCAAACCTACTAAAACTATTTTTGAGCCAAAACCCGGTCGGCCGATTTATTGCAAATCTTGCTTAAAGAAAATGAAGCCCGTTCGACAGGCTCAGAGCGGGGGTCCTAAAAAAGACGCTCCGCCGCAAGCAGGGGCTCCGGCTAAAAATCCATCCGCGCCGGCTCCAAGTAAATCTTCGGGCGAATCCGCTTTGGGAAATTTGGGTATAGAATTTGAGCCGTCAGAGCCGGCCAAGCCTAAAGCCTTGCCTCTTAGTGAAATTATCCAAAAAGGCGAGCAAGTTTTTTTCAATCAAAAAAACCCTTCGACACGGCTCAGGGCAGGGAAAAAAGAGGTTGACCTTAATGACCTCAAAAAATCTTTAAACGAAGCCTTGGAGAAGGCCGATAAAGAGCCGGAATCAAATGGCTGAACCGGAAGTAAAACCACATTCGGCAAGCTCAGTGCAGGTTTGTCAGAATTGCAAATCTTCGTTCACCATTGAAGTGGACGATTTTGCGTTTTACGAAAAAATGAAGGTGCCGTCACCGACCTTTTGTTGGCAGTGTCGGCTGGTGCGGCGCATGACTTGGCGTAATGAAAGGACACTGTACAAAAGAAAGTGTGACGCTACTGGTAAAGACATTGTCACCATGTTTGCTCCTGAACAATCTTTGGTTGTGTATGAAAGGAATTATTGGTGGTCTGATAATTGGGACCAGCTTGCGTCTGGGCGCGATTATGATTTTTCAAAGCCTTTTTTCCAGCAATTCCGGGAATTATTAGAAAAGGCTCCTCTGCCTAATGTTGCAAATTCTAATGTAATAAATTCTGATTATAGCAATCACAATGCCGATGCTAAAAATTGCTATCTGGTGTATGCTTCATATAAAAACGAAGACTTGGCGTACTGCGCGGGTGTTGTTGAATGTAAAAATTCCCTTGATTTATACAAGGCTCTTAACGTCACACAATGCTACGATGACGTTTTATGCGGTGATATGAACCGAACTTTCTTCTCTTATGATAGCGATGAATGCGTCAACTCTGCATTTTTACATGCCTGCAAGAACATGATTGATTCGTTGGGGTGTATAAATATGCGCAATAAATCACATGCCATTTTCAACCAAGTTTACTCAAGGGAAGAATACCTCAAAGAACGGGCTAAATACGATTTTGGCAGTTATAAAGGACTTTCTGATTTTAAAAATAAGTTTGCCGAATTTATCAAACCATATCCCCGCCGCCATGGGTTTATTCAAAAGTCCGTGAATGCGGTTGGAGATAATATTTTGAACGTTAAGAATGTATATATGGGTTTTGATGTATTTGGTGGTGTTGAGGATTGTAAGTATGTTGTTCATGGTTGGGATAGATTGAAGGACACTTACGATGCTTATGGGGCTGGTGCAAATTTGAGCAATTCTTACGAAGTGGTTGATACCGGAGTTGAAGCTACGTGTAATCTTTTTGCTGTCTTTACCCATGCTTGCCAGAACACCTATTACACCTATGCCTGCCAAAACTCCCAAGATTTATTCGGTTGCGTAGGTCTGCGAAGCAAGCGTTACTGCATCTTAAACAAGCAATATACCAAAGAAGAATATGAAGAGCTTGTCCCTAAAATTATTGAACATATGAATGCCATGCCGTATACAGATAAGAAGGGGAGAGTCTATAAATATGGGGAATTTTTTCCGGTTGAATTAAGTCCATTTGCTTACAATGAAACCATAGCCCAAGAATATTATCCAAAACTAGAATCAGAAGTTCTGGAAGCCGGATATCGATGGCGCGAGGCGGATACCAAACAATATCAAGTTACTTTACAGCTGCAAGACCTGCCTGACCATATCAAAGACGTTTCTGATGATATAGTAAATCAGGTGATTGGTTGCGACCATTCAACAAGCTCATGGCAGGGCACTCACGGCACGTGCAATCATCAATGCATGACGGCCTTTAAAATCATTCCTTCGGAACTTCAATTTTATAAAGCCATGAATCTGGCTCTTCCAAGGTTATGTTCTAATTGCCGGCATTACGCCCGGCTGGCTCAACGCACGCCATTTATGCTGTGGGACCGAACCTGTTCAAAATGCGAAAAGCCTGTTAAAACTTCATACGCGCCAGGCCGCCCAGAAATTATTTACTGCGAGGCCTGTTACCAACAAGAAGTTGTATAATAAGGCAGGCCGAAGTCTCGCCGAAGCCTTGGCGAAGGCGGACGAAAGTTGCTATCAACAAGAGGTGGTATAATGTGATAATATAGTTCTAAAAAACAATAACAACAATATAAGATAAAATGTGGTCTTTTGCTTTAGTAAATAATAGGCTAGCGGAAATTTTTTTTAATAAAACTCCGAAAGGTAAGGTTAAAATTCGGGGCCATTGTTATGTTAATGAAACAGATTATAAAACTAAAAAGGAGCAAAAATGGATAAAAGAGGATGCGGCAAGGGTCAGGCTAACATATAATAAGGGAAAGTATTACGACAAAACTAAAGAACTTAACCTGTGATGAACCCAGAAACCAAAAACTGCCAAAATTGTAAGCAAGGTTTCACTATTGAATCTGACGATTTTGCTTTCTATGAAAAAATAAAAGTGCCAGCACCAACGTTCTGCTCACAATGCAGAATACAGCGCCGAATGGCTTGGCGCAACGGTTGGCATATATTTAAAAGAAAGGAAGACAGGGAGGGGAAAGATGTGTTTTCTCTTTTTCCACAAGAAAGTCCGGTGAAAGTATACGAAAGGGATTTTTGGTGGTCGGACGGTTGGGATGCCATGCCATACGCCAAAGAGTATGATTTTTCAAAACCCTTTTTTAACCAATTGCATGAATTGCTGTCAGTCGTACCTTTGCCGCAAGGTTCAATCATTAACTTTGTTAATTGCCGATACTGCACCAATGGCGCTGATTTAAAAAACTGCTATTTTGTGCGAGCAGCAACATTTACCGAAGATTCTTCTTATGTGATTTGGGATACCAAGTCACGGCATTGCCTTGATAGCCACATGACTAAAAATTGCGAGCTTGGTTATGGAAATATTAATTGTGAAAATTGCTACCAAACATTTTTTTCTGTTGATTGCAGCGACTGCCAAGAAACAATATTGAGCAAGGATTGCATTGGATGCAATAATGTGTTTGGCTGTGTGGGCCTGCGCAGGGCTTCATATCAGATATTTAACCAGCAGTATACCAAAGAAGAATATGATAAAAAGTTGCAAGAATTTGATATCGCTTCATGGAAGAATTTTGAAAACTTAAGACAACAGGCTGATGATACTTGGCGTACATTTCCGCATAAATATATGCATGGGTTGCATAATCTTTCGTCATCAGGCGACTATATATATGATTCAAAAAATGCTCAGTTTGGTTATCGGGCTCGTGGCGTAGAAAATGGCAAATGGGTACAAAATATCATTGATGGTCCTGTTAAAGACTGCTATGACCAAACGAGTTTTGGCGAAGGAGTAGAGCTTGGCTACGAAACATTAATTGCTGGCCGAGGAGCGTTTAATGTAAAATTTAGTGTCAACGTTTACACTAACGTCAAGGATATTAGTTATTCATTTTTTTGCCATTCATCCTCAAATCTCTTTGCGTGTGTTGGCTTGCGCAACAAGCAATACTGTATCTTAAACCAGCAATACACCAAAGAAGAATATGAAAGGCTTGTCCCCAAAGTCATTGAACACATGAATGCTATGCCCTATATTGATAAGAAAGGCAGAGTCTATAAATATGGCGAATTTTTTCCTCTGGAAATGTCATATTTTCCATATAATATCAGTGAAGCTAATGAGTTTTTCCCTTTAAGTGAAGAAAAAATAAAAGAAGAGGGGTTTCAAAGTTTTTCTGTTGATACTCAAGAACACCAATTTACCAAAGCATCTGCTGATTTACCAGATAATATTAAAGATGTTGACGAAAAAATAACCGAAGAGGTTATTGAATGTGCCCATCAGAAAAAATGTGACCAGGAATGCACTGGAGCGTTTCGGGTAATACCAAGCGAGGTTTCATTTTTAAAGCGCATGAATTTGCCGTTGCCCCGGCTCTGCCCAAACTGCCGTCAATACGAACGCTTAAAACAAAGAAATCCCCTCAAACTTTGGCACAGGCAATGTATGTGTAGCAAAAATCATCCGCAACATGCCGGAAATTGTCTTAATGAGTTTGAGACATCTTATTCACCCGACCGTCCGGAAATTATTTACTGCGAGGCCTGCTATCAAAATGAAGTTGTTTGACTTTCGCATAGTAATTTACTAGAATAACAGTATGAGCAAAATAACTGAACAACATTATATCCGTGTCCCAAAAATGGAGTATGTCCGGCTGAAAAAGATCCAAGAATACTTTGGTGCGTTTTGGGCTTATTTTGAACATGTGCGTGGTATCAAAAGTGCCCGCAAAGATATTAAAACCGGACGCGTCACTCCCCAGGATAAGGTTTTTCAAGATTTAGGAATTTAACCTATTCTTCGTTCTCTATGAAGATTCACTATACTGCTCACGCAATTGAAAACTTGCAGCAGTTACCGCAAATAATACAAAAGCGCATTGCTAAAAAGATGCGCTTTTATGCTTCTGCTTCTGATCAGCTGCGTTTTGCCAAGCGCCTAACCAACTCCGACGAAGGCGAGTGGCGTTTTAGAATTGGAGAACACCGTGTCTTTTTCGATGTGGTAAAAGATACTATTTATATTTTAAGTATTAAAGACCGCCGTGATTCGTATGAATAAATTAAATTCAGAAACTCGTAATTGCCAAAACTGTAAGCAGGACTTCGTCATCGAGTCCGATGATTTTGCGTTCTACGAAAAGGTAAAAGTCCCTGCCCCGACGTGGTGCTGGAGGTGCCGGGCCATGCGGAGAATGGCCTTTCGTAATATGACGCGTTTATATCCTCGTACCTGTGCTGCCACCGGGAAAAAGATCTTTAGCCTTATGCCTCCGACGGCTCCCATACCGGTATATGACCATGCTTATTGGATGAGTGATGCGTGGAATCCCATGCAATATGGCAAAGAGTATGATTTCTCAAAACCATTTTTTGAGCAATTTAGGGATTTGTATTATGCCGTTCCGTGGACCAATTTGCACTCGTTGGGTTCGGTTAACAGTGATTATAGCTCCACACTAGATTCAAAAAATTTATATCTTTGTTTTGATTCGGGTTATTCCGAAGATAGCGCCTATAGCGTAACCTTGCAGCGCAGTAAGCAGTGTTTAGATGTTATTAATTGTAAACTTTGTGAGCTGTGCTATTTTTCTATTAATATTACTAATTGCTATAAAGTATTCTTTTCTCGCAACTGTAACACGTGTACTGAATTGTGGTTCAGTCAGGACTGTGTAGGCTGCACCAGCTGTTTTGGCTGCACAGGTTTACGTAATAAAAATTATTACATCTTTAATGAGCCATACACGAAAGAGGCTTATCATGAAAAATTGAAGGAAATGAAGTTGGATTTATGGACAGGTATTCAGAACGCACGTAAAATGGCAGAATCAGAATGGCTAAAGCATCCCGTCAAATATCAGCACAGCGTAAAAGCAAATGGGTCTACGGGGGATTACCTTTTCAACGTTAATCAGCTCCGTAATTGTTTCTTTTCAGATAACACTCAAAATTGTGCACATTCTCAAAGTATTATTTTTAGCCCCATCAAAGACTGCGTTGATGTTACTTCTTCGGGGGTTGGCATAGAATTATGCTATGAAATGATTTGCTCGGGCGATAATCACTCCAGAGTGGCTTTTTCGTTTGATGTAATGAATCTTACAGAGTCTCAGTACAGTACCAATTGTAAAACAGGGCAGCATCTGTTTGGTTGCGTGGGCGTCCGTAATAAAGAGTATTGTATTTTAAACAAGCAGTATACCAAGGAAGAATACGAAGCATTGCTACCGAAGATTATCCAACACATGAACGATATGCCATATGTGGATGCTAAAGGCAGGGTATACAAATATGGTGAATTTTTCCCTCCAGAGATTAGTCCTTTCGGATTTAATGCCACTCAGGGTCAAGAGTATTTCCCGCTGACAAAAGAAGCCGCTGATGCTCAAGGTTTCAACTGGCAAGATAAAGAGAAAAAATCTTATGGCATAACTAAAAATTCTACAGATCTGCCAGATTCTATAAGCCAAGTGCAGGATACTATAATTGAAGAAGTGGTTCAGTGCGAACATCATGAAAAGGGTGAGCATCCATGGGATTGTGATTCAAATTGCGCCACGGCTTTTAAAATTACCAAAGAAGAACTCCAGTTTTATAAAAAAATGAATCTACCGTTGTCTCACGCTTGTTTTCACTGCAGGCATTTTGAGCGGATCGCCTGGAGGAATAAACCTAAATTATATCCTAGAACATGTATGTGTGAAAAAACTAACCATACGCATTCAGGAAAATGCCAAGTGGACTTTGAGACAACATATGCTCCAGATAGAAAAGAAACTATTTACTGCGAACAGTGTTATAATTCAGAAGTTGCATGAACCAAGAAACCCGTAATTGTCAAAATTGTAAGCAAGACTTCGTTATCGAACCGGAGGACTTTGATTTCTACGAAAAAATGAAAGTGCCGGCACCAACTTTCTGTTGGCTTTGCAGATATAAGCGCAGGATAATCTGGCGGAATGTGTGGCATTTATTCCGGGGCAAAGATGCTATAACCGGTAAAACAATATTTACAGGAGTCCCTCCGGAATCAGGGCTTACCGTATATGAAATGTCTTATTGGAATAGCGATAACTGGGATGCGATGGATTACGGCCGGGATTATGACTTTTCAAAGCCATTTTTTGAGCAAATACGTGATTTATTGCGTGTTGTCCCACAGCCTTCAAAATCTATGTTACGCTCGGTAAACTCCGACTATTCAAACATGGCTGACGACATGAAAAATGCCTATTTGTGTTTCAATGCCACATTTATGGAAGATTGTGCTTATTGTTGTAATGGCAGTCATCTTAAAAATTGCTTTGATATTACGGGCGGTTATGATTCTGAATTTTGTTATGACAATGTCAGAGTTAATAAAAGTTATCACACGGTAGGCTCGGTAATGTCTGAAAACTGTGTGGATGTGTGGTTCTCAAAAAACTGTATCGGGTGTACAGATTGTTTCGGGTGTGTTAACCAGCGTAACTCTTCGTATAAAATCTTTAGTCAGCAATATTCAAAAGAAGAATATTTTAAGAAAATTGCATCGTTTTATTTGAATACCTGGCAGGGATTTTCTGATGCGCGTATTAAAGCTGAAAGTTTTTGGTCAAAGTTTCCCATAAAATACATGCTGGGGTTCCGCAACCAGAATGTTACAGGAGAAGATATTCAAGACAGCAAAAACGTAAAAAATTCATATATTGTTCAAAAAGGCGAGAATCTTAAGTATGTGCAAGACGTTTCTTTTGGAGGCGCAAGTGATTCATATGATTATACTTGCTGGGGGATTAGCGCCTCGCAAATATATGAGTGTATGATTGTTGGTGAACAAGTGGATAGATTAAAATTTTGTTGGGAGTGCTGGCCAAGTTGCCAAGAACTTGAGTATTGTATGCATACGCGCCGTTCCCAAAATTGTTTTGGCTGCGTAGGGGTTAAAGACAAGCAATACTGTATCTTAAATAAACAATATACCAAGGAAGAGTATGAGGCACTTGTTGAAAAAATAAAAAAACATATGGATGATATGCCATATATTGACGCGCGTGGCAGTGTATACAAATACGGCGAATTTTTCCCAAGTGAGCTATCTCCATTTGCGTACAATGAAACACTATTAAATGACCAGTTTCCTTCAAATAAAGAAGGTGCCGAAAAAGATGGATTTGTATGGCGCGATGAGAATAAAAAAGAATACGAAACAACTATTTTGGCTAAAGACCTGCCTGATAGCATAGCCGATGTAGAAGACAAAATAACCCAAGAACTGATATCTTGCGGAGATTGTGGGGGGGCGTATCGCATCACTATTGCCGAACTACAGTTTTTGAAAAGCTCCCAGTTGCCATTGCCAAGGGCATGTTTTAATTGCAGGTTTGCTCGGCGGCAAAGATTCATGGTTCCACCATTATTGCAAAACTCCCAGTGCCAGTGTGCGGGGCAGAAATCTTTACGCGGGGAATATTCAAACACCCAGCTCCACGACCATGGAGCGCAAAAGTGTCCCACACTTTTTGAAACCGCCTACAACCCCGAAAAAGAAATTATATATTGTGAAGAGTGTTATAAAAAAGAAGTTTTTTAATCATGAATGAATCAGAAACGAAACAATGCCAAAATTGTAAACAGGATTTTGTGATTGAGTCTGAGGATTTTGCGTTCTATGAAAAAATGAAGGTGCCGGCACCGACATTTTGCCCGGAGTGCAGGTTCCAACGGCGCCTAATGTTTCGTAATGAACGAGTGCTGTATAAAAGGAAATGTGATTTATGTAGTAAGCCCATGGTTACGATTTTCTCACCAGAAAAACCGTATAAAGTTTATTGCCAGGAATGCTGGTGGTCGGACAAATGGGATGCATCTGAATACGCAATGGATTACGACCCAAATAAGGGTTTTTTTGAACAATACAAGGAATTCCAGAAAAAGGTGCCCTTCATGAGCTTATTTGTCAGTTACACTACCCTGGTAAATAGTGATTACATAAATCATGCCGGTTATGCTAAAAACTGTTACCTTATTTTTAACGCTGACTATAATGAAAATGTTTACTACGGAACCTCTGTTGTAAGAGATAAAGATTCCATGGATGCGTTGCGCCTGGTAGATTCAGAGCTTTGCCATGAAATTATCATGAGTGTAGAATGTTATAGGGCATTTTTTTCAGAAGATTGCAGAAATTGTACTGACGTTTATTTTTCTAAGGCTTTAAGGGGTTGCTCCAATTGTTTTGGCTGTATTAATTTACAAAATAAAAATTATTACATTTTCAACAATCCCTACTCAAAAGAAGACTATAAAAATGAAATTAAAAAATACAAATTGGACTCTTTTTCTGCTGTGGAAGAATTAAAGAAGAAGGTTCGTGAATTTTGGATGGGATTTCCCAATAAATTTATGACTGCGGTTCAAAATGAAAATGTGTCAGGAGATTATATTGCTTACTCTAAAAACGCCCATTACATGTATCAGGCAAGAGGCGTAGAAAATGGCAAGTTTTGCCAGTGGATAACGGAGGCTCCAGCAAAAGATGTTTACGACTTTACTGAATGGGGCAATGGCGCAGAGCTGATTTATGAATCAATTGCCGTTGGCGAAGGGGCTAATAGTATAAAATTTTGTTTCGGTGTTTGGGATAATACGTTGAATGTTGAGTATTCAATGCTTTCGGCCAACTGCTCAAATATATTTGGTTGCCTTAACCTTACAAAAAAAAGTTATTGCATATTTAACAAGCAATACTCAAAAGAAGAGTACGAAAAGTTAAGGGCCAGGATTATAGAAGATATGGATAGCAATCCCTATATTGATAGCAAGGGGAGGGTTTTTAAATATGGAGAATTCTTCCCTTATGATTTAAGTTTCTTCGGCTACAATGAAACCAGCGCGATGCAGTTATTTCCACTATCAGAAGATGCAATTTTAGAAAAAGGCTGGCGATGGGAAAAAATTCAAAGGGGGAACTACGAAATTACCATTACAGGCGATAAAATTCCAGATAGCATTAATGATGTTAATGAATCAATCTTGCAGGAGATTTTAGGTTGCGCAAATTGTGGCAAGGCGTTTAAGATGGTAAGGGGTGAATACGACCTGCTTAAAAGATTCGCTTTCCCTATACCGCGCAAATGTCCCGATTGCCGGCATATGGACAGAATGGCCCGCATTAATCCACCGCGTTTATGGATTAGGAAATGCGATAAGTGCGGTAAGGATATGCAGACTTCTTATGCCCCCGATAGGCCCGAAATTGTGTACTGCGAGGCCTGTTACCAACAAGAAGTTGTATAATAAGACAGGCCGAAGTCTCGCTGAAGCTTCAGCGAAGGCGGACGAGAGTGCTACCAGGCCGAAGTGGCGTAACTTGAAAAGATCGGTAAAAATGATACTATTAGAGTATGAAAGCT
>ORMF012646790.1_pt1 | contig 12733 bp, 12 predicted proteins | sample 1779871 | NCBI WGS metagenome assembly ORMF01 (sample SAMEA104232316, study PRJEB22302) | groundwater metagenome | biome: forest; feature: aquifer; material: groundwater | place: USA | collected 2011-08-07 | depth 5.4 m | reverse complement strand
CACGGTTTTCGGGCGTGAGGCCCGCCTCCGTTCGCGTTTCCGTAAGTTCTTCTTCAAGATAAAGTTAGTCCGATAACGTAACGCAACGACATTTTTTCCAGTTGATGCTTATCCAACTTACCATTCCCCAACGAAGGAAATTGAGTTGAAAAATATAAATGACCTGGTTTTTGAAATGCAGGAAAATGAGAAATTATTTTTCTTTTAAAGACATCCGTTTCAAGCACACCCATATCCAATTCCACACAAACAATCAATTGATTTAAATCATTTATTCTATGCATGAATAAATAAGCACGATTAATGCCTTTTATGGTCATTAATTTTTTTGTGTAATCGTGACAATTTAATTTTGCGCCATTGTATTTAACAATAAAGTCATTACGACCTTTAAAATAAAAATAGCCATCGGAATCCATGATTGCCCGATCACCCGACAATAATATTTTTTTTCCATCAACTGATATATGTATTTTTTTACTGGTTTCTATTTTATCCTGCCAATATCCCATCATGACAGTAGGACCTGAAATCACCAATTCACCTTCAATATTGGACCCTACACGATTACCAGCTGCATCTTGAATCCACATAGATAAATTCGGAATGGGAATACCAATGGATTCTGATTTTTCATCAAGCATATGGGGTGGAACATAACTGCATCGCTTACATTCTGTTAAACCATACATAGAAAAAATACTAGCAAATGGAAAAATCTGTTTCATTTTTTGAATATGCTGATGCGAAAAACTTTCTCCTGTATTAGTTAGAATACGAACAGAAGAAAAATCATGCGATTTTTGCTGCGCTGTGATATATAAAAGCTGAGCTAACAATGGCACGCAAGGCAATACTGAAACCATGTAATTTTCTATTTTTTTGGCGATAAAATTAGGAAATAGTGCATTTTTTTCAAGAACAAGCGTGGCACCTACTTTGAAAGCCAATAACATCTGATATAAACCATAATCAAAATGCATTGGCAAAACAGACAGAATCACATCACTTTCAATCAAACCAAGATAGTGCGTAATAGAATCAATTGCAGCGATCACATTACGATGCGACAACATCACACCCTTTGGATACCCAGTACTACCAGAGGTGTGCATCATCAAGGCCAAATCATTCTCTGTGTTTTGAAATATAAAATCGTCATTAGAAAATTCACAAAGATAATTATCAAGAGAGGCGTTTTTATTAACAACAATACAAGGATCAATATTGCTTGTTATATGATTTAGCGCATCACTTGAAAGATCGGAATCAACAACACAAGGTACGAGTTCAGCAAAAAGAGATCCCCAAAATGCAATCATGGTTAAATAGGTATTTCCAGATAAAATTAACACTCTATCGTTATGAGTGTATTTTTTCATTTTTAAATAGGAAGAAAAAGCCGCACTATCTTGATAAACCTGCTGATAGGAATAACAGACTCCATCAACAATAACTGCTGTTTTGTTTAAAAAGCGCGTAGTTGAATCATACAAAATAGATGACAGTAAATAGTAATAATTTTTCATACATTTCCCATTTAAACTATATTGTTAACAATCCCATCCAATTGACGCGCTATTTGATTGTGGTGAACATGCGTTGTTCCTTCCATATACTCCCAACAGAACACATCTCCTAACGATTTTACAATCCACGGCTCTGATAACAGGACATCAAATGGCAGCGTATCTACACACTGCTGGATGACATATTCTGCAGTATGCGTTGCATTCACCTTTGCAGCAGAGACGCATAATCCATCCATTGGATCATGATCGATTTTTATTGCTGATTGATGTAGAAATGCTCGAGCATTGGTTAATGATGAATGCATCGCATTTAATGTTAAGTTTGAAAAAAAAGAGGCGTAATTTTTATAGCAAATATCAAATATTGCTTGTGCCTGACCAATAGCCAGCGCGCCTACACCCGTTCGAAATTGATTAAAAATCTTTATCATTGCAAGCGATCCATTTTGGCAAGCTGACAGATGTGCGCCCAATATATTTTCTTCTGGAATTTCAACGTGATTAAAGCGCATTGCTGCGATTTGTGCGCCACGCAACGAAAATTGTGACAATGTGTTTTTTTCAATTAAATCTGAATTTAATATGTCTGATGTGAGTAAAATGGCTCGCATTCCGACTGGATTATCTGCGATTTTGGCAAACACCAATCCCATTTCTGCAACTGCGCCATTGCCAAAAAAACATTTTTTACCACTCAGATAAAAACGATTATTTTCCTTTATGATTTTTGCTTTTATTCGAGTGGCATCTGACCCCTTTTCAGGTTCCGTGAGTGCAAAACAGGTTCGTATTTTCTTATCTTTTACGATGCGATAAAAATCTCGAATTTGCTCGTGGGAGCCCAATTCACGCATAGCAACACCTGATAATGATGGACCAGGGCACGCCAACAAAACACCGGGGTCGCCATACGACAATGCCTCCAAATGGTGCGTGCGGCCCAAGGTTGTACTGCTGTCATCAGAAACCAAAAAATCAATTGCCGGCAGATTAAAATAGTTTGTTATACAGCTGGGATTCTCATGAATATCAAGCGCAATTTGACGAAAAGAGCGGGCATAATCAGTGAATACTTTTCCATAGCGAATTTCTGGATCGACAAATTTTTTAAACATTATTTATTAAACCTTATTAAACCAACATAAACCGCTCAAAAATTTTAAAATGATACATTAATTCAATGGAACGATTTCGAAGGACGCTTCTAGCACCTGACAATCTTGACAAGATTAACAAAATCTCAATTGCAAGTGATGTGCAATAAATAGCATCATAAATCGTAAAAAAATTTTTTACTGCAATTGCTAATTTTTCTAACATTACATATACGACAGAAAAATCAGACTGAATAATAGAATTTTTTGAAATTGCTGTATCATCAATGTATCGTCGAGATAAATGTTCATGTGTATATTTAAAAATAGCGTTACAAGCTGAATACATTCCTGAAGCAATTTCACATAAAAAAGAAATATAGCACTTATCCACGTTTTCAGATTTATTTATCTTGATATCTGTGTCGACTCTAAGAAAAGTGATTCCAGAAACCAGCGAACAAGGAAATGACGAATAAAGAATATCCTCACCAACTAATGCTGAATAATTATCAGGAAAACAAATTTTAATGTTTTTATAGTCTAAAAAATTATCTGGAACCATAATTATATTTTCTCTGTTAATCAAGCCAATTGGTTCCGCATTACTGGATACAGCAGAACCTGCGGAACAAAAAATATCTCTCCAGTTAACATCACGGTATGTACTTGATGCAAAATCAGCGAGCGATAATATCGACATACTTGCCTCCGAGTTTTATGAGCAAAACACCATAGAATTGTGTTGTTAAATCAACATCGATGATAAACATATACTCAACGTGTTTCGTGACAGAGAACTTTTGAATATGATCGATAATATCGTACAAAAAACCAGAACTGATTGGATGTGATATTATTTCAATGTTTTTAGATAGGTGAATGTCATCTGCTACACTACGCAAAAGTATCTGATATTTGTTTTCAGCAATATGATACCGGCTTGCAATAAGATTCACTTTTTCCAATATTAATGTTTGATAATTAGCATTTTTATCATTACTACTATGAAGATTACAATATATAACCTCAATGTCAGAACGTGCATTTTTATAACCTGAAAAAGACAGCAATCCAACGTAGTTAATCTCAGGAAATAATTGATTATCAAAATCAATACTTGATTTAAATGCACATTCGATCGAACAACAAGCACTAATTTCCATCTGACAATTTTGATATAATGTCAACATTAAATGCAGTGCGTAATAGGCGCACAACGATCCGCAATCGCGAATATCTAGTATTGAGCCACCCCATTTAAATTTATTTTTTAGATACAGCTCTGGCATGGCATAATTTGAATCAAGCACCCAACCCCACGATGGAAAAAATAAATAGTCGGATTTCGCACACACCTTTTGATTATACTTATCATCAAATAGGTACGATGCAATATCATCATATCGATAAACCATCTCTATTTTATTTATTTCCAACGGCATTTTATATGACCCATACAAATCAGAAAAATAACGTTTGGCATGATCCTGCATACGAACTGCCTGCAAATCCGCCAAACCAATCTCTCTGTAATAACCATAATTAATGAACATGAGTACCCTTGGAAATCAATTGCATATCAATGTAATTGACAATGGTGCTCACGGTCTCCAAATCGCGCATTTCCAATGTTTCTGGATCAACATAAAATCCATCAATGGTTTCTTCTAGCTTCATCAAAAACATGAGCGAGCTCATTGAATCTAGCTGCAAATCATTTTTTAAATGACTGCTGATATCAATGGATTCAGGATTTGAAAAACTCAGCGCACTGGCTAATGCCTTCTTGACTAGGATTTCAGTTGGTAATTGCATTTTTTTCTCCTTATTTATAAATGGTTGATAAATCCTTTTGCGATGACAATAACGCAGAAAATTCTTCTCGCTCTCTTGCTAAATGCATTTTGTTTTTAAATAAAAGTACTTCAGATGGCGCATCATGACTTAAGAATCGAATCGGAGAGGCAGTGTAGCCATACGCACCGACATTCAATAAAACAATAAAATCACCACGCTGTATTTTAGAAAATTCAACATCGCGTAACATCACATCCCCAGGTGTGCAAAGTGGCCCGGCAATCTGATACATAACTTTATTTTTATTGTTAGTGTTTTCCGAAATATGCACCGCAGGAAAATTGCGCTGGACAAATGAATTTAGTCCTGTAGATGAAAAATGACACTGCATTCCAGCATCAATAATTGCAAAGTTTTTTCCATGATTGGTTTTTGTTGATATAACACTGGCAATTAGAAACCCTGATTCAGATACCAAATACCGGCCTAACTCTAAAATGAATCGCGTTTTTGGAAAGGTTTGATTGTATTGTTTGAATAAATTATTTATTTTAGTAATAACAACGTTAAGATTTAAATTATTTTCTTTTTCAAAATAGGGGACACCAAATCCCCCACCAATATCAATACATTCCCATTTTATTTTGTATTGACGTGACAGGCGATCTGCGCATTTAAGAATATTGTCTATATTTTCTATTATGGCATTTTCATTTAATATTCGACTGCCATTGTAGATATGAATTCCACAGAGATTTATATTTTTGTAGCTTAGTATTTTTTGAATATTTTTTTCAAATTGAAATACAGTGATTCCAAACTGCGTTGCGACACCACTCATTTTAATGGGCGCATGAACAACCTGGAATTCAGGGTTTAATCTAATCATCACCGGCATTGTCACTGAAAGCGAAATCGCAATTTCATTCACCATCACTATTTCATCAATGGATTCACAAATAATGGCTTTTATTTTTTTCTGAACACACAGTGTAAGCTCATCAACGCGCTTGCCTGGTCCAACAAAAATAATATTGCCTGGATTAAACCCTGCCTTAAGCGCTGTCAATAATTCATTTTTAGATGAAACCTCACATCCCGCTGCTTGCCTAGCAAAAAATTGGCAAACGCCTAACAAGGGATTCGCTTTCATTGAATAAAACACATCGCAAGTATTGGATAGTGATTTTCTAATCATCTGGTACTGCTGATCAATTTTATCCAAATAATATAAATACGTTGGTGTACCAAATTCGTTCTTAATCTGCTGTGCTTGTTTTAGTGTTAATTTTTTCATGACACACACCAACATAAATTTTATTTTTTAATTATTGTGACGCTACCGTTGATTACTTTACCGGTAACAGTTGAGTCATCACTTTTATAAACAACGCCTGGGAATCCAAGAAAAACAATATTGCCATGAACGCGAGAATGCTGTTTTAATGAGATTTTTTGCGATGTGAATTGTTTCTCAATCTGAATGCTACCCAGCGTGGTATTCGATGCTTCGATTGGGCCGCTGACATTAACTTGACCAGATATGTTTGAATGCTTGAGCTGCAGCGGACCTCTCACAGTAATATCTTGAAACTGTGCTTTATTGCAAAATGTTGGGCCATCGTAGGTGTGCGTATTCGGCTCATGAAACCCGATCACAAAGCAGTTTTCGTCTGCTAGAACATGACCTGAAAACAGGCAGGAAAAAATAATAAGTGGGATTGATTTGATTTTCATTTTTTTCTCCGTCAGTTTTGATGGAGAAAAGCATAATCGAGTATTTTTAAGAAAAATATTCGGGGTATGGAAATATTATTAAATAAAGTTGTTGCTACGGTAGTGATTAGAACAATAAAACTTGCGGGCGGATGGTGCACGCTTCATGTTTCCGTGGGCTCACTGCTTAGCAGCGCATGAATGATCTCTGCCTATCAGGTTAGCACATAATTATTTAGAAGCGATGGAAGCGCGAGCGCGAGCGACCGCAAAGTCTGAATAGATCGGTAAGCAGTCTATTCAAAAACACCGTGCCACGCATGCTTTGCGGTCGCTCGCGCTCGCGCTTCCATCGCATCCTCTTAACTTTATGTGTTAACCGGATAGGCAGGGAATTATCTACCACGAAAAAACAATCTATCAAGCTCAGCAGCAGTAAACTGCTTCCATGTCGGACGACCATGATTACAGCAACCACTATTGTCGGTATTTTCCATTTCTCGCAATATCGCATTTATTTCCGTATTACTCAGCGAATGCGGTGCACGCAATGCAGCGTGACAGGCAACAGTTGCTAGAATATGCATATTTTCATCTTGCATACGAGCACTAGAATCATTCACGACCAAATCAGATAAAATATCACGCAATAGTTTTTCGGTATTTTTATTTTTAATCCATGCCGGTAACTCACGAATGGCAATTTGATTTTCACCGACTTGATCAATTTGAAATCCTAATTTTTCAAGCAAATCAGCGTGCTTTTCAAACGCACGCATTTCCTGAATAGAGAGTGATAGCACAACTGGAATTAACAACGCTTGTTTTTGAATCTCACTATTTTGAAATTGCTGTTTCATTTTTTCATACAAAATACGTTCATGCGCAGCATGCATATCCACAATAACCATGCCACTGTGATTTTGCGCAATCAGATAAGTTCCTTGAATTTGCCCAACAGCAAACCCCAATGGAAAATCCTGCTGCACTTCTTCCACTGCAACTTGCCCATGCAATGCTTGATACGATTCCATTTGCTTTGAAACAACAAATGGCATCGCCTGTTGTTTCGGCACATAAATCGGTATCGCATGATTTAATGGTGATGCCGATGATCTTTCCTGCTCAACTATTTCTGGCGCTTCAATTGATTGCGCATTATTTCCTGGTTTAATAGCAGATAATGCTTCCTGCAAACCCCGTTTGATAAATTGAAAAATCATTTGCGAATCACGGAATCGCACTTCTTGTTTACTCGGATGCACATTGACATCGACACCCGCTGGATCCATTTGCAGATACAATAAAAATGCAGCATGGCGACCATGAAATAACACATCACGAAACGCTTCTTTTATTGCACTAATAACAACTTTATCGCGAACATATCGTCCATTAATATAAATCATTTGCATATCTGCTTGAGCACGCGAAAAACGCGGATCTGCGATCCATCCAGTTAATTGCATTGGATGATGCTCATATTGCATTTGATAAGCATATGACATAAATTCTTTGCCAAAAATGGTGAGCACGCGTTTTTCTTCATCAGCATGAGAACGCGCCGGATGTGATAAAAAAATAGATTTATCATTATGAATTAATTCGAATCCAACATCGGGGCGACTTAATGACAAGCGATGCATCAACGTTTCAATATGCTGAAATTCCGTGCGTGCACTACGTAAAAACTTTTTTCTCGCCGGTGTTTGATAAAATAAATCTGCAACGTCAATAGTGGTTCCCGTTAAGTGTGGAATCGGTGTTGGCGAATTTAAACTGCCATCTAAATTATTATTAATACAAAAACCACAATCAGCCCCTTCCGTAGCTGAGGTAATTTTAATGCGAGAAACGGAAGCGATACTGGCTAATGCTTCACCCCGAAATCCCAAGCTGGCTACTTGTGTTAAATCATCATAGGTGCGAATTTTGCTAGTTGCATGGGGTTTTAATGCCAATGTTAAATCGGCAGGATGAATACCTACACCATTATCCTTAACACGAATCAATGATTCGCCGCCATTGACAATATCAACAATAATTTTGGTTGCACCTGCATCTAAACTATTTTCAACCAATTCTTTCACAACGGATGCGGGTCTATCAATGACTTCGCCTGCTGCAATCTGATTGGCAAGATGGGTGTCTAAAACGGAAATTCTCATGATTTTATCTCTTCAATATTTTCGGGCATGTGCCTGCGCCTGCGCCTGCGCCTGCGCCTGCGCCTCTGATACCCGTGCCCGTGCCCGTGCCCGTGCCCGAATTTTAATTATTTTATCTATATTCTAGTATTGCTAGATCTGCACTCGATTTAAATTATTTACTTTATTCGTCTATATATTTTCGGGCACGGGCACGGGCACGGGCACGGGCATCAGAGGCGTAGACACAGACACGGGCACGTATCCATTAACGACTCGCATACATGTGCGGGTGATCGTGCCAATAACTTAACCACGTATTTCGCGGCGGATAATGCGAAAAATAATCGCAAATCCCGCGTTTAATAGAACGTGATATTTCACTTTGATAATACTGACTATCCAATAAGCGCTCTTCTTTTGAATTAGATAAAAATCCCGTTTCAATCAATAACGATGGAATATCAGGTGATTTAAGCACTACAAACGCCGCTTGCTCAACTTTATTGTGATGTAACCGTGCGATTGGTTTAACTGAATTCATTACATCCCAACCAATTTGTAAACTTGATCGAACGGTTGCCGCTTGCGATAAATTAATTAAAACGGATTGTAATAGATGTGATTTATCGTTTAGCGCAACGCCGCCCATTAATTCGGATGCGTTTTCACGTGTTGCTAACCAACGTGCTGCTTCACTGGTAGCACCTCGTTGCGATAATGCAAAAACAGACACACCGCGCGCCTCACGATTTCGCCACGTATCAGCGTGAATCGCAACGAACATATCGGCCTTATCTTTTCTCGCTATTCTCAATCGTTGTCTCAATGTTAAATAATAATCGCCACTGCGTGTTAACACAGCATGATAGCCAGGTTGATTATTAATCCAATCACGTAATTTTTTTGAAATGGATAGCACCACATTTTTTTCTTTTGTTCCAGCCAACCCCGTTGCGCCGGGATCTTTTCCACCATGACCCGGATCGATCACAATAATCACGTTACGATGCGTTGTGCTGCGATCATCATCACTACTGGTAAAATGCGGTGAATAGGAAGCAGGACGCGGCAATCTATTCGATGCATCATGCATTTTTTTTTCCGCCGCTATATCCGCCATAATACTATGACGCGTTAATTCTGCGGGTGACGGTAATTTTGCAAGAAAGGTTTTTCGAAAAACCAAGCGTAAAATCGCCTTATGTTTTGCCGGTATCGATTCCATATTGACTGATGCACGCGTGCCTTTTTTCAGCGAAAAAACGAGTCTCAATAAACCATCTGGATGTTTCGCATATCGAAAATTTTGCACAGGGGATTCAGCAGATCCTCTATAAAACAGTTTTCGATAGGTTTTCACTTTCGGCAAATCCAGAATAAATCGTGTTGGATGCTGCATCAGGAGTGTGCGATAAGGTGTTCTTGCTGACAAGGTAAAAATAAATTGTGCGTTATGTTTGGTGTGTGAGACTTGCATGTTACGCAAGATGACCGTGTGGGCAAACACGGTGACAGGAAATAATAATATAAATAAAAATATTTTTTTAATGCTCATAAAATAAGATCCGTTTAAAAATTCACTATTTCCAGTAATCGCCCTACACCATTTTCTGGAATGCTGAGTGTGCAGCGTAATGTGGGCTTGGGTAGTATTTTTTCGACAAAGCTTGCCCATTCAATAATAACAACGCTGTTATCTGCGAAGTAATCACGAAAACCCATCGCTTCTAATTCTGACGCATCTTTTAATCGATACAAATCTGCGTGCAAAATTTCCTTGCCAGGTAATGAATAGGTTTCAATCAACGTAAAGGTAGGGCTTTTTACGGCGCCAGTGTAACCAAAACCACGCATTAATCCGCGGACAAAGGTGGTTTTTCCTGCGCCTAATTGGCCTTCTAGAAAAATAATGGCGGGGGCATGAATTTTTTTTGCTAATTCAGCGCCAACATTTTCGGTGGATTCCGGAGTGTTTAATAATATTTTTTTTAACATTACGTCATGCTCTGATTATTTTTTATATTCACTGCAAAGGCACGCTTATTGCGCGCGAGTACGCGCTCCATGCGCGTTTCCGTGAACTCACTTCTTATTTTACATCGTGCCTTATGAGTCAAATTTAGTGTGCCAACGTACTAGTACCGTTTCCATTTAATTCACCAATCGATGCAAATGCGGCATCAAATCCGTTGCAACTAATCCACGCTCACCATTTATTTTTGCAGCTTCATCACCTGCCACAGCATGTAATAAAACTCCTATTTTCGCGGCAGATAATAACGAAAAATGTTGCGCCAATAAACCACCGATTACACCACTTAATACATCACCCATACCCGCTGTAGCCATGCCCGGATTGCCATAAGGACAAATAGACGGTAATTCATTTTCCATTTGCACAATGGTTCCAGCACCCTTCAAAACGGCGACACCGCCATAACGATTTGCTAATGCATTTGCTGACTCAATTCGGTCAGCCTGCACCGTTTCCACATCGATCTGTAGCAATCTTGCTGCTTCGCCTGGATGGGGTGTTAAAATCCAATGATGCTGATGACAAGGCGATTCACTCAATAAATTTAATGCATCCGCATCCATCACTTTGGGTAAATCAACGGCTAAAACCAATTCAAATAATTGTCTCGACCATTTGCTTTTTCCCAAACCAGGGCCCAACACAATCACACTGGCTTTTTCAATCAATGGTGATAATGCAGATGCTTTTTCAATCCCATGACACATGATTTCAGGACAGGATCCACTCACCAATGCAACATGCTCAGAGCGCGTTGCAACGGAAACCAATCCCGCTCCCACGCGTAGCGCGCCTTCCGCACTTAAACGAACAGCACCACCCATACCCACATCACCGCCGATCACCAATACATGACCAAAATCAGTTTTATGGGCATCTCGAGCGCGCTTTGGAAATGCCGTGGACAATAAACTCTTGTCTAAGATCTGATACAATACGTTCTTCATGGTATTCAGCCCTCGTTCAGGTCCGCCCGCTTTTGCGCGCTTTTTGCTGAAAAAACTCAAGAAAATGAGAGAGGGACTTACCAGTACACCTGCGCTTTTCTCTCATTTTTTCAGCAAAAATCGCATCAAAATCGAGCGGTCGCGGTAGATTCACCCTAAAACTGACTGAATAGTTACTCTTCATAAAACTAAGGTTCCTTGCATGTCTTCTCTTGATTTTACCGAATTAACCGCACACATCAAAGCGTGGGCTTTGGAGCTTGGCTTCGCACAAATTGGCATCACCACCTGCGATACCGATGATGCAAATGAAAAATTACAAACGTGGCTTGAAAAACAATATCACGGTGAAATGCATTACATGCAAAATCACCGGGAATTACGGCAATTTCCAGAAAAATTAGTACCAGGCGCATTGCGCATCATCAGTGTGCGCATGGATTATTTACCAGAAAATCATCAAAGCATAGAAATACTTGAGAATAAAAATAAAGCGTATATTTCACGTTATGCATTAGGACGTGATTATCACAAAGTGATTCGCGCTCGATTGAACAAATTAGCCGAGAAAATCAATGAAAAAATGCGCTCAGACAATTTTACTTATCGCGCTTTCACTGACAGTGCACCCATTTTTGAGCGTCATTTAGCGAGAAAAGCAGGCATTGGCTGGGTTGGCAAAAACACAATGGTGATGAATCAACACGCCGGATCATGGTTTTTTCTCGGGGAATTATTCACAAATTTACCCCTACCAATTGACGAACCATTCACAACATCCCATTGCGGCAGCTGCACCGCATGCATGGATGTTTGCCCTACACAGGCCATTGTCGCCCCCTATCAACTTGATGCACGAAAATGCATTTCGTATTTAACCATTGAATACAAAGGCTCAATTGATCCAGCATTGCGACCATTGATGGGTAATCGCATTTATGGTTGCGATGATTGTCAACTGTTTTGCCCCTGGAATAAATTTGCAAAATTCACCCAAGAAAAAGATTTTCAGCCAAGACATAATTTAAAAGACGCAGACCTAATTGAATTATTTGCATGGGATGAAAAAACATTTTTAGCGAAAACAGAAGGCTCTGCGATGCGACGCGCGGGATATATTAATTGGCTGCGCAATATTGCGATTGCATTAGGCAATGCGCCAACCTCACCAGAAATCATTTCAGCCTTAAAATCACGCGACAATCATGAATCTGACATTGTGCGAGAACAGGTGGAATGGGGACTATCTATTCATTTCAGCAATAAAATCAACTAATTGTAATCACATCAAATCTCAAACTCGATCTTCTAGTTTTTTCGCACTTGAAAATCATAAGAAGGCTCCTTGATCAAGAGTTAAACTATTAGTGAAGTCCGCATTAATACTTAACCAGACAAGGAGCCATACCATGAAATTATACGCTGGAATTGATTTGCATTCGAATAATTCATACGTTGT
>ORMF012314755.1_pt1 | contig 12734 bp, 12 predicted proteins | sample 1779871 | NCBI WGS metagenome assembly ORMF01 (sample SAMEA104232316, study PRJEB22302) | groundwater metagenome | biome: forest; feature: aquifer; material: groundwater | place: USA | collected 2011-08-07 | depth 5.4 m | reverse complement strand
TAGATACTGTAAAAGAAGCCAAGGGAACATTTGGCGTTTATGATATATTTGTAAAAGTTGAGGCAAAAACCTCCAAAGAAGTTGAAGATACAATTACAAAACAGATTCGAAAAATAAAACATGTACTTTCTACAACCACTTTATCTGTAATTCCAGAACAAAACAAAAAATAATTTTTTGGTTCTTTCTTTATTGTTTTTTAGGAAATGAAACTATGACCACAATTTGGATGGTGTTAAAACACAATAATTGTTCTTAATTATTAGAAAAACGTTGTATCCTATATGAATAGATATGTCATTTTAATTGCAATTATTGTTGGTGTGATTATATTGATGGGTATTGTATATGGCCTTGACGTTCTAAAAATGTCTGTAGCTGTTCAAGACTATGCCATCTTTGTTGATCCTATTATTGACAACCAAAATTTGTTTGTAACTGGAAGAGTAATTATACAAAACATCGGAGCAAAACCTTTGACTAATATTCACATCAATTTTGGCGACGGCGATATCTTGGATATAGCATTAATAAAACCTGGTGATAAAATTATTGTTTCTCCCCCACCTGATAATTCGATGCAATTTATCATGATTACTGCCGATAACGATATTTTTGTAAACAAAGCATATCGCACTCCTCCAAAGATGGTTGGCATGATGGGTTCATAGCAGTTAAATTCTGAGAATTACCATTCCAATATGCTTGAAGTTTGTAGGTTCTGGTAAAGTTAAAGACATTTACGATCTTGAGGACGGTACTTTATTATTTCAATTTAGCAACAGAATATCTGCGTTTGATGTAAAGTTCAAAGAAGAGATTCCAAAAAAAGGTGAGGTTTTGTGTAAATTTGCAGAATTCTGGTTCAAAAAACTACAGGCCCAGAATCATTTTGTAAAAAGACACTCTGTAAATGAAATAATCGTAAAAAAAATGAAGATGCTTCCAATAGAATGTGTTGTGAGAGGATATTTCTATGGTAGCTTGATAACACGATGGAAAAATAATCAAGTGGCTCTTTCCAAAAATACCGACACTAGAACTGCTGCAAAACTTCCAGAGCCACTCTTTGATCCGACTACAAAATCAGAACATGACATACCAATTAATAAAACAAAGGCACTTGAGATGCATCTTGTCACAGAAACTCAGTTTGATTGGCTTTCAAAAACTTCAATATCAATATATGAGCAGATGGCACAAATCGCAGATTCTGTTGGTTTTATCTTGGCAGATCTTAAACTTGAATTTGGAATAATTGATGGGCAGATCGTTCTTGGAGATTCTCTAGGCCCAGATGAGTACAGGCTTTGGCTAAAAGACAGTTATTCTATTGGAAAAATCCAAGATCCATATGACAAACAACTATTACGTGATTGGCTTGTAAAAGAAGGGTATTTTGATAAATTTGAAGATGCGAGAAATAAAGGACTAGATCCGTTAGCTCCTTCAATTCCACCACACTTGGTTAATGAGATAAGCAAGAGATATGTCTTAGCGTATGAGAAATTTACTGGCACTACTTTATAATAAATAATCTACTGATTCACTTCTTGATCCGTTTTTGATAATAATGCCATTAACTGCTCTTTGGTTTGCTTGTGATCTCTTCTTTCCTTTTCTAAACTCTTTGAAGTGGAATCGATCTCACTCTCCAATGTTCTTTTTGCTTTTTCTAAATCTATTTCTTTTTGACGGAGTTTTGCATTAGTAGCAGCAACAATCTTACATGCTGCATCTAGAATTTTTTTATGCTCGCTTGGGTTAGTTATTGTTTGGGTTTCTTTTTTTTCTTCATCTGTGAAAATATTGGGGTTTGCTTCTTTTATTGCATTGGCCAAATCTAATTGTGATATTTCTGTCGCTGGCTCATTCTCTTTCTTGTCTGCTTCTTGCTTGGTCTCGTACTGAAGGACAAACTGTTCTTGGTTTTTTAGATGTTCATTCTCTTTCTTGTCTGCTTCTTGCTTGGTATCCTTAACTTGTACATCTTTTTCATTTTGTGGTTCACGCTGCATTGATTCTGGTTGAGGCTGTTTTATAGGTGAAACATGTTCTAAACGTGCATTAATTGCCATTGATGTTTTTATCTCTCTTATTTGATCTAAGACCGAATCAATTCTGTAATTCAAAAATTGATAATCTGATTGGTTTTTCTGTGTAGTACTTCGAAGTTGGTCAAATGCCATAAACCAGTCTTGACTTGGAGCTTTTTCTACATGTTCTGTTCTATTTGAAATCGTTTGTTTTTCAATTACAAGACGTGCGATATCTGATTTAATTGTTGCATGCTCTCTTTGTAATCTATTAAGCTCCTCTTTTGTAGAATCAATATTTGCCTGAAACTTTGGATCAACATACTGCTCTCGTTCTCTTTGTAATCTATTAAGCTCCTCTCTTGTAGAATCAATATTTGCCTGAAACTTTTGAAGATCTCCTTTGCACTGCTCTCGTTCTCTTTGTAATCTATTAAGCTCCTCTCTTGTAGAATCAATATTTGCCTGAAATTTCTTTATCTCATCTGCAGACATGTCTCTTTGTTTAGTCAAAGTGTGTATTTCTGCTTTTATCACCTTTGACTGTTCTCTCAGACTTTCTATCTTTTTTAACTCTTCTTCAATACCTATTTCTAGCGGTGACGTATTTGTGCTAATTTTGAATTTTTCAGCATCATTGTATATGTTAGTCAATTCTTCACTGTGTTGTTTTTTTACGTTCTGAGTAGATTTAGTATTGTTTTCTTTATTTGAATCTGTCATGCCATTATCTCCAAATTTTGTTAGTATTGGCTCTTCAATTTCATCTTTTATTTCTGTTTCTTGAACATCTTTGGTATGAGTCGTTTTGATGTTTTCATAATATGGTGAGAATTCATCTATGGTTATTTTGTTTATTATATCATCTGAGATATTTTTTGTATCTGTATCAAGGTTTTCTTGTTTAATATCATCTGGTTTAGATTTACTTTTCTTTCCACCGATGATTTTACGCATAGTGTCAAACATGCCTAATTATTGGTATATCGTCAATTGTTATTATAAAACCCCTAATCAAAAAAATTTACCTTATCACTAGTAAAGCGATCACAAATACTCTTGATTTTGTCATACAATTATTCATATTATGCAAAATGCCATCCATGATATTTTTGTATGTTGATATGAATTTCATATCCTAATATGTGTCATTCTGTTAATCTTGATTGCGCTTTGTATTTTTTTATCATGAATTAATTTTGTTTCATCGATTTTTATTTATTTTATAATGATATGTTCTGGCATGATTAAGTATGTACTGTATTATTATGATATTGCATATCACATCATACCGTATCCTTGTTACATATATCAATAATGTTATCTACAATGTATAATGCAAATAATAAAAAATCAGCTCATCTGAAAATAGATTCAATATTTCTATGGGAGGTTAATTTATTATTTTTAGATGATACAATCAATAATCCTCAATATGAAATGCTACATGAAATGTTGTGATAATTTACGAAATATGACTAATCTCTTGATATTGTATTTGATATTTCAAAAATATGACAACATGTTTTGTCAGTCATTGTGTGACATATTTTATTAATTTTTATCAACCTTGAACTTGAAACTAAAACACTTACTATCATTATTATGTGACAAACCCTATTCATTATTTATGAGGCTTTTTAGAAGAAAGAATAAAAATATTGATCGTGTAGACGACTTTGTTATAGAAGAATATGAAAAAACGTCTGACGTTTTTTATCAAAAACAACTTGAAGAAGAATCAGAATTAATACCACAACTTGATTCTATTCACAAACAACTAGATAATGCGAAAAATGAATATCAAAACACACTTGAGCAATTAACCCCATTAAAGTGGGAATTACTTGATAAGCAAAATGAGCTTGCCAGACTCAAATCTGAATGTGATCTTGTCTCTTCACAATTAGAGCATGATAAATCGGAGCTTGAGCAAATTCAACAAAAGATTTCACATTATATCTCTGATTGATGCCATAATATAGTTATATAGTTAAATAGTTATATTTATAATACACGATCCAGTATTAACAATATGCTAAAAAAAATTCTAGACCTAAGTTTTTTTAATGTTATAAAGGTAGTTTGAGAGGGCAACTAGTTGAAATTTAATATTAAAAAGACCAAAGACGTAAAAAACGAAAAAGATGTAAAAGAAATTAAAAACACTCATCTCCCAACTATTAAAAAAATTCCATCTACAGATCCGGCCAAGACAGTAAAAATGGATGTTGATGTATCTGTTGAACCTGCAAAGCTTGGCTCTTTTATGACCATTTCAAAGCTAGATTATACTGATTATCCTGTTTATAGTGCAATCATGAATGACCCCGATGCAGCTGGGGGGAAAAAATTTGTAGTGATAGAGCCAACATTTACTGAAAAGGACAATCACAATTTTGAAATCATACGTCGTATCCTGATGACCGAGCTGACTGTGGATCTTAATGATATTAAATCAAAAAAAGATGCAGAAAAAAAACTGAAAAAAAAGATTTTATCAATCATAAAAGACTATGAACTTGACATACTGCCAAAATCTATACCAAAAATTTTCTATCATGCAATTCGTGATTTTATCTATAATGGAAAAATCGAAGCAATGTTAAATGATCCTATGATTGAAGAAATTAGCTGTGATGGAATGAATATTCCTCTCTATATTTGGCACAGAGAATATGAATCGATGCCTAGTAATATTATATTTACTTCTCACAGAGAGCTTGATAATTTTGTTAGAAAAATAGCATATATTAGCGGAAAACATATCTCTGTGGCACAACCAATTGTTGATGCATCTCTTCCAAACGGAGACAGAGTTAATTTAACACTTGGTACTGAAGTCACAAAACGAGGTAGCACATTTACAATAAGAAGATTCCGTGCAGACCCTATTACCGTCATTGATCTTATAAAATTTGGAACACTGTCTGCTGATATTGCAGCGTATCTATGGTATCTTGTAGAACACAAATCAACAATGCTAGTTGCAGGCGGAACTGCCAGTGGAAAAACTACACTGTTAAATACAATTTCATCTTTTTCACCACCACAACATAAAATAATCACAATTGAAGATACACAAGAGCTCAATCTTCCACATGAAAACTGGATTCCAACTGTATCGCGACAAACCTTTACTGGAAGTACTATTGGTGAAATAACCCAATTTGACTTGCTAAGAGCAGCACTAAGACAGAGACCTGATATTATAGTTGTAGGTGAGACTAGAGGTAAAGAGGCATATACATTATTTCAGGCATTTGCCACAGGTCACGGTGGATTCTCATCAATTCACGCCGACTCTGTAGCAGCTACAATAAACAGACTGACATCTTCTCCTATGGATATTCCAAAAGTATTGATTGCCTATACCTTGGATGCAATAATTCTACAGCTTAAACTAAACATTCAAGGTCGATCAGTTAGACGAGTTCTGCAAATATCTGAAATTGCAGGAATTGATAATGATACCGGCGAAATTCTTCTCAATGATGTGTTTAACTGGGATCCTGTTAATGACAAACATGTATTTTCGGGAAGAAGTGTTCTATTTGAAAAATATGGTCAACGATATGGTGAATCTACTGATCAGACAATGTATGAGCTAAACAAGAGAAAAACTGCAATAGAATGGATGGGGAAAAACAAAATTCACAAACACAAAGATGTAACAAATACAATCATGGAGTTTTATTCAAACCCTGAAAGGTTCTATGAGAGAAAGAGGATGACGCTCTAGTGGCTATATTCAAACCAAAAGTAAACAAAAACTTGGATGTCCAATCTGTGAAAGAACTAGTTTTGCCTGAAGCTCCAACTAAAAAACAAACAAAAAAAGACAAAGACGTGTTTTCATTTTATGCATTAAGCTATAGATTATTATCAAAACATGTCAAATTTTTATTTCCACGGTTTATTCCTCTTGAAGCCAAGATCAAAAAAGGTGGAATGAATGTCTTTTATGAGGCATATGTGTGTGGAATTGTTTTAATCAGTATTGTCGCTGGAATTGTGGGCACTGTACTGGGAATCATCATCTCGTTGTCGGTGAAAATAAATCCCCCAGAATTTGGTATGATCTTACCACTTGTTATGGGTGCAATTTTATCTCAAGGCCTCTTTGGCTTTATGAATTTCTATCCTGCTTTTAAGCAAAAAGCAAGACACGGAAAACTAATTGCAGAGCTTCCATATTACATGGGGTACTTTGCAACTCTTTCTGCAAGTGGACTTACACTGGAGGCTATCTTCAAGGCAGTTGCAAAAGAAGAATCAAAAGAGGAGATTGTTAAAGATGCAAAAACAATGATTCGAAATCTAGATATCCTTGGCATGGATGTGCTAACTGCACTTAGAGAAATGGTGTCACGTTCTCCTACTGATTCTTATACTGAATTACTAGAAGGATTAATCTCCACTGTTGAAGGTGGAGGTGACCTCAAAGAATTTTTCATAACTACTGCAAAGTTGCAACTAGAAGAGAAAAAATTGCTTATGCAAAAGATGACTGCCTCTCTTGGAATTGTATCTGAACTCTATACTATACTATTGATTGTGTTTCCATTACTTTCATCTATTATGTTGTCTATTATGGCAATCATGACACCAAATCTTGGTGGGTTTAGTCTTATTCTACTAATGAAGTTACTTGCGTTTGTATTTGTCCCAGTACTTGGTGTCATGATGTTACTGCTGATGGATGCTATGGTGCCAAAGAGGTAAGAAAATTTGTTCAGTTTTTTACAAAAATCTAAAGACAATGTATCTAAACTGCCGTTTAAAACATTACTGAAAACTAAAAAATCAAAGACAATTGTATTTTCTGTAATTGCAGGAGTTGTGATTATTGTTTTATCGATACAGTTAGGAAATTTCATGGGAAATCCACAAATCCAAACTATAGGAATCTTGGGAGGAATAATGGCAGCAGTAGTTCCTATAGCATTGCTTCATGCAGGTACAAACAGAAGAGGAGAAAGTATTGATAAAAATCTACCATTATTCTTACTCTCGCTAGTAAGTGCAGTAAACAGCGGTTCTAGTCTTTTAAGGGCAATTGAAGAATCTGCAGGTCGTCAAATGGGTTCCCTTACACCAATGCTAAAAAATTTGAGGGCTAATATCAGCTGGGGCATGCCACATGACGAAGCACTTGATACTTTTACAAACAAAGTTCAAACAAAGCTTGCAAGGCGTGTGGCGATATTATTACAAATTGCTATGGATATAGGCGGTGATGTTGCTTCTACATTGGACCTTGTACAAAAACACGTCTCTGATATGCAACGTATAGAACAAGAAAGAAAAGCTGCGCTTGCACCGTATCTTTATACTATCTACATTTCTTTTGTAGTGTTTATTGCAGTTGCTGTACTTCTTACATCCCAATTCTTTACAGAGATAGAAAATGTTCAAACAAGCTTGAGACAAACAGCTGAAGATACAAATATCTCACTTGGTATGTTTGGTGCACTACTTGGAGTAGATGTGAGTGAGCTTACTTCAATAATGTTCAATATGGCACTTGTCGAAGCTGTATTTGGTGGATTAGCAGCAGGAAAGATCAGCCAAGGTTCATTTATTGCGGGGATAAAGCATATAGTAATAATGATAATTATTGCAGTTTTAGCCTTTAGTCTTATGGGTCAACTAGGTTAGGGTAGAAAAATGAAACTATTTTCAAGTGACAAAAAACCAGATGATAAAAAAGACAAAAAGGAAGAAAAAAAAGATATAAAAAAAACTAATGACATCAAACAAAAGTCTCAAGAAACTGTAACTTTATCTGAACAAAATATTCCTGCAAAAATTCCAATAAATACTGATGAAAAACTAACAGCTCTGATTCATGCAATGAATAACAATCACACATCTCTGATAAAGCCTGAGATTAATTTTGAACAAAACACTATTAGCTATCCAATATTGGAAAGCATTGGAGAAAACATATCTGACAACAAATATCTTGAATATGTTTCGTCTGGTTCGGATGTATTAAAAAGAGAGATTTATGAGCGACTATTAGTCTGCCCTGATCATCCTGATAATCTTTTTGCAACTGTGAGAATGTATTGTCCTTACTGCTCAAGCCTGAATGTGGAAAAATTAAACCTAGTTGAGCACAAAGTATGTGGGTATATTGCCGATATGAAAGAGTTCGGTGTAGCCTTTTTAGAAAAAATTGTGCAATGCCCAAAATGTAAAAGAGAAATCACTGATCAGAAAAAAGAGATACGTCTTCCAGGTGGATGGCATGCATGTAATACATGCAAGCAAAAATTTGACAACATTGTGATTAAATTACACTGTAGAAAAGAAAACCACGATTTTACACTAGAGTCTGCAAAGACATTTTTTATCCCATGCTATAAAATTAATGAGCAATCTGAAGGAGGATTTGACAAGTTCACTGTATTACATCCAATAAAAAAGAATCTTGAATCCCTTGGTTTTGCAGTTGAAGAGATGCCACATATTAAAGGAAAAAGTGGCATGGTGCATGAAGTCTCTTTGTTTTCAACAAACCAAAAAGGCCAAACTATTGCAGTGATTATTAAAAATGCTAAAGAAACTATAGATGATGCTGACGTAAACTCTACTATAATTAATATGATTGACATCTCTCCGAGCAAAACAATATTCATTGGAATTCCACTAATCTCTGAAAGAGCGAAGATATTGGCAAGTGCACATAAAATTACCGTTATTACTGGAAATGATGTAAGAGAGATTTTATCTGCAGTTGATAATGTGCTAAAAAATATATCCTCTGAACTAAATACAAGAAAAGATAAATTGGAAAGTGTTTTTGAGTAATGATTATTGCAACTAGACGAGGAATCAGCCAAATTATTGGAACTTTATTCATGGTTGCAATAGTTGTATCTGTTGGTTCTGTACTTCTTTTTACTGGAATTGAAAACATTACAAGCTTTAACTCGTTTTTGGATATAATTAAAAATACGGAAACTGACCAGATCAATGAAAGTTTTATCATAGAACATGTGAGATTTGATCCTGTGACAAATTCTGGCGAAAACATAGAAATATCGATAAGAAACACTGGCTCTGTAGACATTACACTTGAGAGAATTGCCATACACCAGATAGAAAATCAGAATTTGATAATATATGATACTGATCCTAATTTGACAATCTTTTCCGGTGAGATGGAAACACAGACCTATACTAATTGGATTGGAACTGGCATTGACATAAATGATGTTGGGTATGTTGACAGCCAATACAGAGTAGTTGTGACAACTACCAAGGGAACCACAGTTGAAACTATCGCGGCTGCGTTTAACACATGAGTGATTTTATGAATTTCAATAATTTGTCTGAGCAAAAAATTTTCTCACATAAGAGACGCGGTGTCTCTGAGATTATTGTCTCACTTCTTTTAATGGCAATAACTGTAATTGGTGCAGTCATGGTATTTGGTGTATTTCAGGGCTCTGATGTGACTGAAAATATATCTGGATTGGCAGGCTCTACCCAATCCGAACAAAAGTCATCTCTTCAGATAATCGGATACGATACAAGAAATTCTTCTACCTTATCAGGTATTACATCTCTTGACAATATCGTGGGTACTACTACAGTACTATGTGCATTATCTTGTGTATCTGGCACCACTGATATGATTGTCTTGCAAATTAGAAATGCAGGAACCGAAGAATTTAGTGTTGACAATGTTTCTATAAACGAAGTTACACACACTTGGAGCGGTGTAGGTTCTGGACAAGGAATAACGACATCTTTACCAAGTGCTGGCACTTTTAAAATTCTGCCATCTACTGCCACAACAATTAGCTCTACTCAAACAATATATGCAGGAAATGATGCCACGTTAGTTATTCGGCTAAGTGGTACTCTTTCTGATGTTCTTTTGATAGATACAATGCGTGTCTTGGTTAACCCATCTAGTGGCGAACCTGCATTTTATATTATTCCAGCTGGTGGTATAAAATAATGGCAAAACTGACTTGTAGTAAAAAAGGAATCTCTACAATAATTGGCGGTTTTATATTTTTAGTTATCTTAGTTAGTGCATTTACTGCATTTATCGTTGCATTCCAAATTATGACTGATCTAATGGAAGCTCAGGTAAAAATTGGCACCGAATCTATTACAAAGGCAAGAGAAGAATTTTCAGTGATCACATCTGTAAAGCCATCTCAAGGAAATAGACTCTATGTCCAAGTTGAAAATACAGGAAACACTCCAATTCAAATATCTGATGCATGGATAATAAACAAGACGTCTTCACCGTACGCTGCAACACGATATGAAATTGCATATCAGGATTCATTTATTGCTCCAGGGTCTGCAAAAAATATTTTTAAAAACACTGCGGTAACTTTACAAAATAAATACCATGACATCAAAGTTGTCTCTAGTATAGGAACTATGGTAACAAAAGAACTAATAGTTCCACTTAATCCATTGCGAATTGATCTTATTACAATTCCTCCAAATATACGAAGCGGAGGAAATACCACTCTTGCAATGACCGTCTATAACAGAGGAAATGCAACCGTATATAACGTAGCTCCCACATATCAGGATTTAAAAGCCAATCCTCCAACTGGACCACCAACCAATCCCAGTGGATCTATTTCTGCTTTTTCACCGGCATCTCAGTCTGGTATTGATCTTGAACCGCAAGAATTTGCTATCTTTACATGGTCACTCAAACTTACTGGCGGCGTAGGTACACAAACTGTATTTACCAATAGTGCTACTGGCAAAGATTCTGTTACAGCTGATACTGTGGTAAGCAATACGGATACAGCAAATACAGTATTTATCTCATCACCAAAGAAATTGTTTCAGTCACCTGAGCTCTTAGTTCATGTCCCAAATCCATTTGGCGAATCTACTGATGAAGGAATATGGTCTTTGGGCATGGCAAATCCTACGGACGTAGACATACAGATATTCGATGTATCATTTCTCATAGTTCCTTCCACAGATTCAACCAAAATTGTAGGACAAAACTGTGAGATACAACAGATATACCCAACAACTGGTTGGTCATGTCCAATAGATAATCTAATCACATGGTCTTCTGCTACGCCTCAAACTCTTAAAGCACTTGATGTACTAAACTTTACGGCAAGAGTTGAACCCAAGACCTCATCCAAAGATGAACCAGTAAGTGTAGTAATTCCAAACGTATATTCCTCTTTTGGTTCGTTCTCAGCACCTACCCATGTTGTTGGAATGAGACACGCAGGTACTGAATCTATAGGTAATGTCTATTTAACATCGGTTGCAGCCAGCCCTCTCACAAACGCAAACATCAGGACATCCCTCACAGGCATTCAATCAGGATCAGTAATAAAATTCAATGCTACACTAGCCGATTTTAGTAGCACTACTGCACATATTGCTGCTGGAACAGATATTATTGTCATTGTTCCTACCGGATTTACAAATGTTGCTCTTGCTGCCGGCTCTACAGGATTCGATAGTATTGTAATCACCCCTTTTCCAGATGGTTCAACTCAGGTTACTGCAAACCTTACTGTAGCTATAGGTACTGTAACTACTGGCTCAGCAGTCTTAAAATTCACTGCAATGGCTCCTTCTGTAACATCAGATGCTACATATACGATGTTTATTATTGCAACGGGAGCCACAGGCGCTGGCTTTGATGTTGCGCCTGTTGCAGAAATTCCAATTCAAATTAACAACTAACTAATTTTAACATCTTACAATTGTTCTTGTTCTAAATTAGTTGAGACTCAAACACTATTTTTGGCATTTGCCAATTTGGACACAGTTTGACAATGAAATAATCGTTGTTTGCTCTATTGTATTCTTCTAATTGTCTCAGTGAATAGACCTGCTTTTCTTTATGTTAATTTATGAGTCTAGGATTGATGATATCTCTTGTATTCTTTGATGTATCTTTTGATGAACCATTGAAGAAACATTCTGTCTTCTTTATTCGCCTGAGATTTCTCAAGTGCGTTGTAGTAGCTATTTCTTCCCTCATATGAAATGTCGAGCATTGGATACTTTTTCTTGTTCAATATGAAGTTCATTATCAGCCTTGAGATTCTTCCATTTCCATCTCCAAAGGGATGTATTGTAACAAACTTCAGATGAGCCAGTGCTGCAAGCTCAACCGGATGCAGTTTGTTTTTATTTTTGTTGTACCACTGGAAGAACTCTGTCAGCATTGGAAAGACTTCCACCGGAGACGGTGGCATGAATTTGCTTCCCTTGATTGCAACTTGATAATTCCTTATTTTCCCGGCTATGTCTTTCTTTGTCTTGTTGAACAGCTTCCAGTGCCAGTCTTGGATTTCATGCAATGACAAATCTTTTTTCGAGTAGATAATCTCGAAGAAGAGATCACGGTGGGCCTCCGCTTCCTGTGCATCCCTCATTGGCTTGTTCTTTGGAGCAATACCTCTTTCGAGCAGGTCTGCGGTCTCCTTTCTGGTGAGCGTAGAGCCCTCTATCCTCTGAGTGTCATAGGTGAAATTGATTGCAAAGTTCTCCAATTCCTTCTCCTTGATGGACCTGGGCATAGCCCTCTGATTCTTCGAGTAGTTCTTCCTGATCTTCTCTACGTCAACCTGCCATGTCTTTCTAGAGATGTCGGCCAAGAATTTCTTCTTGATCTCCTCAATGTCCTTTGGAATCTTGTTGCCTAGGTAGATAGATTTCTTCTGAATC
>ORMF011614948.1_pt1 | contig 12734 bp, 10 predicted proteins | sample 1779871 | NCBI WGS metagenome assembly ORMF01 (sample SAMEA104232316, study PRJEB22302) | groundwater metagenome | biome: forest; feature: aquifer; material: groundwater | place: USA | collected 2011-08-07 | depth 5.4 m | reverse complement strand
CTGGTGAACTCCAATCCTGCGACCATCATGACCGACCCGGGGATGGCCGACGCCACCTACATCGAACCGATCCAGTGGCAGATGGTCGAGGCGATCATCGCGCGGGAGCAGCCGGATGCACTGCTTCCGACCATGGGAGGACAGACCGCGTTGAACTGCGCGCTCGAACTGGCCAAGAACGGCGTGCTGGAGAAGTACGGCGTGCAGATGATAGGCGCATCGCGCGAGGCGATCGACAAGGCCGAGGACAGGGAGAAGTTCAAGCAGGCGATGACGCGCATCGGTCTCGCGTCGGCGCGATCGGCGCCGGCGCATTCGATGGATGAGGCGTTCCAGGTGCAGGCCATGCTCGGATACCCGACGGTCATCCGGCCGTCGTTTACCATGGGCGGATCGGGGGGCGGCATCGCCTACAACCGCGAGGAATTTGTGGCGATCTGCGAGCGCGGGCTCGAGGCATCGCCGACGCGCGAACTGCTTATCGAGGAGTCCCTGATCGGCTGGAAGGAATTCGAGATGGAAGTTGTTCGCGATTGCGCGGATAACTGCATCATCGTATGTTCGATCGAAAATCTGGACCCGATGGGGGTGCATACCGGCGATTCGATCACGGTGGCACCGGCGCAGACGCTTACCGACAAGGAATACCAGATCATGCGCAACGCCTCGATCGCGGTATTGCGCGAGATCGGGGTGGATACGGGCGGCTCCAATGTTCAGTTCGCGATCAACCCCCGCGATGGCCGCATGGTGGTGATCGAAATGAACCCGCGTGTGTCCCGCTCGTCGGCGCTGGCGTCCAAGGCCACGGGATTTCCGATCGCGAGGATCGCCGCGAAGCTCGCGGTAGGCTACACGCTTGATGAACTCAGAAACGAGATCACCGGCGGGGCTACACCCGCGTCGTTCGAGCCCTCGATCGACTACGTGGTCACCAAGATTCCGCGCTTTGCATTCGAAAAATTTCCGCAGGCCGATGACCGGCTCACGACACAGATGAAATCGGTGGGCGAGGTCATGGCGATCGGCAGGACGTTCCAGGAGTCGTTCCAGAAAGCGTTGCGCGGGCTGGAGGTCGGCGTGGACGGCCTCAACCAGAAGACCACCGACTGGGAAACCCTGGAGAGGGAACTCGGCGAGCCCGGCCCCGAGCGCATCTGGTATGTGGGCGACGCGTTCGAAAACGGATTCAAGCTCGAGGAAGTCCACGCGCTGACGCATATCGATCCGTGGTTTCTCGCGCAGATCGAGGAGATCGTCCGTCTGGAGATGGATCTTGACGACCGGACGCTGGCGAGCGTGGACCGGGCCGAGCTGAGAGTGCTCAAGCGCAAGGGGTTCTCCGACCGGCGCCTTGCCAAGCTGATGAAATGTTCCGAGGACGAGGTTCGCTCGCGGCGCATCGAACTCGGCATCCGTCCGGTTTTCAAGAGGGTGGACACCTGTGCCGCGGAATTCGCGACGGCGACGGCGTATCTGTATTCCACCTACGAGGACGAATGCGAGGCGCAGCCGACGTCGCGCCAGAAAATCATGGTGCTGGGCGGCGGGCCGAACCGGATCGGGCAGGGGATCGAGTTCGACTATTGCTGCGTGCATGCGGCGCTCGCCCTGCGCGAGGATGGCTACGAGACCATCATGGTCAACTGCAATCCCGAGACCGTGTCCACCGATTACGACACCAGCGACCGGCTGTATTTCGAGCCGGTCACGCTGGAGGACGTGCTCGAGATCGTGAACGTCGAGAAGCCGGCGGGCGTGATCGTCCAGTTCGGCGGGCAGACGCCGCTCAAGCTGGCGCGCGCCCTGGAAGCCAATGGCGTGCCCATTATCGGTACCACCCCCGATTCGATCGACGTCGCCGAAGACCGCGAGCGCTTCCAGGCGCTGCTGCAAAAACTCGGTTTGCGGCAGCCGCCCAATCGCACCGCGAGGAACGAGGCGGATGCGCTGCGCCTTGCGCAGGAAATCGGCTACCCGCTGGTGGTGCGCCCGAGCTATGTGCTCGGCGGACGCGCGATGGAGATCGTTCACGAGCAGCGCGATCTCGAGCGCTACATGCGCGAGGCGGTGAAGGTTTCCAATGATTCGCCCGTGCTGCTCGACCGGTTCCTCAACGATGCGATCGAGGTCGACGTGGACGCCGTCTGCGACGGGGCGCAGGTGCTCATCGGCGGCATCATGGAACATATCGAGCAGGCCGGCGTGCACTCGGGCGATTCGGCGTGTTCCCTGCCGCCGTACTCGCTCGCCTCGCACGTCGAGCGCGAGATCCGGCGCCAGACAATCTCGATGGCGCACGCGCTGAACGTGGTGGGCCTGATGAACGTGCAGTTTGCCGTTCAGCGGGATACGGTCTACGTTCTCGAAGTGAACCCGCGCGCGTCGCGCACCGTGCCCTTCGTATCCAAGGCGACCGGTGTGCCGCTTGCCAAGGTGGCGGCGCGTTGCATGGCCGGCCGATCGCTTCGGGACCAGAAGATTTCAAGGGAAGTCATTCCGGGCTATTTCTCCGTGAAAGAGGCGGTGTTCCCGTTCGGAAAATTTCCGGGCGTCGACACCATACTCGGCCCCGAAATGAAATCGACCGGCGAGGTGATGGGCGTCGGCAGGAATTTCGGCGAAGCGTTCGTGAAGTCGCAGATCGCCGCGGGCGTGCGGTTCCCGACCGGCGGCAAGGCGTTCATCAGCGTGCGGAATGACGACAAGCTCGCCGCCGTCGAAGTCGCGCGCGAACTGCTCGAACTCGGATTTTCTCTGGTGGCGACCCGGGGAACGGCGGGGGTGCTCGCGGCGCACGGCTTGCAGGTGGAGACGGTAAACAAAGTTGCCGAGGGGCGGCCGCATGTTCTCGACATGGTCAAGAACGGCGCGATCAGCCTGATCGTCAATACTGTCGAGGACAAGCGATCCGCGGTATCGGATTCGCGCTCGATCCGGACCAATGCCGTGCAGCAACGCCTGACCTACTACACGACGATGGCCGGGGCGCGGGCCGCCTGCGAGGGGATGCGCCACCTTGCACTGCTCACCCCGTACCGGCTGCAAACGCTGCTCGAGTCGCTGGATGCGGAGGGCGACTCCCGGGGCGCGCCATGGGCGACTGTGGTACCTTTATAGGCAGTTTTTTACCGCGTCCTTTCGCAGTACTGCAGTACTTCTCATCCCCCCGCCATAAGCAGTGTTCGGGTGCATGATCGCACCGGAGCAGTTCTTTTTTTGACAGAGCTTCAGAGATCAAGACGATGACTACGATTCCGCTAACCGTTGCCGGCGCCGAGAGGCTGCGCCAGGAATTGCACAGGCTCAAGACAGTCGAGCGGCCCAGCGCCATTCAGGCGATATCGGAGGCACGGTCGCACGGCGACCTGTCGGAGAACGCGGAATACGATGCGGCCAAGGAACGCCAGAGCTTTCTCGAAGGCCGGATCGCGGAACTGGAGTCAAAGCTCGCCAACGCGCAGGTGATCGATCCCAAGGGGGTCGATGCCGACGGGCGCTGTGTTTTCGGCGCAACCGTGGATCTCACCGACGTGGCCTCGGGCGACAACGTCACCTATCAGATCGTCGGCGATGAAGAGGCCGATATCAAGCAGGGACGGATCTCCATCAGCTCGCCGGTCGCGAGAGCGCTGATCGGGAAATACGCGGGGGATACCGCGACGGTGAAGGCGCCGGGCGGAGAACGCGGATACGAGATAGTCGATATCCGCTACGAGTAGCGGTATCTCCCCCGCGTTGGACCTGCCGCGAAAGCCGATGTTGCGATTTCTGCGGCACGCCGCCAACGTCCGATCAGCGCCGGGTGGTTGGCCGAGCCTTGGCGGGGCGTTTTTTCGCGGCCGTGCGCGATCCGGCTCCGGGTTTGTCGTCTGTGCGTCCGCCGGGTGAGCGCGCGACCGTCCGGGTGCTTGATCCCGGGCGACCGGAGGAGAGGCGCTTGTTCGCGTCTGCGCTGTACCCCGATGTGCGGGCAGGACGCCCGGGAGGCTCCGCTTTCTTCGGCGAGGGCCGATAAATGACAAGGGTCTTCCCGATATGCTGCACGGATGCGGCGCCGGTCTGTTCGCAGATCGACGCGAGCATCGCGTCGCGTTCGGCACGTTCGGCGCTTGCCGCGCGAATCTTGATCAGTCCGTGGGCAAGCAGGTTGCGCTCGATTTCCACGACCACGGAGGGAGTAAGACCCGAACCGCCGATAAGGACCACCGGAACGAGCGTATGGGCGCGGGAACACAGTTCGCGGTGTTGTGCGGAAGAGATATCAGGCATGGCTGGCGCATTCTAGGCGAGGTCGACATGCTGTGGAAGCGGCGCTTGCATGCGTGTGACGGAGGATCGGCGAGTTGAAGCGGGAAGCAAAGAGCAGGGAGTGGATGCGCAGGCATGTTGCCGACCCCTTTGTAAAGGCGGCCAAGGCGCAAGGCTACCGTTCGCGCGCAGCCTTCAAACTGATGGAAATCGACGATCGCGACAAACTGTTACGGCCGGGAATGCGCGTGGTGGACCTGGGCGCGGCGCCCGGGAGCTGGACTCAGCTTATCGCGGAACGGACCGAGCCGCGCGGCATGGTTGTGGCCCTGGACATGCTTCCGATGAACCCGTTGCCCGGCGTCAATTTCATTTTGGGCGATTTTCGCGAGCAGGAGGTTCTGGTTGCTCTTGAGAAATTGCTGGACGGAATGCCGGTGGATCTTGTGGTTTCGGATATGGCTCCCAACCTGTCAGGCGTGGAGGTAAGCGATCAGGCGCGCAGCCAGCACTTGTGCGCGCTGGCGCTTGAATTCGCCGGGGAACATCTAAAGCCTGGCGGAGCGATGCTGATAAAGACCTTCCAGGGAAGCGGATATCCCGAATTTCTGGTCCGGATGCGCGGGGCGTTCGAGTCGGTGGCGTCGCGCAAGCCGAGTGCCTCCAAGGGCCGTTCCGCGGAAATGTACCTGCTGGGGCGGGGCAAGCGGTCTCGTTGAACCTGCATCCGAACGCGCTGGGCGGGAGTACCTGCCGGAGCGGGAACGGCGGCCTCGAAAATGGTCTAAACTGCAACTTCAACCCGGGTGTAAGCCACGGACGCGATGAAGGAAATACGTTGAATAACATGTTCAAGAATCTGGTTATCTGGCTGGTGATCGGCTTAGTGCTGATGACCGTTTTCAACCAATTCAATACGCGCCAGACGGCGCAAGCCCCGATGGAGTATTCGCAATTCATCGAGGAAGTGAAAGCCGGTCGCATTGAGAAAGTCCTGATCGAGGGGCGGGTGATCAAGGCCTCAACGACCGAGAAGAAGCGCGTGACCGTCTATTCGCCGGGTGATATCTGGCTTGTCTCCGATCTGCTCAAATATGGGGTCAAGATCGAGGCCAAGCCCGAGGAGGAACCCTCACTCCTCATGAATATTTTCGTGTCCTGGTTCCCGATGCTGCTGCTGATCGGCGTATGGGTGTTTTTCATGCGCCAGATGCAGGGCGGCGGCCGCGGCGGCGCGTTTTCCTTCGGCAAGTCGAAGGCGCGGATGCTCGACGATGCCAACAACAATGTCACCTTTGCGGACGTGGCGGGGTGCGAGGAGGCCAAGGAGGAAGTCCGGGAGCTCGTCGACTTTCTCAAGGATCCGACCAAGTTCCAGAAACTCGGCGGCCGCATCCCCAAGGGCGTGCTGATGGTCGGCAACCCGGGCACCGGAAAGACGCTGCTCGCGCGCGCCATCGCGGGTGAAGCCAAGGTGCCGTTTTTCTCGATTTCGGGTTCCGATTTCGTGGAAATGTTCGTCGGCGTGGGCGCGGCCCGGGTGCGCGACATGTTCGAGCAGGCGAAAAAGCATGCGCCCTGCATCGTGTTCATTGACGAAATCGACGCGGTAGGCCGCCAGCGTGGCGCGGGCCTCGGCGGCGGGAACGACGAGCGCGAACAGACGTTGAACCAGCTCCTGGTGGAGATGGACGGGTTCGAAGGCACAGTCGGCGTGATCGTTGTCGCGGCGACCAACCGTCCCGACGTGCTGGATCCGGCATTGTTGCGGCCCGGCCGTTTCGACCGCCAGGTGGTGGTGCCGCTGCCGGATATTCGCGGCCGCGAGGAGATCATCAGGGTGCACATGCGCAAGGTGCCGGCCGCGCCCGATGTGAAGCCGGATATCATTGCGCGCGGAACGCCCGGTTTCTCCGGCGCCGATCTTGCCAATCTGGTCAACGAAGCAGCCCTCTTTGCCGCTCGCGGCAACAAGCGCCTGGTCGACATGGATGACTTCGAGCGCGCCAAGGACAAGATCATCATGGGTGCCGAGCGGCGTTCGATGGTCATGCCGGAGGAGGAGCGCAAGAACACCGCGTATCACGAATCGGGCCATGTGGTTGTGGCCAAACTGCTGCCCAAGACCGACCCCGTGCACAAGGTGACCATCATTCCGCGCGGTCGCGCGCTCGGTGTCACCATGCAGCTTCCGACCGAAGACCGCTACAGCCAGGATCGCGACCGGCTGCTCAATACGATTGCAGTCCTGTTCGGCGGCCGGATTGCCGAGGAAGTGTTCATGCACCAGATGACTACGGGCGCATCGAACGACTTTGAGCGCGCGACCGAGATCGCACGCAGGATGGTCACCCAGTGGGGCATGTCGGATGCGATGGGAACGATGGTCTACGGCGAGAACGAGGGCGAGGTGTTCCTCGGGCGTTCGATCACCACGCACAAGAACGTGTCCGAGTCGACGATGCAGCAGGTGGATGCGGAGATCCGGCGCATCATTGACGGCCAGTACGCGCTTGCCCGCAAGCTGATCGAGGACAGCCGGGAGAAGGTCGAGGTGATGGCCAAGGCGCTACTCGAATGGGAAACGCTTGATGCCGATCAGATCAACGACATCATGGCCGGCCTGCCGCCGCGCGCGCCGAAGCCGCCCCAGTCTTCGCAGCAGCCTCCACAGCAGCCTGGGCCGAGCAGCGCGACCGAAGCGGCGCCGGCGGCCTGATTCCGGGCTTGAGGGATGACGGGCAAGCCGGGGCGGCCGGAGTCCGTTACCCGCGGTTCCGCGGTTTCGCCGCTCCGGCTTGGCCGGTTCACCCTGGACAGTTCCCGTCCGCTGGTGATGGGAGTCGTCAATGTCACGCCCGACTCGTTCTACGACGGGGGCCGGCATTCCACACCGAGCGAGTCGATCGCGCATGCGCAACTGCTGATCGATCAAGGCGCGGATATTCTCGATATCGGCGCCGAGTCCACACGGCCAGGGGCGGCGCCGATCGACGCTGCGGCTGAACTCGAGCGCCTGCTTCCGGTGCTGAGGGCCCTGCGTCATTCGCCGGTGCCGATTTCGGTCGACACCATGAAGCCGGAGGTCATGCGCGCGGCGGCCGCGGAGGGCGCGTCTTTGATCAATGACGTCTATGCGCTGCGCCTGCCGGGCGCGCTCGAGGCGGTTGCCGGGGGTGGTGCGTCGGTGTGCCTGATGCACATGCGGGGGGATCCGCGCACTATGCAGACGGCGCCGCATTACGAGGACGTCGTTGCAGAAGTCAAGACGTTTCTTGCGGCGCGAGCGGAAGCCGCTGTCGCGGCGGGCATCTCGCGCGAACGCATAATCGTCGATCCCGGATTCGGGTTTGGGAAAACCGTGGGCCACAACATGCGCCTTCTGGCCTGCCTTCGATCGCTAGGCGAGCTTGGCTATCCGGTGCTGTTCGGTGCCTCGCGAAAATCCTCGCTTGGCGCGATTGCCGGGCGTCCTGCGAACGAGCGTCTTGCGGCAAGTATTGCGGCGGCGTTGCTGGCAGCCGAGCGCGGCGCGGCGATCGTGCGCGTGCACGATGTCGCGGAGACGCGGGATGCACTCGCGATTCTCTCCGCGATGAACGCGGCCGCCGGCCCCTGAATGCTGTTCCCGGATTGGCGCCCCGCGGACGCGGCGCCGGGTTTGCGCAAGCCGGGGCTCCGGACGCAATCGGGCAAGGCGCGTGTTGCTGCACTGGTTTCAGCCGGGCGCCTGACGGTGCCGCAGGCAGATTCTGTCGATGGCGAGCGCAGCAGGAACCGCGAGGAGTTGCGCGAGCATGAAACCGGGTACGTCGCCGATGCGTATCCCTGCGAATGACTGGGTGAATCCGCGTGCGAGGGTCACCGCCGGATTGGCGAATGATGTGGACGCGGTAAACCAGTACGCAGCCGTGATGTAGGCGCCGACCAGTGCGGCTACCGTCTCGATGCGCCGGCCTCGCGCGCCGAACAGGGTGAGCAGCAGGCCGAAGGTCGCAATGAACTCGCTGAAGCACAAGGCCAGTCCGTCGCGAGGCTTGTTTCCGATTAGCAGAACCGGTTCGCCAAACATAAGGTGCGCGGCCGTCACACCGGCAACGGCGCCTGCGAATTGCATCGCCGCGTAGGCAAGGGCATCACGCGCATTCAGTTCGCGACGCCATAGGGCGGCAAGGCTTACTACCGGGTTGAACTGTGCTCCGGAGACCGGGCCGAATACCGTGATGAGGGCGAAAAGGCCGGCGCCGGTGGCGAGGGCATTGGCGAGCAGCGCGACGGCCGAGTTTCCTGCCGAGAGCCTTTCGGCCATGATTCCGGAGCCGACGACGATCGATAGAAGCAGGGCGGTCCCAAGGCACTCGCTGACGAGTCGTGCCGAGAGCCGTGCGCTGGGCAGGTTTTCGGCCGCGGGGAATTTTCCGTCCGCGGCAGCGCCGCCGCTCATGCGCCGGCGGGCTGCTCGGCGCCCGTCTTGCCGATTTCATCGAGCCGCTTTTGCAGCGTCATCCTGTCGAGCTTTTCCATCGGAAGGTTGACAAAGAACAGTATGCGGCTCTGCAATTGCCTGAAAGCGGTAAAAAAGGCCCTGCGTTTTTCATCGTCGGTGCCTTCGACTGCCGCCGGATCCTCGACGCCCCAGTGCGCGGACATCGGCTGACCGGGCCAAAGCGGACAGACTTCGCCGGCCGCGTTGTCGCAGACGGTGAACACGAAGTCCATGCGCGGGGAGTCCGGCCGGGCGAATTCGTCCCAGTTCTTGCTGCGCAGACCTTCGGTTGGCAAGCGGTTTCTGGCAAGCAGATCGATGGCGAAGGGGTTGACGGTGCCGGCCGGATGGCTGCCCGCGCTGTAGGCGCGAAAACGCCCGTTCCCTGCGGTGTTGAGGGTGACTTCGGCCAGGATGCTGCGCGCCGAATTGCCGGTGCACAGGAACAGCACGTTGTAGATCTTGTCGCTCATTCGTTTTTCTCCGGTACGCGGTGTTTTCTGGGTGGTGTTGCAAACGCCGCCGTGCGGATCGGCGCGCAGACTTCCGGATGGCCTGCGCAGCAGTCGTCGGTCAGGTAGCCGACGAGTGCGCCCATGGTGGTGAAGTTCGCAGAGTAGATGACAAAGCGGCTTTCGGCGCGCGCGCGCGCGATTCCGGCGCTTGCGAGTTCCTTGAGATGAAACGACAAGCTCGCGGGTGGAATCCCCAGCGTGTCGGCGATGTCGCCCGCCTTGAGACCCTCCGGGCCGGCCTTGACGAGAAGGCGGAATACCGCCAGGCGCGAAGGATGGGCCAGTGCGGAGAAGGCGATGACGGCAGCAGTTATTTCCATATTTTGCAAAATATCAAAATATCAACTCATAGTCAAAGGATGGCCGGCAACTACAATGCAAACCGACAGAAAATTAAGGAGGTGGCATGAGCCGCAAGTATTTCGGCACCGACGGCGTGCGCGGCCGGGTGGGCGAGGCACCGATCACGCCGGAATTTGTTATGCGCCTCGGCTATGCCGCGGGCGAGGTGCTGGTCAAGCGCGCGACGCTGCCCAAGGGCGGACGCTCGGCCGTCCTGATCGGCAAGGACACGCGCATCTCGGGATACATGCTCGAGGCGTCGCTTGAGGCGGGGTTCTCGGCCGCGGGCGTAGACGTGATGCTTACCGGTCCCTTGCCGACACCGGCGATTGCATATCTCACCCGCGCCCTTCGTCTGCAGGCGGGGGTGGTGATCAGCGCTTCGCACAATCCCTTTTACGATAACGGCATCAAGTTCTTTTCCGCCGAAGGGTCGAAACTTCCCGACGAGGTCGAGATCGAAATCGAGAACGGACTCGGCCATTCGATGCGGTGCCGGGATTCGGCGGAACTCGGGCGCGCGCGCCGGGTTGACGATGCCGCGGGGCGCTATATCGAGTTCTGCAAGAGCACGTTCCCGTCGAAGCTGGACCTCCGGGGCATGAAGATCGTGGTCGACTGCGCCCATGGCGCGGCGTATCACATTGCGCCGCACGTTCTGCATGAGCTCGGGGCGGACGTGATCTCGATAGGCGCATCGCCCAACGGTTTCAACATCAACGAGGACATCGGTGCGACCAAGCCCAAGGCGCTGCTCGCGGCGGTCAGGTCGAGCGGGGCTGAACTCGGTATCGCACTCGACGGAGACGGCGACCGGCTGGTGATGGCCGATCCGGACGGGAATCTGTACGACGGCGATCAGCTTCTCTATGTCATCGCCGCGCACAGGGCGCTGAGTGGAAAACTTCCCGGGGTGGTGGGTACTCTGATGAGCAACCTTGGCTTCGAGCACGCGCTCGGCAAGCTGGGTCTGGGGTTCGCGCGCGCCAAGGTGGGCGACCGGTATGTGCTGGAGACGCTGATGGAACGCGGCTGGCAACTCGGCGGGGAAAACTCGGGACACATCATCTGTCTGGACAAGCACACCACCGGGGACGGGATTGTCTCGGCGCTGCAGGTGCTCGCGGCTATGCGGGAACGCGGCAAGACGCTGGCGCAGTTGTGCAAACCGCTAAAGCTCTACCCGCAGGTGCTGATCAATGTACAGGTTGCGAGGGGCTTCAAATGGCAGTCACATCCCAAGATAGTCAAGGCGAAAGAGAGCGTTGAGCGCGTGCTGGGGACAACAGGCCGGGTGTTGCTTCGGCCGTCCGGTACCGAGCCGGTTTTGCGCGTGATGGTGGAAGGACGCGATGGCGGAAAAGTACGGAAACTGGCCCGGCAACTGGCGGACGCGGTTGAAACGCCTGCCTGAACAGCGGGAGGCGACTTTTGCCGTCGCGGGGATTCGGCGCAATGGGAGCAGGCCGGATGTCATCGGCCTGTAACAATTTCTCAATACTCTGCGTGGGTAGCCTGGTTGGCGGGCCCATTCAGAGAGGACTTTCATGAATTTCAAACGGTTCAGCAGATTCGCAGCAGCGGCGGCGGCCGGAGCGACCTTGTCATTTTCTTGCCTGGCTGTGGATATCACCGGCGCGGGGGCGTCATTCCCGTATCCGATCTACACGAAGTGGGCCGATGCCTACAGAAAGGCGACCGGTGTAGGCCTCAACTATCAGTCCATCGGCTCCGGCGGCGGGATCAAGCAGATCACCGCCAAGACCGTCGACTTCGGCGCCTCCGACATGCCGATGAAGCCGGACGACCTGGAAAAGAATGGTCTGATCCAATTTCCCGCCATCATGGGCGGCGTGGTTCCGGTCTACAACGTCAAGGGTATCGAGTCGGGCAAGGTCAAACTGACCGGGCCGCTCATCGCCGACATTTATCTGGGAAAAATAAAAAAGTGGAACGATGCGGCGCTGGTGGCGCTGAACAAGGACGTGAAACTGCCGGACCAGGCGATATCGGTGGTGAGCCGGTCGGACGGCTCCGGCACCACCTTTATTTTCGTCAACTATCTCTCCAAGGTCAGCGCCGAGTGGCGCTCGACGGTGGGCGAGGGAACGTCGGTCAAGTGGCCCACGGGCGTGGGCGGCAAGGGCAATGAAGGTGTCGCCGCCTATGTCGGTCGGATCGACGGTGCGATCGGATACGTGGAATACGCGTATGCCAAGCAGAACAAGCTTGCCGTGGCGCAAATGGCGAACAAGGATGGGCAGTTCGTGATTCCCGGCGACGACAGCTTCAAGGCCGCCGCCGCAGGCGCGGATTGGGCCAAAGCTCCCGGCATGTACCTGATTCTCACCGACCAGGCCGGCAAGCAGAGCTGGCCCATGACCGGTGCGTCGTTCATTCTGATGCACAAGACTCAAGCCAAGGCCGAAAATGCCAGGGAAGTCCTGAAGTTCTTCGATTGGTCGTTCAAGAACGGAGGCAAGATGGCGGACGAACTTGACTACGTTCCCATGCCCGATCCGGTGATAAAGATCATTCAGAGCGAATGGAAGGGCAAGCTGCGCGACGCTTCCGGCAAGCCGGTCTACTGATCGCCCGGCGAAGCGGGTTCGTCGCGGTATTCACACGCACGGCGGTGCGGCTTGGCCCGCGCCGCCGCGTCTTTCCCTAGAATAGAGGTCCGAGGTTCATGAGTTATGTGCCGGTTGCGCAGATTCCGCAGTCACTTGACATAGGCAGGACGACCTCCAGAAAGCAGGGGCCGCCGGCCGCTCAAAGGCGATATTCCTGGGTGGACGCTTTTTTTCGCAACCTGACGCGTTTTTTTGCGCTCCTGGTGTTCAGCCTGCTGGCTGCGATCATGGTTTCCCTGCTTATCGGAAGCTGGCCCGCGATTCAGGCGACCGGCATTGGCTTCCTCTTTAGCAGCGACTGGGATCCCGTAAAGGAAAAATTCGGCGCAGTCGTTCCCATCTACGGCACGCTGATGACGTCGCTGATCGCGATGCTGATCGGCGTCCCGGTCAGTTTTGGCATCGCCCTGTTTCTCACCGAGCTGGCGCCCGGTTGGCTGAAGCGGCCGCTGGGAACAGCGGTCGAACTGCTGGCCGCCGTGCCTTCCATCATCTACGGCATGTGGG
>ORMF010070567.1_pt1 | contig 12735 bp, 10 predicted proteins | sample 1779871 | NCBI WGS metagenome assembly ORMF01 (sample SAMEA104232316, study PRJEB22302) | groundwater metagenome | biome: forest; feature: aquifer; material: groundwater | place: USA | collected 2011-08-07 | depth 5.4 m | reverse complement strand
TAGTGTCTTGTCAGGCCATATTCTGTGGGCTGGAGTCGCGCCCGTAAGGGCGCGGTGGATCACGCCAATAAGGGCGTGATCCCGCGGCCGCACGCCCTTACGGGCGTGATCCACCGCGCGCTTACGCGCGCGACTCCACCTGCCGGAATAGCGGTTGACGGGACACTAGGTCGTATGAGCGACCCAGGCCTCCTCAGGGGACAGGGCGTGGTGGCCGGCGGGGACGATGGCGCGGTAGACGCGCTCGGGGGGCAGCGACTTCCCGTCGACCTCGAGCAGGCGGGCCACGGGGATGCCGAAGAGTCGCTCGTTCTCTTCCAGATAGGGCCGGATCAGCTCCCAGTGGGCCGGCGTGAAGGCCGTGAAGTCCCCTCCGTTGAGCTGGTCGTCTCCCACTCGGCGCCGCGGGTCCCGAACGAGGATCGCGCCGCCGGAGGCGAGGGAGAAGAGGTTCCCGCCAGGATAGGGGGTGTCGAGCTCCACGATCCGCCCGTCGGGAGAGAACGCCACGCCGTTCAGGACGACGAAGCCGCCTCCGTTCAGCGCGTCGCCGGCCATGAACGACTCCGCGAGGTAGTCCAGGCACGTCCCGTTGATTACGACGCGCGGCCGCCCGACCGCGTTGATCAGCGGCCGCCCCGCCGCGTTTCCCAGGATGTAGCACTCGCCGCCCTTCGCCGCGTACCCGAACGTCTGGCCGACGTCCCCGTGCACCACGAGCTTCCCGGCCTTCATGATCTGCGCGAGCTGGTCCTGCGCGTTGCCGTGGACCACCATCTCCGCGCCGTCGATCCCAGACGCCAGGTAGTCGCCCGAGGAGCCGTACACGTCGATCCGGACCCCCTCGCTCCCCGGGCCGAGGCCGTTGCCCAGGAACCGCTGCCCGCCGCAATTTGCGACGAGCACGCGGCGGAAGCCCCGCGCAATAACCGCGTTGACTTCGAGCGCCAGGGACTCTGGGCCTTCGGGCGGATGGCCCGTGGCGTCGACGATCACCGCCTGCAACGACGAGGCGGCCTGGGGCCGCGCCCCGCCGCGGGCATGGTGGACGTACCCCTCGCTCGGGGCGCTGCGGACCGCCTCGAAGACGCGAGCGAGTGCCTCGTCGCAGAGCGCGACCACGCTGCTCCGCCTCAGCTCCCCGGTCGGGTAGCGGCGGTCGATCAGGCTCGTCAGCGTGGCGATTGCGTGCCCGCGCGCCCCGTCGTCGTCGAGGCGGCCGGTCAGCTCCGCGAGGAAGCCCCGGAGCTGCGCGTAGGTCCACTTCGGCAGCCCCGCACGGGCCTCCTCGAACAGCGCCGCCGAGTCCGCGGCGACGGCGACTGGCAAAGCCAGCTTGCTGGTCGGAGAGGGGGCCGTCACGAGGTCGTCCCGACGGAGCGGGCGGGCCTGCTCGCCCACCTCGATCCGCCTCCCGAACTTGTCGGTGCAGACCAGCTCCCCCGCACCGTCCGCCGTGCGCCTCACGTCGAAGAGGAACGCGCCGCCGTCCGTGTGGCTCCCTCCCCGCGCGTTCCACACCCGGTCCGCGCGCGTCCCGAAGCGCGGGTCTGCCGCCGAGAGGCTCGCGAGCGCCGCGTCGATCGCCTGCTTCTCCGAGGCAGCGAAGCCGATCGAGGGCCCGTCCGGGCCGCCGTCCTGGAGCGCGAACACCTGCGGCCGGAGCATGCTCGTATCGGTGATCCCGAGAAGCCGCGCCCCCCGCGCGCCGTCGCCGGCGACCGACTGCGCGATCAGGAAGAACCACGGCCCGTCGGGCGAGCCGTGGATGTGGACCGCCTGGAGCTGGCGGTAAACCTCCTGCTTGTCAGGCGAGAGGAGCGCGAAGTCTCGCTCCGTGGTGGGCGCAAGGGCCTCGATTACGTACTCCAGCGGATAGCCGTAGGTCCGGCTCAGGAGGTCGAAGACGAGCACCGAGACCTCGGTGTCGGTCAGGAACAGCGGGTGGATGTTCCGCTGGGCCAGGTAGGTGCACACGGAGGCGTAGTTCGCAAAGTCGCCGTTGTGCACGAGCGCCTCGTGCATCCCCATGAACGGGTGCGCGCCGCCAGGGTGCCAGACGCGCCCCTTCGTCGGATACCGGTGGTGTCCGATCCAGACGTGCGCGCGGACCTCCTCCAGGGCATACGCCCGGATGACGTCCTCAGCGTAGCCGACCATCTTCAGGACGAGCATGTCCTTGCCGTGCGAGAGCACGAACGCGCGCTTCTCGCCGAGCGAGGCGTAGAACGCCTTGTTGAGCTTGTACGTGTTCTGGTAGACCAGCTCGTCCTCGATGGCAAGACGCTCAAGGCCGTGGAGGCCCTTCTCGCGCGCAAAGGCCTGCCACGCCGCTTCCTTCACCCGGACGAAGTAGGCGACCGCCTTCGGCGGGCGGACCGGCAGCCCCGGGACCTCGACCGAGGGGAACTCGTGGACGTGGTCGACTTGGAAGTACGGCTCGACGTGGGAGCGCTCCACCTCGCCGCGCGCCGACGGGTCGATGTAGCCGATGGCGAGGAGGTAGTCGTCGCGGAGGAGCTGGGCCGTCACGCCGTAGTCGGCGGGGGAGAGACCCACGAGCGCCGCGCCGCCTCCCTTGCCGTTGCCGCGGTTGCGCATCTGGACGAGGGCCTGGAAGAGGTGCTTCCCCGCGATCGGGACGCTCGCCGCGATCCCGATGACGCCGCAGCCGCCTTCCGCCTCCTCTTTGCGCATGGAGGGGGGCGGCGCGCCGAGGCCGACGCGGGAGGCGATCACCTGCTCGACGAGCTTCCTCTCCATCACTTCTTCCGATAGACCAGCGTGTCGATCCGCCCGCGCAGCTCGCGGACGCTCTTCATGCCCAGCTTGCGGAGGATGTCCCGGAGCTGGGCCTGGAATGACCGGTACATGTTCCCGATCCGCTCCGCGGCCCACCCGGGGTCGACGAGCAGCGACAGCTCGGGGTCTGTCGTCGTCAGGCCGAACGGGCAGCCCCGCCCGCGCTCGCAGTTGGAACAGCGGGTGCAGCCGATGGTGACGAGCTCGCTCGTCCCGAGGATGACGCCGTCTGCGCCGAGGGCGATCGCCTTGGCGATGTCGTGCGCCGTGCGGATCCCGCCGCTCGCCATGACCACCAGCTCGTCGCGGATGCCCTCGGCGACGAGGTACTTGTGGACCCGCGGGATGGCGTACTCCACCGGCATCGCGATGTTCTTCTTCGCGATCTCAGGCGCCGCGCCCGTCCCGCCGTAGCCGCCGTCGATGTGGATGATGTGCGCGCCCGCGTAGTAGCTCCCGACCGCCACCATATCGACGTCGATCGGCGTGCTGACCTTGATCGAGACGAGGAGGTCCGGCTTGATTGTCTTCACCCAGTCGACGTGCTTCTTGTGGTCCTCGACCGAGTAGACGCTGTGGAACGGGAAGGGGGGGAAGAGGCTGACCCACGGCAGGGCCTCGCGCATCTTCGCGACGACCACGGTGGTCTTGTCCCCGAGGAGGTGGCCTCCCAGGCCCGGCTTCGCGCCCTGGGCGTACTTGAATTCCATGATGCGGCAGCGCTGGATCGTCTCCTCGCGGACGCCGAACATCCCCGTGGCGACCTGCGTGATGATGTTGTCCCTGTAGGGGACCAGCGAGTCGGGGTAGCCGCCCTCGCCGGTCGAGGTGAACGTCCCCCAGCGCTTCGCGGCGATCGCGCGGCCGAGCATGACCTGCTCGCTCACCGATCCGAACGACATCCCGCCGCCGTACCACGGGACGGGAATTTCGATCTTCGGGTCGAAGGGCCTGCGGTTGAGCGGGATCGAGGTGTCGATCGTGACGTCGGGCGAGGTCCACCTCTCCGCGGGGAGCGTCTTGAGCTCGAGCAGGTCGAAGCCTCCCCCTGAGGCGCCGATGCGGTACTGGAGCCCGTTCGGCGGCGGCGCGCCGGTCTCGGCCTGGAGCCAGGTGGAGAGGATCAGCTCCGCGGTCCAACGCTTGTCGCCGAGCGCCGGGGGCGGCTCCTCGGCGCGAGCCCAGCTCGCGAACCCGCGGCGGAGGGCCTCCACGTGCTTCTCGGTGATGATCTGTTCGGGGGTCTTTGCGCTCATCCCTCGAACCCCTCGATCCCCGCGAAGGCCTCCCTCTCGAGGTCGGCCTGGAACATGGCGCGGCCCACCTCGCCGCGGAGGCGCCGGACCTCGCGCATCCCCATCGCGCCGAGGATCTCGAGGAGCTGGTCCCTCCAGGCGGCGCACAGATTGGTGATGCGCTGCGCGGCCCAGGCGGGGTCGAACGAAGGCATCTCCACGCGCGCCGTACCGCGGTCGACAGCCTCGCCCACGAGCCGACCTTGCAGCGCGATGACGACCGAGATGTCGAGGGCGACCGCGTCGAGGCCGCAGAGGATGGCCTTCGGGACGTGCTCGGCGGCGACGATCCCCCCGCTGCCGACGAGCGTCACCTGCTCGCGGAGGCCCGCGGTGACGAGGGCGTCGTGCGCCTTGCGGATCGCCTCGCGAACGAACGAGCCACTCGCTCGCCCATGGTAGTCGGCGACGAGGTGGAAGTAGCGGAGGCCGCGGCGGGCGAGGGCGACGATGTCCTCGGGGTATGGGATCCTCACGCAGACGAGGGCCTCGGGGTAGCGCGAGCGGAGCGCAGCGTGCGCGGCCTCGTCCCAACCCTCCAGCTCAATGATGCGCGGGGGGCAGGGGAGCTGGGCGATCGAGGAGACCTCGGACCCGCGGACCATCGGGACCACGCTGGGGGAGTCGAGCTGGTAAGCGAGGGCGGCGCGGACCGGGGCGACGACGAGGGTCTGGAGGGTGTCGGCGGCCTTGACGATCCCCTTCCACAGGGGCTCGGACTCCGCGGAGAGGGGAGGGGCGTCGAAGAGGAACGGGAGGGGGAGCGATACGACGCGGGGGGACTCGCCGCTCACGCGTCCGCCTCGGTCAAAGACGAGGAAATGGGGCTTCTCGCCGAGGTCGACCTGGGTGGAGATGAACTCGCGGCCGTGGATGCCGTCGCGGGTGGGGCGGACGATCTCGGACATATCGGTCCACATCCCGTCCCATCCGGGGCCCCCGCAGGGGCCGCGGTAGCCGGCGCCGCGGACGGGAAGACGGCCGGTGGAGGTCTCGTAGAGGAGGGTGTCGACGATCTCGGGGGTGACGTACGAGTCTCCGAGCTTCATGCGAGCGGGGTTGGGTTCGATCCTGACGATGTCGGGGTATTGGACGGTGCAGCGGAGGCACCCGACGCAGTTCTGGGGGCGGGGCATGAAGCCGCCGACGGGGCCGGAGAAGACGCCGTACATGCAGGGGCGGGACATGACGATTTGCAGGTTGCCCTTGAAGTGGAAGAGCTCGGTGACGAGGAGGCTGGCGAGCTGGAGGCGGTTGACGCGGACGCGGAACCGGCTCGGGTGGTCGGCGACGTTGGGCGCCGGGTCGACGTCGATGTGGTAGCGCTCGTACTGGCTCACGGCGGGGCTCACCGGGGTTCCGATGGGGCGGCGATTCTACCGGATCGAGGTCACGAACCGCCACCGAATCGGGTCCGAGACGAGGCCCGGAGAGAGAGCGCGCTTGCGCGGGCGGGGGGGGCGGCGGTAGGATCCGTCAACGCCTTGCGGCAGCCAGATGCGACGGCCCCCGCCTCACGTCGCCGAATCCAGGAGGTCCCCATGCGCATCCCGGCGTCGCTCTGCCTCGCCCTCGTCCTGATCCCGCTCTTCCCCGGCGTCTCCCTGGCCTCGCCGACCGAAGAGGAGTTCGCGGTCGCGATCAACGTCGCCGGCCGACAGCGGATGCTCTCCCAGAAATGCGCGAAGGAGGCCTACCAGATCCTCCTCGGCATCGATGTCGAGAAGAGCAAGGAGGGCCTCACGGCGAGCATGGCCCTCTTCGAGAAATCGCTCGCGGGGCTGACGAAGGGGAACTCGGAAATGCGCCTGCCCGCCCCGTCCGGCGGGGCCGCCGCTCAGGCCGCCAAACAGACCGCGGCGTGGACCGGGTTCAAGGCCGCGATGGATGCCGCCCTTGCCGGGAAGGGCGAGGTGGACGCCATCGCCAAGACCAACCTGGAGGTCCTCAAGGAGGCCCAGGCGCTGGTCAGCATCCTGCAAGAGGAGTACACCGCGGCGACAGGCAAGGCGTGGGGCGTGGTCGTCGACCTGGCAGGCAAGCAGAGGATGTTCACGCAGAAGATGTCCAAGGAGTTCTTCGAGATCGCGCTCAAACACCAGGTCGAGACGCACCGCAACTCGCTCCAGCTCGTCATGGACACCTTCGACCGCACGTTGAAGGGTCTGGCGAATGGCGACGCGAAGCTGGCCCTCCCTCCGACGACGGACGACAAGGCGCGGGCGCAGCTCGACGCGGTGGGAAAGCTCTGGGCGGAGTTCCAGCCGATCGTGAAGAAGGCGGTGGACGGGCAGGAGCCCTCGCAGGAGGACCTCGCGCGCATCGCGGCACTCAGCCCTCAGATCCTCGAGGAGTGCGACAAGGCCGTGAAGATCTTCGAGGCCCTCGCCTCGGGGAAATGACCCCGGCCGCTGCAGACGTCGGATCTCACGGGTGGATCGGCGTGGCTGGGATCGGCGAGGCAAGCGGAGGCGCCGTGCCGTCCACACGGGAGTAGGCCACGAGGAAGACGACGCTCAGGAGGGCCGTCAGGAGGCCGAGGGACAGGCGGAGCGGCTTCGGGAGGGGCTCCTCCACGCCGTCCGCGACGGCCCTTGGCCAGGGGTTCCGCACCGTCAAGCCAAGCACGCCCTCCGCGTGGACCGAGAAGTTGAACTTGTCGAAGGTCGTAGTCTCGGTGCTCCACGAAAACCCGCCCGTTCGTTTGGTCACGACCTTCGTATAGCCGTCGAGCCAGACCAGGGTCGCGACCCCGATCAGGACGCAGTGGAGGGCGACGGTCGGCAGGAGCCGGCGGTACCCTCCCGCCCGCAGCCACAAGGCGGACTGGCGGAGGCTCACCCCGACCTCCGAACAGCGCGCCGGCCAGCGAGAGAGCATGGTCGCCGCCAGCAGGTTCACCCCCACGTACAGGACCGCGAGCACGAAAAGGGCGGGCCAGGTGAGTTGCCGCACGGCGATGATCGGTGTCACGGGGATCAGCAGCGCGAACAGGACGCACCAGAGCCCGGCCATCGAGAGCGCGGACACCGGCAGCATCTCACGAATCGACTGCGCGGGCCGACCCCGCATCCGCCCCTGGACCAGGTGCAGCACCCAGGACAGGGCGACGACATGGGCCGCCATCAGGAGAAGCAGGCACACGGAGATCGCGAGGCGAATCCCCGAGGAGTTCACGTTCAGGAACGGCTTCTCGAGGTCGCCGAGGTCGAGGTCGTCGATGAGCCAGGTGAAGGCCCAGACGCTGGCCGCCGGCAGGAACACGACCGGGTGCCGCAGACAGGCCCTCCATGCGCCTTGGCCCGTGCTCGCCCTCGACCAGACGGCCAGCCCGGCCCCGATCGAGCCCAACGTCAGGATCAACGGCCACACGTATCGTCCCTCCCAGCCCAAACCCGACGCGCCCATCCGTGCGAATCTGTGCGTATCCGTGGATCGTCCCCGCTACCGCACCACGCGCGAGACCTTGATCCCGCGCTTCTTCATGAGGCGGTAGAGCGTGGAGGCGTTCACCCCCGCAAGCCGCGAGGCGAGGCGCATGTTGCCGTCGGCCGCTTCCACGAGCCGCGTGAAGTACTCGCGCTCCACCGGCGCGAGCGCCGCCTCGCGGGCCGCTTCGAGCGTGGGGACCGAGGGGCCCGATCCGGCAGGGGAGGGCCCCGGCACGGCCGTCGCAGGCACCGCGTTCCGCACCTGCGGCGGGAGCTCCGCCAGCGTGATCACCGGCCCCGCCGCCATCAGCACCGACCGCTCAATCAGGTTTCTGAGCTCCCGCACGTTCCCCGGGAAGTCGTACGCCTGCAGCGCCGCCATCGCCTCCGGCGTCATCCCCTCCACGGCCCGCTGATGCCGCTCGTTCGCCTGCGCCAGGAACAGCTCCGCCAGCGTCGCGAGGTTCGCCTTGCAGTGGCGCAAGGGAGGGAGCGTGACCGAGACCACCGAGAGACGGTGATACAGGTCCTCGCGGAACCTCCCGTCGCGCATCATCTCCTCGAGCGGGCGGTTCGTCGCCCCAAGCACCCGCACGTCGACCCGCTGAGCCGCCTCGTGGCTGCCGATCGGGGAGACCTCCCCCTGCTCGATCGCGCGCAGGAGCTTCGCCTGCAGCGGCGGCGTCAGCTCGCCCACCTCGTCCAGGAACAGCGTCCCCCCGTCCGCCCGCTTGAATTCGCCGATCCGCGAGGCCACCGCGCCCGTGAACGCCCCCTTCACGTGGCCGAAGAGCGCGCTCTCGAGCAGGGTCTCGGGGATCGCGGCGCAGTTCACCACGATGAACGGCTTCCTCGACCGCGCGCTGTTGAAGTGGATCGCGTGCGCGACCAGCTCCTTCCCCGTGCCGCTCTCTCCGCGGATGAGGACCGGCACCTGGCTCGGCGCCACCCGTTCGATCGTCCTCTCGACTTCCACCCACTCCGGCGAGATCCCCTTGATGAGGACGACGCGTCCCTCCTCGCGGTGCTTCGCGCGGAAGAGCTGCGCGCGGCGCAGGTGGATCGCGGACGACGCCGCGAGCGCCACCAGCTCGTCGAGGTGGGCCGGGGTGAAGACGCCCGGCTCCTTCGCCGAGACGCTGATCACGCCGATGGCCCGGTCCTGATAGGGGATCGGCGCCGCGAGGATCGACCGGACCTCCTGGAAGTACTTCGCGTAATTCGGGTCGTTGCGGGAGTCCTCGCAGAGGTACGGCTTGTTCTCGTCCGCGCACCAGAAGGCGATCCCGTTCGGCCTCCCGTCCAGGCGGCGCCGCAGCAGCATGTTCGGGAGCTGCGCGACGACCCCCTCGATCACGTGGAAGTCGATCCGCAGCGCGTCCTGCTTCTCGTCCACGAGGAAGAGGGCCCCGCTTCGCCCCCCGGTCCGCTCGAGCGCGAGGTCCATGATCCGCTGCTCCAGCGAGTCGATCGCCGCCGCGTGGAGTTCCGCCTCAGAGTCTCTTCTCGCCATATGCGTGCGCAGTCTGCATGAGCCGTCGCACCGGCGCAACACATTTCGGCAACTCCCCGGCCGGGCATGGATCGCAACCTACGCAGCGTACGCCTGTTATGGGATTCCACGGCGCACGGCGGCCCTGGTATCCCCGTTGCTCAAGGAAGAGAGCCGCGGAAGGGGTTGCTTCCGTGGAGGAGAGTCGAAACGGCGCACCCAGGCGCCCGGGGAGGATACGATGCGCGTGCAGGTGGTGGTGGTGAAGAGCCCGCAAACGGGGCGGTTCATGGCGTACTGCCCGAGCGTGGCAGGCTCGAGCGTGACGGCGCAGACCGAGGTCGAGGCCGTCGAGCGGGTGAGGTCGGAGATCGAGCGGACGCTCTCGACGCCGCCTGTGGTCCCGCCGGTCGGCGCGAGGATCGCGACCGTCGAGATCGGGGCGTAGATTCGTCCGAGTCGCTAGAATCCCCCGCACGCCAGGCCTGCACGGGGGAACGAGATGAGCGTCGAGTTCGAGGACCCCAGTCCCACCTGGGCCTATCGCCTCTTTCGGTGGCTCGTCTTCAAGGTCGGCGACACGCGCTGGATCGGTTGGCGGCACTTCCCGTTCGTCGCGACGTGGGCCGTGGACGAGCACGACATCGACCTGAACGAGGTCATCCTCGAGGCCCTCCCACTCCTGAGTCCCGGAGACATCCTCCTGCACCGCGACCGCGGGTTCCTCTCGAACCTCGCCATCGGCGGCGCGATGGTCCACGCGGCGCTCTACATCGGCAACGGCCAGGTCGTGGAGGCGATCTCGGAGGGGGTGATGAAGCGCCACGCGGCGCACATCCTCCACTCCGACCGCGCGATGATCGTCCGCCCGCGCTTCGAGGGTCCCGAGACGCACGAGCGCGCCGTCGCGGAGGCGCTTGTCTGGGCGGAGCGCATCGTCGGCTTCCCGTACGACCCGCTGTTCCGCTTCCAGTGCAAGCAGCAGCGCGACCTGATCGCCGCCAAGGGCCCCGAGCGCGCCGTCCGGCGGCAGGTCCGCTTCTGCTGCACCAAGGTCCCGTACTTCTGCTATCTGGACTACGTCGAGGCCCTCGACCTCCGGCGGCGGCGCGCCGTGACGCCGCTCCACACCGTCCTCTCCTGGATCGGCCTGCACCCGGGCCGCACGGTGGTAGACGCCGACATGTACGTGCGCGGGAACTTCGACATCGTGTGGGCCTCCCGCAGCACCACGGCCCACTGGGCGCGTCGCCGAGGTGCCCGAGGCGAGTATCTGCAGAAGCTCGAGGCGTACTGGGCGCGCGAACCCAAGCCGTCCACGCCGCCGCCGGCTTGACCGCCTCCGCGACCGCGGGTACTCTTGTCCGCTCGAACAGCAGGCCAGGAGTCTCCCAGCGTGTCGTACGACGGCGATGCACCCGCCACTGCGGAACCGTCGGGCGGCGCGGATCGCATCCGCGTCATCGCCCTCGGTCTGCTCGTCTGCGCCTACCTCGGCGTCTCCGTCGTCGTGTACACGGACTACCCGAACCGCCAGGACCACACGCCGCTCGTGGACCTGGAGCGGAAGGGCCTCACGGTCTGGCGGAAGTACAATTGCCAGGCGTGCCACCAAATCCACGGATTCGGAGGCTTCCTCGGCCCCGACCTCACGAACCGCATCGACGACGCGACGCCCGACGACGCGTACGACTACCTCCTCCTGAAGGGCGTCGGCCGCATGCCCGCGCTCGGCCTGGAGCAGGAGGAGCGCGAGGCCGTCATCGCCTACCTTCGCGCCCTCAACCGCACGGGGAAGTCGACCCCGCGAGCGCTCGGAGCGCGAAGGGCGATCAACCAGTGGGAGCACTTCCGCCTGATCGGCGAGGAGTGGGCCAGCGTCAAGGGCCGCCCCCTCCCCGCCGCGGCGCAGCAGGGCCTCGACGTGGTCACCAAGATGCAGTGCGGCGCCTGCCACGTCCCGTTCATGGCGGGGCGCCACCTGTCGCCCGACCTCTCGCTGTGGGCCATCAACCGCACGCCCGATGCACTGGCCGAGGTCTTCTCCAGAGGGAAGGGCCGGATGCCCGTCTTCCGCCTGCAGCCCTCCGAGGTCCAAGCCGTCGCCGCGTGGCTCGAGTGGATGCACGACGAGCGGGCCGAGCTCGTCGGCCTCAACAGCCGCATCATCGAGCGACACGACTTCTCGTGGACCAGCGTCCCGTGGTTCGAGTACGAGCAATGACCGCCCCCCGTCCCGAGGATCGCCCCGTTCTGTGGCTCTTCCTGCTCGCGCTGGGGGCGGGGGCGCTGACCGTCCTCAGCGGATCGGTCGCCATCCTCGTCTACACGGCCTACGAGCCGTCGCTCCGCTCCGCGGGATTCACGCTCCAGCAGCTACGGCCCATCCACGAGACCTGCTCGTTCGCCTGGGTCTTCTTGGGCGGCGTTTCCGTCGTCTACGCCTACCTGATGACCACGCGCGGCCCCCTCCCCACGACGGTGCTGCGGCGCCTGAGGTGGCACGTGGTCCTCTGGGCCGTCGCCGGCGTGGGGATCCTCGCCACCATCCTCTCGGGGAAGCTGACGGGCCGTGAGTACCTCGGCTACCCGTGGTGGTTCTCGATCGTCATCCTCGACGGCTGGCTCCTCTTCGTGAGGAACTTCTTCGCGGTCCAGGGGGCGAACCTCCACGGCAAGCCCGCCTACATCTACATGTGGACCATCGCGGTGCCGCTCTTCATCGTGACGTACCTCGAGGCCCACCTGTACCTGTTCGAGCCCATCAGCGCGCGCCCGGTGCGCGACATCGCGCTGCAATGGAAGAGCTACGGCGTGATGGTCGGCTCGTTCAACCTCCTCGCCTACGGCGCGCTCATGTGGGTTTCGGGGCGAGTCAAGGGGACCGACGCCTACGCCCGCTCGAACACCGCCTTCTCGCTCCTGTTCGTGGGGCTCCTCAACACGTTCACGAACTACGGGCACCACACCTACCACCTGCCGCAGACCCCGTGGATTCATTGGATCAGCTTCTCCGTGAGCATGCTCGAGGTGATCATCCTCGCGAAGGTGTTCCTCGACCTCCTGAGGCTCCCACGGGTCTCGGGTGAGGCCCTCCCCGTGCCGCAGCTCTTCATGAGGCTTGCGACATTCTGGTCGTTCCTGATGCTCGTCCAGTCCGTGGGGATCTCGATCCCGCCGCTCAACACGTTCATCCACGGCACCCACGTCGTCGTGTCGCACTCGATGGGGAGCATGATCGGGATCGACACGATGATCCTCCTGGCGGCCTTCGGCTGGATCGTGCAGCAGGTCGCCGGCCCGACGGCGAAGGCGGTGCGCGGCAAGGGGGTCCTGATGTCGGCGCGGCTCGCCAACGTCTTCCTGGTCGTGTTCTGGGCGGCGTTCCTTGCGAGGGGGCTCGTCTCAGGCTGGGTGCGCTACGCGGGGCCCTCTGCGCCGGACCTGTCCTACGTGGTGTGGGCCTTCCCGCCCGTCGCGCTTACGGCCGGCGTCGGCCTGACGCTGTGCCTCCTCCACATCTTCGCGTCGTGGGCCGTCGCGCTCATCCGCGCGTGGCCCACCACGACCGTGCGCGCCTAAGTAGCGTCCACTAAGTTTCCCGGGATACACCAACCAGCTCGACTTGGAGTCGCGCGCGTAAGCGCGCGGTGGATCACGCCCGTAAGGGCGTGCGACCGCAGGATCACGCCCTTACGGGCATGATCCACCGCGC
>ORMF011599735.1_pt1 | contig 12744 bp, 9 predicted proteins | sample 1779871 | NCBI WGS metagenome assembly ORMF01 (sample SAMEA104232316, study PRJEB22302) | groundwater metagenome | biome: forest; feature: aquifer; material: groundwater | place: USA | collected 2011-08-07 | depth 5.4 m | reverse complement strand
GTCGAACCGATGTACATGCCCGGACGCTTGCGGACAGGCTCTAAGCCCTCGAGCACCTGAATTTGTTCTGCGCCGTATTTTGCGGAAGAGGCCATAAGTAGAGACAGTGTAGGGGAAGCTTTTTCATATTGGAAGCCTCTTGTGGAGAGGAAAAGTTGGTTAGTTTTTAGTTTGTTAGTTATTAGTTACGATCAAAGTAAAGAAGCGGTAAAACTAATAACTAATCAACTAATAACCAATAAACTGATCTGCTCCGGCTCAATCTCCTCTTGCATCCATCTATCCATTCGCGTAGCCTCCCTCAGCCCTATGGCCATCTACGCAAAGAAACGGCCGGAAGAAAGTAATGACCGCCTGCAGCAGCGGTTCAAGCAACAGGTCCAGAAATCGGGCATCATCCAGAAACTCCGGAAGCGCAACATCCACGTCCGCACCCCCAGCAAGCGCCTTGTCCGCATCCGCGCCCTCAAGCGCGAGGGATTCCGGGCCCAGAATAAGAAGAAGAAGTTTTATTCGAATATGTAGTTGGAAAGGGCACAGAGGGGACAGAGGGCACAAAAGGATGATGGAATTTCGTCATTTCCTCTGTGCCTTCTTTCACTTCTGTGCCTTCTGTGCCTTACCGCAGTAGCTCAATTGCCTTCAGCAGCTGATCGTCCCGGTCACCCGTGGAGGTGACGAGGATGTCCGGCGTAACGCCGACCCCGTTGATGGCGTGGCCGGCGGGTGTTTTCCATTCCGCAATCGTCAGTTTCAGGCTGGCACCATTTTTGAATTCGATGACTTCCTGAACGGTCCCCTTTCCGAAGGACTGCTCGCCGATGATGGTCGCGCGCTTCCTTTCCTGCAGTACGCCCGCGACGATCTCCGAGGCGCTCGCGGAGCCCTTGTTGATGAGCACTACCATGCGGACACCGGCATCGATGGTTGGCGCGTCGGCCGTCGTCTCGATGTAGGAACGTTCGCGGTAATTGATGGAGGCGACGGGGCTCCCTGCGGGGACGAAGTTGCTGACGACAATATCCGCGGCGTCGAGGAGTCCGCCGGGGTTGTTCCTCAGATCCAGAATAATCCCCTTCGGATGACGGGCCTGAACATCCGTGAGCAGCGTCCGCAGTTCTCCCCGTGTGCGCTCGCCAAACTGCACGAGTTTGACGACGGCGATATCGCCCTGGAAGGTGATCGTAATCTCGGGAACCTTCACGAGATCGCGCGTCACCTGAACGTTCATCTCAGTCCCGTCGCGGCGGATGGTGAGGGAAGCCACCGACCCCTTGGGGCCGCGCACTTTGTTGACGGCCTCCGCGAAGTCGAGACCCGAAAGCTTCACCCCGTCGACGGCAATGATCTGGTCACCTCCAACGAGTCCCGCCTTCTCGGCAGGCGAGCCCGGGATCGGCGCGACCACGGTGAGAATGTTGTCTTTGAATTCCACCTGCGCTCCGATGCCGGTGACTTCGCCCTGCAGGCGATCCTGGAATTGTTTGGTAGACACCGGCCGCATGAACATGGTGTACGGGTCGCCCGCCGCCTGCACGAGGGCTTCCGCGGCTTTGTAGGCGGCCTCATCGTCGGTGAGCTTGTCCTTGTAGAGGAACTGCTCGCGGAGAATTTGCCAGACCCCCCTCAGCATTTCCTCATTCGGGAGTGTCATCGGCTGACGGGTTTTGAGACGGATGACGATGCCGGGCACTTTTCTGTCTCCGTCGATGGTATCGGTGATGGTCCCCGTGCCGCCGGATATTCCGAGGAGCGAGCGCGCTTCGCGGCCGGTGAGGACACGTGCCGCGCCGAAGAGCGTCGTGCTGAGAGGTTCCATCCATCCCTTCTCGGTGGCAACCTGCACGGCAGCCTCCAGATCGGAACCGGGCGGGACGTCCTGGAAATGCACGGTAACGCCGCCGCGCGCTTTGAGTCCCTGCAGCTTCATGAGGACGAACAGCGCTTCGCCGCGCGTGATGGAACGCGAGAGAAGGAGATCGTTCCCGAAGATGGCGAGCGCCCCGTCCATCCACGCAGCGCGGACGACGGGCTGGAGCGCAGCAGGAACCGGTCTCTTAAACGGCAGGGCTTTTCCCGTCGCCTGCACCGGAATGCCGACAGCCGCCACGGCGCTGCGGATGAACTCCCCGCGGCTCACGGCCTGCGCGTCGGGCGTCGCAAGTATCGGGGCAACCGTTGCAGCGGATAGTGTCAGCGGTACGAGAAAAAGAACCACACTTGCACCAAAGGATCGGCAGAGACGCCGGAGCGTTTTCATAAAAAAAGAGAGTAAACCGTGTAACTATACCCCTGCCTGCAGGGAGTCAACAGCAGGAGAGTGAGTTTCCGGTACTTTTTGCGAACCGGGTGCAAGCTGCAGCTCTGCGATGACGCGTTCTACTAGTTCCCGGCTGCCAGGGCCGAACTGGGGAATGTTGTCTTTGTCCCGCTGCGTGAGTCTGCGGTAATCGGCGACGGTGTAGATTTTTGCGCGCTCCAGAATCGCGATGATCCTGAAGGGGATCCTTTTTTTAAACGTGCAGAGACAGAGATCCATACGCCGGTCAGCGTTGGACTCGGGCAAAGAGAACATGGGAACGTGCGCTCCGTGAAGGCGATGATCTTCGGGCAGAAGTGCTGTCAGTGAACCAAAAATCGGATGGTCTGTATTGCCCAGACGCTCGCGTGCTTCGGCAGAAAGTTGCTGTGCGCGGGCAACACTGATGTCGAGCGCGGCCGCGACTTCCTCCAGTGTTCGGCCGGTACCTCCGTTATCCAGTCCAAACAGCAGTACCATCACATTTTTCTGATCGTCACTCAGTGCATCCAAAACGTTCAGAATGACACTCTGACGATCAGCTTCTGCCATGCGGTCCATCGGAGCGGGCGCTTTCGTATCTTCGCTGACACTGAAATGATCAAGCCCGACATGGTCATCGTCCGCCTGTTCATGCAGCCAGTCTTCGGGGTGCTCCATTTTGCCTGCACGCCTTTCCTTGCGCATTGCCATTCGGATGCGCTTATTGATCTGCCATCCTAAATGAGTCGTGAGCTGCACACCGGGTATGGACCGGAAGGTATCAAGCGCATGGAGCAGACCCTCATTTCCCTCGCTTGTAAGCTCCATCTTGCTGAGGATGTTCTCCCGATATTCTCCAGCCATGGAAAGAACAATGGCTGCGTTAGCGAGAAAAAGCTCATGCCTGACATGCTGCCATTCATCGTAGATCCTCCGGATCTGCTCGACGCAGGCGACAAACGCCGGCGGCGATGTACCCCCTGCTTCCGTTACCAACAACTGAAGATCGCGGCACGACTCAGGCGCGTCCCATGAAGAAGAATAGGTGCGCATGCGATCCGTGAGCGCCTCCATGTCGTGCATGATTTCGCTCACTTTTTCCATGCTCAACCGGACCTCGCCAAGCAGCATGTGAACCTCCGGAGCGCTGGGCAGCGTAGCGCCCCCGTCAGTCGCGGGGTGCAGTGCCGATTCCAGTTGCGCAGCGACACGCTGCATTGTCTGCCAGTTCGCCTGGGTATTCTTCTTGTCGGGAAAATCGGTCCATCGCTGCATGCGGCGGATGCCTGACTCACGAATTTTTTGAAACATCCGGAGTGCAGCGTGCATGCCATACCCGGTCGTGAGGACCGCTTCGCGGAATTTCTCGCGCTTTTCGATGAGCTCCATGGCTTTGAGATGCTGCTTTCTTTCACTCTGAATCCGGGCATCTCCTAAATTCCTTCTGTACAAATCCACATCGCTCAGCACCGACTCTTGCTCGGCCCGGGATCCGAAAACGATATCCTGCAGCTCATCAACATGCAGCCTGCTCATCATGACACTACGTCCGATGTGCTGACCGGTCAGCACTCTGTAGAGAAATCGTGCGTTCCCGATGGATCCGAATTGCCGTGCTTCAAAGGAACGCACCGATACATCCTGCATCGTCTGACGTGAAGGAAAAACGTCCCGGATTGCAGCGATGCAGTCGTCTCTGTAACTGAGTGATTCATCCGGATACAAAAGATCTGCCATCGCCCACAGATGTTTCTCTGTGAGGCACCTGCGCTTACCGATATGCTCTCCTGTCGTCAGAAAATACAGGTCGCTCGCAGTGCCGACGCCCGGAAATTGCGTCACTTTGAATTCTTCAACGCCGGCATACGCAAGCTGCATCCACGTTCCGTAGCCCCCCGCCTGCAGTGCACGCCGCGCCTTTTTTCTGCAATACGAGCGATGCTCCTTATCGGAAACCTCGCGACTTTCCTGCGTTGCAGGGTAGAGCGCGTCAGCAATTTCACGCCGCTGATCTGAACCGAAACGCTGCTTGCCACCAAGACGTTTTCCTGTAACCGCAAAATAGAGATTATTCTTGCCGCCGATCGCGCCGAATTGACCGTAGCGGAATGTGCGGACGGAAGCGCGCATGATGGATCCCCAATTCACGAGTCCGATTCTTCTCAGCTCCTCCCGTGCACGCTCCTGATTGAGCGCAACCTCATTCACAATTGATCCCGGAATTTCATCTTCCCCGTCATCTCTTCTTTCCCGGGTGAACAGTTCTGTGTCTTCTGTCTGAGAGAAGGCAGTGTCATCAGCCTGCAGAAGCTCGGTCCCGAGGCGCATATCCACTGCGCGGCACGCGCAGTTTGGGGATCACTCTACGCCCGCTCAGGCATGAATCAATGCATCCTCTTTTCCTGCTGAGGGAGGGACAGAGAGCGACCGTGGCAGACTTCGTACCACCCGATTTCCGAATTGTACGGAGGGCAGTTCCACGACGCGGTGCAGAAGATCACTTGCGATGACGGAACCGGCAAACGCAGCGAGTGCGGCACCGCCGGTGCCGGTAAAGGGCAGGACAGAAAGGAAGACCGACAAACCCACCGTGCCGTGCAGCAGGTAGAGCGGATAACTGATGTCCGCGAGATACGCGATCCATGCCGGCAACCGCTTCGGCCGGAGGGAGAGGAGAATAAGAAAAAGGAGAAATGCATACCCGAACGAAAGCAGGTAGGAATTGCTGGGCGGGAGAAACTGGGTATGGATGGTCGTGAGTCCGAAGAGAAGAACGGCGACGGCACCTGCGAGCAGCAGTCCTGTCACAGCCGGATGGATGGTCCGTTTAAAAATTCCATGATAGAAAATTTGTCCGATGATGAGATACGGCAGGTACGCGTAGCCCGCAGCGAAGAGGAAAAAATGATCGCCCCATCTTTTGCACATGCCGATGACGAGAGTCACGAGGATCAGCTCGGCAGCGATCATCACAAACGGCCTGCGTCTGAGCCGGAAGAGAACAAGGACCGTCGCATAAAAACAGATTTCAATAATGAGCGTCCACGCAACTCCGAGCACGACCGTCTGGGGCACGGTGAAATAATTGAAGAGGCTCATACCGAGAAGTACGTCCGCGATGCCCGCAGTACGCAGCGCGGGATCGAGAAGCAGAGCAATGAGAACTGCTCCCCAGAGGGGCGGGTAGATGCGCAGCAGACGCTTCACCAGAAAGGAAACGGCGGTATGGCGCTCCGCGACGTGCGCGATGACAAATCCACTCACGAGAAAGAACAGACACACGCCCAGCCAGCCGAAGTCCTGAATGATGCCGAGCGGCTGCGTCACAAAAACCCGCACCCACCCGACAAGCGGCAGCACACCGAGATGCTGATCGGACGAAAAGGAGACTGCAAGATGGGTCCACGTGACGCAGAGCACCCCGACAGCGCGCAGCGCCTGAATGAAGGGGATGTCGCGGGTGGGGGGATGCATCCGGATAATCGTAGCAGGTAGGATCGAAGTCAGCCGCACTCGTTTTGAGTGGTTAGCTGGTTACTGGTTAGCTGGTTTCTGGATTCTCTCTATCAAAAATATCAAGCAACCAGCAACGAGCTAACAAGCAACAGGTCTCACATCACCTCCGGCTCCTCCTCGATCAGCACTTCCCGCACCACAACATGTCCGCGCTCTTTCTGGTTCTCCCTGCGCAGACACAGTTCCGTCAGCAGCCAGAAACCGCCGACGACGTAGAAGAGCGAGGGCAGAAGGAGAAACGGAATGCTCTGCAGGAAAGACCCTTCCGGTGCATGCAGGAGCGCGCCGAGCGACTGCGGGTGGCCGGGGAGCATGTCAGGGAGCGTGACGAGGAAATTGAAGGCGCTGTGGAGGAGGATGGCGCACGTAAGACCAATGGTGATCATCTCGACGCGCAGGATGCTCTCCTCGCGAAGGCGGAGCGTACGATGAAGCATGCTGTGGATGGAGAAAAACGCTCCGCGGCGCTGCTCTTCCTCAAGGAACGGGCGGGCGAAAATCGCGCGGCCCAGGAAGTATCCGGCGACGCCCGTGGAGACGACGTGCACCATGGTCGTGAGAACGGAGCGACCGAGGACGTTGGTCAGGAAGCCGGGAATGTCGCGGCTCGCGGGATTCAGGAGGAAGTCCCGGACGAACCCGCTGAAGTAGGTGGGGTTCACGATGTTCTCGGCGAAGGCAAAACCGATCGCGACGATGATGGAAAGCTGCAGGACGTCATCGATGCTCGTGAAGATCGCCCGCCCACTTCTGCTCAGTACCCAGAACTTGCTCCCCTCCTCGATGAGAGCGACGATCAGGAACGAGACGAAGCTGCCGAGAAGTGCGGTGCGCACGCCGCCGTCGAGCAATTGCCCGGCTGCGAATGCCTGCGAGCTCTGATTGAAACTTTCCGGCGTGATCCTGAAGAGGAAGAAATCGAGCGTCACGGCGTTGCGGACGAGGGAGTCGTAAAAGAGGATCGGCACGGTAGCGAGCATGCCGGAGAGGAACATCAGCAGCACGGAGCTGAACCGTTCGCGATGGTACCGGAGGAAGAGCAGACACCAGACTGCCGCGGGGACGAGGGCGACGAGAGCCGCGAGGATGCGGATCGTTCTGTTTTCGGGCGCGTCGTTGAGGAGCATGGTGAGTGCGATCCAGAAGAGAAACGTCCCGAGCACCGTGGCCTTCGTCGCCGCTTCCCACGGACCGAAGAGCGCCTTCCATCCGAGAACGAGGAGCAGGACCGCGAGCGCCATCGTGACGGCGTTCTGCGTCAGACCCGACGTGAGGAAGATCGTGGTGATTTTGATGAGGCCCACCGAGAGCACCGTCCCGAGAAGGCACGCGAACAGGTAGTGCGTTCTGCGGTGGCGCAGCCTCTGGCTGAGATCGAAACTCGCGAGCGCCATCACAGCCAGAACCACCGCAATGGTCCGGCCGAGGGAGAAATCCGACAGGAAGAGGGAGAGAGAACCCATTCCGTCTATTATAGCATTTTTCAGGGGTTTTGGGAACTCTTCCTCCTGCCGTCCGGATGCGCATTTGGGCCCACTCCCGCTACACTCCTGCGCATGCAACGCAGCGCTCAGCACACGTGGACGCAGTGGGAAACACTCGGGATCGTCTTCATTATCGTCCTGTCGTACTTCACCATCGTCCATAACTTCTCGACGCCGCAGCATTTTTTCTGGGATGAGAACTACCACATTGCGAGCGCGCAGAAGTACCTGAATGGCATCTACTTCATGGAGCCGCACCCGCCGCTGGGGAAGATGCTCATCGCGCTCGGCGAGAAGATGCTCAACCGCAACGCCGACGACGATCAGTTCATCGGCACTGACTACGCGAAGAATCCTCCCGCGGGATTTTCCTTCACGGGCTACCGCCTCTTCCCGATTCTCCTCGCATGGTTCACGGCCCCGCTCCTCTTTTTGATATTCCTTCTGCTGACGCGACGAACTTTATGGGCGATATTTTTAAGCTTCCTCTACGTGTTCGATAATGCGCTGATCGTCCATCTGCGCTCTGCGATGCTCGAGGGACCGCTCCTCTTTTTTTCGTGCCTCACGATCCTCGCATTTCTGCTCCTCCTCGAACATCGCGAAGAAAAATGGCCCTTCATTCGCAGCGCCCTCCTCTTCGGGCTCGGCTTCGCGGCGGTGATGACGACGAAAGTGTTCGGCCTCATCCTCGTCCTCCTCGTCCCCGCTCTCTTCTTCCTGCTGCGACAGCACCGCGGACAGTTCGTGCGTTTCCTCCTGTGGTCCGCCCTCGCGTTCATCCCCGTCTACGTCGGCGTGTGGCAACTGCACTTCAGTATCGCTTCAAACATCAATCCCTCTCTCGCGGACAGCGGCTACTATCAGGCGTCGCCCGCGTACAAGCAGCTCCTCACGGAGAAAAGAACGACATCACTCTCCGGCTTCCCGGTGATGCTCCGGGACTCGGTCAATTTCATCGGCCACTACGAGGAGGGTGTGCCGCGGCTGAACCTCTGCAAGAAGGATGAGAATGGCAGCCCGTTCTTCCTGTGGCCTTTCGGCGGACGGTCGATCAACTACCGCTGGGAGCCGCCGGACGGACAGCAGCTCCTCTACCTCTACCTGCAGGTGAACCCTGTCGTCTGGGGACTGGGACTCCTCGGCATCGTTCTCGCCGCCATCATGCTCAGCGCAGAGCAGACAGTGGGGCTGCGCGAGCCGCTCAAAAACAAAGCGATGCTCCTGACCTTCTTCGGACTCTACGCCGCCTACATGATCGCGATCGCGCGGATCGGACGCGTGATGTACCTCTACCATTACTTCATTCCGCTTCTCATCAGCTTCATCCTCTTCGCACTTGTGTGGAATGAGCTCCCGCAACTGGGCAGACGCAGGCTCACGGAGGAGGGCAAAACCACCGGTCTCTTCGTCCTCGCGCTCCTGATGTTCCTTGGCTATCAGTTCTTCCGGCCGCTGACGTACTACGAGCCGCTGACCGACGCGCAGTTCCAGCGAAGAGCGTGGCTGCGCATCTGGGAACTCCACTGCGTGCACTGCACTCCTGACAGTCCGTTCGTGATTCTCTCCGACTCCGCAACGTGACCGCCTCTGCCCGCAGCCGGCTTCACACGGTCACACCGCTGCTCGCGGTTGCGGTTCTTCCTCTGATCGTCGTCTTCGCTTTCGCCCTGCGCATTGGCTTTGCGCCGATGCAGGGTCTCGACTTCGACATCGGCACCAATCAGGGCTGGGCGAAGAGCGCCGTCGAGCTCGGCCTCGCGCGTTCGTACCGCGAGCAGGTGGGGGGAACGATGCTCCCGAACTATCCGCCGTTTTCCATGATGATCTTCTCTGCGACGGGACACATATACAAACTCCTCGTCTCGCCGGAATACGACACGGGACTGCCCGCCTACCGGCTGATGATCAAGCTCCCCGCCATTCTTGCGGATCTTGCCCTCTGCATGCTGCTCGGGTGGATCGTCGCGAAGCTGCGGGGGAGGAATGCCGGCTGGCTCGCGGCCGGCATCGTCGCGCTGCATCCGGCCATTGTCTACGAGTCGGCCGTGTGGGGACAGACGGACTCCATCTTCACGCTGTTCCTCGTCGCGTCGATCGCCGCCCTCGCATGGGAGCGCACCGCTCTCGCCGCAGCGCTCTTCACGCTCGCGTTTCTCACCAAAGCGCAGACAGCGGCGCTGCTCCCGCTCTTCGGTGTGTGGTACCTCATCCGGCCGCAGAGGATGCTCTGGGGACTGGCGGGATCAGCGATCGTCCTGTTCGTCGTCCTCCTTCCCTTCGCGCTCGGCGGCGCGATCCCGGATATCTGGCACGTGTACACGGGGTCGGTCGGGTACTACCCCGTCATCTCGAGCGCCGCCTACAACTTCTGGTGGAGCCTGCTCGCCGACAGTAGCTGGAGCAGACACGACACGGAACTGCTCTTCGGACTCATCACCTTCCGCGCGGCGGGGTACCTCCTGTTCACCCTCGCCACCGGTTCAGCACTCGTGATGCTGGTAAACCGCATGCGCCAGCCCCTCATGCACAGACAGGCGCTCCCCATTCTTTTCCTGCTGGGAGCCCTCTGCTCTTTCGCCTTCTTCCTTCTCCTCACGGAAATGCACGAGCGGTACCTCTTCCCGTTCGTCGCCCTCGCACTCCCCGTCGCATTTATGGGACGAAAGGAAGCATGGATCTACACACTCGTCTCTGCACTCTTTTTCATGAATCTCCTCGGCTATCTGCCGATTGGTTTCATTGACCGCGGGTTCTACGGTGCATTCTCCGCGCTCGATGTCTTCTTTGCCTCGATGCAGGTGTTCCTCTTCGCGCATCTTCTGGGAGTAGTGTGGTCGTACAGAATAGTTCCCGGCAAAAAAGGATGGGGGTGGCGCGGATGGGTACGAAAAATGTAGAGACGCCCTAACGGGCGTCTCGGCCGTGGCAGCAAGACTTCCCGTGCTTCGCACAGGGAGGAGACGCCCCCTAGGGCGTCTCTACGGTTTCTTCCTGGAAGCCCGTGCCCCGCGCTTCAGATTCCTCAGCTCCGTAAACATCCGCAGAATCACGCGCGGCGAACCACCGGTGGGCGAACCAGCGCGGCGCGGATAATGGGAGATGAGCACCTGCAGCCAGGGAATTTTCTGCCGCTTGAGCTTCAGAAAAATTTCCGTGTTGAAGAGTTTTTCGACGCCGTGGACAGGACGAATCTTCTTCCAGATGCCGCGCCGGAACATCTTCATGCCGCAATTGATGTCGCGCACCCAGAGCCCGAGCATCACGAGATTCATGGTCGCGAGCATCTTCCCGAAGAGCCTGCGCACCAGCGGGTCGGCGCGCTTGCGCCTGCGGCCCGACACGAATGCGTAGTCTTTGATGTGCGGCAACAGGACGGACAGATCTTTGGCATGAAACTGACGGTCGCTGTCCATGAAGGCGATGATGTCCCCTCTGGCCGCGTCACAGCCGGTCCGGATGGCGACGCCATATCCCTGATTGCGGTCGTGACGGACAATGCGCAGATTCTTCGCACGCTTCCTGAGTGCGGTCAGCACGCGCCGCGAGCCATCCTTCGACCCATCGTCGACCACGATCACCTCTCCTTTAATTTTTGCTTTCCTGAGCCATGAAAGAACGTCACGGACGGAGGCGGCAATGTTGGCTTCCTCGTTGTAACACGGAAGGACGATGGAGAGGGTCACGCGGACATGATACAGTCGGTGCATGCCGAAAGTCACGACACAGATTTCCGCGGTGCACCTGACACGCACGCAGTGGCTCCTCCTCGGAATTTTTCTCGTCGGCGTTCTCATCCGCATTCTGTACGTCCATGCCACCCCGTACTCAGTGCGCGAGCATGACGTGTGGAGCCACATCGACTACATCCGTTTCGTCGCAGAGCACTGGGTACTGCCCGACCCGCACGCGAGCTCCCAGTTCTACCATCCGCCGCTCTACTACTTTCTGACCGCGGGGATCTACGCGCTGATGACGATCAATAATGCCAGCCACGAGCAGGCACTCGTCATCGTCGAATACGTCTCGCTCGCCCTCTCGATCCTCACCTTCGCGGTCATCCTGTGGACCGGATGGATGATCTTCCATCGGGAGCAGCAGCGCCTTGCACTCGGGCTCTTCGGCCTCCTCGCGGCCGTCCTCCCCGGCATCGTCTTCTTTGCATCGCGGATCAACAACGACGCCCTCGCGCAGCTGTTTGTCTTCGGCAGTTTCGCGGTCTTCCTCCACTGGTGGCGCCATCCGCGTCTGAGTGTCTGGATGGGACTCAGCATCATCATGGGAGTCGGTGTGCTCGCAAAAGGAACGGTCCTGCTGCTGCCCGTGATCGTCTGCGCGTGTCTGCTCTTCCATCACACGCTCAGCCTGCGCCGCAAATTCATACAGATTGCACTACTGGGACTTTTCATTCTTGCGATCGCCGGATGGTTCCACATTCCGCGCGCACTCACGGAGCACGCTGGCCGTGCGGCGCTCGTCGGAAACGTGGGCGTACTCACGAACACCGTCGAAAACACGCCGTCCTATCTTCTGACGGTGAACCCCGTCCAGATCATCCGCCATCCGTTCAATAATCCGTTCGATGATGCCTACCGCCGCCAGTACTTCTGGGAGTACCTCCTGCGCTCGGGCTTCTTCGGCGAGTTCGACTTCGGCACGCCGTACATCGTCCTCGCGCAGCTGATCCTTGCCGCTACAATGCTCAGTTTCGTTCCCATCGCCATCCATCTCTGGCACGACATCCGCCGGGGCGACCCCGCCCATCTGCCGCTGCGGCTCACACTCCTCATCCTGCTGCTGACTCATTTCCTCTACCGCATCTTCTTCGCGTTCAGTTCTTCGCAGGATTTCCGCTATTCGATCCTGCTGATCGTGCCGCTCGGAGCCTATGCGCTGCTCGGCATGGAGCATGACCGCTCGTGGCTGCGCACGGTCACTATCGCAGCCACCGGAACCGTGATCGTCGCATGTTCTGCGTTTTTGCTCAGCCTGTCGCTGCAAACGTTCTGATCCGTCACTCCCCAAAAAAACTCAGCCATTTTCTTGCCCGCCTCATCAGAGCGGGTATCATTGCAGGTTGCACAGTCCCAAGCCGGCCCATGCCGACGGACTGACCGCCCCGGATATGCTTCGGGGCGATTTTTGAAAGCGGTCTTTGGTTTCGCTTGTTTCCTTGCTACAGTCTGAGTATGGCAAATGATACCGATCCCTACGCTGAGTTCCCGGATGACCCGCAGGAATTGCACGAAGTTCTTTATGCAATGGGGATGGAATTCGTTGCCGAAGAAGGATGCAGAGCACAAAGACGATCGTATTACGAAATTCTGGATGATGCCTGTCTCATGAAGCCGGATATGGTTTTTACCAATATGAACTAATTCACTAGTATGCCCGCCCCCTCTCTCGACCAACTCGTCTCGCTCTGTAAACGTCGGGGTTTTGTATTCCCCGGTTCTGATATTT
>ORMF010822340.1_pt1 | contig 12747 bp, 7 predicted proteins | sample 1779871 | NCBI WGS metagenome assembly ORMF01 (sample SAMEA104232316, study PRJEB22302) | groundwater metagenome | biome: forest; feature: aquifer; material: groundwater | place: USA | collected 2011-08-07 | depth 5.4 m | reverse complement strand
TCGCCCGGCACGCGCAGCGGCCAGAGGAAGAGCACCCCCTGCCGCGTGATGGCGGGCACGAGCAGCCGGACCTGGCACTCGCTGGCCAGCACGTCCCGAAGCTCGGGCGCGACGAGGTACAGCTCGCGCTCGTCCTTGAGCTCGAGGACGGCGATTGCGATCGCCAGCTCGCGATGGGCGCGGACGAACCACTGCTTGTGCGGCCGGGTGACGGGGATGTGCGTGGTGACGACCTTGACCTGGAGCTGGGCGAAGGTCTGTGGCAAGCGGAGCGCCTCGAGGGAGGGGAAGGCCTCGCCGGATGGTGGCGTTAGCGCCGGGGGTGGCGGTGGCGCGGCGGCCGGCGGGGCCGGGGCGGTGTTCGCGACCAGAGGCGTCGCGGCGGCCTCCGTGCTCGCGACCAGAGGCGTCGCGGCCACGACTTCGGGGGCGGGTTGCGTCACGGACATGGTGAACCTCCTGGCGCCGATGGGCGCCGCATCGGACCTGCCGCGGCGGCGCCCCATTGCGCGACCTGACGGCTGCGAGTGGTTCCGAGCCGGCGCTGCGGCACACCTCGGAAGACAGAACGGTCAAGGCGTCTCCTCCGGGAGCCACTCGATTTGCTAGTGCCCGGCCCAACGTGCGTCGTACGCAGCGGGCATCTACTCGATGCTCCAGGACCTAGCGCGCAGGGGGGGGGCCCGGTCGGACCTCTCGGCGCGGTCCTTCCTCGTCGTCCCCGGCTCGACCGTGAGACCGGGCGGTCGCTTCGTCGACGCGCCGATCGTGGGCGTGCTGGGTGTCACCCGCTGCGCCCGCCGCCGCGACGCAAGGCCGCCGTGGGGCAGGGGAATCGGGGCCGCGCGTGGGCGAAAAATGCTGGGTACGCCGTCGATCCGCCTACCCTCATCAAGCTGGGATCGAGCACCTCGCCCCGCGCCCGCGCGCCCGCCACCACGAGGGTGGTGCTGCTGAGCAGCGCGGCCGGGAACGCTGGGGCCGACTTCGCTGTAGCGTAGGACACCGAGTCCTTCACACCGCGCTCGTCGAGCGCGCAGGCGGACTGCCCGCTACGACAGGGGATTGGGTCCGCGCCTCGGTCAGGTTGAGGTGCGTGCTCAGGGCAGGCGCCGATCACGCTGGGGAAGCACATCGGGGGGCCTGCGCCTTGCGCCCCGGTCTGCCGGCTCATCCTGGGTCCCATCGGGACTCCTGGGGCGCGGTGGTCGCACTCGGTCCGGCAGAGAAGACGGGCACGGCGCACACGGGGGCTCGTGTAGGAACGAATGGGCCGGGCACCAGGCCTTCGAGGCGGCCACATGACGCGGCGTCCATCGCCAGCATCGGGCAACGCGCGCCGCGCGATCGGCTATCTGCGTGGGAGCCCGCGTAGCGAGATGGTGAATCCGGAGATCGAGGAGGAGCAGCGCGCGGCCTTGCGCGCGTGGTGCCGGGCCCACGGTGCCGAGCTCGTCGCGATCTACGACGAGCTCGTGTGTGCGTCCGGCCCTCTCGACGAGCGCCACGCGCTCCTGGGCGCGCTCGATGGCCTGCGCAAGCTCGACGCCGGCGTCCTCGTGGTGGCGCGGCGCGAGAGGGTCGGCTCGGCGGTGCAGGTGGCGCTGGTCCAGCACCTGGCGCGAACGCACGGTGCCGTGCTCGCGATCGCGGACGAGCTCGAAGGTGAGCGTCTCGTCAGCGAGGGCGACCTGGCGGAGGCCTTCGCCGAGCTCGAGCGCGTAATCCTGCAGAGCCGGTCGAGCGCCGCCATCGCCATCCGCCGCGCTCGTGGATCGCCGAGCGGAGAGCCGCCCTACGGTTTCCGAGACGAGGGCGGCACCCTCGAGCCCGAGCCCCGCGAGCAGGCCACGCTCGAGCTCATCCGGCGGCTGCGCGCGATGCACTTCTCCGTGCGCGAGATCCGCGCCCAGCTCGAGGCCATGCGCCTGCCCCCGCGCGGGTTACGCTGGCACCTGACCACCCTGCAGCGAATCCTGCGGCGGCAGCGCAGTGAGGGGCTGCGAGGCACCGCAGCCGGACCACGCGGCACCGCATGAGCACAGGGCGAGCCGCCAGTCGCGCACGGGCGCCACCACCACCACCACCACCACCGCCGCGGCCCGACGTCCGCGCGCAGGCCCGTCCCCGGCGCCTCGCGAGGTTGAGCGCGAGGTCGCCGGCCTGCGCGCCTCCCTTCAGGCCTCGTGCGCCATCAAGCGCATCAGCGTCCACACATCCCACTCGTCTTCGAGGGCACACGTGAACTCGGCCTGGTTGTCACGATACGGACCGAACAGGAGGTCCGGCGCGAGGCCCGTCGCAGCGGTTGGCCGAAGGTCCTCGTTCGGATCGATGATCCCGAAGAGCGGGCCCCTGTACGGGGCGCGGCGCTTCACGCTCACCAGCCACTCGCGCAGGTCGCGCGTCGGGTTCCTGCCGAAGTCGAAGCGCAGCCCGTACGTGACGCCCTTGATCGCGAGCGCCACGGCAGGCATGGGCAGCTCTTCCTCGGGCGGCGGGGTGTTGACGACGTAGTGGCCGACGACGCGCACGTCGACCGTCTCGAGCTTTGCCGCGAACCGACGGACCATCTCAACGTAGTCCCACCATCCCTTGCTGAATTCGAGCTCGTTCGAGATGTTGTTCGCGCCGACCCACCGATCGAAGTCCGAGATGCCCATTGCGCCGCTCCTCGGCCCCAAGGGTACGCCACCCGCGCGAGCCGAGGCACTATGAGGACGCGGGCCTGCCGGCGCGTCGCGGCGTCCTGCACAGCGGCGGCGTGTCCCGGCCTCGAGCGGTGGCCAGACGACCCGGTCGATGGGACCGTGGAGGGCGACCACGACCACATCGGCGCTCGCATGGCGGCCCTGTGCCTCGTGCGCCTTCTTGGTCGTGATCACGCACCTGAAGCGTGGCCGACCAGCTGCCCAGGGCGACTGGTATCGGGCCGGGTTTGCCCGCGCCGCGACCGGTCTGCTGCACGTTCCGGGGCCCCAAGCTGAGCCCCCATCCGTGAGCCCAGCGTGCGCCCGCGCACCGCGGCGGTGCGCGACACAGTCCACGGCATCCGCCTTGCCCTTGCTGCCCTCCCTCGGCCTCTGCTACGCATCGCGCCGATGTTCAGGTTTTTCGCGATTCTGGGGCTGGTGGGGCTGATCTCGTGCAAGCAGAACAGCATCAACAACTACTGCAAGGCAGACGACGACTGCAACATTCCGGGCGGCCGGCGCTGCATCAACAGCTGGTGTGCCCTCGTCGCGCCCGAGTGCGTGGATACCGGTCTTCGGTACTGGGATGGGGAGGGCGACTTCTCCCTGCGTGGTCAGTGCGTGCCCCGGACGCACCTCGAGGGCGCGGGAGGGCGCTCGGGGAGCCAGGACGGTCCGCGCACGGCCGATGGTCCGGTCGTCGATGCGCCGCGCTCCCTGGCGGACTCGGGCGTGGACGGTCCCCGCAGCGATGGTCCCCGCACGGACGCACCGCGCGTCGACGCACCGCGTGTGGACGGTCCTCGCGCCGATGGACCGCGACGTGACGGACCTCGAGTGCCCGACGCTCCACCAGTCGATGCCAGCCGACTGAGCAGCGGCAGCCGCTGCACCAGCGCAGCGCAGTGCCAGAGCCAGCACTGCGTGGACGGCGTGTGCTGCGCCACCGCCTGCGACGGTCTCTGCGTCCGTTGCGACCTGCAAGGATCAGCCGGTACGTGCACGGGCCTGACGGGTAGCGACCCCGACGAGGAGTGCAGCGGCACCGGCACCTGTGGCGGCCTGTGCAACGGTGCGGGCACCTGCGCATTCCCGGCGATGTCGCTCGGCTGCGGCCCGCCGACCTGCACGAGCGGAGCCGCGCGCTCGATCCCCCGTTGCGATGGAGCGGGAACGTGCTCCCAGACCATGGAGTCCTGTGCCCCCTACGCCTGCAGCGGCGGAGCCTGCAACACGACGTGCACGGGAAACACCGAATGCGCCCCTGGTGCCACTTGCCAGAACAACCGATGCGCGCAGGCGCTCGCCAATGGCCAGCCGTGTGGCACGGGCGCCGCCTGCGCCAGCGGCGCATGCTCTCGCGGCGTCTGCTGCGATAGCGCCTGCACGGGGGAGTGCCAGACCTGCAGCACCGGGACCTGCTCGAGCGTCTCGAACGGCACCGCTTGTGGTGCCGCGGCCTCGTGCGCATCCGGGCAGCTGACGGCGCAGCGCTGCCAGAGCGGAACCTGCACGAGCGGGATGACGTCGTGCGGCGACTACACGTGCGATCTGGGCGGCGGTGCTTGCCTCACGATGTGCGGCACCGACAGCCAGTGTGCCAGCGGCCGCTACTGCGCAGCAGGAGGCACGTGCATGCCCAAGAAGGCCCAGGGCACTGCCTGCTCCGGAGCCGCCGAGTGTACGACCGGTCTCTGCGTCGACAACGTGTGCTGCGACCGCGCCTGTGGAGGCACCTGCGAAGCCTGCCGGGGTCTCGGCGCTGACGGTACCTGCAGCTCCTCGCCGCTCATCAAGGGCGTCGACGTGCCGGTGCCCAGCACCGACCAGAGCCTCGGCCTCCAGGTCATCTGGGCCGACACGCAGTACGCGCTGTCGTCGCTGCAGGGACTCAAGGCCAACGTCAGCATGGTCTCGAGCACCGGAACCGTGACCGGCACGGCTACCGTCACGCTCTCCCAGGCGTCGGATCCGCCTTCGCTGGCCTGGAGCGGGCTCGAGTTCGTCCTGGGCTGGACGTCGTACGCCGACGCGAGCGCGGGCCCGACGACCACCTACCTGCAGAGGATCGGCAGCGGCGCGACGCTGGTCGGATCGCCTCTCATGCAGCAGACCTCCGCCAGCCGCGTCATCTTCCGGGACGTCGCCTGGAGCGCAGCTCGCTCGGAGTATGGCCTGCTCACGACCGGCTCCTCGGGCATGACGTCGACGCGTGCCAACGTGTCCGCGATGCCGCTGCCCGGGAGTCTGGTCTCGATGGCCACGGCCTGGTCGGGCACGCCTGCCATCGTGGCCCGGGCGGATGGAACCTACGGCGCCGCCTACTCGGCGGGAGGCACTGTGTTCCTGGCGCGCCTGGATGGGACGGGAACCCGGATCGGATCCGAGGTGACCGTGGGGAGCGGATTCAGCGAGCAGATCGCGTGGTCCGGTAGCGAGTTCGGCATCCCGTACATCGGACCTACGCGTGACCTCAAGCTGGCCCGGTTCGATGCAGGGGGGACCCGGCAAGGATTCGACGTCGCCCTCGCAGGGCAGGAGGTCTACTCGGCCTGGGCCACCTGGGCCGGCGATCGATGGCTCGTGGTGTGGTCGCAGGGCTCGCCAGCCGAGGTCTACGGCCGATTCGTGTCCGCGCAGGGCTCGCCGCTCGGCACGGCGACTCGCCTGACGACCACGGCGACCCAGACCGATTTTCCGCGGGCGGCCTGGTCGGGTCAGGGATTCGGGCTGACCCGATACGAGATCGACACCTCCACGGCGACCTGGACCTGGGCCGGCTATTTCTCGCGGCTGAGCTGCGACTGAGCCCAGGGTGGCCAGCGCGGACTCCGTCCCGAGAACGAAGACCGGCGCCTGGCTGGTGCTCGCCTGCGTGATTGCCCGCCCCCTCGCTTCCGGCTTCTATGCGCCCCCCCCCGCGGTCATCTTCGGTCCGGCTCCGTACGGCCGGCCCGACTACCAGACGCACTACGCACAGTCCACGCTGCTGAGCCAGAGCCTGCAACGCTACGGGCGGCTCTGGTCCTACGACCCGAACCTGCTCGCAGGCCAGCCCGAGGGCCTCGTCTTCGACCTGGACAACAAGGGCCACGCGCTCTTCACCCACGCCCTGGTCGCGCTCGGTGTGCCGCGTCCGATTGCGTTCAACCTGTTCACGCTCCTCTCGAGTCTGCTTGCGCCGCTCTCGGTGTGGCTTGCCGCGCGACTCTTCAGAGTCGGACGCGGGGCCCAGAACGTCGCAATTCTTCTGAGCGTGCTGCTCTGGCACTTCGACTGGGCTCCTCACTTCGCATGGTCTGGCGGAATGATCTCCTTCGCCACCGTCTCGCACGGCAGCCTCCTTGCGCTTGCGCTCTTCCATCGCCTGCTCACTGAGCCCAGGGCGTGGATCGCCATTGCACTCGGGCTGCTGCTTCCCGCGCTCGTGCTGATCCATGTCCTCGCAGTCGCGATCCTCCTCGTGCCGCTCTTCGGGATCTACCTCGCGCGCGCTCGTCGTCTGGGGGTGCGCCAGCACCTCCTCGTCTGGGGTCTCGCGAGCACAACACTGGCCGCCAGCCTGACGTGGCTCTGGCCTTCCCTGACGCACCTCGATCTCGTGGTCGCCTCGAAGCAGCTGGGCCAGGCGGGCGCGAGCTTCCTCTGGTTCGACTTCGTGGGCATTCAACCAGCCGATCCGCTCTCGCCCGCATACCAGACACCCTTCCGGCTCCTCGCGTTCTGTGGTGCGGCGATCACGCTGTGGCGCTGGCGCAAGGACGCCGACCCACGACTGCTCACCGCCGGCATGGCGCTGGGCTGGTTGCTCGGCATGACGTACCTGGGCTCCTACCTCCCGGTCCTCGGACAGAGCGAGCCCTACCGATTCGTCTTCCCGGCCATGCTCCTCGCGAGCGTGTTCGCGGCTCCGTGGTGGCGGGAGAGCCTTTCGCCGCGCACCTGGCGCACGTTTCCGGCGACCGCGAGGGTGCTGGCCGCGGTGCTTTTCATCCTGGTCCTGCCACGTGTCGTGCGTCAGGTCATGTTCACCGTGCCGGAGCTCGAGCCCGGCGGAGCCACGCAGCCGCCACCGGGAACCCTGCGCTCGCAGTCGCTGCTGGCCTTCCCGCCGCCCATCCCGGTCGAGTCGCGCGCATCCAGGGTCGCCGGCCCGCCTCTGGACGACGTGCTGGTGGCGGTCCTCCTCCGGGACCACACCACCAACGAAGGGCGGGTGCTGGTGCAGTCGTGGGCGCTCGCGGAGTACCTCCGCTGGGCCAGCGAGCGACCGATCATCGGCGGCTTCCCGGAGCGGCGGCTCGTCCACCAGGCCGCCCACCCCTTTCGCGATCTGGATGACCCGCGACTGCACGGCGACGAGCTCGCGAAGTACCTCGAGCGCTACAACGTGCGGTACCTGGTGATGACCACCCCCGAGCACGCGGTCGTCGAGAGCCGGAGCGATTTGCTCGAGCCGGTCCAGGTCTTGTTTCGTCACCGCGTCTACCGGGTCCGCAAGCCCGCCAGGTACTTCGCGTCGGGCTCCGGCCAGGTGACGGCGGAGCTCAACCGCATCACGGTCAAGTCGGCGAGCCCGACACCGGGCACGCAGTCGCTCGTCCTGCGGTTCCACTGGCTCGACGAGCTGCGATGCCGTCCGGGATGCCGACTCGAGCGAGAGGCGATCCCGCACGACCCGGCCGGCTTCATCCGCGTGGTCGGCCAGCCGACGCTGCCAAGCGAGCTCGTGATCGAGAACTCCTACGAGCGCTGAACGGCCGGGCGAAGCAGCACGTACACCGCGGGGACGAGCAGCACGTAGAGCGCGGCGCCCACAAGCATCAGCGTCGTCAGCCCGTGGGCGAGCGCGATCAGGATCGCGAGGCTCGACGCCAGAACACTGCCGACACCGTTGACGCCCCAGAGCCAAGGCGTTTCCGCCCCGAGACTTCGCTGCGCGAGGCGCATGCCCGCGGGGAACGCGCACCCGGCGGAGAGGCCAACGACGCCGCAGACCGCGATCGCGAACAGGATGCGCGTGCCGGTCGGTGCGGAGGCGATGCCCGCGGACAGCCTCGGCCAGCCGAGGGCCACGCCGGCGAGCACGGCCGCGATGAAGAGCGGAAACAGGTAGCACCAAGGCGCCCGGTCGAACGGCAGGCGGTCGCTCACCAAGGAGCCGATGCCCATCGCACCGACCAGGCTCGAGAGGACCACCATCAAGCTGTAACTCGGGTGACCGAGCACCAGCGACAGCCGCTGCAGCAGCGAGATCTCCGCGAGCATGAACCCCACGCCGATGAGGGCGAAGTAGGCGAGTCCGGCGACGAGCGGAGCATCGAGCGCTCGCTCGAGCCGGGCACGCCGGAGGAGCGGCACGGCGATCGCGCCGAGGACGAGGACGAGGGCCGCGACGAACGACAAGAGCAGCGTCCGGGTCGCGATGAGGTTGCCCTCGATGGCGATCGTGTCGTCTCCACCGGCGGGCAACGAACCGAGCGCGGCACCGAGACGCACCAAGTTGAAGAAGAACGGGCGCTCATCCGTCGTCGGCCTCAGATCCAGCGACGCAGACAGCGAGCGGTGCTCGAGGGTGCTCCGGTCCGTCGCCGCCAGGATCCCCTCGAGTCGCTCCGCCTTCGCGGCTCGACCGGGCAGTGCCGTGATCGAGAAGCCCTTCTCGGCCGAGATCGCCTCGAGCGCGGACCTGTCGGCGTCCGACAGCGGATCCCGGGCCACGAGAAGCGTGCTCACCACGCCTGCGCGCAGGAGCGCGATGTGCTCGCGCGGGCGCGCGACGCCGCGCGCCAGGAGTGCGGCCATCGCAACCGCCACCAGCCGGTCGGTCTCGGTGCCGAGCCAGCGAGAGACCGAGAGGATGCCCCCGGCCTCGAGGCGGTCGAGGAAGATCCCGAAGGCCTCCACGGTATAGAGGCCGTTCTCGCCGAGTGCATGCGCACCCGCGCCCGTGGCCGCCCACGTGTCGATGAGCGAGGCCTGGATGACGGCGAAGCGGTCGTGGCTGCGCGACAGAAAGCTTCGCGCCTCGTCGTGAACCAGCACCACGTCAGTCCGGTCGGCGACGCCCGTGTCCTTGCCGAGTGGACCGCGGATGAGCTCCAGAAGCCGCGCGTTGAGCTCGATTCCGACGACCGGCGCGTGCCCCGCGAGGAGCGCCGACTGGATGTCTCGCGAGCCGCCCACGCCCACGATCGCGATCGGTCCCTTCGGCCGGATGCGATGCACCGCGTTCGACACGTCGCAATCGAGGAAACGGAGGGACTCGAGATCCTTCCCCACGAGGTAGAGCGGCGTGGCAGCGTGCGCGTCGATCTCGGCGGCACGCTGGAGCACCCAGCCCGCATTGCACTTCTCGCCCTTGCCCCAGAGGGCCGCAATGACCGGCGCAGGTGGGCTCACCTGCACCCGTGAATGGCTGTTCCAGAGCTCGCGCTCGACCTGATCGCGCGCCTCGGGACGCCCCTTGGCCCAGAGCGGAACCAGCCCCCGCGCGGTGGCCATGTTGGCACCGACGACCAGGAACGCGCCCACGATGGCGAGGGCGGCGCGGCGCGTCTGCGTCCGATCCGCTGCCGCCTGCGCGAACGCGAACGAGGCGAGCGCGGCGAGCACGCTCACGGAGAGGATGGCGCTCCCGCCGAGCCGCTCGAGCAGCATCGGAACGAGCGGCGCTCCCAGCGCCGCACCGAGGAGGTCCACCGCGTACACGCGCCCGACCGGCAGCGGCGAGCACGTGAGCGCGGCTGCCACGACCTTGCCCGCGGGGTAGAAGGGCAGCGCAACGGCGGCCGCGAAGAGCACGAAGAGCGGCACTGTCGTCGCAACCGCCTCCGCGCGGAGCGGCACCACGAGCAGCAGCACGAAGCTCACCGGCACTGCGAGCGCCATCTGCAAGGCATCCCGCGACAGGGCGCCGCACAGGCGCTCGCCCGCATCCCCCTCTCGCCGCAGGTACACCTGGATCGCGCCAGCCGTGAGACCGAACAGGCCCATCGCGATGACGAAGAACGCGAGCGAGTACCAGGTCAGGACCGACAGCAGCCGCGTGTCGAGGACCTCGAGCGTGAGCACGCCGCAGCTCACGAGGAACAGGCCGAGGTAGAAGGGAAGGCGCGCCGAGGGCAGCAAGCCCGCGAGCCTACCCCGAAGAGACGGCCTCTCAACGACCGGAAGAGGACGGTAAGCTGACCGGCGTGAGCTTCCGCCTTCCGCCTGCGACGCGATAGGCCTGCGCCAAGACCCCGCCCTGGTGGCACCTGCGCCGATCTGCGACGATGGCCGGCCGGAGCCCAGCCATGTCGAGCGAGCCATGTCCGTGGTGACGAGCGCGAGCAGATCGGTGGACCCATGAGCGCCGTGGCCACGGACGGCACCCCGGGCTACCCGGAGTACATGAACCCGCTGCTGGACGTCCTGCGTCGCGAGGGTCGGAGCCTGCCCATCGAGGAGCTCGACCGGCTCGTGATCATCGCGATGGGACTTTCCCCCGCGGTCGTGGCCATCCCGCACGATCCAGACAAGCCGGATCGCAGCAAGGTCGGCTACAAGCTCGCCTGGGTTCGCTCCTACCTCAAGAAGGCTGGGTTCGTCGCCAACACCGGACGGGGGCAATGGGGACTCACCGACCGGGGGCGAACCGCGGGAGCCATCGACGCTCCACAGGTCTGGAACGAGATCGCCCAGATCGCGAGAGCGGGCCGAGCAGCGCCTGAGGGGGCTAGGCAGGAGACAGGCGAGGAACCCGCCGAGGACGTGCCCGATGAGGAGCTCGTCACGGCTCGGGTCGGGATCGAGCTCGAGCGCGAGTTGCGAGCTCTGCACCAGGAGCTCGCCAGCGCGGGCCAGCTACTCGATGAGGCCGAGGCCGCTCGCAGCTACCGACGCTTCCGGGAGCTGTTCGGCCCGGAGGTGCTGGCCGGGCTGGACGGCGAGGCGCTGCTCCTGCGCATTCATGGTCGGAGTACCGCGCGCGACAGCCTGGCCTACTGGCTTGAGTTCAAGGACGACGAGGAGTTTCCCGCGCGGTTCGGGAGCATCGGTGGGGGCAGCGCCCTCAAGTTCGGTATCTACCAGGCTGCCGAGACCGGACAGTGGACGACAGGCAACTCGCGCCAGCTCGTCCGGCTGACGCTCGACGAGGCCGTCGCGCGCGCGCGCTCCCAGCGCGACGAGTTCGTCGCAGGGGCGCGGGTCCTCGGTGCCCAACCTGCCGATCCCATGTCGATAGATTTCCCCGCGCTCCAGGAGTCTCTGGCCACGGCCGCCCCCGAGCTCGCAGAGACGTCCTGGGGGCACAAGTACTTCTCGCTCCTCTATCCGACGATCCTGGCGCCCATCCACGGCAAGGACTACCAAGAGCACCAGCTCTACAAGCTGATCAAGCTTCCGGGAAGCGGACGCTACGAGAACGCGCGGTACTTCGTCGGCATCGCCAGACAGCTCTCGATCAGCCTGCTCGATCTTGCCCACCTGCTTCATCGCCGGAGCGGCGGCCCGCACCGCTACTGGCGCGTCGGCACGACGGTCGACGATCGCAGCGAGTGGGAGCGCATGCGCGCAGGCGGGTTCATGGCCATCGGATGGGACGCGATCGGCGATCTTTCGAGCGTCAGCGCGGACGGCGCAGGAAAGGACGAGATCCGGAAGCGGCTCGAACAGCATTGGCCCAAGGAAGCCGCAGGCACACTGACCAAGGGCGCCAACCAGATCTTCCAGTTCCTCAACGGGGCGCAGGAGAGAGACCTGGTCCTGGCGATGGAGGGCGCTCGCGTTCGCGGCGTTGGCAGGGTCGTTGGCGGGTACCGGTTTCAGCCGGACGACGGACCCTTCCCGCATCGACGGGCCGTCGAGTGGCTGCGCGATGGAGAGTGGCGACTGCCCGAGCTCGAGGGCCTGCGCACGACCTTCGTCCCGATCAAGAAGCCCGCCAACATCGTCGAGACGGAAGGCCGCCTCCTCGGCTCGTCATCGAAGCGGATCACGGTTGCGCCGAGCACGGCGGTGGCGCCGCCGCTACCGCCGCTCGCCGGCGTCGTCGGGCGCATCGATGCAGTGCTGCAGCGGAAGCGCCAGGTGGTCCTCTACGGCCCACCCGGTACCGGAAAGACGTTCTGGGCCGAGCGCGCCGTCGAGGAGCTGGCGGCTCGCGGCTGGTTCGGCGTGGAAGCCGCACGTCTCGAGGCACACCAGCGCCAGGAGCTGCGCGAGCGCGGTGCCATCGAGGTCTGCTCGTTCCATCCCGCCTACGGCTACGAAGATTTTCTCGAGGGCTTCCGCCCAGCCGAAACCAGCGGGGCGCTGTCGTTCCAGCTGCGCGACGGGCTCTTCAAGAGGCTCTGTATTCGCGCGGCATCGAGCCCGCGGCAGCCGTTCTTCCTGATCGTCGACGAGATCAACCGAGGCGACATCCCACGCATCTTCGGCGAGCTGCTCACCGTGCTCGAAAAGGAGAAGCGCACACGCTCGGTCACGCTACCACTCAGCGGAACCGCCTTCGCGGTCCCCGACAACGTCTACATGGTCGGCACGATGAACACCGCCGATCGCTCCATCGCACTCCTGGATGCGGCTCTGCGCAGGCGCTTCGGGTTCGTGGAGCTGCTGCCCGACAGCTCCACCCTCGCGGGGGTGTCGATCGCAGGCCTCCCGATCGGCGCATGGCTGGACGAGCTCAATCGGCGCATCGTCGAGCACGTCGGTCGCGATGCGCGGCATCTGCAGGTTGGACACTCCTACCTCCTGTCCGGCACGGCCCCCGTGCGCGACCTCTCGCGCTTTGCCGAGATCCTGCGCGACGACATCCTGCCTCTCCTCGAGGAGTACTGCTACGAGGACATGGAAGCGCTCGAGCGTATCCTCGGCCCGACCATCGTGCAGCGTGCTCGGCAGCGCATCGACTCCGGCCTCTTCGAGCCCGGGCGGCATGCCGATCTCATCCAGGCACTGCTCTCTGCCTTCGAAGGCATCACGATCACGCGGCAGGCGGCCGAAGCGACGGACGCCCCGGTCGAGTCTGACGAGGACGACGAGGATGACGAGCCGCCCGGTGCGC
>ORMF010471297.1_pt1 | contig 12750 bp, 7 predicted proteins | sample 1779871 | NCBI WGS metagenome assembly ORMF01 (sample SAMEA104232316, study PRJEB22302) | groundwater metagenome | biome: forest; feature: aquifer; material: groundwater | place: USA | collected 2011-08-07 | depth 5.4 m | reverse complement strand
GCCGCGCGCACCGGCTTCGGTGGGTTGCGGGGGGCCGGGCTGCATGCGGCCAAACAGCCGGGCCACACCCTGCCAGTAGTTCGTCGCTGAATCCGGTGCGAGTTCCTCGATGTTCAGCGAGACCAGTCCATAACCGCGAGCCAGGATGCGGTCCGCAGTGGCCTCGCCGATGCGCCCGTTCTCTTCGGGCGTTGGTTTCGGCCGGCCCGGAGTTTGCCGTGCCACCGCCGGTCGCGGATGCGCGTGCGCGGTGTCGAAGACATGGAGGCCGACGAACACCGCCACTGGTTTGGTAGCGTGGTTCGGGAGGAACAGGGTGAAACGCGTAGCCGTGCCGTTGGTCACGGCGGTGACATCCACTTCCACGTCCCGCCGGGTCGCGCGACCGTCCAGCGCCTGGCGATCCTCGCGGACAACGCGGAAGCGTTCCGCGGACGGACGCGGCGGCGGTGTGCCATAAACCTCCCGTTGAAACAGCCGCAGGATTTCCGGGCGGCGGAGGCGATACCACATCGCGGCGTTGGTCACGCTCCGACCATCTTCCATCCGCAACGGATCGGGCAGCGTAAACGGGGCGACCTTGGCTTCATTGTAATTCACCTCGGCGGCCGTGCCTGAAACCGCGAGCGCGGCGAACAAAAGCCCCGTGAACTTGGCGGGCAAGGTCATCAGCCCTGTCCTTTGTCGCTGCTTCCTTTCGAGTCTTTTGGCCGGAAGCCAATCAGCCGGCGGCCTTCCGGGTAGGCCCAACTGGAGGTTTCGTCCAGTTGGCGCAGCGCGGCGAGAATCATCTGGATGTCTTCGCCGTGGAGTTGCTGGTTGTGCTCCAGTTCGGCCAGCTTGCGGGCGAGTTCGGCATAGCGGCCCGACTCGCGGCGCAACGTTACAAACGCGCGGATGACGTGGATGCTCATCTCGACCGCGCGCCGGCTGCTGAGGACATTGGCCGCCATGATCGCCCCGTGTTCGGTGAAGGCCCACGGCAGTTTGCGGCGTCCACCGTGGCCGGAACTTGATATCGCAGATTGCGATATCAAGTCAGCGAACTCGTCGGACGTCAGTCGAAGGAGAAAATCGACCGGGAAGCGTTCGCGGTTGCGTTTCACGGCCTCGTTGAGCCGAAAGGTCGGAACGCCGTAGATTCGCGCGAGGTCGGAGTCGAGCATCACGCGCTCGCCCCGCAGCTCGCGGATCAGCGGCTCGACAGGTTCAAGGACGGCCAACTCTTTGCGTTTCTTTGGCATAGTCAGATGCGACCGCAATTCCTTTAAGGTTCCAATTTGGCAACTTAAACGTGTCGCGCCCGTTTGAGGTCGCAAATCTGGACTTCAAAACTTGTTCTTCCGATACGCACCCATCGCCGGCGCATCCGGGTTCACCTCGGGGCCGAAGTAGCGGAGGCAGACGAGCGGCTCGGTTTCGCTGGTGTTCTCGAAAGTCACGCCCGCCTTCGCGCCGTCCTCGGTGCAGAAGTATTCGTCCTCGGTGAGTTCATGAAAGCGGATGAGCTTCGGGCTGACCAACGGCTGGCCGTTGATCTTGCCGCTGCCTTGCACGCAGATGAGGCCGTAGGCGCCGTTGTCGGTGATGGTCGCTTTCGCGCCGGGGTCCACGGTCAGTTCCTTCGCGGTAAAAAGCTGTTCGCCATCCACTTTGCCATATACGATCCAGCGGTCCACGAAACCTTCCTTGCGCGTGTCGGCCACGGGGACAGGTTCGAGATAGTGGTGGTCCTTGAATTTCGGGTCCACGTTTTTGTCCCAGTCGAGTTGGTCCACGATGAAGTCGAGGTCCTTGTGCTTGCTCTTGGGCATGTCTTTCACGAGCAGACTCCACGGCACTTCGCGGCCCTCGACTAGGTTTTGATACATGCCGAAAACGTCGCTGCCCCATTGCGGCTCGTAGGTGCAAAGACTGCCGGGCGCGTGAAGGATGCACGGATCAATGAGCCAGCCGGAGCCGACCTTGAGGCGGTAGGCCTTCGAGAGATCAAGGATGCCGTTGTCGCCCTTGTTCCAGTTTTCGAGACAGCGGCGGACTTGCGCCTTGGTCGTGCCCGGTTCGAAGCCCATGAAGGTGTAGGGAAAATTGTTGCCCACGTTGTTATGCTGGGGCGGGAAGTAGTAGCTCTCGGGCTTGCCTTCCTGGCCGACGAGTTTCGCCTGCGCGGCGCTCTGGTGCATGTGATGCGGGATCGGCCCCATGTTGTCGAAGAACTTCGAGTACACCGGCCACTTGCCATATTTCTTCCAGATGGATTTGCCGACCAAAATCGCCCCGCAATCCTCCACCGCCTGCTTGAGCGTGAAACGTTCCTTGCCCACGACGCAATAGTTCAGGCCTTCGTCCGCCGCGCGGCCTTCGTTGGCCGTGACCGTGGTGGAGGCGAACCAGCGTTCGTCAATGCCGCCCCGGTTCAAGCCGTAGGCGTAGGTGTCGTCGGGATGGAGCTTGATGCGCAGGCCGGGCTGGAGAAACGAGCGCGGCACCCACGCGGGTGCGAGACGCAGCAGGCCGCCCGTGCGCGACAATTCGGCGGCGACTTTGGATTGAGTGTTGGCTTTGACGGTCTTGAGTTGAGTGATGGTGTTCATTTGTTGCTGTTAAACGTTGAAGTGTTAAAATCTGAAATTCCGATTTTCACTTTGCTGGCTCGGTTCCGACGTGAATCTCGACAATGTTAGAGGGAAACAGTTTGGTTGTCGAGTGCGTCGGCCACTCGTTATCCTGACCGGGCCGCTTGGGCAGCGGCAGGCCGATCATCAATTCGCGTCCGTTGAATTTGACCTTGTACCGCCCTGGCTTGCTCAGATCGTAATCTTTTCCGAGATCCAACTTATCGAACAGCACTGCGGTTTCTCCGGCTTTAATTCGCATGTAGTGAATTGCTGTTTGCACTGGCCCGCGAATATACGGCACGGATTGGCCGCTGGCGTCCGTTACGAGCATCGAGTAAAAGGCTGTCCGCGTAGCATCGTAAACCAGATCAAAATCGCATTCGTTTATCAGCTCCAGCCGGAACAACATCGGCTGTCCGACAACATACTTTTGGCTTACACTTGTGAGACGGGTCTTGACCCGTGTGATGACATGATTCCCAATCGCCGCGCTGCGGCGAGCGTCTTCGGCCTCCTTTTTCAGCCGAGCGGTTTCCTGGTCGATGACTTCCCAGAGTGGTTTCAAATCGAAGTCGATGATCCAGCGGTCACCCAGTTTGTATGCCGTCCACGTCCAACTCACTTCGGGGTCCGGTTCTTTGTTTGGCAGCCGAACAAAGTGGCCAAGCATGAGAAAATCCTTCGGTTTGAGGTCGGTGATGTCGGCTCCGCGTTTCGTTTGGTATGTCCACGAGCCAAAAGATTTCTGCCCGACGATCTGCTGCACGGGCACGACGGCGTTGAAAAACGCTTCCGCTGACACATAGACAGCGGCACTCGCGCGGACTCTGTCAGAGCATAGTGAGAGCGCTTTGTCCCATTGGTGCACTCGCAGCGCCTGCTGGAACTCGAGTATCACCACGTTCTCTTCGGGCGGGTATTCAACGTGACCCCCTTTTTGAGCGTGCGTGATCGCCGTCGTCATGACGCATAGAACGAGGATGAGCGTCAGGAGAGAATCAGATGTTTGTGTCGAGGCAGCGGTCTTCATCATGCACCGTCCTTCGCCGCTCGTCTTTGTGAAATTCGCCGATGTCGTTTTGCCATCCGTCCGCGCCAACTCGGCTTCGACATTGGATTGGCTGTCACCTTCGATGATTTTGAGCTTAGTCACAGTATTCGTGGCGAGAAAGATTTTAGCTAGTCGGACGGAGAATTTGAAGTTTTTTTCTTTTGCGGCGCTAGCGCAAGTTGGCTTGCTTGGTTTGCAGCAGCCAGCGTAAGCAGGCTCATTTCTGCAACCCGGCAGGGCGACCGACCATAGCCCAGCGTTTCAACGCTGGGTTCGGTTGTAGAATGGAATGAGTCCCGTCAGGGACGACAGATTGGTTCTCACACCGCAACAATTTCTTTCGTCCCTGACGGGACTCCGTCTGTTTGTCCGATGTTTCCCGCCGATGAATCGGTGGGCTATTCTCGGTCATCCCTTGCGGGATCTCGGGCCGACACTCATCTCCGCCGCGTTCACTTCTTAAAATTCTTCGCGTCCGATTTGCCCATGGATTCGATATAAGCGAGCAAATCCAGAATTTCGTCGCGCGTCAATTGGTTTAACAGTCCGGTCGGCATCGGGGAGACCTTCGACGGCTCGCGCCGGGCAATGTCCGCGAGACGAACCTCCACCGTCGTTTCGGGCGCGAGCATGTTCGGCAGCACGATGAGGCGCTCCGCGTTTTCATCGGTGATACGTCCGGTCACGTCATCGCCGTCCGTTTTCACGATGGTCGTATTCTGGTATTGGTCGGAGATGACTTTCGACGGTTCAAGGAGGGAATCGAGGAGGTCGCGCCGCGAATACTTGCTGCCGGCGCCGGCGAGTTCCGGACCGACCGAGCCGCCCTCGTTGCCCAGGCGATGACACGCGAGGCACTGGGCGTCGTTGAACGCGGTCTTGCCTTTTTCGAAGTTGCGTTCGCTGCCCACTTCGGCGAGTGATGATTCTAGATCGGCGACCGCCCATTCCTTGACGAATTTGCGCTCCTGGCTGGGCTTCCACGCCGGCGTGGCAATGCTCTGTTCGATGACCGGGCGCAAGGCGGTGCGTTCGGCGCTCGTCAGCCGGGCGATCGCGTCTTTGCGGATGTTGATGAGATATTTGGCGTAGCTGGACCCGTCGGTGTAATCGCGGTCCACGTCCTTGAACCACTGCACGAGTTCCGCCGGATGCCGGGCGGTGCCGGCCTGGTTCGCGACCGGGCTTACCTTCGTGAACCAGTCGAAATATTTTTGGCGCTGCTCGAGGGTCCAGCCGGACTTCAGGTTGCGCAGATGGAAGATGTAGTGCGCCTGTTCCTCCTGCGTCGGCGCCCGGTCGAGCAAGGTCATCGTCTTGGCGACGACATCGGGCGCTTCCAGATAAACCAGCAGTTGCACCAGTTCGTAGTTCAGGTGTCGGCTCGCGGACGGGTAAAGCGCGCTCAACTTTTCCGTGGCCAGTTTCGCCAGTTCCGGCGCCGGCCGGCCCTGACGGATGAAACTCAATTCGATCAGGCGCAGTTTCGTCAGTTGCTGATCTTCGGTGAGCGCGGCGAACGGGAATTTTTTCAGCGCCATGAGCAAATCGCTTTGCGTTTCTTTGCCCCCGCACCGGGCCAGGGCGAGCAGCGCGGTCAAGCCGGCCTCCGTTTTCGTCTCGGCCAGCGCGCGGTTTTTCCAGAGGGCCACGTCCTGCGACTCAATGGCGAGCCGCGCGGCGTTACGGAGGAACCGGTCATCGCTGTTCAGGTACGGCCAGGCGAAATGAATCGCCCGCGGGTCTTGCTTGCCCAGGAAGGATTCGAGCTTGTGCCGTAACTTGCGCGCCGTCGCGGCGGCTTTTTCTTCTTTGTAGGAGACGATGTGAAGAGTCTCTGATTTATTTGTAGTCGAAGCCTGCTCACCAGCGGAGGGAGATTTGAGTCTCTTTACATCGCCTCCTACATAAGAGACGCGATACAAGCCGGATTGGGTCCCGCGTCCGCCCGTGATGAAGTACATGGCACCATCTTTGCCAAAATCAAGGTCAGTCACGTTAAGCGGCTTGCCTTTGACGAAGACTTCCGTGTCACTCGTATAACTCGCGCCCTGCGGACTCAGATGAACAGCAAAGATGCGTCCGTACGCCCAATCCATCGCGAACAACGCTTTCTGATATTTCTTCGGAAACTTGCTTTGCGTGCCGAACTTCACGCCCGTGGGCGAACCGAGGCCGATGTCCATTGTGGGGGGTAAAGTGTCGGCGTAATACTCCGGCTCATTCGACGTGCCCGAACGCCAGCCATATTCGCCGCCCGTAACACAATGAACGATGCGCGTGGCCCGATACCACGGCAACCCCCAATCCCACTCCATGTCGCTGTCGAACGTGAACATTTCGCCGTCGGCGTTGAAGGCGAAGTCATACGAGTTGCGAAACCCGGCGAGCATCAGTTCCCACTGCTTGCCGTCCGGATCGGTGCGCACAACGTAGCCGCCGGGCGCGAGAATGCCCACCGCATGGCCATTCGCGTCCCACTGGCGCGACAACAGAAAATCCTCATGGTAATTGCGATGCGGCGAATTCGTCGCCGTGCCGTCCGGCAGCTTCGTGTGATTGCCGTTCATCACGTAAATCATTCCGTCGGGACCTTCGACCACGGCGTGATAGCCGTGTTCGCCTTCGCCCTTCATTTTTTTCAGGAAGTGAACTTCATCCGCGTCGAACTGATCATTGTGGTTTTTGTCGATCAGGCGATAAAGCCCCGTCCCTTCCGGCCCGTGGCCGTTCACGTAAAGACTGTTGTGCGCGTAGCACAAGCCCATCGCCTGCTTTACGGGCGCGGGAATCGGTTCAATCTTCGCTACGGTGCCCGCGCGGGTGAGCGTGATGCGCAACAAGGGTTGGCTATCCTTTTGGGGCGAAATGATCAGGCGGCCCTTGTTGTCTTTGGTCATGCAAATCCACGAGCCTTCATTGGTGCTCGCGGAGTGCAGGAGTTCCACCTTGAAGCCCGGCAACACCGCGAGGCTTTCGGCGGGCGTCGCGTCCGCCGCCGTTGCGATTTGGAGCGCGGCGGGCCCGCCGCCAACGCAGAGGGTTAGCAGGCCGGTCAGCCGAAGCGTCCGTAGTGTGCATCGAAGGATGTTTATCATGGTAATCGCAATTGTTGTTTATGGTCGCCCGGAAGCAAAACCTGTTCTCAAAAAATTAACGTCGCGCAGAATGCGAAGTAAGCCGGCGCGCGTCGAGTCAGGAATTCGTGTGCGGAGATGCGCCCTTTTGCAAACGGTCGCGTTTTTTTGCTTTTCTTCGCGTGCCCGTACGCTAACGTCGCCTCACAATTTATGGCTAAATCACATCAATACAAATTCTGCTTCGGTCCTTGGAACATCAGCGAAGGCCAGGACCCTTATGGCCTGACCACGCGCCCGCCGCAATCATTCGACTGGAAGCTGGCACAACTCAAGAAGTTCGGTTTCGACGCGATGATGTTTCACGACGACGACGCCGTACCGGACATTGACAGCAAGTCCGACGCACAGGTCCGCAAGGAATCACGCGAATTGAAGAAGAAGCTCGCGGACGCCGGTGTGGCCGCTGAGATGGTGGCGCCCCGGCTGTGGTTCGACCCGCGCACGATTGACGGCGGCTATACGAACAACGATCCCAAGTGCCGCCGTTACGCCATTGAACGCTCGCTCCGTTGCATTGACGTGGCGAATTACCTGGGCACGGACCTGGTCGTCCTCTGGCTCGCCCGCGAGGGCACTTACATTCGCGAATCCAAGAACGCCCGCACCTGTATGGACTATCTGGTCGAAGCGCTCGACCGGATGCTGGCGCATGACAAGAAGATTCGAATCTCGATCGAGCCCAAACCCAACGAACCGATGGATCACGCCTACGTGCCGACCATCGGCCACGCGCTAGCCATCGCCCAACTCACGCGCGACCCCAAGCGCGTCGGTTGCCTGATTGAAAGCGCGCACGCAATTCTGGCCGGTCTCGATCCGGCGGACGAAATTGATTTCGCGATGGCGTTCGGAAAACTTTGGTCGCTCCACCTCAACGACCAGAACGGGCTGAAGTTCGACCAGGACAAACCCTTCGGCAGCGCGAATCTGCGTGTCGCCTTCAACCAGGTTCGCGCTCTCGAGCGCAACGGCTACGGCCAGCAGGGCGAGTACGTCTGCTTTGACGTGCATCCGTTCCGCACCACGAAAGTCGAGCACTGGCTGGCGCATCTGGACAACAGCCGGCGCACGTTCCTGAAACTGGTGCAGAAGGCGCGCACGTATGACGAGAAAACCGCCAAACAGCTCATCGCGAACCGGAACTACGCGGCCCTCGATCAGTTGGTGATCGAGCATTTGCTGGGCAAGTAGGCTTGCTTCGCTTTCACGGGCCGGCGTACCACGCCGGCCCTTTTTGTTTCCCTCAGCGAACCGTCCCGCCAGGAGAACGGGGCATTCCAAGAATGCACTTTCTTCCGCGTCTGTGGGAGACAGACAGCAAATGTTCTTTCTGGCGTTGCCTTGGCTGAGAGGGTGTGGCAAAAATACAGCGCCCTTCCGGTTCGGTGAATCGGAAGGGCGCGCGATGGAAAGCGGCGCTTATTTGTCTTCCGGAATCCTCATGCAGTAGAACGAGCGATAGACGAAGACCAGCGCGACGAGGAAGAAGAACGAGCCGACCCACGGACTCCAGTTGATGGCGCCCGGGTCGAGCTTCAAACGCTCCTGGTATTTCAGCGCCATTTCCACCGCGATTTCCACCGCAAGCAAACCGAACAGCGTGGTGAATTTGATCACCGGGTTCATGGCCACGGAACTGGTGTCCTTGAACGGATCGCCCACGGTGTCGCCGACGACGGTGGCGGCGTGCAAATCGGTGCCTTTCTGGCGCATGTCCACTTCCACGATCTTCTTGGCGTTGTCCCACGCGCCGCCCGCGTTGGCCATGAAGATGGCCTGGAACAAGCCGAAGAACGCGATGCCGATCAGGTAGCCGATGAAGAAGTAGGGATTGAAGAATGGCAGGGCGAGCGCGAAACAGAACACGACGATGAAGATGTTCCACATGCCTTTCTGCGCATAGACGGTGCAGATGCGGACGACTTCCTTGCTGTCCTTCTCCGACGCGGTGGTGGCGGAGAGGTTCATGTTCTCCTTGATGTAAACGACCGCGCGATACGCGCCGGTCACGACGGCCTGACAGGACGCGCCGGTGAACCAGTAAATCACCGAGCCGCCCATGATGAGGCCGAGGATGATTTCCGGTTGCACGATGGAGAGCTTGGTAATCACGTTACCGAACTTGCCTTCGAGCAGCATGATGATGCCGAACACCATCGTCGTCGCACCAACGACCGCCGTGCCAATGAGCACCGGCTTGGCGGTGGCCTTGAAGGTGTTGCCCGCGCCGTCGCCTTTTTCGAGTTGATGCTTGGCGTTTTCGAAATCGGGGTCGAAGCCGAAATCCCTTTTGATTTCCTCCCGGATGCCCTTGCGGCCTTCAATCTGGCTCAATTCATAAACGGATTGCGCGTTGTCGGTGACCGGGCCGTAGCTGTCCACGGCAATCGTCACCGGTCCCATCCCAAGAAAGCCGAAGGCCACCAGGCCGAACGCAAAAATCGGCGCGGCGAAGAGGAATTTCTGCGGCATGAGCGAGAGCAACGCCGGATTCTGCGAAAAATAATACGACGTGGCCATGAGCACCATGATGCAGAGGCCCATCCAGAACGCGGAGAAGTTGCCAGCCACGAACCCGGACAAGATGTTCAGCGATGCGCCGCCGTGCTTGGAGCAATTCGTCACTTCCCGCACGTGCTTGGAGTTCGTGCTGACGAATATTTTGGTGAATTCCGGGATCACCGCGCCCGCCACGGTGCCGCAACTGATGATGACGGAGAGCACCCACCAAAGCGCCGGTTGCGCCCCGCCCGCCGCGTCCGTGAAATCGCCCAGCAGCAGCTTGCTCGCGATGAAGGTAATCGCAATGGACACGGCCGAGGTGAGCCAGACCAGGTGCGTGAGCGGCGCTTCAAAATCGAAATCCTTCTTGCCACTGAACATGGCTTTGGTGATGACTTCGTTGATGAAGTAGGACGCCAGCGAGGTCACAATCATCAACGCCCGCATGGTGAACAGCCAGATGATGAGCGTCGCGCAGATGCCCGGGCTGGCGGCGAGGGCCAGGGCGAGGAACGCAATCAGTGCCACGCCGGTCACGCCGTAAGTCTCGAAGCCGTCCGCCGTCGGGCCGACCGAGTCGCCGGCATTGTCGCCGGTGCAATCCGCGATGACGCCGGGATTCTTCGGATCGTCTTCGGGCAGCTTGAAAACGATTTTCATCAAATCCGAACCGATGTCGGCAATCTTGGTGAAGATGCCGCCGCAGATGCGCAGCACGCTCGCCCCGAGCGATTCACCGATGGCGAACCCGATGAAGCACGGGCCCGCCAGATCGCCGAGGAACATCAGGATGCAAATCATGAAGAACAGTTCCACCGCGACGAGTAGCAGCCCGACGCTCATGCCGGAACGCAACGGGATGCCGAGCGTGGCGAGCGGGTTGCCCTTGAGCGCGGAGAACGCGGTGCGGGAATTGGCGACGGTGTTGATGCGGATGCCGAACCACGCCACGCCGTAACTGCCGAGGATGCCCAGAACAGAGGCGAGGAGAATGACGATCACGTGGCCGACCGTGTTTCCCTGAAGCACCTTGAAGTAATAAACCATGCACGCGGCGATCAGCAGCCAGAGGATGGCGAGGAATTTGCCCTGCGTGAACAGGTAGGTCTTGCAGGTTTCCCAGATGGTGTGGGAAACCTTGGCCATGCTGTCATGCACGGGCAGGGCTTTGGTCTGGACGTATTGCAGCACGCCGAAAGCCGCGCCGACAAAACAGATACCGATGCCGAGATACATCAGCATCGCACCGCTGATGCCGCCGAGGCCGGCGAACCTGACCGCGTCGAGCGGGGGAATTTTGATGTCGGCTTCGCTGGCGGAAGCACAAACCGCCAGCCCAATGGTGATGAGGAAGAACACGCTCCAGAACCTGAGTGATTTAGTTGGCATAAAGTGCGGCAGATTATGCGCAGGCCGAATTCGGACGCCAGCCTTTTTTGCGATAACTTGCCGCGTTTCAATTCTTGCCGGGCCATTCGCCAAAGGCGCGCCGCACTCCGATTCGGAGCGTTTGGTCGCCACCGCGCCCCGCCGATTGGGAAGCTTGTTCAGGATCGTATCCGCCACGGTGAACGGCGGCGTGTCCATTATTTGCGTACCGCGCCCCGCTTCGCCCCGATCGGGCAGCGGGACCAGGGTGAGGTGCCGCATCTGATCCCTCGTCTCTCCAATGTCACCCCTCGTTGTCCCCAAATTATCACTCACTGTCTCCATCACAACTCCCCGTGCCGCTACTTCGCACGGGCGACCCCGCAGATTGAAACTCACTGTCTCCGTTTTGGCACTGACGGTGGGAAATTGACCACTCACGGTTGCCAAATTAACACCCACGGTCGCCAACCCGCCGCTCACCCTTCACCTCTCGCCCCGCACTGCTCGCATTTCCATCCTCGTTGGCTCAAACCCGCAACTTGCCGCCGCAAGCCCGCTGCGTGGGGCGGGTGCGCCCCTTGGTTTCAATCCGTCCTATTTGTCGGCGCGGGTTGGATAGATGGAGATTTTCCCGCCGCTTTGGAACTGGGGGCCCACCTTGCTCAAAGTCATGCTGCGCGGGAACAAATCTTCCAGCGCCACCCCTAAAACGCGGGCCAAAAAAAGCATTTCACAATCCGGCACGCGGCGGCGGCGCAATTCCAAACTCGCCAGCGAATCCCGACTGATGCTCCAGCCGCGCAGTTGAAGTTTTGCCGCCAAGACTTCCTGCGACCAACCTTTGTTGGCCCGCCATTTCTTCACCTGTGGGCCAATCAAGTTCAGCGGGGGTTTCGTCACAACTCGATGACGCTAGCGAGTCAAAGTGGAAAACATTGTGTCCACGCACACACAATTTAAGAAAATGCTTGCGCCGGTCCGAAAGGGGAGTATCAAGGACGCGGGTACTATGAGAATTTCACTTCTTCAGCGGCAACGGCCTCCGGGAATTACCGGCCATCGGTTCCTTGCTTCAGCGCTGTTATTCCTGTGGGGTGTCACCGATGTCAGCGCCACCCCGCGTCCGCCGCTGCCGGCGTTACCGTATGCGGCGACGACGTTGTTTCACACGCGGTTTGATGAGGCGTATTGGTTTGGGCATGAGCGTGCCAGTTCGGTGACGGTGGATTACGGGACGCTGGTGGAGAGTTTTTCCGGTTACGCTTTGCAACGGACGGGCAAGAGTATCGTGCCGTTCGTGGTGCCGGCTTTGGATGCGACGGGGCGACTGAGTGTGGCCACGGATGCGGGAGCGTTTGGCTTCTGGTTCAAACTGGATTGGACGAGTGCGTTGGCGGGCGGTGTTGGGCCGGGCTATGCGGCGCGGCTGGCGGAGATGGTGGCGGTGGGCGACAAGCAGGCGGCGGTGGCCTGGTCGTTGCAAACGAGCGGGGATGGATCGGTTTTGGTTCTTGTCGGAGCGGACGGGATGGAAACGTTGTTGAAGGCGGGGATTGGTTGGGTGCCGGGGGAGTGGCATTGGGTGGTGCTCAACTATGGGGCGAAGACGGAACTGTGGCTGGACGGCGCACTGGCGGCGGAAGGGGCGGGTACGGTGGCGTTGCCGCCCAAGGTGGCGGGTTTGGTATTGGGCAGCACGGTGTTGGGGAGCGCAACGGCGGGCGGTGAATTTGAGGATGTCTATGCGTTTCGGCGTCCGCTGACCGAGCGGCAGGTGGGGTTTTATTATCCGGGAATGAAGAAACGCTCGTTGCTGGGGCCGATCAGCGCGGCCGAAGAAGCGGCGGTGGCGGCGGCGCGGGCGGCCCGGCAAGCGGAGATTGCGGCGCTGGGGTTGGTGGCGGGCGGCGGGGGAACGCCGATGCTACGGATGAGCGGGCCGGTGGTGGATTGTGTGACAAACTCGCCGCTTTACATCACCAACACCGTTTGCGTGTTTGACACGAACCAAGGCTGGACGGTGACATTTGACGTGCAAGGCACGAACGGCCCGGTGGATATTTTCACG
>ORMF010265555.1_pt1 | contig 12753 bp, 12 predicted proteins | sample 1779871 | NCBI WGS metagenome assembly ORMF01 (sample SAMEA104232316, study PRJEB22302) | groundwater metagenome | biome: forest; feature: aquifer; material: groundwater | place: USA | collected 2011-08-07 | depth 5.4 m | reverse complement strand
TGCCTGTCATGTGATGCCGACATTTTTTTCGATGTAACATTGGATGGATCAAGGGGATAGGAAGTTGAGTGCGTGCCAACTGTGTCGAAATCCTGTCGTCTCGAAAATCACCTATGCCTGTGTGCGTTTGTGAACCATGCCGATCCCATTTGCGTAGGCGCGCTTCTCTGTCTCGTGCATACGCTCGGCCGCAATGGGTAATCGAAGGGAGGGGTTGTAATTGGGGTGTGCTTTGCTACAATGAGTTTGTTCTTGGGTCTTGCAGACCGCTCCTGGCCGTGACGACCTTTCTGTTGTCCCTCCACTTGCATTTCTCTCGTCCCAGATCACTTACTATTGGAAGCGTTTTCATGCGCTGGCGTGAGCCCGCTTTGGGCTTGGCTTGCAGCGCGTGATTTTCCTTGAAGGAGGCCCTTTGTGGCCAAGAAGTTGTACGTCGGCAATCTCACCTACGAGACCACCGACAGCGATCTGCAGAATCTCTTTGGGCCGTTCGGCACGGTTCAGTCCGCCCAGGTTATCATGGATCGGGATACGGGCCGCTCGAAAGGCTTCGGCTTTGTCGAGATGAACAGCGGCGACGAAGCCCAAGCGGCGATCAACGGCCTGCACGACAAAGAAACCAATGGCCGGCGCCTCACCGTCAACGAAGCCAAGCCCCGCGAAGAACGGGGCAGCCGCCCGTACGCCGGCAGCCGTAATTAAATCAACCCTAGGCAATTCTGCTGCCAACGTAGGACAGGACTCCGCTCCTGTCCGGATTTGATTCAGGCGCCCTTGCCAGCTCACGGCTGGCGAGGGTGTTTGTCTTTTTCGAAAACCGACGCCTCTTCGTGAAGCGTCGTCCTTTCCACATCTCGTCAAGGATCAGTCATGCATCCAACAAAAACGCTGCCGCAGCGGGAGAAGGAACTGCAAGCGCTGCTCGCGAATGCCGCGGGCAAGCAACAACTCCAAGAACTGGCGTCCCAGTATCACGCCGTCAGCGGCAACCCACAACCGGCGCGCACTTCGGTCATCACGTACATCCTGGTCCACGAACGGGAGCGCGGGTTGATTGTCGGGTGAGTAACCCGGCGCTGAGAAAACAACCAGGGCGCAGCTATTTTCCGAACTCGAAAAGTTCTGAAAAAGGGGACAGGACCTCTAGAATCACAGCTCCTGTCCCCTTGTACAATCCCAGGACCCAATCCTGGGTCGAACACTTCGCACTCCACGGCGCGACGATCATCGGCCTGACCCCGACCAGCCGCGCAACCGTGCGCGTTTTGGCCATGAACCGGCCTGAAGTTCTGGAAGTGCGTGCCGCGCTTCTCGAAGAGGGGATCCTTTAATCGAAAAGTTTGGCCGGTCGCGGGTCAGGACAAGCCCTTGCCAACGGTTTGGACGACCGGGATAATGAAGCCGAAGATGAACCGCCCCGTCAAACTTCGGTGGAACCCCCGGAGAAGGAGGAGAGCCATGAATCAGCCTAGTGCTATGTCACACGTCGAATGATGGATCACAAGAGCCGCGCACGAAGTAAGCGGCTGCGAGTGGGCCGCTTACTTCGTGCGCGGCTCTTACTTCTGGCGACTCATCAATTCATGCGTGACAGAGCACTAGGCTGGAACAACGGCTCGCGGCTCTAGAGCAGCAGGTGGCCGATTTGCAAGCCAGCCGGATCAACGGGACTCAGACCCAAGGTTGGCGCAGCACCGTAGGCATGTTTACGGGCGATGAAGTCATGAAGCAAATTGACGAGTCCGCCCGCAAGATTCGCGAGGCCGAGCGCCGCCGCAGCCGACGAGGAAGCACTTCCAAGCCTCGAGTGAAGAGCGGATAGCGGTACAGCCAGGTTTCGACGACGTTGAGGTAGTTTTCGGCCGGGTCGTAGGCGTCTTTGTAGGCCTTGCCGGTCGTGCGATACATGGCGGCTTGGCGGCCGTTCCTGTAAAGTGTCAACAGCGTGTCCTGTGAGTTATCGGCGCTGCGATCGACGAACTCGGTCACTTCAAAGAGCTTCACGCCATTCGTTCCCCGCACCGTGAATGGGGCGGTAAAGTTGTTCGCAGTGGCGACGCCGGGCTGTGCATGCCCCTGCGGCGTCGCGACGTAACCGATCAAAGCGCCGACGCCGATCAAAAGCGCCACGAGTCGCCAGCGCAGCAGCAGCCGTTCCATCTTGCGGGTGCGCAACTCCAATTCTTGAATGCGGTCGAGTAATCCGTCCATGTCCAACCTCCTTGGTTTGATTGCCGATTTGCCAAATTCACGAAGTCAGTGTCCCCGTCGGCAACGGATGCGACATGTTGACGGATCGGTGCAATTGGGTCAAGGCAAGTCGGAGTGCGCAGAACTCTCAGCCACGGATGAACCCAGCGCGGCCGAGCCGCAATCAAGAGGAAAAGCAGGATCTAGCCACAGATGAAACACAGATCAAACACAGATTGAAAGGCAAAGCAGAGCGCTGCCTTCTTGCTGTTTTTGAAATCTTTGTTTGATCTGTGTTTCATCTGTGGCGCACGATTTCTTTGCGGCCCGACTTTGGGCTTGCGTCCTGCGTCTGCGCGCCGTCCAATGGTGAGAGCGATTTCAAAGGGAGGAATTCGGCATGAGATTCGCCATCGTGATGCTTGTCGGCGCTGCGGCTTCTGCGGCTGCGCCGGGCCAGGAATTGGATGTGGGCCGTATTGACAAGCGCATCGCCGACTGGCAACCGACAGGGGCCGAGCGGCGTTTTGACGACATCGGCTGGGCGCCCGATTTGTGTACGGCGCTCAAGGCGGGCAAGGTACACGCGCGGCCGGTGTTCGTGTTCACGCATGACGGACGGATGCAGTTTGGCCGCTGTTGAGGCGGGGCCGACGCGATGAGGGCGAGTTCGCTCTCCAACGACAAGGTGATCGACCTGCTCAATCACTTCTTCATCCCCGTCTACCTTTCGAACGAAGATTTCGCCAAGGGCGGCTGCGCACCTGTGGAAGAACGCAAGGAGTTGCAGCGCATCTACCGCGAGACGCTCGACGCCAAGCGCTCCGCAGGCAGCGTTCACGTTTACTTGCTCGGGCCGGACGGCAAAGGCATTGATTCGATGCACGTGGCGAGCGCCTACAAAATCGAAAAGTTGGTGCCCATGCTGGAGGCGGGGCTGGCGCAGTACCAGCTGACGGCGGGGCGAACGTTGTTCCCGCCCGGTTCGCAATCGCGGCATCCGAAATGTGCGCCGGATTCGCTGGTGCTGCACCTGGTCGCGCGCAACGTCGTCAAGCAAGGCGACGACTTCGTGCCGACGAAGACCAAGCTTGGCGAAACGCGTTCGGCAAACTGGGGATCCTATCCGTCCGAAGATTGGATCGTCTTCAACAAAGAGGATGCGGCCAAGCTGTTGCCGCGCGGCGTCGTGCAAACAGGGACGACATGGAAGCTCGATGCCGATTTGGCGGGTCGCTTCCTGACGCACTTCTATCCGACGACCGAGAACAACGACGTGCAGAAGAACAAGATGCAGAAGCAGGAATTGAGCGGCGCCGTCGTATCGATAAAGGACGGCGTCGCCCGCGCGAAGCTGACCGGGCATCTCACCATGGAGCACTGGTTCTACCACAAAGCGGACGGCAACGTCGTCGATACCGGACTCGTCGGTTACCTCGATTTCGAGCCGGCGACCGGTCGGATCCGCACTTTGCGGCTCATCACCGAGAACGCGACTTACAGCCGCCGGCCGTTCGGCGCGGTGCTGCGGTCGTTGGACTAATGTGGTTTAACTCCGCTTCTGTCCGGTTTGAAGCGGACAGAAGCGGAGTTCTATCCTACGCTTTCGCCAGCCCACTTGTTTGAAGCGGACAGAAGCGGAGTTCTGTCCTACGATTTCACCGGCCCACGCGAAACGCTTCGAGCGGAATCGTCGGCGGCTCGCCCAGAATCATCTCTTTCACCATGAGCGCGGTGCCGGGCGATAGCTGAATGCCCGCGCGGAAATGGCCGGCGGCGACGATGAGATTCGGGCAACCCGCCACGCGGCCGATGTACGGCAGACCATCGCGACTGCCCGGTCGCAGTCCGGCCCAACATTTTTCCACCGGCGCTTGGGCAAGTGCCGGCACGAGCCTGGTTGCCAATTCCAGCAAGCCTTGGACACCCGCGGCAGTGGTGCGTTTGTCGAAGCCGGCATGTTCTTCGGTCGAGCCGATCAAGATGCGGCCGTCGCCGCGCGGCACCATATAACGTGTGCGCGAAAGTAGAATGTGACGCAAGAGCGGCGTGTCCGGATGAAGCAGCACGATTTGGCCGCGCACGGGTTCAATGCCCAGCCGGCACCCGACCGCGGCCAAAAGCTGGTCGGTCCAGGCGCCCGCGGCGACAACGACGGTGTCGGCCGCGATGTCTCCGGCGGCGGTTCGCACGGCGGCGATTCGCTCGCCCTGACGGAGCAAGCCAAGCACGCCCTGGTGGGGACGCAAATCGACGTGAAGCGCCTTACAAGCCTCGACCAACGCTCGCAGATGCCACGGATTGCGGACTTGGGCCATGCCCGGCAAAAAGTACGCTTCGCCGATGTCCTGCGCCACGGCCGGTTCCGCGACACGAACCTCCTGGGCGGTGAGGCGCTGCACCTCGATGCCTTCGCCGCGCCACTCATCGACCGCTGCGTCCGCATGAGCGCCGGCGAACTCAAGGCCGCCGCTGCGAAGATAGCCATTGTCAATGCCGGTGAGCGTCTTGAGGTCTTCGGAGAGCTTCGGAAAAAGCGAAACCGACTGGGCACGCAGTTGGTCGAACGGCGTTTTCGAAGGATGTGGGTTGCCGGGCGGAAGAATGCCGGCGCCAGCCCACGACGCTTCTTGACCGAAATCGCTCTGGTCGAGAAGCTGCACGCGGACATCGGCGCGCGCCAGGGAGTACGCCGTCGTCAAGCCGATGACGCCGCCGCCGAGGATTACGACATCGGGAGAATTCGCCATAAGGTTGTTATAGCCGCTTGCGGCTTAGCGATGCGTCCGCGTTAACGATGATGGTCGCGCTAAGCCACAAGCGGCGAGGCCCCGCGTCTTTTCTTGTATCCGCCAGCTTTTACAATGGGTAACATCGCCTCGTCCCTGTGCGCTGCCTGCCAACCAAGGAGATTCCGCGAATGTCCTCTCCCACGACGCCGAACATCACCAGCGTGCTCAAGGAAAGCCGGATATTCCCGCCGCCGGCAGAGTTCGCAGCGCAGGCGCACATCAAAAGCCAGGCGGAATACGAAAAACTCTGGCAGCGCGCCCATGACGATCCGGAGGGCTTCTGGGCCGAGCAAGCCGCGGCGCTGACGTGGTTCAAAAAGTGGGACAAGGTCTTGGAATGGAAGGAACCGCACGCCAAGTGGTTCCTGGGCGGCAAACTTAACGCCTGCTACAACTGCGTCGACCGGCACGTGCAAGGGCCGCGCAAGAACAAGGCGGCGATCATCTGGGAAGGCGAGCCGGGCGACACGCGCGTGCTGCGCTATCAGGACCTGTTCCGCGAGGTTTGCAAGTTCGCCAATGTGCTCAAGTCGCTCGGCGTTCAACCCGGCGATCGCGTCACCATCTACATGCCGATGATCCCGGAACTGGCCATCGCGATGCTGGCCTGCGCTCGCATCGGCGCGACGCACAGCATCATCTTCGGCGGCTTCAGCGCCGATGCCGTCGCCGACCGCAATAACGACGCCACGGCCCGCCTGGTCATCACTGCGGACGGCGGCTGGCGGCGCGGCAAAGTCGTGCCGCTCAAGCAGAACGTGGACGCGGCCCTCGACAAATCGCCGACCGTCGAAAGGTGCATCGTTTTCAATCGCTGCAATCAGCAGATCAACATGAAGGCCGGCCGCGATCTCTGGTGGCATGAGTTGATGGCAACTGCATCGGATCAATGCCCCGCCGCGGAACTCGACAGCGAACATCCGCTCTACATCCTGTACACGAGCGGCTCGACCGGCAAACCCAAGGGCGTCTTGCACACGACCGCGGGCTACCTGCTCGGCACCGCGTGCACGCATCGCTGGGTTTTCGACATCAAGGAAGACGACACCTACTGGTGCACCGCGGACATCGGCTGGGTCACCGGGCACAGTTACATCATCTACGGGCCGCTCTGCAATGGCGCCACGACGATGATGTATGAAGGCGCGCCGGACGCGCCGCAGAAGGACCGCTTTTGGTCGCTGGTCGAAAAGTATCGCGTCAACATTTTCTACACGGCGCCGACCGCGATCCGCGCGTTTCTCAAATGGGGCAGCGAATGGCCCAAGAAGCACGACCTCTCCAGCCTGAGGCTCTTGGGCACCGTCGGCGAACCGATCAATCCTGAGGCGTGGATGTGGTATCACGAAGTCATCGGCGGCGGCCGCTGCCCGATCGTCGATACGTGGTGGCAAACGGAGACCGGCATGATCTTGATCGCGCCTTTGCCCGGAGCGATCGCGACCAAACCCGGCTCGGCGACCAAGCCGCTGCCCGGCGTCGTTGCGGAAATCGTGGACAAGCAAGGCAATCCTGTGCCCGCCAATCAGGGCGGTTTGCTCGTTATTCGCAAGCCCTGGCCCGCGATGCTGCGAACCATCTATGGCGACGATGAGCGCTTCAACCAGCAGTATTTCCAGCAGGTGCCGCACGTCTATTTCACGGCTGACGGCGCGCGCCGCGATCAGGACGGCTACTTCTGGATCATGGGCCGCGTCGATGACGTGCTCAATGTCGCCGGCCATCGCCTCAGCACGATGGAAGTGGAAAGCGCGCTCGTGCATCATCCCATGGTCGCCGAGGCGGCGGTGGTCGGCAAGCCGGACGAGATCAAGGGCGAAGCCATTGCTTGCTTCGTCACGTTGCGGACTGGCAATGCGCCGACCGAGGAGCTGAAGAAGGTGCTGCAACAACACGTAGTCAAGGAGATCGGCGCCCTGGCCCGGCCGGACGAGATTCGCTTCACCGAATCGCTTCCCAAAACGCGTTCCGGCAAGATCATGCGCCGTTTGCTGCGCGACATCGCCAGCGGCCGGGCAACTACCGGCGACACGACGACGCTGGAGGACTTTTCGGTGCTGGCGAAGTTGCGGGAGGAGGAGGAATGATCATTCGCTCGCGGCCAAGCGTCTGCCAACGAAATAGGTGTCGCTAAGCCGCAAGCGGCTATTTCCCTTCGACCGCTTCAATGACGATGCATGACACGTTGTCGCGCGAGCCGCTGTCCAGAGCGAGCTGGCCCAGGCCATCGGCGCATTGCTGAACGTCGGGGTGATCCTGAATGAAGGAAAGAAGCTGCGCATCGGGCACCGGACCGGACAGGCCGTCGCTGCACAGGAGGAACTTGTCGCCGGCTTGGAGCGAAACGACTTTCACATCCGGACCTTCGCCGATTTCCTTGCTGCCCAGGTACTTCCACAGGACGTTGCGAAAGCGATGCTCTTTGGCTTCTTCGGGCGTGATAGTCTTGTTTTCCACCAGCGCCTGGGCCAGCGAATGGTCCACGGTTAGCTGCTGAATCTGGCTGCCGCGCACCAGATAAGCCCGGCTGTCGCCGAGGCTGGCCACGTACATTTCCGATCCCTTGCGCCACAGGGCCACGACGATCGTCGTGCCCATGTTTTTCATTTCGCGGTCAAGCGCGCCCATCGTCACGATTTCTTCGTTGGCCTGTACCACGGCTTTGCGGATGATCGCTTCGGCATCTTGGGCCCTTGCCGCCGGCGTCAGGTTCTTGCGCAGCTCGCGCGGCACCACTTCGATGGCCCGCTTGCTGGCGATCTCGCCGTAGGCCTGCCCGCCCATGCCGTCGGCGACGATGCACACGCTCATGTCGGGAAACGTCTTGACCTCAATGGCGTCTTCGTTGTTTTCCCGGTAGTTGCCCAGAAGCGAGCATTTGCCGACATTGAGTGCCAGGGCCATGGGGCCACCTCGGTTCACAGAAAAGGCGCAAGTCGCCGCCGCAACAATCGTGGCCGGCGCTTCGATTCATTCTAACAAACCGCCCGGTAGCCGCAAATGCGGCTTGCGGGCGCGCACAGCTACCGATCAACTATAGATTCTCGATGCAGGCCAAGCAAATGACTTTCGGCTGCCTCCTTGACCCGTTTTCTTGCAAACATCTATAATGCGCGATGGAATCGTTACAGACGTTACCCCCCCGCTTGCGGCCTGTTGTGTCAAATCCCAAGCGGCGAAAGTGAGGCTGCCGTGACCGTGCACATGGAACTCAAGCGAATCATCATCAACGAGGTCCACGACCAGCAAGTCATTATGCTGCGCGAGGTGGACGGCGACCGCAGCTTCCCCATCGTCATCGGCATCTTCGAGGCCACGAGCATCGACCGGCGCGTCAAGGGCCAGCAATCGCCGCGACCGCTGACCCATGACTTGATCGCCGCCGCCATCGAGCAGCTCGGCGGCGACTTTCAGGATGTGTACATCAGCGAGCTGCGCGAGCACACCTACTACGCCAAGCTGCGCATTCGCAAGGACGGCGAGCTGACGGAGATCGACTGCCGGCCCAGCGACGCGATCGCTTTGGCGGTCACCGCGAAGGTGCCGATTTACGTGGCGGAAGATGTGCTGGAAGAGGCACTGGGGGAACAATCGTAGCGATGAGCCTCCGGGCTTGGCCCGGAGGCTCGCGGCGTTACGGCCAAATCCCGCGTTTCAAAGCCACGTCGGCGACGCGTTCCACCGCCAGCACCAGCGCCGCGGTGCGCAAATCGATCGGACCGGGATCGGCGGGCATTTGGCTGCGCTGGCGGTTGAGCTGGGCTTGCTTCTCGATGACGGCGTCGGTGGCTCGCTCCATTTTGACGCGGAGCTTGTGATTCACTTCTTGCAGGTCCCACTGCTCGTTTTCGTTGTTCTGCACCCACTCGAAGTAGCTGACGCACACGCCGCCGGAATTGGCGAGAATGTCGGGCAGCACGGGAATGCCGCGCTCCTGGAGAATGCGGTCGGCGGCGGGCGTGGTCGGACCGTTGGCGGCTTCGAGGATGAGCTTGGCGCGAACGTCCATTGCATTGTCGCCGCGCAGCTGGCACTCCAGCGCGGCGGGAATCAGCATGTCGCACTCCAGCGCGAACAGTTCCGCATTGCTGATCGTGCGCGTGCCGTGGGCGCCGACCACGCTGCCGGCCTTATCTTTGTGCGCGGCAATCGCCGCCAGATCGAGGCCGTCGTCGTTGTGGATGCCGCCTTTGGAATCGCTGACGGCGATGATCGTGGCGCCGGCGTCGCAAAACAGTTGAGCGGCGTTGGCGCCGGCGTTGCCGAAACCTTGAATGACCACGCGCGCGCCGTCCACACCGTCGCGTCCGGGAACCACTCCGCGCAACAAAGCGCGTTCGGCGGCGAACAGGCAACCGCGCGCCGTCGCCTCATTGCGTCCGTGCGAGCCGCCGATGTCGAGCGGCTTGCCCGTGACCACGCCGAGGTTGTTGCGGCCGGGGTGCATCATGCTGTAGGTGTCGTAGATCCACGCCATGGTGCGGGCGTCGGTATAGACATCGGGGGCGGGGATATCGGTATGCGGCCCGATAAGGTCGCCCAGCTCGGCGATGTAGCGGCGCGTGATTTTACGAATTTCGGCGGCGCTCTGTTCCTTCGGATTGAAAGCGATGCCGCCCTTGGCGCCGCCGAACGGCACGTCGATCACCGCGCACTTCCACGTCATCCAGGCGGCCAGGGCGCGGACTTCATCGAGCGTGACGGCGGGGTGATAGCGGATGCCGCCCTTGCCCGGGCCGCGCATCTGGTTGTGCAGCACGCGATAGCCCGTGAAGATGCGAATGCTGCCGTCGTCCGTCTCGACGGGGAATTCGACGATGACGGTGCGGTTGGGCCGCTTGAAGCATTCGATGAGACCCTTTTTCAAATCGGGCATGCAGGCGACGGCCCGGTCAAACTGCTGCGCGGCGATGTGGAAGGGATTGAGATCTTCGGGAGTGGTCGTCGATGCGCTCATGAAATGCCGGAAAAGAGACGGTTGGAGGCGGCGCGAAACATCGAGTTAAACTTGACGACGATGACGTTGCTCAGCGCCGAATCGCCGCCCGCATTGACGCCGACGACGGCGTAATAGTACGTGTGACTGCGATTGGGCCTGGCAACCCTGAAATTCTTCGCATGGGCCGCTGCAAAACCGACCGGCGCCCAAGTAACGCCGTCGCTGGAACGCATCACCTTGTACCCGGTGGCATTGCCCGAGTTGTCCACCCAAGTCAGCAGCAAGGCATTCTTGTGCGCCGCGAACGCCTTGAGCCCGGTAGGCGACGGCGGCGCGTTGGGCAGCGTCACGGCCAGGGTCACGTTGGATGAATCGGAAGTCACCCCGGCATTCACGGCACGGACGCGGTAGTAATAGGCCGTCGCCGCTTGCAGACCGGTGTTCGAATACGCCGTGCTGCCGGCCGGCAAACTGGCGATGGTCGCCCAGGCCGTGCCGTTCGGGCTGCATTCAACCGTGTAGCCTGTCTCAATGGCGGCGTTGTCTTTCCAGGTCAGATTGATCTGGTTGGCCGCGATCGCAACCGCCTTGAGGTCGCTCGGAGCATTGGGCGTGGCCGCAAGGGTTGCCGTCGACGCCAAGTTGGAATCGTCCGAGGCCGTCCTGCCGTTGACCGCACGCACGCGGTACATGTAGGTCGTGGTCGCGTTCAGGCCGCCGTCGTCATACGAGGTCAAATTCGCGAGCGGCCGGGCGATTTCGAGCCAATCGACCCCGTTCACGCTGTGCTCCACGACGAAGCCGGTCTCGTTGTCGGCATGGTCATGCCACGTCAGATGGATTTGATCGAAGGCGACTGCGGCGACCTGGAGTTCCGTGGGGCCCATCGGCATGGCCGGCCAGGTCGCGGCGCTCGCCTCATTCGTGTATTCCGAAATCGCGATGCCTTGAACGGCGGTCACACGATAATTGTAAATGGTCGCCGGGTCCAAGCCGACATCCGCATAGAAGGCGCTGTCGGCATCGACCTGGGCGATCATCATCCAGTCGGCGCCGTCCAGCGCACGTTCGATCTGGTAGCCGGTTTCGTCAACGGCATTGTCGTCCCAGGTGAGTTGTATCTGATTGGGCCCGACGGCTTGCGCAGACAAATCGGTCGGAGGCGTCAGCACCGATCCCGGCGGCACGACCACGCCGCTAATCAAATAATTGCCGACGTCGCCATACGCGCCGTGACTGCCGACCATCAACCGATACGAGCCAGAAGGCACGGTGGCAACGAGCAGGGCGTCGTAGCTGCCGGCGGGATCCTGCCAGGAGACGACCTCGTTGCCGTTGGCGTCGAGCAGTTCGACCTTGGCATCGAGATTATTGATGCCCGCGGGCACGCTGACTTGAAACATGACGGTGCCGTCGTCGGTCTCAAACGACCAGGCATCGACGTCGCTCATCTTGCCGATGATGCCGCCGCCCGTCACAAATTGGTTGTTCACGTCCAGCGGCGTCGCTAAGTCGGGGGTATCGCCGGCGTCGTCGGGGCGCCAACCAACAGCGCCGGCAATGACCGCCATATCGTCCTGCATGGTGGTCGCGGATTGATCGTTTGGCCCGTACCACCACACGCCGCGCTGGGCGCCGAAACTGTCGCCCATGATCGGAGCGTGATCGGCGTCGCCGGGGTTGTATTCTTCGGTGAGATTGCCGTCGGCATCGTAGACGCTTTGATGGTCCAGGCCGAAGGCGTGGCCGGCTTCGTGGGAGATCGATTCGGCGACCATTCGGGCGTTGCCGCCGCCGAGGTTGTCCGAAAAGACAAACACGACGTGCGGCGTGGTCGCGTCCGCGAAAAGACCCGTATAGGAAATGCCGCCGTTGACGGCGCCGGTCCAGGCCCCGTCGCCGCCGATCGCGACCCGCAGGTCGGTGCTTTCGCTCAGGGTGATCGGATCAATCGTCGTGACGTTGATATTGAAGGGCGCGTAATCCTCGGCGACGCGCCGCCAAATCGCGATGATATTCAACACTTCCGCATTGCTGAAGGTGCTGGGATCGCCGTCGATGTCGTAGGCCGGGATTTCGATGTCGTGGAACGCGCCCCAGGCGGGCTCAGAATGGCCGTTGAAATCGAGATAGAGTTTCGCTGCCGCGCCTGGGTAACTCTCCAGAGCGGGAACTTCATGGGTTGTCGAGTGCGGAGGCGGGGTCGCCACCGGCGGATCGGAAGGCCCAGCAGGGCCGAATACCGGCAAATGCGGCTCGCCATGCCCGGCGTGCGGCACCCAGCGGCTTTCCAACCCCTCCAGCCAGGGTCGAAACCGGTATCGGCCTCGCGACTTTTCCCGCCGTTTGCCCATGGCGTATAGAAGCTCCAAAGACACCATCCCCCAGGTTATGACGCAACATCCAGGGGTTTAGTTTTTGCTTCCGCGCAAACTTTCCGACTTTTGATGATAATACACCGTACGGCCTAGTTCAACTAAAATCCGCCGTTCGGCTGGCAACGCATGCGTGACGGCTTCATTCTACCCAGGCCGGCAAGTGAGTATACGAAAAAACACCATCAAACAAATGGTAGTGGTACAGTCTGCTCGGATTGTGGTGCGGGCGTCCCGCCTGCACAGTGCAGCCAGCAATTCCCGGCAACAATTTGGAAAGACTACGCAAGATACCAGTAACTGGGAAAGCCAAGCTGCCAAAATGTCTTTGCCTTCGTTTTCAGCTTACCCAGTTTCCAGATAAATTCAGCCTGGCCGGTGTAGATGGGTGTAAATATGTTCTGGTCGTTTACGATAAGGTTGTTCAAAAACCCCTTAATTCCCAGCGTTTTTA
>ORMF012206643.1_pt1 | contig 12756 bp, 11 predicted proteins | sample 1779871 | NCBI WGS metagenome assembly ORMF01 (sample SAMEA104232316, study PRJEB22302) | groundwater metagenome | biome: forest; feature: aquifer; material: groundwater | place: USA | collected 2011-08-07 | depth 5.4 m | reverse complement strand
TCTCGCCGGATTTGAGCTTGCCGTTATGGCAGGACTGGCAGTGAGCCTCAAGAAATGGCCGGACGGTGTTGGCCAATGTCGGAGACGGCGGTGGGGCCGGCGATGAGCCGGGAATTTGTGCGGCAAGAGGAAGAGTGATTAAGAGCCAGAAGCTGCGGCACATTGGTCAACTATAGCCCAATCCGCGGCTGCCGCGCCGTGATATAGTGAGCGTCTATGAAGCAGCTATTTTCAGTCGCACTCGCGCTCACCTCATCGCTCGCCCTCATCGGCGTTCTGGCTCAGGACGCTCCGCCCACGGCCAAGAAGGGAGGCGGCAAGAAAGGGCCGCAAGCACCGCCGCAGGCGGTCTGGTCCCCCAAAGCAACCAAGCTTCCCGGGTGGACCGCGCCGAACCGTCCACATTGGAAGCTTGCGGAAGTCCTGGCCGCTCACAAAGGCAAGGCCAGTTGGAGTCAAACGATGGTCAGCGACGACCACCTGCAGGCCGACTACGTGCAAATGGCCGCGGGCGAGAAAACGTCGCGCCGGATGCATCCGGACACCCGTGCCTGGTGGGTGATCCAGGATGGGCAGGTTCGATTCACCATCGATGGGCAGGAGCCGTTCGTCGCCTCCAAAGGCTACCTGGTGCAAGTACCCTACCGCACCTTCTACGAGATGGAGACGGTGGGCGACAAGCCATCGCTGCGTTTTGAAGTGAACATCGCCCACGCCAAGACGATGTATCCGGTCACCGATCCGATGCCCGTCCTGAAAGGGTTCGATTTCGTGAAGACCACCGTTGGTGGGAAGGGCACATACAATCAGGGCAACCGCCCGTGGATGGATTTCAACGCGGTGGTGGCCGGCACAGAGACCCAACGCCGGTTCATCGCCGACGATCGCGCCGTTTCGAACATCATCTTCGGCGACCCCAAGACGCAGGCGCCCGTTGAGGAGTCCAGCAAAGGCCACTTCCATCCCGAGTGCGCCGAGTTCTGGTTCATCCTGCTGGGCAAGATGGAATACAAGATGGAAGGCGCGGGGATGATCTACGCCGATCAGGGCGACATCGTCTACGCGCCGCGCATGCACTGGCACCGGCCGCGGTTTGCCGGGGATCAGCCCGCCTGCCGGCTGGCCATGAATGGCTATCAGGACATCGCCCACATGTTCGAGGCGCACTGACCGGCGCCGGCGACTGTAGCTGCGCGCGGGCAGTGACAGGGAAGGAGTCAAGATGAACTGGACGCGGAGAGACTTACTGAAAGCCGCCATGAGCGTCCCGGCGGCCGGTTCCTACCTGGCCAGTTATCAGGCTTGGGCCGCGCCGTCCGAGAAATTGGTCAAGATCACGGCGATCAAGGCGATGCAGCTCGACAATGTCGGGGACGGTTGCCTGATCAAGATCGAAACCGATGCGGGCGTGGTTGGCTACGGGGAGGCGGGAGCCAACTCGAGGATGGCGCGGGCTCGCATCGAGCAGATGGAAAGGGTCTGGATGGGGCAGGATCCGCTGGCGATCGAGCGTCTGTTCTACCAGATGACGGCTCCGCAGAACCCCTTCATTCCTCATGTCGGACTGATCAGCGGCATCGACATCGCTTTGTGGGATCTGGCGGGCAAGATTATCGGCCAGCCTGTCCACCGTCTGATGGGAGGCCCGATGCGAACGGCGGTACCGATCTACTCGCACGGGCGCTTGACCAACATGTCTGATCCGGCGGCGGCCAAGGATTGGGCCCAAAAGGTGAAAGCGGCGCCGGAAGGATTCAGGACCTTCAAATTCGGAGTTGGCTTCGGGGATCGGCAAACGGGCAGCCCGTGGGCAAGGACCGCGGATGGCTACGAGCTGCGGAAGGTGGCAAAAGCCTACGCGAACATTCGCAATGCCGCGGGCGACGATATCGACATTGCCATGCATGGCACCGGTCAATTCGATCTGCCTACCGCCCAAGGCCTCTGCAGAGCCATCGAGCCCATCGATCCGGCCTGGTTCGAAGATCCTCTGAATTACACCTATTCCGACGCCTGGCTCCAACTCAAGCGATCGACAAGGGTGCCGATTCTTACCGGTGAGAAAGTGGAACTCGTGGCCGGCTTCAAGCCGTACCTGGATGCGGGCGCGGTGGACATCATTCATCCGGACCCGGCCTACGCAGGCGGCATCACCGGGATCCGCAAGATCGCGGACTACGCCAACGTGACACGCGTTCCGGTTGCCCTTCACAGCGGCCCGGCATCCCTGATTCGGTTCTACGCCGCCATACAACTAGGCGGAGTGATCCAGAATTTCTTCCGCATTGAGAACGTTCTCGGCGAGTTCCGCGGATTCAAGGAAAAGATGGCGATGCCCGGCAAGGAGCCGGTGATCCGGAACAGCGCCATGGCGCTTCCAGCCGGACCTGGCCTCGGCCTCGAGATGAACGAGGATTGGCTCAAGCAGCACGTGGCGAAAGGCGAGCCGTACTGGAGTTGATGCGCCGCGGTAGAACGAAGAGGCTTACTTCGCTTTTTTCTGCTTCTGCTGACCGACGCGGACCTTGAACTGGCGCTGATGGGCCTCATTGTGGGCCTTCCAGTCAAAACGCGAAGTAGCGTCTTTCAGATAAGCGGGAACATCGGTGCCCTTAGGAAGAACAGCCACGATGGTGGCGGTCTGGCCGTCGGGGCCGCTCAATTGGAATCTACGGGCGTTCGGAATTGACATAACGGTCTTATTTTAACACGGGCGGGGGGGCTAGCTCACTATGGTTTGCAGCGCCGCAGCCAGATCCGTGTGGTTGAAAGTGAATCCGGCGGCTTGGGCCGCTTGCGGGAGAGCCCGCTGGCTGCCAATGAGAATCTCCGACATGTTGCCGAACAGGAGTTTGAGGGCGAAGGCAGGCACGGGCAGCAGGGCGGGACGGCGTAGGGCACGGGCCAAGGCCTGGGTGAAATCGGCATTGGTTACCGGGGAGGGGGCGACGCCGTTGAGGGGTCCGCTGACGGCCGGGGTCCGGGCGGCGAACAGGTAGAGGCGCGCCAGGTCCTCCAAATGAATCCAGGGCATCCACTGTTTCCCGGAACCGATTCTTCCACCGACCCCGGCTTTGAAAGGCGGCAGCATTTTTGCGAGGGCTCCGCCGTTACGGCCCAGGACGATTCCGGTGCGGATCATGGAGACGCGCACGCCGAAGGCTGCCGCCGCCTGGGCCGCGTGTTCCCATTCCTGGCAAACCTCGGGGAGGAAGCCAGTGCCGGGCTTGGAGGATTCGGTGAGCGTTTCATCGGCGCGGTCTCCGTAGTAGCCAACGGCGGAGGCGCATACGAGCGCTTTGGGCTTGCTTGCGCACTGCCGGATGGACTCGACCAGCCGTTGGGTGCCCAGGACTCGACTTTCGCGGATCTGTCGCATGGTTTTGGGGGTCCAGCGCTGGGCGACGGGTTCACCGGAGAGATGAATCACTGCATCGGCATGCTCCAGCGCGCCGGTGGGAGGTGTTCCTTTTTCAGGGTCCCAAATGGCAAACTCGACATTGGGCGGCAAGCCTATGCGGAGGGCGCGCCCGAGGATGCGAACGTCGTTGGCGCCGTCGGCGAGCTGGCGCAGCAACTCCCGGCCAATGAATCCGGACGCGCCAGTAATGGTAACCCGCATGATCCGACTCATTGTAGACGATGTGGGAAGACGGCGGTTAGCCGGAAGGGCGGGGGATTGATAAGCTTGGGTGCTGAGGAGGTTGCATGAAAGTAGAAAGCCTGTGGCGATACCCGGTGAAAAGCATGCAGGGGGAGAGGTTGGAGGAGGCGTTTATCGGGTTTCCTGGCGTGTATGGAGACAGGCTGTATGCGTTTCGCAGTTCAGCTGCGCCGGCGGCGTTTCCCTATTTTACGGGGCGGGAGTTGCAGGAGCTGCTGCTGTACCGGCCGGCGTACCGGGATCGGGAAGCGATGGCGCGGCCGTCGAATCTGTTGGAGGCTGAATCGATTGGTTCGGGGCTTACGCCGGTCTATGCCGGACCAGGCGAGCTTGCTTTGGATGTGACTACGCCGGCGGGCGCGGTGTTCGCGATCGATGATCCGCGGCTGGTGCAGGTGTTGCGCGAGGGTGTGCGGGCCGCACATGAACTTACGCTGATGCGCTCGGACCGGGCGATGACGGATTGCCGTCCCGTTTCGCTGATCTCCACGCAAACAGTAAGTCAGTTGGGCCGGGAGCTTGGCGCGGAGATGGACAAGCGGCGGTTTCGGGCCAATGTGTATCTCGACCTGGAATCGGGCTCGGGCTTTGGCGAAGATGCTTTCCTGGGGCTGAAGTTGCAGATCGGAGAGAAGGCTGTGGTGGAGGTAATGGTGCGCGACGGGCGCTGCAAGATGATCACGCTGGATCCGGCCACGGGGCAAGCCAACCCGGACGTCATGCGACTGGTGTCTCAATCACATGAGGGCAAGGCGGGAGTGTATGCGGCGGTGCTGGTGGAGGGGATGGTGCGGGCGGGGGATGTGGTCAGGGTGGTGGATTGATAATCCCCTGCAGCCGGTAATCCGACAGGTTCGATCTGTCAGAGCTCGTGCAGTGCCGCAGCGCGCCACGTTCGACTCCCCGCGGGAGGGCAAGTCTTGAGAGATTTTCGGCTGCTTTGTACCGAACAAGCGCGCGCGGGTATGATGAGCGAATGCAACTGAATGTCAATCGGAGAGATTTTCTGCGGCGCACGGTGAGTTGTTCACTTCTGCCGTTGGGAGGATGTTCCAGCAGGTCGAATTCGAAAGCACCCAGAAACGGCGCTAGTGCGTGGGAGAAGCAAGGCGCCGAAATAGAAAAGCGGGTTGTTGGCCTCACGGTGAAACACGCGATACCAGGGGCGGCGTTGGCAATCGTGAGAGACGCTCGCCTGGTTTGGAGCCAGGGCTTTGGCGTTCGGGACCAAGCTTTGAACGTACCGGTCAGCACCAACACCATCTTCGAGGCTGCCTCAATGAGCAAGCCGGTGTTTGCGTATGCCGTGATGAAATTGTGCGAACGGGGCATCATTCATCTGGACACGCCATTGAGCAGTTACACCGCAGAGCGTTTTCTCACAGGAGATCCCCGGTTAGACCTGATCACCGCCCGCCATGTGCTATCGCACACTTGCGGCTTTCAAAACATACGCTCTGCGACGTCTCCCCTGAAGATCCATTTCAAACCCGGCGAGAAGTGGCAATATTCAGGCGAAGGCTACGCCTACTTGCAATCGGTGGTGACGAAATTGGTGGGGCGCGTGTTTCCATCACCTTGCGGAACGTACGAATCCGACCTCAAGGTCTGCGGGAGCGATTTTGATACGTACATGAAGAGCAACGTTCTCGAACCGCTAGGAATGGAATCGTCGGGCTATGTATGGAACGAAGCGCTTGCCAAGAATCTGGCGCGGCCGCATGATGAACATGGAAAACCATTGGCGGTCCGCAACTACACATCGTCGGGTGCGGCGCGGTATGGATCGATGGGAGGTCTGCTTACAACCGCAACCGACTACTCAAAGTTTCTAATGGCGATGATCGATCCCAAACCGGCTGATGCGTTTCGTTTGGGACAGGCAAGCCTTCGCGAAATGCTTACGCCACAGGTCAAGGTGGAAAACGGACCCGGGTATTCGATCTGGTGGGCCCTTGGCTGGAAAGTCGCAAAGACGGCTGGGCTTGGTGTTCTCATTAGCCATGGCGGCGATCAGTCAGGGTTTCACTCGTTGGCGGAGATGTCATTGGTCCAAAGATCGGGCTACGTAATCCTGACGAACGGGGAGAACGGTTGGAAACTGATTCAAGAGTTCGCGCCCGAATTGGCGCGGCGCGTCCACGCCCGGCCTCAGGGTTGACCGATGTTTTCGCAACCTGATTTATCCCCCTGTTACCAACCGCCCGTATGCCGACTCCAGTCTTTGCGCTTGCTGAGGGCCTGTACAATGAAGCCATAAGCATGAGGGCCTGGAACCGGACGAAACTTCTGTGGGGTTATCTGCGCGGCAAGACCCGATTGGGCGCGTTGCCGGTGGAGTATGTCGTCGAGACGACGGCCAAATGCAACCTGTATTGCCCGATGTGTCCACGGGAGACCTATAAGCAGCCCAAGGAGGACATGACCGAGGAGATCTTCACGCGGCTCGTACAGGAGAGCGCAGGATCGGCCGAGCACATGATGCTGATCGGGCTGGGGGAGCCGTTTCTTGATCCGCACATCTTTGAGCGGATCGAATATTGCGAACGGCACAACATACACACATTGCTGTCGACCAATGGCACGTTCCTGGATGAGAAGACGTCGGCGCGGCTGCTGGATGGTCCGCTGGCGCACATCACGCTTAGTTTTGACGGATCGACCAAGGAGTCGTTTGAGTTCTATCGCAAGGGCGCGAAGTTTGAAAAAGTCCGGGACAACTACTTGCGTTTTGCGCGGATGAAGAAAGCGCGGGGGCGCGGTCCGCAGGTGGTGGTGCAGATGGTCCGGATGGAGCGGAACGCATCCGAGGTGGATGACTTCCTGCGGTTCTGGAGCGGCGTGGAAGGCGTGGACCAGGTTCGGATCAAGGAAGACGAAACCAATCTCATGCGGCCCGATGCGGGGCATACGGCGGCCGATTGGAAGCATCCGTGCCACTACCTGTGGCGGGGTCCGATGTATGTGAAGTGGAATGGCGATGTGTATCCGTGCTGCCAGAGCTACATGGTGGGCGGGGAGCCGGTGGGCAACGTGGGCACTGGGAGTCTGCCGGAGATCTTCGACAACGAGGAAATGCGGCGCATGCGAAGGCTGCATGTGGAAGGGCGCGCGGGCGAGATCGGGATCTGCTCGCGGTGCTGCACCACGATTCCGCATCCGCTGCTGGTGGCCGGAAGCCTGTTGTTTCACGGGGCGACGGTGCGGAAGCTGTTACCGCTGGTGGAGCGGTTGACCTATCTGGCGAAGCTGCCGAAGCGGTTGCTGCGGCCGCCGCAACGGGTGGAGGTCAGCGCGAAGCCACCGGCGTTGGTGCAGATAAGCCCGCCTGGGGAGCCGGGGTCGCCGCAAGGCTAGAAGAGGCGGATTCGCTGGAAGAGGCGTTTCGGGTTTGGGAAACGCAAGAGTAATGGGATACCCGCCGGTCGCTAAATATGACATAATTCCCTAGTCCCATGGTGGAGGCATACGGGCTTTCCGACCCCGGTTGTGTTCGGAAGAACAACGAGGATTACTTCGGCATCGATCCTACGGCGGGGCTGTATCTGCTGGCGGATGGAATGGGCGGAGCACAGGCCGGCGAGACGGCCTCGCGGCTGTCTGTGGAAACCGTGCAGTCCTTCCTCAAGGATCAACCAGGTCCCAGCATTGAGTCGCTGGTGGAGAGTTTCCGCGAGGCCAACCGCCAGGTGCTGAACAAGGCCTCTTCCGCGCCACAATTCAACGGCATGGGCACCACGCTGGTGGGCGTATGGGAAGCCGGCGAGGAACTGCTCATCGCCAGCGTCGGCGACAGCCGCGCCTACATGCTGGGCGAGGATGGGCTCAAGGCCATCACCGAGGATCAGACGTGGGCCAACGAGGTGGGGCGCAAGTTGGGGATCGAGGAGGGCCGCATGAAGACCCATCCGATGCGGCATGTGCTCACGATGGCGATTGGAGTGGAGTCCCCGCTGCGCATACACTCCTACACGATCAAGCCGGCTGATGGCGCACAGTTTCTCATTTGCAGCGATGGACTGCACGGAGTTGTGGGCGCCGAGGCGATGGCGGAGGAGATGGGGCGGAACGCCAGCCAGGAAGAGCGCTGCCGGCAGTTGATCCAAATGGCTCGAATGGCCGGTGGACCGGACAACATTACGGTGGTCCTACTCCGATATACGGCCCCAACCAACTAATCACAGCCTAAAGGAGGGGAGATTTCCCCGGGGTATTCCCGACTACATTGGCGAGGTCCAATGTGTTGGTCAGATTCTCAAGAGCAGTGGCGGTTGCACTGTCGGTGTGGACGCCGGCGGCGATGGCCCAGACGGCGATCCTCCAGCTACAGATAATTGAAGGGGAGGGAGCGGTGCATGGAGCCGGGTCCAAATCCCAACGTCCTCTAGTGATTCAGGTAACTGATGAGACGGGCCGTCCGGTGGACGGAGCGGCTGTGAGTTTCCTGCTGGGTGAGGAGGACGGCGCACAGTTTCAGAACGGTCTCAAGACAGAGATTCTGTTGACTGGCCAGGATGGGAAGGCCGCGGTCCGAGGCATCCAATGGGGCAGAACTACTGGCCCGGTCCGGGTGCGTGTGACGGCGGCGAAGGACCGGGCTCGCGCGGGCACCATTATTTCCCAATACGTGACAGACGCTCCGGTCAGCCCGGACCTGGCTGCCCGATCGGCCTTGACCGTTTCGAACGAGACCGCCAGCGCAAAGCCGCGCGGCAAGTGGAAGATGATCTGGCTGCTGGCTGGAGCAGCCGTGGGGGGCGGCGTGGCAATGGCGCTGGCCAAGGGGTCCAGCCAGGCCCCGGCAGCTCCAGTATCCGCCGCGCTTCCAACCGTGCAGGTAGGCGCTCCCACCATCACCATCGGAAAGCCCTGAACCTATGTTGAAAACGATATTCCTCACCTTGAGCGTGATCGCGCCCGCAGCTCTACAGGCGCAGGGACGCATGGAGTCTCCCCGCGTCGGATGCGTTGTGGACGCCCGGGGCGAGGTGCGGACGCTGTGGGGATTCCGCGCCAATTTTATCCTGGGCGAAGCGGCAACTAGCGGCGCGGTGTCGGCCGCCTGTTCGGACAGCTTTGGTTTGGTCAAGACCGGCGAGGAACTGCTGGTGATGGACCGGGCCGGGGTTGTTGTGCACAGGCGGGAAGCAGTTTCCGGCACCGCAATTCTAGGATTCGATGACCGCGGGACTCCCGCGTTCGCATACTTGCATTCGTCCCGGCAGATCCTGCACTGGGAGGGGAGCGGGTGGGAGCGTTGGGATGTGGCGATGGAACAAAGTCCGGTAGCGATCGCGGCCCAGGGCGAGCACCTGTTGGCGCTGGTGCGGCGTGAGGATGAGCTGTACCTGTTGCGCGTGGCCTCGGATGGGCAGAGCGCGGTTCTGGCTCGCGTTGCCTCCAGCGCGAGACATGCCGTCCTTTACCCAAGCGGGGCGTTCGTATTGGCCGAGGAGCAATCAGTTGTGGTGCATCGCGCCGATGGCCGGCAGCAACGGCTGGATGTGTCCACTCCGGTAATTGGGCTGCATGCCATGAGCAGCCAGTGGGTGCGTGTGCAGTTCGAGGCGCAATCGATGGGGCTTCTGTTGCGGGAGGACGATAGCGAGCTGTACCTGATTCCGGGAGACAACCGGTGAGGCTGCTGGCCTGCTGCCTTCCGAGTAACACGCGCAAAACGGAGCTGCCGTCCGCAGAGGTAACCCGCGTGTTTCTGGCCTATTTGGTGGCGCGGACGGCGCTCTTTGCGCTTTTGTGGGCCAGCCTCGCACCGGCGCAGATCACCATTTCCACCGTGGATTCGCGGGGGATGGAAACGCCGGCGGATGGTTTGGTGGATGCGGGAAGTGTAGCGGCGGGGGGCTATTCCGACACGCGGTTCCGGTTGCGCAACGCCGGTGCGGCAGCCACTGCGCTGACTGCGCTGCGCGTAGCGGGGACGGGGTTCACGATTCTTGGAAATCCTCCCCTGCCCTATGCGATGGTGCCCGGAGCGAATGTCGATTTCCGCGTTCGATTCCAGCCCGCCGCGTTCGGCGCATATAGCGCGCCGCTACTGGTGAATGATAAGACACTGTTGATCCGGGGAGTTTCTCCGCAGGCAATCACTTTACTGGTGGAGAGAGACGGGAAGCTGGACACCGCCGCCACCACCGCTCCGATGGTGCTCGGGCGAGTGGAACGCGGCGCCTCGCTCACGCAAGGATTCCAGTTGCGAAACGACACATTGGGTGCGCTGACCATCAACCGCGCGGTGGTGGCGGGCGAAGGGTTCTCCGGGCCGTCTGGAATCGTGGCGCCGCTGCGCGTGGACCCTGGCCGTTCGATTCCCTTCGAGGTCCGGTTCACGCCAGCGCGCAACGGTATCTTTCAGGGAAGCCTCACGCTGGAGGACAGGATCTTCACGCTGGAAGCGGTGGGCTTCGACCCGCCGTTTCCAGACGCCATCATCACCGTGGATCCGGTTGTGGCCAGCGGCAAGCAGGCGAAGGTTTCCTTACGGCTGGCCTCAGCGCCGCGCGTGGCGGGCTCGGCGACACTGCGGCTGGAGTTCCGCTCAGAGATCTCCACGGCGCTGGACGACCCGGCGGTGGTGTTTCTGCCCAATGGCAGCCGCAGCCCTCCCGTCAGCATTCGGGAGGGCGATGCGAACCTGGGCGAGGTCGCGTTTCAGACCGGGACGACGGCCGGTGAGATTCGATTCCGGCTCGAGATGCCGGCGCAAGTGGGAGCTCCTCTAACGGCGGCCACCACCGTTTCGCGCGCCGTGGTTGGGATGGACACCACCAAAGCCATGCGAGCCACCGGTAGCGTGCAAGTGGAGATCATCGGGTTCGACAATACCCGCACTGCGTCCCGGCTTACCTTGCGTTTCTTTGATCGCGCGGGAAACCCGTTGGGCGGTGATCCGGTCCGTGCGGAGGTCGCCGTAGCCTTCCAGAATTACTACCGTGACACTTCCGCCGGTGGGACCTTCCTGCTGCGGGCCTTGATGCCGGTGGTGGGCGATGCGTCGCAACTTTCCTCCGTTGAGGTGGAAATGGAGAACAGTTCCGGGACCTCGCGCTCACGCGCCAGTTTCTGATTCAGGCGCCGGCAAGTACGCGCCGGTACAACTCTTCGTATTGCGGGATGATCAGGTCAGCGGAAAAGCGCGTGCGGGCGGTGTGGCGTGCGGCGCTCGAAACCCGCGCGTGGAGCGAATCGTCCGTCAGCAAAGGGATCACGCGTTGCGCTTGCCTCTGCACATCCTCCACGCGCTCCAGAAACCCGTCCTCTCCGTGCGTAACCAATTCGGCAACCCCACCGACCAGCGTCGCGACCGGAACCACGCCGCACGCCATCGCCTCCAGCGCCGCCAATCCGAACGCCTCATGTTCGCTGGGGAGGAGTAGTACGTCCGCTTGCGGCAACAGGCGTTCCACATGGTCCTGCTTGCCGAGGAACTTGACACGATGGCTCACACCCAACTCGTGCGCCAGGCGTTCGGCGGGTCCGCGCTCGGGTCCATCGCCCACCATCCAAAGCTCCGCGTCCACCTGCTTCACCACCCGCTCCAGAATGCGAATGCAGTCCAGCGGCCGCTTCACGGGACGGAAGTTCGAGACATGGATAAGCCGCTTGCCGCGGGGAGCGCCATCCGGCGCCGGCTTGTACAGATCGCAGTTGACGAAATTGTGGATCGTCGCAATGGGACAGTCCACGCCGAAGACTTCGACAGTACGGTCCACCAGATAGCGGCTGACCGCGGTCACTCCGTCGGACTGTTCAATGGAGAACTTGGTGATGTTGAAGTAGGAAGGCTCGGCTCCCACCAGCGTGATGTCGGTGCCGTGTAGCGTGGTGACAAAGGGGAGCCTGCGCCGGGAAGCGGTCATCTGCTGCGCCAGCAACGCCGACACCGAATGCGGGATGGCGTAGTGGACGTGCAACAGGTCGAGTTGATAGGTCTCCGCCACCTCAGCCATGCGCGCGGCGAGCGCCAGGCAATAGGGCGGGTAGGCGAACAACGGATAGTTGGCGACTTCCACTTCGTGGTAGTGCACACCTTCCAGATCCGGATTCAGGCGAATGGGATGCGCGTAGCTGATGAAGTGCACCTGATGGCCGCGCGCGGCCAGTTCCATGCCGAGTTCAGTGGCCACAATACCGCTGCCGCCGTAAGTTGGATAACAGGTGATGCCAACCTTCATGGTTTACCCACCGGCTCCAGGAACAACGTGGCCCGTCCGATCTGCCCATGAATGTTCTCGGCCGGATGCGCCACATCGCCTCCGCCGAACCAGACTTGTACGCGATCGCCCCGCACCAGCACTGAAGGATCGCACACCACCCTGGCGTTCCAGGGACGGTTGCCCGCGAGCACGGAGTTACTGTTCCAACGCGTCCAGGCCACGCCATCCATGGACCAGGCGAGTCCGATGCGGCGGTTCTCGGCGCGGTCGCGGCCAGTGTACAGCATCCAGTAGCGGCCCTGCGAGGCCCACACGGCCGGCTCGCCGAGCCCCTGCTCATCGAAGGCTCGCACATCGCCCAACTCCAGCACAGGATTGCTGCGCAGCTTCCACCAGGTGATTCCGTCCTGGCTGCGAGCCACCCCCAACCGCTGCCGCCGCGCACGATCCTCGCCCAGGTAGAACATGTACAGAGATCCGCCGAAACGAACCACGTAAGGATCGGCCGCCGCCCGTTCATCCCAACTTCCGCGCGGCCCCAAAGGCAGCACGGACCGGGGATCTTTTTTCCATTGAAGCCCGTCGGCGGACCGCGCGAGGCCAATGCGCGGCGGATCACCTGCCTGATACCAGTAGTGGATGCCGCCGTCCATCTCCAACGCCGAGCCGTTGGCTGCGATGTAGCTGCCCTCCCAACTGGCCTGATCCGGCGACAGAGCCTTCCCCAGCTTCTCCCACGAGACTCCGTCGGCGGACCGCGCCACGCCCGTGTGCCAGGTCTTTCCGTCGAAGCCGGAGTAGATGTTCCACCAGGTCCGCACCCCTGTTTGATTCCGGACAAGCACGGAAGGATTCAATACATCGACGCTGTCGAAGGAGCCCGCCGGGCCGCGCCCGAGCACAGGTTCGGGATCGATT
>ORMF011852419.1_pt1 | contig 12758 bp, 11 predicted proteins | sample 1779871 | NCBI WGS metagenome assembly ORMF01 (sample SAMEA104232316, study PRJEB22302) | groundwater metagenome | biome: forest; feature: aquifer; material: groundwater | place: USA | collected 2011-08-07 | depth 5.4 m | reverse complement strand
GGACTCGTGTAACTCGTCCCTCCGAGGTTTTGAGACAGTCTCGGAGTGACACGCCCTACCCTTCAACTCACCACTTCAAGTTTCGTAAAACCTTCTTCGATGGTCGAAGTGTTCTGGATCCGCGCGAGCCGGGCGTAAAGCCCATCCTGCGCCAGCAATTCCTCGTGCGAGCCGCGCTCGATGATCTGGCCGTGGCGCAACACGAGGATCTGATCCGCCCGCCGGATCGTACTGAGGCGATGCGCGATGACGAAACTCGTGCGGTTGGCCATGAGCCGTTCCAAGGCTTCCTGAATCAATCGCTCCGTCGCCGTGTCCACGCTGGCGGTGGCTTCGTCGAGAATCAGAATGGGCGCGTTCTTGAGCAACGCGCGGGCAATGCTCACGCGCTGTTTTTCGCCGACGCTTAATTTCACACCCCGCTCACCAACGCGCGTTTCAAAACCCTGCGGCAGGTTAACGATGAATTCATAACAATTCGCCGCCCGCGCGGCGGCCAGCAATTCCTCCCGCGTCGCGTCCAGTTTGCCGTAAAGAATGTTCTCCCCAATCGTGCCATTGAAGAGAAACGGTTCCTGGCTCACCACGCTGATCTGCTCGCGCAACGATTCGAGGGCGACGCCACGGATGTCCTGCCCGTCCACCAGAATGCGGCCGGAGGTCAGTTCGTAGAACGCGGGCAGGAGATTGACCACGGTGGACTTGCCCGTGCCCGTCGGACCGACGAGGGCGATCATTTCGCCGGGTTGCGCGTGCAGGTTGATGTTGCGCAGCGCGGTCTTGCCTTCGTCGTAGCTGAAGCCGACGTTTTCGTAAATCACTTCGCCCCGGACCGGCGAGCACAACGGCTGGCGGGGCCGGGCATCGGCCCGTTCTTTCGTCGCGTCGAGAATGTCCAGCACGCGCTCACCGGCGGCGCGGCCGCTTTGCAGCAGTTGATTCAGCCCGTGCAACTGGCCGATCGGCGTGTAGAACATGCCGAGGTAAAGCAGATAGCCCACGAGCGCGCCCGGCTCCATCTGGTGCTGAATCACCTGCCGCCCACCCACCCAGAGCACGAACGCAAACCCAATCGCGCCGGCAAAACTCATCACCGGCGAGTAGATCGCCCACACCCGCATGATGCCGAGCGTTCCCCGGCGCAACGCATCCGCCCGCTCGCTGAACCGCTGGTCCTCGTGGGCTTCACGGCCAAAGGCTTTGATCTGCCGGACGCCTTGCAAGTTGTCCATCAACAGCGCATTCATGGCGCTCGACGCCTCGCGTTGCCGGCGATAGCGCCGATGGGCGGTGAGGGTGTACCACAGTGCGCCCGCAGCCAGTACCGGGATGGGTGACAGCGCGACGAGCGCAAGCACCGGATTGGTGTAAATTAAAATTGCCCCCGCGCCCAGGACGCCGACCAACGCCACGACGCCCTGTTCCGTCCCGTCAATCAACACGCGCTCGACGGAGTTCACGTCTTCAATGACGCGCGTCATCAAATCGCCGGAAGCACGCTGATCGAAATACCCGACCGGCAGCCGTTGCAGTCGCGCATAAACATCGCGGCGCATGTCAAAGATGACGTTCTGCTCGAAGTGATTGTTGACGAGAATGCGCAACCCGCTGAACAAGTCGCGCAGCAGAAACGCGCCGATCAAGCCAAGCATCACCGGTGTCAACCGATCGGTGCGCCCCTGGCGAATCACATCGTCAATGGCATAGGCCGTAAGTTTTGGAAAAGCAAATGAGGCCAGGAGCGAAAGCACGGCGCACGCGACGGTCGCCACCGATGCCAGTTTGTACGGCCGGAGATAAATGGCGACGCGCCGGATCACTTCCCAGGTCGAACGCGATTTCGCGGAGAACGTGGGATCAGCTTCAGAGGATGCAGCGCCGTGAGCCATACCAGAGTCCCAAGTCTTCGTAGATGTCGTCCACGAACGTCAGCAAAGTTTTCGACATGACTGATCCTAGCGGTCGCCACCAACCTTGGGCAAGACGCGTAAATCTGATGTGCAAAATCAGGTGCCATCCCGGGGACGATTCACTAGACTGGCCCCGCATGTTTTCACCGGTTGCCACCAAAGATCCCGCGGCGGTCGCGAAGGAAGTCGGTGCGGCATATCTGGCCGTTTTCCCGGCGGGCGACCCGCAGTTTGTCCGGCGGGCATTTGACTGGGCCCGCGAATGTTTCACGGGCAACTACGGAGATTACCAGCCGATTGATGCGCGGTATCATGATTTCGAACACACCCTGCAAGGCACGTTATGCTTTGCCCGGTTGTTGCGGGGCCGTTATCAAGCCGGCGGGCAACCGGTCTTGAGCGAACGCATTTTCCAACTCGGCTTGCTGGCGATCCTGCTCCATGACAGCGGCTATTTGAAAAAGCGCGGTGACACCGAAGGCACGGGCGCCAAATACACGCTGACCCACGTCCAGCGCAGTACGGAATTCGCGGCGCACCTGCTCGCGGAAGTCGGCTACCATCCTGCCGACATTCGGGCCGTGCAAAACATGATTCGCTGCACGGGCGTGGACGCAGCGTTGAACCTCATCCCGTTTCAGGAGGCGCTGGAAAAAACGGTGGGCCTGGCGCTGGGCACGGCGGATTTGCTCGGGCAAATGGCCGCCGAGGACTACATCGAAAAACTCCCGGTGCTTTACTCCGAATTTGCGGAAGCCGCCCGGCATACTCCCAACCGCACCAACACGCTCGGCATGTTTTCCAGTGCTGCCGACTTGCTGCGGAAAACGCCGGTGTTCTGGGAGAAATACGTCGCCCTTAGATTGAACCGCGACTTTGAAGGGCTCTATCGCTTTCTCAACCATCCCTATCCCGATGGACCGAATTACTACTTCCAACGGATTGAGATGAACATGCAGCGCCTCCGGCAGCAACTCGAGCGCGCGAAAGCCTGAGGCTTGGAAACCATCGCCGGTCGCATTAGACTCGGCCAATGTCGCGCGACTATGTTCTGCAACCCTTTCAATCTGCCGTCCCCTTGCAGATTGATTACGCGCGCGAACTCAACGAACAACAATGCGCCGCCGTCACCGCGCCCCCCGGCCCGGCCCTCGTCATCGCGGGCGCGGGTTCGGGCAAGACGCGCACTCTCATCTATCGCGTCGCTTATCTGCTGGAACAGGGAATTCCGCCTGACCGCATCCTGCTGCTCACGTTCACGAACAAGGCCGCCGGCGAAATGATGCGGCGGGTGACGGACTTGCTTGGGCACGAACTCGCATCGCTTTGGGGCGGCACGTTCCACTCCATCGGCAACCGCATTCTCCGCCAACACGCGGCGTTACTTGGTTACCAGCGGGATTTCACGATCATGGATCGCGATGACGCCAAGCATCTCATCAACACCTGCGTCGCGGAGTCGGACATTGACGTGAAGGCGACGCGCTTTCCCAAAGCCGAAGTGCTCGGCGATATTTTTTCGCTCGCGGTCAACACGCACAAATCCATCCCGGACATTCTCGGCACGGAATACGGCTACTTCGACACGCTCGCGCCCCAGATCGAGGCCGTGCAGAAAAGCTACGTCGCCCGCAAGCTCGCCACGAACGCGATGGACTTTGACGATCTGCTCGTACTCTGGCTCAAACTGCTGCAAAACCACGCCGACGTTTGCGAACATTACCAGCGGCGCTTCCAGTTTCTGCTCGTGGACGAGTATCAGGACACGAACAAGCTCCAGAGCGACATCATTGATCTGCTGGCGGCGCGGCATCAAAACGTCATGGTCGTGGGCGACGACGCGCAAAGCATCTACGCCTGGCGCGGCGCAAACTTCCAAAACATTCTCAAGTTCCCCGAGCGTTATCCCGGGGCAAAAACCTACAAGATCGAAACCAACTATCGCAGCACGCCGGAAATCCTGACGGTCGCCAACGCTGCCATCGCCGCCAACGTCCAGCAATTCGCCAAACAACTCGCACCCGCGCGCAAGTCCGGTGCAAAGCCCGTGCTCGTAACATGCAACGATGCCGCTGAGCAGGCCGCCTTCGTCGCTCAACGCGTGCTCGAACTGCGCGAGGAAGGCTTGGACATGAACAACGTGGCGGTGCTTTACCGTTCCCATTTCCATGCGCTCGAATTGCAACTCGAACTGACCCGCCGCAACATTCCGTTCAGCATCACCAGCGGCATCCGCTTCTTTGAGCAGGCGCATATCAAGGACGTGACCGCACATCTCAAACTGGTGACGAATCCGCGCGACGAGCTTGCGTTCAAGCGCATCGCCCAGCTTCTCCCGGGCGTCGGCGGCAAAGGCGCGGATAAACTGTGGAAGATTTTCCAAAGTAGGAGTCGAGGTGACGAGACTCAAACTTTGCCCGCCACAGAAAAGTTAGAGACTCCTCACGTCGTCTCCTACAATTACAAGATTGCTGCCGCGTTGCAGGCTTGCGCGAAGTCGGTCCCCAAGAAAGCCGCGCTGGCATGGGCGCAGTTGACGGCGACGATCGCGCAACTCGAAGCCCCGGAAGTGCGCGCCAGCGCGGCGAAGATGATTCCCCTCGTCATCGAAGCGGGCTACGACGATTACCTGAAGGAAAACTTCGCCAACTACCGCTCCCGCCTCGACGATTTGAAACAGCTGGCCATTTTCGCCCAACAGTTTCCGACCGTGGACGAATTTCTCACCCAGATGGCGCTGCTCACCAACGTCGAAGCCGAGGCCGAACAACAACCCGCCAACCGCGACGACGAGAAGATTCGTCTCTCCACGATTCATCAGGCCAAGGGCCTGGAGTTCGATGTGGTGTTCATCATCATGCTGTGCGACGGCCTGTTCCCGTCCGCCCGCTCGATGGAATCCACCGAAGGCGAAGAAGAAGAGCGACGACTGTTCTACGTGGCGGTCACCCGTGCGCGTAACGAGCTTTACCTCAGCTACCCCCTCATCCGCGCCGGCTACGGCAACACCGGTGCGACCCTGCAGCAACCGTCGCGCTTTCTGGAGGAAATCCCGAAAGCGTTGGTGGACGAGTGGAATCTGAGAACTTACGGATGAGTCGAGTTTGATCTGATGCTGGCCGGGCGCCAGTCCAAAACCTTCAATTGCACCGTGCGCTTGCCGTTGTAATCGTTGACCTGCGGCGCGAAGGACAAGCTCGCGGAGGAGAAAGGAGTTGGGTGGTGAGGAGGCATCGCGCATCGCGTAGTCGCCGAGGGAGCGAGGTTTTTCGATTCCGCACGGCGAGCGGGACAAGGCGGGTGGTTGCCCCCCGGCTCTCTCAAAGATCCCCCAGCACTTTCTCCAAGAACTCCCGGTTCGCCTTCGCGAAACCGTTCGTTTCCTCCGGGGTCGCGCCGACCTTCAGGCCCTCGACCATGATGGGGCCGTTGAAGCCGACCTCCTTCAGCACGGCGAACACGCCCTTGAAATCCACCTTGCCGGTGCCGAACTGAATCATCACTTCGCCTCCCGGTCCGAGGCAGTCCTTCGCGCAAAAGCCGGTGACATGTTTCGCGATCGGTTTCAACTCCTTCGCCGGGTCCTTGCCGGTGTAATGAATGATGTTCCCGGCGTCATACCAGAGCTTGAAGTTCGGGTGCGCCACCGCGTCGAGACAGCGTTGCAACTCGTCCGCCGCCGCGCTGATGCCGCCGTGTGGCTTCAGCACCAGTTGGAGCTTCCGCTCCGCCGCCCATCCCGCCGCTTTCGTCATCAAGCGAAAATAACGACTGTGATTCTCCGGCTTGTCCGCGCCGAAGGTCATCACGTAGCGCACGCCGATCGCCTGGGAGTGATCCAATTGAGCGAGCACCGATTTTTCGAGATCCGTGTCCGGCGCATCCTCGTTGTAGCGCAACGCGGTCAGGTTCGCTTCGAGTCCGCCCGCGGCGAGCTGCTGTTTGAGTGCCGCCAGCGATTCCGCCGTCGCAGTCGGCAGCGCCAGCGGATTGTCCTCGTGGTTTGAAATCAATCCGACGAGGCGATAACCCGCAGCCCGGATGCCGGCCAACGCAACCTCGCTCGGCCACTTTGCCCAGGCCCGGTTGAAACAGCCGATGGGCCAGTTGACCCCAGCAGCGAAGGCACGAGAACCCGCTGAGAGCGCGACAGCCGTGGCGAGGGTGGTGGATTCGAGAAAGCGACGGCGGGTGAGGGGTGGCGCGTTCATGGCGGTGTTGATTTCAACAGCATGAGCCGAGAGTTTTGCGGATTGCGAATTCTGTCAAGCCTCGTTGTCCGTCCCGCCCGGCACTTGACGCAACGCGCAAACAGGAACCCGCCGCCGCGCCGCCGCGTTGAACACCATTTCGACGCGAGCCACACTGTGTCTCGACAATCCTTCCACTTCCCGCCATTCTTCGCCTGATGGCATTTGATTCCGACGCCCCGCTTGATCTCCTGTGGAAAGAATACAGCCTCGTCTTCCGGGATTTCGACGATCTGACCCTCGGTCGCTGGCTGGCGCAAACCCTCGGTCAGCTTGAGGGAAAAGCCTGGCGGCTTTCGCATCCGCTCGTCGGTGCGTATCGCCTCGCCGCGCAACTGGGACATGAACGGCAAATCTGGCACAAGCGCATCGCCACTCCGCCGTCGGCGTACATGGAATCGGCCTGCTGCCGCGCGCCCGCGTTGCCGCTCGTCACGCGCGATGTGCGCGAGTCGGGTCTCATCTGTCAGCATTGCAACGAAACGCTCGTACCGTTCGATGAAATTTCATCGGAGGTTTCGCCCGACCTCGCCGCCTGGGCGGCGGAGTATGAACCCGTTCACGCCGTCGCGCACTGGGACGATCGTCAGCGCAAGAGCGCCGGCAACTATGATCGCGCCTACGAAAACGCCGCGCTCCAAGCCGAGCGTTTGCTCGCCCGCGCCGGATTCGATCTCGCGCCGAAATTGTTGAACCACTACCCGGCGGTCATCTGGGAGGATCAGGATGAATGTCTGGAAGTGCGGCCGGAGGACGTGCGGCGTTGAGCGGTCGCCGCTCGCGGTTGCCTGATTCAAGATTGAGCAGGTTGAACCTTTCCCCCATACTCCCGGCATGTTGCGCCTCATCAAATGGTTGTTCCTCCTGCTTTTCGTGGCGGTCGCGTTGATCGTCGGCTTGCTGCTGTCCAAGGATGCCATCGCGAAGGCCGCCGCCGAACAGCAAATCCGCGCGCAGACCGGGATGGACGTGAAGATTGGCCGGTTTTCGATTGGCCTGCTTTCGCCCGTCGTCACCATCGAGAACCTCAAGCTCTATAACACCCCGGAATTCGGCGGCACGCCCTTCCTCGACATCCGTGAACTCCACCTCGAATACGACCGCGCGGCGTTCGCCCGGCGCCAACTCCGCATCACCCTCCTGCGCTTGAACCTCGCGGAACTCACCCTGGTGCGGAACGACACCGGCAAGACGAACATCGCGAGTTTCGCGGCTTCACCGCCGCCCGTCGCCAAGACGACGAACCTGGTGCAATTCATGGGCGTGGACGTGATGAATCTCTCGGTGGGCAAGGCGCACTTCATTGATCTGAAGAATCTGCGCAACAACCGGGAGTTCAAAGCGAACCTGCAAAACCAGGTTTTCCGTAACGTGAAAACCACCGGTGATCTCTACGGCGTTCTTATCTTGCTCTGGCTGCGCAGCGGCGGCAGGTGACGCCGAAACTTCGTAATTGCCGCCGGGCGGAGGCGCTAAATTCATTCGCCGGGAAACTGGCTGAAAATATTGGGCCTTCTTCCGTCGTCGGCTCCAAATTCAGTGGTGGAACGGGTGCTGTTTGCTTACTTTGGCCAGACGTTTTTCCCAATCACCCTTGTGCGCCAGCGGGTCGGCGTCGGTGCCCCAGAGTTTTTTCACCATTTCGCGCTGCGGCACAAAGGGACACTTGGCTTTCGGACTTTTGTGAACGCCGTCGAGATGTTGCAAGGAAAGCTGCGCCCCGGTCATCACGGCGGGCTTGCCCAACTGCGCGTTCAACTGGTGCGCGGCTTCGTCCAGGGCGCCCCAGCGTTCGGCGTTCGTGCGCCCCCAAAGCGTCGGCTGCGTGTCCAGCCGCGTGAGATTCCAAAAGGCGATGCGGATTTGGCGAACTGGTTTGGCCTGCGCGTTCAAAAGCTCGTGGAAAAGCTTTTCCAACACGGTATTCACGATGGAGTTCTGGAACTGCGGATGTTGGAAGCGATGGCCGCCGCTCACTTCGCTGAAATCATTAAAGCGAACGGTCAGGGCCAGTTCGCGCAACTGCAATTGTTCGCGCCGCAACTGGCCGATCAGCCGCGTCGCCTCGCTCAACGTGAACGTGAGCGCCGCCTCGTAATCCGGCTCGTCGTACGGGAGCGTGGTGTTGCTCGAAATGGTGGTGCGATCCTTCACCTCCAGCAGCAACGGCTCGCTCCAGCGTCCGTTGGCGAAGAGCCAGAGTTGCTGGCCCCAGATGCCGAGTTTTTGTTTCAGCAGCATGGACGGCAGTCTGGCCACATGATCGAAAGTCACCGCGCCGAGGGCGGCCAGCGAACGCTGACGGTTTTTGCCGAGACCGGAAAGTTCCCGCACGGAGCGGTCTTTGAGAAATTTCTTCTCCGTCCCGGGCGGAATTTCGAGGAAGCCCGGCTTGGCCGCGTCGGTCGCGAGCTTGGCGAGGCGCGCTGAATTCGCCAGGCCGGCGGAGACGGGGATTTTCACCTCGCGCCCGATGCGTTCGCAAATCTCCTTCACGTAATTCGCCGCCGTGGTGTGGCGCCACACGTTGCGATCCATCGTGGTGAAGTCCAGAAAACCCTCATCAATCGAAGTGGGCACGAGCGTGGGCGAATACTCCTCCAGCACGCGGAACATACGGCGGGAGAGTTCGCGATAGTCATCGTAGTGCGGCTTGCACAATACGCCGCGGGGACACAAGCGCGCCGCCTCATAACACGCCATGCCCGTGGTGACGCCGAACTTTTTCGCGGCGCGATTGGCGGCGATGACAATGCCATCGCCCCGCCGGCCGCCGCCAACCCACACGGCCCGACCCTGCAAGTCGGGATTCAAGGCGATCTCGCAACTGGCGAAGAAGCTGTCGCCGTCCACATGCAGGATGCGATTGGGATTGTGCGTGTTCATCACTTCAGCCCTTCATTATTAACCCGTCTTGCGCCGCCTGGCCACGGGGAATTGTTCACAAAAGCGAGCTTGCCCGGCGCGGTGGGACAAAAACCGTCCAAGGCGACAACAATTTCGCGTGAATCCGGCCGGCGAGTTTGTATCCTGTCCGCGCATGATTCATCCGACGGCCATCATTCATCCGAAAGCCAGACTCGATTCCACCGTGCAGGTTGGCCCGGGCGCGGTGATTGACGCGGGCGTGGAACTCGGCGCGCATTGCATCGTCGGCCCGCACGTTTATCTCACCGGGTTGACGACGATTGGTGACCGCAACCGTTTTCACGCCGGCAGCGTCATCGGCGACGCGCCGCAGGATGTGAAATACGACGGCACGCCCACGCGCCTGCGCATCGGGGCGGACAATGTTTTCCGCGAACACGTCACCGTGCACCGTTCGACCAAGGCCGCCGAGGAAACCCTCATCGGCGCGCACAATATGCTCATGGCGAACAGTCACGTCGGGCACAACAGCCAGCTCGGGGATCACGTCATCCTGGCGAACGGCGTGTCGCTCGGCGGTTACGCCCGGGTGGGCGACCGCGCGTTTCTGGGCGGCAACTGTCTGGTGCATCAGTTCACCCGCGTCGGCACGCTGGCGTTGATGCAAGGCGGCGCGGCCGTCAGCCAGGACCTGCCGCCGTTCACCATCGTGCGCGACGTCAATCGCTTGTGCGGACTGAATATCGTGGGGTTGCGGCGGGCGGGGATCACCTCGGCGGACCGGTTGGAGTTGAAACGGCTTTATCGCCTCTTGTTTCTCAGCGGAAAAAATCTGCGCGCGGCGGTGGCTCAAGGGGAGGCGGAGTTCACTGGCGACTCGGCCCGAGAGCTGTTGCGCTTCGTGGCCGAATCAAAACGCGGGGGGTGTACGCCAAGCGCCGATTCTGCCGCCGGGGAAGACGAATAACCGCCGCTGACTCCGCGCGCGCGGCGGAGCCGGGGCTGCTATTTCTTCTTGTTGAGCAAATCGCCCAGGCTCTTGGTCGCCTTGCCAACGGCCTCGTTGGCGGTTTTGTTGAGAGCATCTTTGCCCACTTTGGACAACTGATCCGCGCCAACTTTGATCGCGCCGTCCATGACAACGGACAGCAGACGTTTTCCGAGATCGGTCGCCGTAATGCCATCAGGTCCGGTGCCAAGGTCCTTCAGGCGGATTTCCGGCAACGCCGCCTCGGCGACCTTGCCGCCGAACAGGGCGGCTCCCAAGGTGACTTTGCCGCCGGTGATGATGATTTCGTCCACCTGAAGTTTCTTGGCGGGCTTCTTTCCCTCCGCCGCTGGCGGGCTGGGGGTCGCGCTGGCGCCCATGGTGGATTCCAAGTTCGCCTGAATCTTCTGCAAGTTGCTGCCGCCGGGGCCAACTTCAAACGTGATCTCCGGCGCTTCGACGCGGATGGATTTGATGACGATCTTGTCCGATAACACCGAACCCGGACTGATGCTGACGCTCGTGCTGCCAACGCTGATGGCGTGCGGCGTCTTGTAGCCCTCCGGGTTGCCGATGACGAGGCCCTTGAGGCTGCCGCTGCCAGAGAACAGGGAGAGATTCACGCCCGCGAGTTTGATGTCCACCTTGGCGATTTGCGGGCCGAGGGTTTCGACGCCCTTCTTGATCGCCGTGTTGAGCGACAAACCGACCGCCACGATGGCAAGCACTACGAGAATCACGAGGACGAGGGCAATGCGAAGGAAGAGTTTTTTCATACGAATCGAAATTAACGCAAGCCCGGCCCGACCGGCCAGCAAATTCCGGTGGTGATTGAGTCGTGAAGAAGCCCCGCGCTCGTTCTGGCTGCGGAGTGGTCGCCATCGCGCTGCCAGGCCTATTTCGCCAGCAACGCCATGACCATTTCGGCAAGTTGAGCGGCGGGATACGGTTTGGCGAGGAACTGATCGGGCTTGTCGGGCGAATCCCGATAAATGGCTTCATCCACCGTGCCGCTGACCATCAGTATTTTCTGGTGGGGATGGATGCGGCGGCAATCGCGGATCAGATCCAGTCCGTTCATGGCGTGCATCGCGAAATCCGTGATGATCAGTTCCGGGCGTGGTTGGGCGAGGGCGAAGGCGCGCACGGCGGTCGCCGGATCGCGAAACGTCTGCACCCGACAGCCGAGTGGCTCGAGCACCATGGCGACCAGTTCGAGCAACATCGGCTCATCATCCACGGCGAACACCAGCGGTCGCGAATCGCCGCCCTGACCGTTTGGTTGAGGGGAAGTGGCACTCATGGTTTGTGTCGGTTGGTTTGTGTCTGGCGGATTCAACACCCGTTACGCGAGGCTGGCAAGCAGACAATGCTCCCAGCGGCGACCGTTTCCCAACTGCATTCCTGCTGGCTTAACCCGGTGGGCATTCCTATAATCACCCCCGCAGGACAAGATCGCACCGTTATCAAATTCGACCCGGCAGCAACATCATGAAGGTTCTAGGCATTATTCCCGCGCGCTACGCCTCGACGCGCTTTCCGGGCAAACCGCTTGCCCTGATTGCGGGCCAACCGCTCATTCAACGCGTCGTCGAGCAATGCCGGAAGGCGAAGTCGTTGCACGACGTCATTGTGGCGACGGACGACACGCGGATCTGGGAAGCGGTTCAGAATTTCTGCCGAGTGGAAATGACGCGCCCCGAGCATCCCAGCGGTTCGGATCGCATTGCGGAGGTGGCCGCCCGTTGCGAGTGCGACGCGGTGGTAAATATCCAAGGGGATGAACCGCTGATTGATCCGGCGGTGATTGACGCGGTCGCGCTGGCCCTGAACGAAAACGAGATGTCCACCGCCGCCACCGCGATTCGTAGCGCCAATGAATATGACAACCCGAACGTCGTGAAAGTCGTTGTCAACGCGGTGGGCCGCGCCCTATATTTTTCGCGGCGCACGATTCCGTATTTGCGCGAGGCCGCCAGGCGTTCGGTGAACGAGCAGTTGGCGGCGTTTCCTTTTTTGAAACACCTCGGCATTTACGGTTACCGGCGGGAGACGTTGTTGCGGCTGGTGAAGTTTCCCGTTTCGCCGCTCGAAAACGCGGAGAAGCTGGAACAGTTGCGGGCGTTGGAAAATGGAATCCAGATCGCCGTCGTGAAAGTGGATTACAACAGCGTGGGCGTGGATGTGCCGGAGGACGTGGGGCGGGTGGAGAAACTCTTGAAGGAATAATATTGGAATGATCAGCAACTACGAATTATTGCTCATCGTTGCCATTTGTAGTGTCCTGTTGGCGGTAAAACTCTTCCAAAATAAATGAAATACATCTTTGTCACTGGCGGGGTGGTGAGTTCGCTTGGCAAGGGGCTCACGGCCGCGTCGCTCGGCACGCTGCTCGAGAATCGCGGCCTCAAGGTCGCGCTGCAAAAGTTCGATCCCTACCTCAACGTTGACCCGGGCACGATGAGCCCGTTCCAGCACGGCGAGGTCTATGTGCTGGACGACGGCGCGGAGACCGACCTCGACCTCGGCCATTACGAGCGGTTCACCAGCACCAAACTGACGCGGCTCAACAATCTCACCAGCGGTCAAGTTTACCAGACCGTGCTCAACAACGAGCGCGAGGGGAAATACCTCGGCAAGACCGTCCAGGTGATTCCGCACATCACCGACGAAATCAAACGGCGCATCCACGTCCTCGCCGAACACAGCAAAGCCGACGTCATCATCACCGAAATCGGCGGC
>ORMF010866868.1_pt1 | contig 12759 bp, 13 predicted proteins | sample 1779871 | NCBI WGS metagenome assembly ORMF01 (sample SAMEA104232316, study PRJEB22302) | groundwater metagenome | biome: forest; feature: aquifer; material: groundwater | place: USA | collected 2011-08-07 | depth 5.4 m | reverse complement strand
CGGGCGTGACGATCATCTCCTTCTTCCGGCCGCGGATGTACAACTGACCGTCCGGCCCGACCTCGCCGATGTCTCCCGTGTGGAACCAGCCGTCCTCGAACGCCTGAGCGGTTTCGGCCTCCGCGTTGAAATACCCACGCGTCACGTTCTCTCCGCGCACCAGAATCTCGCCGTCGGCCGCAATCTTCACGTCGACGCCGGCGATCGGCTTGCCGACCGATCCCTTCTCCGTCTTGAATGGGTGGTTCAGCGTCACGATTGGCGCCGTTTCGGTCAGACCGTAGCCCTGAACGACGACGAACCCGAGCTCCTGCCAGAAGGATTCGAGCTCAGGGTCGAGCGGCGCGGCGCCGACGACCATCGCCCAGAACTTGAATCCGAAAAGACGATGGGTGCGGCGGTAGCGCCACCATCGCCGGACGAAGCGCTGCCGGGGTCCGGGCACCACAGGCTTCGGGGCGGCGCGAACGACGTGCTCGCGGAGCACATCGAGAATCTTCGGCACCGACACCAGGACCGAAATCCGCCGCCGTTTAATCTGCGACACGATGTCGGACGGGTTCAGGCCGTGCATGAACACCACCACCCCCGGCAGCATGGGCGGAATGAAGGTCGCCATGGCCTGACCGAACATGTGACTGAGCGGCAGCAGGTTCAGGAAGCGGATCGGCGCGACGACTTGGGCCCACTTGCGGTACTTGAGGACCTCGCCTTCGACCGGAACGATGTTGGCCAGCACGTTGCGATGGGTGATGACCACGCCCTTGGGCTCCGCCGTCGCGCCTGAGGTGAAGATGATCTCGACGACATCGTCGCGGCTGAGGTTCTCCCGGGGGAGCTCGAGGCCAAGGCCCGCTTGCCAGTCGAGATCTTGGAGCTTCCAGACGGGCGCGCCGGACCAGGCGCGGAGCGGCGGCACTTCCTCGCCTGTCAGTACGAGCTTCGCCGCGACAATTTGGCTGCCGCGCGCGAGAAAATCTGGCGACGCACGAAAATCGACCGGCACGACAACCACGCCGCGCAGCACACAGCCCCAGAACGCCACGATCCACTCCGGCCGGTTCTCGCTCCAGAAGACAATCTTGTCCCCCTTGCGCAGGCCGATCTCGTGGATGCGCGCGGCAAACGCGCGGGCGGCGTGGCCGACCTGTTCGTAGGTGTACGTTCGAGTCCGAAATCCGTTGTCGTACACCAGGAAGTCGCCGCGCGCGTGCGCGAGATCGCGGAAAAAGTCAACGAGCGTGTCACGGACCACGAGTAGATTATGATAACGGCTCACATGCGCATATTTCTCACCGGCCCGACTGGATATATCGGCGCCGCTGTGCTCGATGCACTCGTGCGCGCCGGTCACGATGTGACGGCGCTCGTGCGCGACAACGAGAAGGCCCGCCGAGTCGACCAGCGTGGCGCCCATCCGGTGGTCGGCAATCTGGCCGAGCCCGACTCGTTCAGCGGTGCCGCCGAGGCGCAGGACGGCTACGTCCATACGGCGTACGACAGCACGTCGGGCAAGGGACCGGCAGTCGAGCACGCGGCGCTCGAAACCCTGATCGGGGCGGCGAAGCGGCCGAGGACGGCCGGATCCACGGCGCCCCTGAGGCGCTTCGTCATTTACACCTCCGCATCGTGGGTCCTCGGGCGCACGCCTGACCCGGCGGCCGAAGACGCACCGACGAACCCGATCCCGCTGGTGTCCTGGCGTCCCGAGCTCGAAGAGCTGGTACTGAACGCCAGCAACGACCGGCTTCGCACCATCGTGATCCGCCCCGGCGTGGTGTACGGAGGGGGAATCGGGATGGTGGGGGACCTCTTCAAGGCCGCCACCAACGGCCTCGTCCGGGTCGTGGGGGACGGCAACAACCATTGGCCCCTCGTGTACGACCGGGATCTGGCGGATCTGTACGCCCGGGTCGTGGCGCACGACGACGCCTCGGGGGTATTTCACGCCAATGACGAGGGAGACGAACGGGTCAACGACATCGTCGGCGCCATTGCCCCCTACGTGCCTGTCCGACCCGACGTTCGCCACGTGCCACTGGACGAGGCGCGGAGTAAGATGGGCGCTGTCGCCGAGGCCCTGGCTCTCGATCAGGTCGTCCGCAGCCCGCGGGCGCGTGCCCTTGGATGGTCGCCGACCCTGCATTCGGTCGCCGGCAACACGGCTCGCCTGCTCGAAGAGTGGCGTGGCGCTCGGATCTAGGACGCGAAACAGCAACACCGGTTCTTTCTTGGAGGCGAAGCGATGAAGCGAAAGATGATGACGCTACTGGTGGTGATTGCCGCGCTTTCGATTGGGTACGCGGTCGTCACACAGCGCACGAGCCAGGCGGCCGACAACACCGCCGCGAGCGTCGTGGCGACAGCCGCCGCGCATCCCGGCCACGTCATGACGGCGGCCGAGCACATCGAGCACATGGCGGCAGAGGGGGATCCTCACGCCAACCACTACTTGATGGAATTGAAGTGGAACGCGATGCAGGCCGCACCGGTGAATCTCAGGCTGCCTGCCGACAACGAAGGGTCAAAGGATCGCGTGACCAGCTCGCCGCGCAAGGGCCAATACGTGAAGATCGACGTCAACGGCACGCCGATGACGGCGTGGCTCGTGCAGCCGGCCGGCGACGGGAAGGCCCCCGTCGTGGTCGTCATCCAGGAAATCTTCGGTCTGGCCGACTGGATCCGCGGCGTGGCCGATCAGTTGGCGGCCGAAGGCTTCATCGCCGTCGCGCCCGATCTCGTGTCCGGGAAGGGCCCTGGCGGCGGCGACACGCCGTCGTTTGCGACCCAGCAGGATGTCACCGCGGCGACCCTCGCCTTGCCCGCAGCGGACGTGACGGCGAAGCTGAAAGCGGCGCGCGAGTTTGGCCTGAAGCTCCCGCGTTCCAACGGCAAGAGCGCCAGCGTTGGCTACTGCTTCGGCGGATCGCAGAGCTTCGCGTTCGCGGTCAACGAACCCGCGCTGAACGCCGCCGTCGTGTTCTACGGCGCGGCGCCGACCGACGTGCCGCCGCCGGCGCGAGGCGCACCGGGAACAACGCCGCCTCCGCCGCCGCCATTCGTGCCTTCGGATCGGCTGGCCAACATCAAGGCGCCGATCCTCGGGCTGTACGGCGGGTTGAAGGAAGACGCGCGCATCGGCGCGTCGATTGCGCCGACGGAAGCGAAGATGAAGGAGCTCGGAAAGGTGTACGAGCCGCACATCTTCGAAGGCGCGGCGCACGGCTTCCTGCGCGCACAGACGGGCAACATGGGCGCGAACATGAAAGCCACCGAGCAGGCCTGGCCGCTCGCGGTCGGCTGGATCAAGAAGTACGCCTCTTAGAAGGTAAAAAGGCAGAAGGCAGAAGGAAAGTACTTTTGCCTTCTACCTTTTGCCTTTTGCCTTTTTCCTCAGTCGCCAAAAGTCTCCAGATCCTCCTCGGTCGCGCCGGGCAGGATGTCGAAAAACGCATCGAGGCTGCGATCGAGCGCGCGGCGCAGTTGCGGCACCGTGCCATCGATCGTGTGCATGGTCACGCCCGCCGTCGATCCATCGGCAAGCGTCAGTTTCGCTTCCTGAAGCTTGGTGACTGAACCCTCGGCCAGAAGCCTGAGACCGTAAACGAGCGTGTACCGGGCCATATCAGCGATTGTACAGTCGCTTGCCGGCCTCGATCGCCTCCTCGATCGTCGTCACGCGGCCATCGAGCTGCTGTTCGTACACTGCCTTCAGAATCTCGCCCACGCGAGGACCGGGTTGTAGTCCCAGCGCCAGCAGATGCCGGCCCAGCAGGATCGCCGGGGGAGGCCGATGCTCGACACCGAGCGAGCGCGCACGCTCGAGGAACCAGTCCATTGCCGAGCAATCGAATTGTCCCGGCTTGCGTCCGAGACAGTCGGCCTTCGCGAAGAGCGCCAGCAGCTCGAGGTCGACTTTTTGCGCCAGCCGCCGGAACGCGCCGTCGCCGACCTCGTCGCGCACCTTGAACCAGGCGCCCGGCTTGAGATGGTGGGCGACGAGCCCGAGGACCTGCCGGCGAACGTCGTACCCGTCGATCGAGTGAACGTTCAGACGGTCGAGGAGGGCGATGGAGGGCGGAACCCCCTGCTCCTCGTGATCCATCGATCGGATCCGGCCGTCGATGATCGCAGTCGTGGCGGGTTTTCCCAGATCGTGGCACACCGCGCCGAGCATCACCGCAATCTGCTGTGGCCGCGCGAGGCCGTCCAGACGCTGTCTGGCCTGATCGATGACCTGCAACGTGTGTACCCACACATCGCCTTCCGGATGCCATTCGGGCTCCTGCCGACATCCTGACAGCGCCTGAAGCTCCGGGAACAGCTTCGCGATGACGCCGAGATCCATCGCGAGGGCGAACCCGATGGACGGTGTCGGCGCGAGCAGGAGCTTCTCGACTTCTCCCCACACGCGTTCGGCGGGCAAATCGTCCAGCCGGATGGTCCGGCACAGCTCCCAGGTTCTTTCGTCGAGCGTGAAGTTGAAGCGCGCGGCGAACTGGACGGCGCGGAGGACGCGCAGGCTGTCGTCGGCGAAGGTTGCCGGATCGACGACCCGAAGAACGCCGCGTTCGAGATCACCGCGTCCATCGTATGGATCGAAATACTCCTCGGTTAGCGGATCCCAGCCGATGGCGTTGACGGTGAAATCGCGGCGCCGCGCCGCTTCCGCCACGGGCATGTCGGGATCGCCGCTGACATCGAATCCGCGGTGGCCCCGGCCCGATTTCGATTCGCGGCGCGGGAGCGACACGTCGATGTCGCCCACCTTGTAGACCTGAAAGCTCTCGCCGACCCTTTCGACCCGGCCAAGAGATTCGAGCACGCGACGCAGTCTGTCGGCGGGGACCTGATAGACCTCGATGTCGATGTCTTTCGACCCCTCGACTGCGCTCGGTGTCGCCCCCGGGCCGGGTCGATGCGCCACATCGTGGCCGAGCAGTCGGTCGCGCACCCAGCCGCCGACGATCAGCGCACGTCCGCCCGCGTCGCCGACGGCAACGGCGATGGCGCGCGCGCGCTCCAGCGGGTCCATCGTCAGCACGCTTCTAGCTTAGAACAGCCTGACCCTCGTCCTCCGATACTGCATCCCGTCGAACACGTCGCCCATCAACACCATGCCCCTGACCTTCAGATAGGGCCGCCTGACGGCGCGCGGCAGGTCGAAGACCAGCCGCGTCGTTTCAAGGGCGCCGGCCCGTGTGATGTAGCGATCCTTGAGGTTGAATGGCTCGACGCGCGTCAGGGCCTGCTGCGCGGCGGCATCGTTCTCGTACTGCGCCTCATTATCGTCAACGAGATAGGCGACGGCGTTGTCCCAGACGTGGTCGACGACCCTGGCGCGGTTCTCGACCTCGAACGTGACGACATGGAACAATCCGGTCGCCTGACGGTTGCCGATGCGCTCGGCTCTGTCGACGCGTTGCACGGAGTACTCGAAGTCGTCGTGGTGGATGTGCTGGGCGAGTCCGATGACCTTGTCGGCGCCCGAGCACGCCGACAAAAGGGCGGCGGACAGTGCGACCATGGATCGGGCCGGCATGCGGGCTACCTCCGAATAGACTTTATATCACAAAGCACTTCGTATGGTATGGTCAACGCCGATGGCCCCCGCCTCCGATCCCGCGGCCCTTCACGATCAGGCCGCGGAAAGCCTGCGGTTCATCCGCGACACCATGGCGCGGGCGGCCGACTTTACCGCGGTGTCCGGCGCCGGCGGCGTCGCGATGGGGATCACGGCCCTCATCACCGCGTGGGCCGCCGGCCCGCCGATGGATGACGTCCGGTGGCTGACCTACTGGCTGCTCGACGCAGCCGTGGCCGTGGCGATTGGCCTGATGGCCACCTTCCTAAAGGCGCGCCGGGGCGGCACGCCTCTGACCGGCGCCTCCGCCCGCCGGTTCACGCTGGCCTTCGTGCCCGCGCTGGCGGCAGGCGCCGGACTGTCGGTGGTGCTGGTCCGCCACCACCTGATCGGCGAGCTGACGGGATGCTGGCTGCTGCTGTACGGCGCCGCCGTGTCGAGCGCCGGAGCGTTTTCGGTCCGCGTCGTGCCGCTGATGGGCGCGTCGTTCATGGTGCTCGGGGCATTTGCGTTCGCCGCGCCGGATCGGTGGGGTCATTACTTCATGGCGGCTGGATTCGGCGGGCTGCAGATCGCGTTCGGCATTCTCATCGCGAGGAGGTACGGTGGGTAGGACAGCCGCGGCCCGGCCGAAGACCGTGCACGCGTCGGCGAAGAAATCGGCCGAACGGGCGCCCCTCGCCCTCGATCGCCTCATTCACGAACGTCTCCGGCTCGGCATCATCAGCGCGCTGGCCGTCAACGATCGGCTGACTTTCAACGAGCTCAAGCAGCTGCTTCGGACAACGGACGGCAACCTGAGCGTGCATGCGCGCAGGCTCGAAGAGGCTGACTACATTGCCTGCGAGAAGAAGTTCGAAGGCCGGCTGCCGCGCACCATCTATCGGCTGACTCCTGCCGGCCGCCGTGCGCTCGACCGCTACGTCTCGCACATGGACGCGATCATCAAGGCCATCAAGCCGTAACGGGCTCGTCCCCCAGCTTGCGCCCGAACTTCTTGACGAAGCGGTCGCAGATGCCGGGCGCGACGGCGTTCAGCAGCACGAGCGCCCGCGCTTTGGGATAGGGATACACCTCCGGGACCGGCCGCTCGATCGCTCGCGCCACCGCGTCGGCGACCTTCCCCGCATCCTGCCGTGGGCCGAACGCCCGTTTGACGGTCGTGCCAGTTTCCTGTGACATGACCTCGAAGAATTCGGTGTCGGTCGAAACCGGATACACGACGCTCACATGAATGTCGGTGCCGGCGAGCTCGGCCCTCAGACACTCCGCGAGCCCGACCTGCGCGAACTTCGTCGCGGCGTAGGCGCTCATGTAAGGCACGCCGCGCTTACCCACGATCGACGAGACGATGACGAGGTGGCCACGCTTCTGAGCGTGGAACAGAGGCAGCGCAGCGCGCGCGGCGTGGTAGGTGCCGAAATAATTGACGTCCATGAGCTTCCGCATCTGCTCGGACGTCACGCGATCGATCGGGCCCGCCACGCCGTAGCCGGCATTGCACATCATCACGTCGAGGCGCCCGAAACGCTCGACGGCAGTCCTCGCCAGGCGATCCATGTCCGTGGCGCTGGTGACGGCTGCGACGACGGGCACCGCCCGCCCCCCCCCCTCCGCCGCCCGCCTCGATTTCCGAAGCCACCAGTTCAAGGCGATCCTTTCGCCGCGCGCAAATCACGAGCGTCGCGCCGTCGCGGGCCAGCCGTATGGCGGTCGCCCGGCCGATGCCGGCCGATGCGCCAGTAATCGCGATGATTCGGGAATTCGCCATTCCCGCGAGGATAACACCCGACGCTTACCCACGCTCGCCGAGGAGATTGCGGAAGACGAACGCGACATTGGCGGGACGCTCACCGAGACGTCGCATGAAATACGGAAACCAGTCCCGACCGAACGGGATGTAGATGCGCATTCGGTACCCCTCACGGACGAGCGCCGCCTGCAGATCGCGTCGAATCCCGTGCAGCATCTGGAACTCGAAACGATCCGGACCGATGCCCTGCGCCGCGGCCCAGCGCTTCGCCAGGTCGATCATGGCCGGGTCGTGGGTGGCAATGGCCGGGTAGTGCCCGTGGGTCAGCAGCCGCTTCATCAACGCCGCGTAGGCGGCATCCACGTCGGCTTTTCGGCGATGGGCGACGCTCGTCGGCTCCTGATACGCACCCTTGACCAGGCGAATGCGCGCGCCCAGTGCGTTGATCCGCTCGATGTCCGCCTCGGTGCGATGGAGCGCCGCCTGCAGGACGACGCCGCTCTGACGGTGTCCCTGCTGCCACAGCGTCTCGAAGATGTCGAGCGTCACCTGGGTGTAGGCGGAATTTTCCATGTCGATACGCACGAAGAAGCCCTGCGCTTCGGCGCGATCCAGAATCTTCTGCAGATTGCCGACCGCGCTCGTCCGATCGACGTCGAGCCCGAGCTGCGTCAGCTTGACCGAGATATTGCGCCCGACGCCCGAGGCGACGATCGCGTCGATCATCTCGAGATACTCGCGCACGGCCTGTGCCGCCTCGGCGAGCGTCATGACGCTCTCACCGAGGTGATCCATCGTGTGCATCAGCCCTCGGGCTTCGAGCGCCCGCGCGGCCTGGATGGCCTCGGGGACCGTTTCGCCCGCGATGAACCGTCGAGCGAAGCTCGTGGGGCCGCGCATGCCGACGTGGGAGGCCAGTTTCTTGAGGAGTGCGCTGCGGGAAAGAAGATGGAACAACGCTTTGGAAGCGCTGCCCAGCATCAGTGCGTCCGGCCAGGGGTCACCAGCAGATGTTCGATCGACCGCGCGTAGTAGCGCAGGACGCTGCGCTCGCGCACGCGGAAGCGGCTGCGCTCGGCGACGATGATGCCGCGCGCCTCGAGGGGCTCGGCCGCCTCGTCAATCGCCTGGCGGCCGCTTGTGACGCCGAGGTTGGCGTGACGCGCGGCCAGCTCTTCGATCAGGCGATCGATCCGCTCTTCCAGATCGCGCCGCGTGATGGAGGGGCGCATCGCGGCGGCGAAGATGGCGGTCGGCAGCACCTTGCAGAGCGCGCCGATGCGCACGCGGATGAGACGGGTCAGGTCCAGCACGTCGCTCCGCGACTGCGGGTCGATGCCGCCGACGGGGATGGGCGTGCCGAAGGTGACGAACGCCCGCGAGCGGTAGCCGACCGCATAGCGGACCATCTCCGCCAGCTCGCGCGCGAACGTCCGCTGCCGCTTCTTCACACGCTGCCGCGCGAGGATGTGATCCTCGAGCACCAGGTCGTAGGCGATCGCGGCAGGAATCACCACGAGATCGGGCCGCTCCGCGGTGAGGGCCGCGTGGATCAGCCCGGTCTTCGCCGCCTTGATCTCGCCGCTGTAGCTGCGGCCTCCCTCGGGGTAGAAAAACAGATCGTGTTTCTGCAGGATCTCGGCGACGTACGCTTTCAGCGTAATGAGGTACCCGGGATCCTTGGTGTTGCGCCGAATCGGAATCGCCCCGGTGACATGCCGGTGGATGAGCCCCAGTGGCCCGCCGAACAGGTTGATGCCGGCGGCGATGAGCGGCGGCCGCACTCCGTTGTCGTCGAGCACGAGCGGCTCCACTAGATAATCGGTATGGCTCCGGTGGTTCGACGCGTAGACGATGCGGTGCGAGCGTGCCGCCTCCTTGACGTGGTGCAGCTGCTCGGGGATGCGCTCGATCTTGCGAAGGATTGGATAGAGCGGATGCTGGAGCGCGCGGTAGATCGAATGGCGCTGGGTCGTCCGCATCTCGTCAAGGTATGCGCAGACACGCTCGCGCGCCTGGTCGCCGCTCTCCCCGTACCCGCCGCGCAGGTACTTGACGACTTCTTCACGCGCCAGTACTGCTTCAGAGATGTCGTCCAGCATGGAACCGTCGGACTATAACATGTGATCGCAGGAACGGCCACGATGTCACGAAGGAGACGAATCACTCCCGCACGTACCAGAACAGCAGCCCGAACCCCAGTGTCATCGTCAACAGGATGGTCGATGCCACCTGCATCCGATCGGAGTAGAGCTGCAGCCCGAGCATCGCCACAACGATGGCCGCTCGTGGAACGAAGCCGTGTGGGGGAGGACCGACGAACTTGAGGATGAACAGGCAGATGAACACGACGGCGCCGCACGTGTACGCCACCATGTGAAACCGCCGGAAGACATCGCTGTCGATTCCGCTGTCGAGCAGCTCGATCGTCGCCATGCCGCCAAGCCAGACAACAAGCGCCGCCAGCGCTGCATAGCGGACCGCGAGCATCGCCATCATTATAATTGCAGGGTTGCATCTGACGGAGCGGACGCGGAGGGCCAGGCAGTGGAGCTCGACGAGGGCGTAGTGGAGTGGCTGACCGACGGCGTGCTGCAGGCCATCGCACGAGAGGACGCGCTCGAGCCGGCTCCGCTCATCTTTCTGCTGCGGCGCTACGCCGCTACCGATCGCAGCGATCTCGCAGACGCGCTGGGAGAGGCGCTGGGTGCCGCACTGGCCCGCCCCTCGCCGACCGTCAATCGGCCGGGCTGGCTCACGCTGTACAGCGAGGCCAGCTTCATCACCGACGATGACCGCCTGCACAGGGCGGCCGCCGAGCTCCACGGCGTCCTGCGTGAGGAGTGGCCGTCGGCCGCCACCGTTGGGGCCTCCACGGAGAATCTGGAGGCGTGCCTCGTCTCTGCCGGCGCGACGTCTTCCCGGGATCTGCTCGCCGGGGCCATCGATGAACTGGAGCGCATCGTCGGCGGAGCGTATCGGCCCGGCGACGGGGTGGCGCACGCCGCCGACGGGATCGCGCGACGGGCCGGCCGCCTCGGCGATCAGGTTCGAGCCGCATCGGCGCTGCTGACCGCGTTCGCGCTGACTGGCCGCCTGCCGTATTCGATGCTGGCCGAAGAGCTGATGCAGTTTGCGCGCCGCACCTTGTGGGATGAATCCGCCGGAGGATTCTTCGAAAGCGCCTGCGAGCCGTTGGCGCTCGGACCGAAGCCGTTTGCCGCCAACTGCGAAGCCGCGCGCGTTCTCTGCCGGATCGAGATGCTGCACCGTGACGAGGAGTACCTGAAAATCGCCGTCGTGGCGGAGGTCGGCTCGTCGGTGTGGGACGCCGGCCGGACGCTCGAATCGCAGACGCCGGGCCTGCGCGCCCGCGGTCTCGGCGCCGCGGTCTACGGGACCGCGCTCACCGAATGGCTGCACTTGCAGCGCGATCTGAAATAAGATCGGCCATCCTATGGGCCTTGATCGCGCTTCGCTGATTCCCGCACTGCGAAACATCGCCACCCGGCTGCGCATCGACTCCATCCGGTCAACCTCGGCGGCGGGCAGCGGCCATCCGACGAGCTGCTGCTCGGCGGCGGAGTTGATGGCGGCGCTCTTTTTCGCCGAGATGCGGTTCGATCCCCACGACCCGCGCAATCCAGACAGCGATCGGTTCGTGCTGTCGAAGGGACACGCCGCGCCGATCTTGTATGCCGCGTGGGCGGAGGCCGGCGCCTTCGACCGGTCCGAGCTCCTGAGGCTTCGCCGGATCGATGCGGACCTCGAGGGACACCCGACCCCCCGGCTGCCGTTCGTGGACGTGGCCACCGGCTCGCTCGGCCAGGGCATCTGCGCCGCGATCGGGATCGCGCTCAACGCCCGCCGCATCAAGTCGCCCTACCGGACCTACGTGCTCCTCGGCGACGGTGAATCGGCGGAAGGCTCGGTCTGGGAAGCAGCCGACGTCGGGTCGATCGACGCGCTCGACAACCTGTGCGGCATCACCGACGTCAACGCCCTCGGCCAGAGCCGCCCCACGATGTGGCGGCACGACATGGATCAATTCGCGCGGAGGTGGGACGCCTTCGGCTGGAATGCCATCGTCATTGACGGCCATGATTTCGGGGCGATTCTCGACGCGTTCGACGAGGCCCGCCGCACCACGGGCAAGCCGACGATGATCCTGGCGCGGACGATCAAGGGCAAGGGCATCTCCTTCGCGGAGGGCAAGGACGGCTGGCACGGCAAGCCGCTCAACAAGGACGAGATGGAGAGAGCGATTGCCGAGCTGGAGAACCAGTTCGTGCCCGTACTCGAGGAGGGACCGGCCGCGAACCTGGCGCGGCACATTCCACGTCCGCCGTCTGTCGCCCGTGAAGTCGTGAAGCCGAAGCCGGTGGCCCCGCCGTCCTACAAGCCTGGTGACCTTGTGGCGACCCGCGAGGCCTACGGCACCGCCATCGCTAAACTCGGCGAAGCCGACCCGCGTGTGGTGGCGCTCGACGCAGATGTGAAGAACTCCACGTTCAGCGACAAGTTCGAGAAGGCGTTCCCGGATCGCTTCTATCAGAACTTCATCGCCGAGCAGGTCATGATCGGCGCGGCGATGGGCATGGCCGCGCGCGGCGCCATTCCGTTTCCGTCGACCTTCGCGTGTTTCCTGGCGCGAGCGGCCGATTTCATCCGCATGGCGGCCATCAGCAACGTCGGGATCAAGATGGCGGGGTCGCATGCGGGCGTTTCCATCGGCGAGGACGGCCCCTCGCAGATGGCGCTCGAGGATCTGGCCATGTGCCGTGCGGAGCCGAACATCACAGTGCTGTACCCGTGTGACGCGGTCAGCGCCGAGCGGCTCGTCGCCCTCGCGGCGGCGCGTCCAGGGCCGGCGTACATCAGAACCAGCCGTCCCAAGACGGCGGTGATCTACTCGAACGACGAAACGTTCACGGTGGGCGGGTTGAAAGTGCTGCGCGAGAGCCAAGGGGATGTGGCGACGGTCGTTGGCGCCGGCGTGACCGTGTTCGAGGCGCTGAAAGCGTACGATCAACTGAAGGCGGCGGGCACGCCGATCCGCGTCATCGATCTGTATTCGCTGTCGCCCATCGACAAGGCGGGGCTGGTTGCCGCGGGCCGCGCCACCGGGGGGCACCTCATCACGGTTGAGGATCACTACCCGGTCGGCGGCGTCGGCGACGCGGTGGCCGAGGCCGTCGCCGATGCGGGTCTCACGGTCCATCGGCTTGCCGTGCGCGAAATTCCACGCAGCGGCAAGCCCGAAGAACTGCTCGATCGCTACGGCTTTTCAGCCAGCCACGTCGTCAAAGCTGTTCAGGCTGTCATCGCCGCCAGGCCCGTCGGCGCCCTCCAGTAGCAGTCTTCAGACCTGCCGAGCGCGGACTACCGCTGTCCCCGCCCGCGCCCCGCCCCGGGGCGTCTT
>ORMF010806845.1_pt1 | contig 12760 bp, 10 predicted proteins | sample 1779871 | NCBI WGS metagenome assembly ORMF01 (sample SAMEA104232316, study PRJEB22302) | groundwater metagenome | biome: forest; feature: aquifer; material: groundwater | place: USA | collected 2011-08-07 | depth 5.4 m | reverse complement strand
TCTTTCCACTTCTGTTGCCTGGCGGCTATACCCTTACGGTTGAAAATGCCGGATTCAAAACTCATACAGAGACGGGAATCGCGATCCGCGTCAACGACCAGGTGGCGGTAAACGTGACACTGGAGGTAGGACAGTCGTCACAAACGGTCCAGGTGAGTGCCGAGACGCGTCTGCTGGATACTTCCACGGCATCCATGGGTTTTGTTGTGGAGAGCCGCACCATCATGGAACTTCCTTTGAAAGACGGCATGGTGCTCACGATGGCGACGCTGGCGCCGGGGGTGATTTTCACTCCGGAATCGGCCGGATACGTGCGGCCGTTTGACACCAGTTCTCCATCCACTATGTCCATTGACGGCGCGCGGTCCGGGAGCAATCAGTTCATGATGGACGGTGCGCCCAACATGCAGGGGACCCAGGTTGCCTACTCGCCGCCTCCGGGAGTGGTGGATGAATTCAAAGTACAGGGGGCCAACTTCGACGCCAGTTCCGGCTTCTTTGGAGGCGCGGCGGTGAACATGAGCCTGAAGTCCGGCACCAATAGCATGCACGGGCAGATCTATTATTTCATGCAGAACCCGGTATTGAATGGAGACAAGTTTTTCCGGTTGGCGGCGGGGAAACCACAGTTCCGCCTGTACCGTTGGGGAGGCAGCGTCAGCGGGCCCGTGAATCTGGGGAAGCTCTACGACGGCCGGAACAAGACCTTCTTCATGTACGGCTATGAAGGCATCTGGAGCTTCGACCCGTCGCCGTGGTCTGTCGAGGCCGTGCCGAGCGCGGCGCAGCGCAGGGGCGATCTTTCCGAACTGCTGACTGGTGGCGGATCCAGGTACCAGATTTACGATCCCTATTCGATTGCCCCGGCGCCTAATGGGCGATTCAGCCGCGTGCCAGTGCCGAATAATCAGATTCCCAGCAACCGGATCAACCCGGTTGCGGCCAAGGTTGCCGCGCTGTGGGATCCTCCCAATCAGGCCGGAACCATTGATGGAACGAATAACTACACCAAGGGCAGAAACTCACAGGACACTTATTGGAATCACATCGTGCGCATCGACCACAACCTGTCGGAAAAGCAGCGCTTCTACCTGCGTACCAACTTCACAGATTTGCAGCGGCCGCAGAACATTCGCCACAACAACTCCGTGGGCGATAACTTTTTCCGGTACAACACGGGCTTTGCCGTGGATGACGTCTACACGATATCGCCCCATTTCTTCCTGAATACGCGCTACACGCTGACGCGGTTCATTACCGGAAATACACCCTATCAGCAGGGATGGGACCTGGCCGGACTGGGCTTCTCGTCCAGCTTCATCAAGCAGATCAACGACGTGGATCCGCGCAGTCTGAAGCTCCCCAACTTCACCATCAGCGGTCTGGCGCCGCTGGGAGGGCTCAACAACAACAACAGCACGGCGACGGACATTCATGAGCTGGCGGGCAACTTGACCACCATCGCCGGATCACACACGCTACGCTACGGCGCCGTCTATCGCGTCTACCGCCGCAACACCTTTAACCTGGGCAACTCGTCGGGGAACTTGATTTTCGACCCAACCTGGACGCGCGGCCCGCTCGACAATTCTCCAGCGGCCCCTATCGGGCAAGGCATGGCCAGTTTCCTGTACGGGCTTCCCGGCGGCGGAAACTTCCCTGTCAACGACTCCTATGCGGAGCAATCCACCGTTCCGGCCTTCTATCTCCAGGATGACTGGAAACTCAGCAGCAGGCTGACCTTGAGTGTCGGCCTCCGCTATGAGCGCTCCTCTCCGTTGACCGAGAGATTCAACCGCAGTGTGAGGGGATTTGCCGCGGACATAGCGAGCCCGATACAAGGCCAGGCGGCTGCCAACTACGCACGCAACCCGATTCCGGAAGTGCCCCTCAGCCAGTTTCGCGTTCTCGGCGGTCTTACCTTCGCCGGAGTGAACGGACAACCGCGAACCTTGTGGAAGAGTAATCAAAACCTGTTTATGCCGCGCCTCGGTTTTGCCTATTCCCTCACACCGCTTACCGTGTTGCGCGGCGGGTACGGTATTTTCTTCGATGCACTGGGCGTCACCAATGTGCACGTGAACCAGACCGGCTATTCGCAGACCACTGACCTGGTTCCCTCGCTGGACAATGGCCTCACCTACGTCGCGAACCTGACCAATCCTTTCCCCGGCGGTTTTCTTTCCCCCTTGGGGGCCGCTGGTGGACTGTCCACGAGTCTGGGCCAAAACGTCAGTTTCTTCGACGAGAACACCACCTCTTCCTACATGCAGCGCTGGCAGCTTGCCCTCCAGCGGCAGTTGCCGGGCAACAACCTGATCGAGGTGTCCTATGTGGGCAATCGAGGAACCCGGATGCAGGTGGGCCAGGATCTAAACCCGACGCCGGCCAGGTATCTGAGCACATCGGCTGTGCGCGATCAGCAAGCGATCAACTTCTTGAGTGCCCAGGTGGCCAACCCCTTCTATCCACTCCTGCCGAAAACAAACCTCGCTTCGACAACCGTGTCCCGGTCTCAGTTGCTCCGGCCTTATCCACAGTTTGCCGGGGTGAGCACCAATTTGAACGGTGGTTACTCGTGGTACCACTCCCTGCAAGCCCGGTTTGAGAAGCGATTCTCGGCGGGGTTCAACGCGTCGATATCCTACACATGGTCGAAACTGATGGAAGCAACCTCATTTCTCAATGGCGTCGACTTGAGACCGGAAGAGGTGATTTCCAGCCAGGATCGCACGCACCGCCTCGCGGTGACCGCGCTCTATGAGCTGCCCTTTGGCCGTGGAAAGCGGCTCGGGAATCCGTCGAACAAAGTGTTGTCGCAGGCTGTCTCCGGATGGCAGGTGCAGGGCATCTACACAGGACAAAGCGGCGCCCCGCTTGGATTCGGCAACGCCATCTTCAACGGTGATCTGAAGAACATTCCTCTTCCCAAGAATCAAAGAAATGTGGATCTCTGGTTCAACACGGAAGCCGGCTTTGAACGGAACAGCCAACTGCAGCTTGCCTCCAACCTGCGGACGTTCCCTTCGCGATTCAGCGGCATCCGTGCGGACGGTCCGAATAACTGGGATTTGTCGCTGATGAAGAACGCGAACATCCGGGAAGGCATCCGGCTGCAGTTCCGCGCCGAAGCAATCAACGCGCTCAACCACCCTCAATTCACGGCTCCAAATACCACGACCACCAGCACAGCCTTCGGCAAGGTGACGGGGGAATTCGCCTGGCCGCGTGTGTTGCAGTTCGGGCTGAAGGTCCTTTTCTAAGAAACGTTGCGGATAGCGCCTTACGCGATGCACCGCCCGATCCCCATTACCTGTCCAGACCTTCCCGCGAACAACAACACCTATTCGCAAGCGGTAAGGCTTGGAGATCTCGTTTTTGTCTCCGGCCAGCTTGGCGTCGATCCATCCACGCGGGAACTGGTGGCGGGCGGCATACCGGAGCAGACACGGCAAGCCATCGAGAATGTGTCCACAGTGCTGCAAAGCGCCGGAACCGCGCTCGACAAAGTAGCGAAGGTGAACATCTTCATCACCGATTTCAGTCTGCTGCCGGCAATGAACGAGGTGTACGCGAAGTATTTTCCCCATCGTCCCGCGAAAACCACCGTGGAGATTTCCAGACTCGATAAGGGCGCTCTGATCGAAGTGGAAGTGATCGCCGGGGGCTAGCCCAGCAGGCGCTGTAAGCGCCCCACTTGATCAGGCAGTTTCGCCGACAGGTCCCGGCTTTCCGAAGGGTCCTGCTTGACGTCGAACAACAGAGTGCCGGGCCCATCTCCGCCCGGTGCCGGACGCCTTCTCTCCCCCGTGGCGAAACCGCGCACGAGTTTGTAGTTGCCGTCCCAAGCCATGCTCCACGGTGCAAGGGCCGACAAGAGATGCTGGCGATGAGTTGCCGTCTTGCCCTCCAGCAGCGGGCGTAGGGAGCGGCTGTCCATGTCCTTGGGTCTGGGAAGATTCGAGTAATCCAAAAACGTGGCGGCCATATCCACCAGGCTCACCATAGCGTCGCTGGTCTTGCCCTTCTCCACACCGGGGCCCGCCACCACCAGCGGCACGCCGACGGAGGGCTGGTAGGGGACCGTCTTGCCCCACCGGTTGTGATCGCCCAGCATTTCGCCATGATCGCTCGAAAAAACGATCAGCGTGTTGTCCAGCTCCCCCCGCTTGCGCAGTTGATCGATGTAGATGCCCACCCACCGGTCTATGTTCTCTACCATCGCTGTATAGTTCTGCCGGATGGCGACGTGTTCAGTGTTGCTCAATTCGGCGCTTTGGCTGGGTTGCGGATACTGGCGCCCCCGGACTGTGGCCTCCATTCGTTTGGTGATGTCCAGGGGACTGTGCGGACCGGTGAAGTTGGCCACTAGAAACCAGGGCTTGTCCTTCGGCGCCTCGCGCAGCAGGTCGAGTCCGTTCTGCCCGATCCAGTTGTCGCAGTAGGCATCCTCCGGAAGCGGCGTCGCATGCGTGGCGTTGTGGTTGCCGCGGCGCGACTCCAAATCGTCCAGATGCATGCGCGCCAGCTTGCGGCGATAGAGCATGGCCATGTAGGGATCCTTCGGCTCGGTTTTCCCGCTGGCGAAGGCATCCATCTTGCCGGCGTTGTCGATGGCATCGGAAAAGCCCCACTCCTTGATGAGACGGCGGCCGTCGAGTCCCCAGTCCAGCGTGCCCTTGTGCAGGTCCAGCTTGCCGCATCCCATCACGTGATAGCCGCCCTCGCGCAGGAGCGAATAGAACGTCGTCTGAGCGAGCGGATAATTATCCTTGTTGTCCTTTACGCCGCAGCGGGCATACTCTTTGCCGGCGGCAATGCAGGCGCGGGACGGCGCGCACAGGGGCGAGCCCACAACGGCGCGCGTGAACTGCGTCCCGCGCGAGGCCAGCCACTTCACGTTGGGAGTTCGCACGTCCAGTGAGGAATTGAGACCGGTCCAATCAAACCGGAGTTGGTCCGGGAATAGCATCAGAATATTCGGACGCTGGCCGCGAGACTGCGCACCGAGCAGCCGCGGACCGGGAAGAACGGACGCGGCGGCGGCGCCGGCAATAAAACCTCTGCGTGTGGTGCTCATAACCCATATATAGTATCGAAAGCGGCGAAGGAGATTTCATTGTGAAGCTTGGCGGCAAGGTTTTAGTAGTCACCGGAGGCGGCAACGGCATTGGCCGCGCGCTATGCCATCGTTTTTCCGCGGATGGCCTGGCGGGCCTTGTGGTGGCCGATTTGGATGCAGCCGGCGCCGAGGCGGTGGCGCGGGAGACCGGCGGCATTGCGGTGCAGGCGGATGTTTCGCGAGAATCCGATGTCCGGCGCGTGGTCGAGACGGCGCTGCGGCAGTTTGGCCGGATCGATCTATTTTGCTCCAACGCCGGGATCATGGTTCGAGGCGGCGAGGATGTGAGCGATGCGGATTGGGATCGGATTTGGGCCGTCAATGTGAAGGCGCACATCTACGCCGCGCGGGCCGTGCTGCCGGACATGCTGCGGCGCCGCGAGGGCTACTTTCTGCAAACCGTTTCGGCTGCCGGGCTGTTGAATCAGATTGGCTCGGCTCCCTACGGGGTGACCAAACATGCGGCGCTCGGGTTCGCCGAGTGGTTGGCGATCACCTACGGAGACCGTGGCATCAGGGTATCTTGTCTGTGCCCGCAGGGCGTGCGGACGGCCATGCTGGCGGGCGGAAGGGCGCAAGGCCGCGCTCACTTTTTGGAAGCTGGCGCACTGGAGCCGGAACAGGTGGCGGGCGCGGTGGTGGAGGGGATCGAGACGGAGCAGTTTCTCATTCTTCCTCATCCCGAAGTGCTCGACTACTTCCGGCGGAAGGCCTCCGACTATGACCGCTGGCTGCGCGGAATGCGGCGGCTCCAGTCTCGGTTATGATTGAACAATCCATGAGTACACAATTGAGCGGCAAGATCGCCCTGGTGACAGGCGGCGGACGCGGTATCGGCAAAGCAATCACGCAGCGGTTGGCGGCGGCAGGCGCCAACGTGGTGATTGCGAGCCGCAAGATGGAGAACCTGGAGGAGACTGCGCAGGAGTTTTCCGCGCTCGCTGGCAAGACCATCCCGATGCAATGCCACGTAGGCAAGAAAGAGGAATTGGAGAGCCTGGTACAGCGGATCGAGGCGAGTGTGGGTCCGGTGGACATTCTGGTCAACAACAGCGCCACCAATATCGGGCAAGGCCCGGCGCTGGAGGTGAGCGATGAGGCGCTTTTGAAGACGATAGAGGTGAATGTGCTTTCTGCAATGCGGTTGATCCGGCTCACGGTCCCGAAAATGATGGACCGCGGCGGAGGCTCCATCATCAACATCGCCTCCATCGCCGGCTTGCGGCCGCAGCCGCAAGGTTTGGTCTACAGCTTCACCAAGGCCGGACTCATCATGATGACGCGTGTCTGGGCCGTGGAGTTCGGTCCGCACAACGTGCGCGTGAACGCCATTTGCCCGGGACTCATTGAAACCGACTTTAGCTCCTATTTCTGGAAGAACGAGGAGCACGTGCAGCGGTTGCGGGCCACACAGCCGATTCCCCGCGTGGGCCGGCCCGATGAGATCGGCGGCATGGCGTTGTACCTGGCCTCGGAGGAGTCCTCCTTCGTGACTGGACAGATGTTTGTCGTGGATGGCGGGGCGACAGCGCGCTAACCAACGCCCGGCCAGTTCTGGCCCGTCGTACACTGAGGGCTTGCACCTTTCCATTGAACTCGATCGGGAAGATGATGGCCGCTGGATCGCCGAGGCGCTGGAACTACCCGGTGTGATGACTTACGGGGAGACGCGTGAGGAGGCCATCAGCGGCACCGAACGGCTCGCTATCGAGGTGATCGCCGATCGAATCAGACACGGCGAATTACCGCCATCGGCTCTCAACGTTTCGTTTCTGGTTCTCGGTGAGCAACTGGCCGGCGACTAAGGCACTCCACCAGGCCCGCTGCACTCATCCGACCCTTGCCAAACAGAGCGTCGACCTCTACCTGTACTTGCCCAGCTCCCACTTGGCGATCGCTTCCTTGTGCACCTCATCGGGCCCGTCAGCCAATCGCAGGGTTCGCGAGTTGGCCCACATGGCGGCCAGTTCAAAATCCTGGGAAACACCCGCCGCACCGTGGGCCTGTACAGCGCGGTCAATCACGCGCAGGGCGACATTGGGGACGATCACCTTGATCATGGCGATCTCGGTTCGCGCGACTTTGTTTCCGGCCGTGTCCATCAGGTAGGCGGCCTTCAGGACCAGCAGGCGCGTCTGTTCGATCTCAATGCGCGAGTCGGCGATATCGGCGCGGATCGTGCCTTGCTCGGCGATGGTCTTGCCGAACGCGACACGGGAACTCACGCGGCGGCACATCATTTCCAGGGCGCGCTCAGACTGTCCGATCAGCCGCATGCAGTGGTGAATTCGCCCCGGCCCGAGGCGTCCTTGCGCGATCTCGAAACCGCGCCCTTCCCCCAGCAGCAGGTTCGTTGCCGGAACGCGCACATTGTCATAGGTGACTTCGGCGTGCCCGTGCGGGGCATGGTCGTAACCATAAACGGTGAGCAGTCGCTCCACCTTCACGCCGGGCGTGTCAAACGGCACCAGAATCATGGACTGTTGTTTATGTTTGGCGGCGGAGGGGTCCGTCTTGCCCATGAAGATGGCGATCTTGCACCGCGGGTCACCGGCTCCGGAGGACCACCATTTGCGGCCATTGATCACATACTGGTCCCCGTCGCGCACGATGCTCGCCTGTATGTTGGTCGCGTCCGAGGAGGCAACCTCAGGCTCGGTCATGGCGAAGCAGGAGCGGATCTCTCCGGCCAGCAGCGGCTCCAGCCACATCTTTTGATGTTCCGGCGTTCCGTAGCGAGCCAGCACCTCCATGTTGCCCGTATCAGGCGCGGAGCAGTTGAACACCTCTGGGGCCCACGAGACACGGCCCATGATCTCGCACAGCGGAGCGTAGTCCAGATTCGACAATCCTGCTCCGTGCTCGCTTTCGGGAAGGAAAAGGTTCCAGAGGCCTTGCGCGCGCGCCTTCGGCTTGAGCTGTTCGATCAGCTCCACCGGCTGCCAGCGGTCGCCCGCGTCCACCTGCTGGTGAAAGGCTTGTTGGTTGGGATAAATGTGCTGGTCCATGAAGGCCAGCAGTTTCGATTGCAACTCCTTGCAGCGCGGGGAAAACTCAAACTCCATTCTGGCCGTCTCCTCTTTCGTTATCGGCTGGCGCGCTTGCGCGCAGGCTTGGCCACCTTCGCCGCGGTCTTTGCCGAACGCGCGGCCAGGACGCCGTTGGGGTCGATCGACAGTATCTCACGGCGCAGCCCGACCGCGTCACGATGGCCTTGCCGTTGACGAATCACGTACAGGGCGTAGGTAACAAACATGCGGGCCATGGCCAGCGAGATGCGCCCCAACACGGGCAGTCCCCGATCGCGAATGGAGGAAAACTCCTGGTGCAGTTGCTGGAGCTCTTCAACCGACGGACCCTGCAGGCAGAGAGGATCCGAGAGGCTCATGTTGTCCAGCAGCAGGTTCAGCCGGATTTTTCTGTACAGCGCGGGTTGATGGCGGGAATCGCGCACGGCTTCGGAAAAAAGGCGCGCCTTTTTGACAATGGCGTCGAGGAGCCTGCCGGGGTCGCCCATGCGGCGCGCGCGGCTGACCAGCGCCTGGCCGTAGCGCAGCTTGATGACCGGATTTGCGGTCGCCTTTAGGAATGCTTCCAGAGTGGTGACCGCTTCATCGTGGCGGCCGAGGTAGGTGAGCGACTGCCCCAGATAGGCCATCGCACCCTCATTGGCGGGATCGAGGCGCAGAATCTCCTGCGAGATCTCGTTTAAGTGGACCCAATCGGAACGGAGATGGTAGGCGCGCGCGAGGTTGCGCAATGCCGTCAGGTCACCGGGATTCTGATCCAGTTGCAGCAGCAGCCGGTCAATCTCCTTGTTGAGGCCCATCCGCGCGAGAAAAGTTTCGCTGGGGAATGTGTACTTCCGGTTGGTCCCCACAAACAGATAGAGAGACTCCTGCGCATTGAGCATAAAGCCGCTGTGCAGCGCGGCTTTACGCTGCAAGCTGCCGAAGCGTTCCACCACCGAAAACAGGTTCGCCACATGCCGGTAGGCATCATCGGTAAAGGAATGCTCGCTCACCAGGGTGCGGAGTTGCTCCACCTCCTTGCACGCTTCCGTGGTGATGAGAGCGTTCAGCTTTTCAAACTGATCGAGCGAAATGCCCAACCCGACGCCGCTCCAAATGGTGCGCACCAGCTCCGCCGCCAAAAGGGAGAAGGATTCTTCGCCCTCCCGCATGAACGGCTGGATGAGACCTTTGGCCAGCACCTCATCCAACCAGGCGCGTTTGGCGGGAGGCTCCAGCGAGGCCAGCATTTCGGAGTCGGACAGAAAAGTCCCGCCGCCGGACAGGAAGGATCCTGGAGCGGTGAGATTTCTCGCCTCCAGCTCACCCGAGATCGCTCGCGCGTCGTAGGAGAGCCGCTGGAAAATCTCGGCAATCTCATCCAGGCTCAGGCGCTGCTGCTGCTGGAAGGCTTTGATCAGCTCGATCAGATCGACGGTGGATGGCGGATAGAGAGCGCTGGTCCGGCTGGTACGGGCGGGCTGCGGCAGCAGTCCCTTGTGCAGATAGTAGTGAATGGTCTGGCGGTGAGCGCCCGTGCGCTGGATCACCATCTTGATGGTTAGATAGCCTTGCTGTACAGCCCGGACAGCGATGGGGTTTCTCGGGCGCTTCATTGCACCGCCATTATACACCCCCGCCTGACAATCTAACGGAAGCTTTCCAGTTCCGGCGTCAGGTGCGGTGTTGCGTTGAAATAATCCAGAGACAGCTTTCCCTCCGTGAACAGGAATCCGGTGAGGGAACAGTTCCGTGTGCGCCAATGAATGTTCAGTGCGGAGGAGGGCGGGGCTCCCACGGCGGTTTGAACAGCCACTCCGATGGGGCCTCCGGAAGTAACCACAACCACTCGACGCGATCGGCCACCGCCTTGAAGGATATCCTTCAGGCCATCCTGAACCCGGGCGTGAAAAACTGGCCAGGACTCGACGTGCGGCTCGACGTGTGGATGGATGAGACCGTCTTCGCACCAGCCTTGCAGCAGGGCCTGGAACATGGATTGGAAATGACGGTTTTGATCCGCCGCACCCCGGTTTGCCTGCCATCCTTTCCAAAGAGCGGCAAAGTCCTGATTCGTCTCCGCCAGCCTTGGCGCAAGCTCGCGATGGATGCCCGCACTGTCGTATTCGTTGAACCGGGGGTCCTGGCGCAGAGCCGCCCTTGGCATGGATGCGCGAAGGATCTCAGCCGTCTCAATTTGCCGCCGCAGGGAGCCGCAGACCAATTCGTCAAAGGCTCCCACAGTGCCGGCGGGCCGCAACCAGTATTCGGCCAACGCCTGGGCCTGCCGGCGGCCAAGATCCGACAACCGGTCCGAGTCCTCGAGATATGGAAGCGCCTGCCCGTGCCGGACCAGCGTCAGTGTACTCACCGGATCTCTTCCATCAATCGGAAGGCGGTGTCGCAGAGCGCGCCCACGCGCCGGTGAAAGTCCTTGAACCGCGCATCCGTGGTTTGGCCCTTCGCATAGCGATAGTAGATCTGCTGCAGGATCCCCGCGAGCTTGAACCCACCCAGCCCCTCGTGCCAGCCAATCGAGGAGATGTCGCGCCCCGTCCGGGCCGCGTAGCGGGAGAGAAACTGTTCCCGGCTGAACCAGCCGGGAACCGGCGGCAGGCCGGTGACCTGATTGTGGTCTGAGCCAGGGGAACCCACATGGAGCCAGTAGCAGAGCGAGAGTCCCAAGTCCGCCATCGGATCTCCCACGGTGGCCATCTCCCAATCCAGCACGGCCACGACACGGCCCGGATCCACCGGATCGAGCATCAGGTTGTCCAGCTTGTAATCATTGTGAACCAGTGCCGGAGGCCCGGAGGCCGGGATGGTCCGTCCCAACCACTCCACCACCTGGTCCATTTCGCTGCTCGCCTCGGTTTGGGCCTGACGCCAGCGGCCGGTCCAGCCATGCACCTGCCGCCCCAGGAACCCTTCCGGCTTTCCGATGGAGGTCAGTTTGTACCGGATAATGTCCACGTTGTGCAGCGCCGCCAGACAGTCCACTAAGGCGCCGCTCACACGCAGGCCAAAATCGGCCACGCCGGCGAACTCGCCCGGAAGATCCGTGCGCACCACCAAACCGTGGCGGCGCTCCATGAGGTAGAACGGAGAGCCAATCACAGAAGGGTCCTCACAAACCCAATCGACCCGTGGGGCAAGCGGAAAGTGCGGATGGACGGCGCGGAGCACACCGGCCTCGCGCAGCATGTCATGCGCCTTGGGAGGCACCGGGCCCAGCGGAGCACGGCGGAGCACGTATTCTCGCGCGCCGGCGCGCAGCAGATAGGTGAGGTTGGAATGGCCGCCGGGGAACTGCCTTGCAACCAGCGGTTCCTCCCAAGCGGGAAGTTTCCCGCCGAGATAGTCCGCCAGTTGCTGGAGCGGAAGCTCTTCTCCTTGTCGAATGGGTGCTGTATCTTCGACCATGAAAGCTTGATTTTAGACGAGTGTGGTGCCGCCATCCACCACCAGCGTCTGCCCTGTGATGTAACCGGAGGCCGCCGAAGCAAGAAACACGGCCACGCCTTTCAACTCGTCTTCGGCCCCGCCGCGGCCGAGCGGTACCCGGTCCCGCATCACCGGCGCGGCTTGATCCCAAATCTTCTCGGTCATGCGCGAGGGGAAGTAGCCCGGAGCGATCCCGTTCACGCGAATGCCGTGGCGGCCCCACTTGGCGGCCAGTTCCCGCGTCAAGGCGACGAGTCCGCCTTTGGAGGCAACGTAGCCGGCGGCGGCGATCTCCTGCATGGGCAGCCCGCCGGTCAGCGCATTGATGGAGGCGATGTTGATGATGTTGCCCGAGCCCTGCCGGATCATGATGCGTCCAGCCTCCTGGCAAAACAGAAACGCGCCGGTGAGGTTGATATCGATCACCATTCGCCATTTCTCCAGCGGCATCTCTTCGGCCTTGGCTCCCCAACTCACACCGGCGTTGTTCACCAGGATGTCGAGCCGTCCGAATTGCGTCACCGCCGCCTCCACTGCCTTGTGTACCTGGTCCGGGTCCGACACATCGCAGGACATTCCGCCGCAGGGGAATCCACGAGCCTGAAAACCCTCCAGTGCGGGAGTCAACCATTCCATCCGGCGCGCCAGCAGAAACACGCTCGCGCCTGCTTCGGCCAAGCCCTCGGCCATCTGCAATCCGAGCCCGCGCGAACCTCCGGTCACCAGCGCCGCTTGTCCAGCGAGTTGGAACAGTTGTTGGGTGGAGCGCATGGATTCTCTCGATACTACACGATCTCCCGGCTGCGCTGTTGTATGATGACCTTCGAAAAGGAGTTGCTCCATCATGAATCGCAGAACGTTTCTCCAACAGGCCGGCCTCGCCTCCACCGGAATGCTGTTCCAGGGCGCGCAGCACAAGCTGGCGGCCGCCATGCGCGGCAAAGTGAAGATCACCGGCGTGAAGTGCATGATCGTGCGCGGGACCTGGGACTGGAACCTGGTAAAGGTGGAAACCGACTCCGGCCTGTACGGGATCGGCGAAGCCTATTGGGGGCCCGGCGTCAAGGACCTGATCCTCAAACAACTGCGGCCGATCATCCTGGGCGAAGACCCGCTCAACGTCGACAAGCTCTACACGAAAATGTTGATGCAAAGCGCCGGAGCCGGGGCGATCGCCGGCGTC
>ORMF012633246.1_pt1 | contig 12765 bp, 13 predicted proteins | sample 1779871 | NCBI WGS metagenome assembly ORMF01 (sample SAMEA104232316, study PRJEB22302) | groundwater metagenome | biome: forest; feature: aquifer; material: groundwater | place: USA | collected 2011-08-07 | depth 5.4 m | reverse complement strand
GCGTTCTCTTCCTCGAGCAGCGCCTTGCGCGAGAGCACGATGTTGCCGCGCTTCTTGTTCACCTTGATGACACGCATGCGGAGCTCCTGTCCGCGCAGCGCGTCGAGGTTGCGCACGGGGCGCACGTCGATCTGCGAGCCCGGGAGGAACGCGCGGACGCCGATATCCACCGCAAGTCCGCCCTTGATGCGCTCGATGACGCGGCCGATGACGACCTTCCGCTCGGCGTAGGCCTTCTCGACCTCGTCCCAAATCTTCATCTTCTCGGCTTTTTCGCGCGAGAGGACGACGTAGCCTTCACGATCCTCGGTCCGTTCGAGCAGCACGTCGACGATGTCGCCGGCCTCAACCGTGATCTGACCGTTCTCGTCCAGGAACTCGCTGACCGCGATAATCCCTTCCGACTTGTAGCCCACGTCGACCACGACTTCCGACGCCGTCACCTTGAGGACCGTCCCCTTGACGACCTCGCCTTCCGCGATGTTCCGGAAGCTGGTATCGTAGGCCTCGAGCAGTTTGTTTAACTCATCGGGGTCTGTCTGATCGTCGTCTTCGCGCGGACGAATTTTCAGTCCGCCCTTGTCGCCGCGGCCGCTCTGTTGTTCAGCGCGTTCCGTGCGGTCGAGGGTCCCCGTGCTACCGCCCCTGCCCGGACCGGGAGTAGGCTCTTCTACGTTGGCCATGCCTTGCGAGTCCTCCTGTGTCGCCCTTCGATGGCACAGGAAGACCTGAGCACGTCGAATGGGTCGATCGATTGCCGGATTGTGATGGCGGGGACCGGCGCCCCGCAAGTTCGGTCCGCCGCGGTCCGAACGCATGAGGTCTCGCTCGCATGAGACCTCATAGATTCGTGCTCGCAGATTTCCGATAAGCAGCAGAGATTACAACACTTATCGCAACGCTGTCAAGATTTCCGAAGGGAGCAGGACGTGGCTAAACGCGGCAAGGGAAAGGCCCGGCGAAGCGTCAGGAAGACGAAGATCGCTCGGAAAACCGGCGTTCGCCGTTCCACCAAGCGGCCGCTCAAAAGCTCCAGACGCCCTGGGCCGAAACGGGCGATTCGCCGAAGCAGGACCCCGACGACCGCGGCCAACAAGACGACTGGGGCTTCAAAGGCGAAACAAAGGGCCAACGCGCCCCGCGTCGCCACGAAGGCGCGAAAGCTGGCGCCGCGACAGAACGCCAAGCGTTCCGCCCGCCCCGCCACCGACCGTGCTCGTCTCCATCCGACGCGGCTCGATCGCGTGCGGCGGACACTCGAGGAAGGCGTCCAGACTCCCCCATCGTCTCTCAACATGAATCGGCAGGGCTCAGCGGTGAGAACCGGCCGCGCCGAGATGGCGGAGAGCCGCCTGGATCACAAGACCATGACTCCAGCCATCACGGGCGGCGATGTCGATGCGAGCATCGAGAACGCCTATTTCAGCGGCGACGAAGCGCCCGGTGGCGATAACTCGACGCCGGATCAGGACATCGTCGACGACATCGGCCGGGCGCTCGGTGTGGAGTATCAGGACAGTGAGGAACTGCGCGCCAGCGACAAGGTCGTCGAGCGCGACAAACACCGGTGGGAGCTGGATCCCGCCTCCTCGGAGGACTACAAGGAGAGGAAGTAGGCCCGAGCTTCAGCTCGGGCGTTTCAGCCTCTCCTCGATCACTTCCATCACTTCTCTCACCACCTGCCCAATCGAGCGTCCCGTGGTGTCGATGACCGTCGCGTCTGGCGCGGCATAGAGGGGTGACGCCTTCCGAGTCCGATCGATCTCGTCGCGTTGGGAAAGCATCGTGGCCACGTCTGCCACCGCGACCGGACCGCCGGTATGCGCCGGATCGCTCGCCCGCCGCCGAGCGCGCTCATCGGCCGAGGCGTCCAGATAGATCTTCACATCGGCGTGCGGAAAGACCACCGTGCCGATGTCTCGCCCTTCCATCACGATGCCGCCGCCGGTGGCCAGCTCGCGCTGGCGCCGTACCAGCACAGCCCGCACTCTTGGCAGCCGCGCCACCGATGCCGCGGCCCGGTCGATCTTCGGGGTTCGTATGTCCCTCGTGACGTCGACGCCGTCGATCGTCACCGTCGAGCCAATCTCGATTCGGGAGCGCCCGGCAAGATGCATCACCGCTTCTTCATCGTCGAGTGCCATCGCTTCCTGTAAGGCCTTCCAGCCGATGGCGCGGTACATCGCGCCGCTGTCTATGTGCCGGTACCCGAGCTCCTGAGCAATCGCGCGCGCGACGGTGCCTTTGCCTGCGCCCGATGGACCGTCGATGGCGATGATGTGTGTTCTGGCGGAGGCGGGGTCGGCAGGCACGGCTGACGTGCGAGTGTAGCACGCCACCCAGCGGCTCTTTATCACGAAGCCACGAAGATCACGAAGAGGCATGTTGGCCATAAGTGCTTCGTGTTCTTCGTGTCTTCGTGATACACAAACGTTCGGAGATGGAACGACTTCAAAAAATTCTCTCTCAGGCCGGCATCGCGTCCCGTCGCGCATCCGAGCAGCTGATGATCGAGGGCCGCGTCACCGTCAACGGCGCCACCGTACGCGAACTGGGAACGAAAGCTGATCCCTCGCAGGACGATATCCGCGTGGACGGACGCCGGATCAGGATCTCGGCGCGCCAGCGGTACATCCTGCTGAACAAGCCGCGCGGCTACGTGACAACGCGCTCCGATCCCCAGAGGCGGCCAACGGTGATCGACCTGTTGACCTCCGCCCGCGGTCTCTCGCCAGGGGAATATGTCTATCCGGTGGGCCGACTGGATTTCGACTCAGAGGGACTGCTGCTCTTGACCAACGATGGCGATCTGGCGGCGAAGCTCACGCACCCACGCCATGGTGTTGCGCGAGTGTACGAAGCGCGCGTGCTTGGCATGCCGGACGATCATGACCTGCAGCGGCTGGCCCGCGGCATCATGATCGACGGGCGGCGCACATCGCCCGCGCAGGTCCTGGTTCGCCACGGGGCGCTGGTGATTACGGTCCGGGAAGGGCGCAACCGCCAGATCCGCAAGATGTGCGAGGCGATCGGGCACCCCATCATCAACCTGACGCGCATTGCGATCGGACCCATTCGGGACACGGCGCTGAAGACCGGACAGTGGCGGGACTTGAGCGAGGCGGAGGGGGAACGCCTGAGAAAGACCGCGAGCGCACGTCCCCACCCGCCGCGCGGCGCCCACACAAAGGACACAAAGGCGCCTAACCGTTAGTGCACGGAGCCGCTCGTGTTTCCGACGGGTGGCTCAAAGGTCTGGTCGGCCTCGGGCTCTTCGACAGGCAACTGCTCCTCAGCTGGAGCCTGTTCCACGAGCAGTGGCGCGTCAAAGCCAAGTGCCGCGGCCATGTCCTCGACCTTCGGGAGATCGCTCAGGTCGTTCAGGCCGAAGCGGATCAGGAACTCCTTCGTCGTGGCGTACATGAACGGCCGGCCGACCACCTGCTTACGGCCGACGATCTTGATGAGATGCCGCTCGAGCAACGTGCTCAGCACCCCGGAAGTATTGACACCGCGCACCTCCGCAATCTCGAGCGCCGTGATGGGCTGCTTGTACGCGATGACCGCCAGCGTCTCGAGACCCTGAATGGTCAGCTTCTGGGACGTCCGCTCATGAAACAGCTTCCGGACCCACTCGTGGAGATCGGTGCGCGTGACAATTTGATAGCCGCCGGCCACCTCCACGAGCTGAAGGCCTCCGGGACGCTCGTAGTCCTTCTTCAATTCGGCGAGCGCCGCCTGGATGTCTTCCTTCGGCTCCTCGGCTATCAGCTTGAAGAGCGCCTTTGGTGTCAGGGGATCCGGCGACGCGAAGATCAGTGCCTCGACAATCGCCTTCAACTCGGCCGCCACCGCTCGCGATTCGTCTTCCATACTCGCCTCCATCCGGCCCCACCCGCTCTACGCGCCCGACCTGAAGGTCGGGCCTACTCGGTCGACCTGAAGGTCGGGCCTACTTCGGTCAACCTGAAGGTCGGGCCTACTCGGTCAACCTGAAGGTCGGGCCTACGAGGTCAACCTGAAGGTCGGGCCTACTCCGCCCGCCCCGCCCGACGAGCCTGCCCTTCCGACCCGCCCGTCCTGCCTGACCCGCCTGCGCCGCCTGCCGCTTTCTCATCCTCGATGTGTCTCTGGATCGCCGATGGGATGTGGAGCATCGATCGGCCGCGCGCGTTTGTAGACGCGGATCGGTCCGAGACTACCGGCCTGAAAAACTCTCACCAGCTGCAATCGAATCATCTCCAGCAGTGCCAGGAACGTCACGATGAGCCCAGCGCGATCCTGCACGTCCGCAAACAGATCCTCGAAGCCGCACGCCTCGGTTTCAGACAATCGCGCGAGCAGCTGATCGATCCGGACCTCGACCGGCACCTGCTCGGCCGGGAGCACCACCTTGGGCCGTTGCCTGGCCCGGTCGACCACCGCCTGGAACGCACTCAGCAGACTGAAGAGATCGACCTCGAGCTCTGGCTCGTAGTCGTCGCCGGCGATTGCGGCCACGCTTCCGTCCGGCCTCTGCCACTGCGCCGAACGGAGCTGTTCGCGTTCGTGCAGCAAGCCGGCGGCCGCCCTGAACTTCTGGTGCTCGATGAGGCGCCGAACGAGCGCGTCGCGCGGGTCTTCGTCTTCGCCTTCGCCACCAGCTGCGGTCTCCGGTCGAGGGAGGAGCATCCTCGACTTGATATGAATCAGCGTCGCCGCCATCACGAGGAACTCGCCGGCGACGTCCAGGTTCAACTCCTGCATGAACTGAATCGTGTCGAGATACTGCGCCGTAATGAGCGCCACGGGAATGTCGTAGATGCTCAGCTCATTCTTCTTGATGAGATGCAGCAGCAGGTCCAGCGGGCCTTCGAAGTTTGCCAGCGTGATCGGGACGGCGTCAGCGGAGGATTCGAAACCCGGGGAGTGATCCATCACGGCGCCAGCCCGACTCGCGGGGTCAGGTCCTTTGTACGCTTTGTTGCGGGCCGACACATGGTCTTCTACCGGTAGGAGATCTTCATCGCATCCCGCACACGTTGCAGGGTTCCCTCGGCAACGACACGCGCCCGCCTCGAACCTTCGAACAGGATTTCCTTCAACCGCTCCGGTTTCTCGAGCACGGCCGCGCGGCGTTCGCGGATGGGTTCCAGATGGGCATTCAGCGCGGTGGCCAGCTTGGTCTTCACTTCGACGTCGCCGACCTTCCCCATGCGATAGCGCGCCTTGAGATCCTCGACTTCATCCTTGTCGGGATTGAACGCATCATGGTAGGTGAAGACGGGATTTCCCTCAACGGTTCCAGGAATGTCGGCCCGCACCCGCTTGGGATCCGTGTACATCCGCATGACACATTTCTTCACCTCGTCGGCGTTGTCGCACAGGTGAATCGTATTGCCGAGACTCTTGCTCATCTTCTTGTCGCCGTCGAGCCCCGGGAGGCGCGAAAACCTGGTCAGAAGCGGCTGCGGCTCGACGAGGACCGCCGAGCCGTCAGAGGCCGGGAAGAAGTTGTTGAACCGGCGCACGACCTCGCGCGACAGCTCCAGGTGCGCGACCTGATCCTCGCCAACCGGGATGAAGTTCGCGTCGTAGACCGCGACGTCAGCCGTTTGCAGCAGTGGATAACCGAGAAATCCGATGGACGAGAGATCCTTGTCCTTCAGGGCCTCCTGCTGCTCTTTGTACGTCGGCACCCGTTCGAGCCACGGCACCGGGACTACCATCGATAGCAAGAGATACAGCTCGGCATGTTCAGGTACGAGGGATTGAATGAAGAAGGTGCTCTTCTCCGGATCGAGGCCCGCGGCCATCCAGTCGGCCACGTTTTCGTACGCGTAGGTCGTGAGCTGGCTCGTGTCGGCGAAGTCACTCGTCAGGGCATGCCAGTCGGCCACGAAATAGAAGCAGTCGTACTTGTCCTGAAGGGGCACCCAGTTGCCGAGCGCCCCGACCAAGTGGCCGAGGTGCAGTCTTCCTGTGGGGCGCATTCCCGAAACAACACGCGCGCGCACTGGCCTGTCGCGCGCAGGCACGACCTTGGCGTCACCCATAGGCCAGATCTTGGCGTCACCCGTGAACGCGACCTTGGGGTCACCCGTAGGCCCGACCTTGGGGTCACCCGTAGGCCCGACCTTGGGGTCACCCGTAGGCCCGACCTTCAGGTCGGGCGTGGATCTGGAGGAGGAATCCGTCACGGGAGCCAGGAATACACGAAATTCGACGGCCGCACGACCAGGTAGTAGAACCCGTCTGTCAGGAGCAGCGCGTACAGGAGCAGAAACCCATACGGCCTGATCGAATCGAAGACCGATGCCATCGGCCGCGGCAGCAGCGCGCTCAGCACGTTGCCGCCGTCGAGCGGCGGAATCGGCAACATATTGAACACGGCCAGCAGGACGTTGAGCCGCACGGCGAGACCAAGAAACGCGGCCACCTGCACGGTCGCGCTCGACTGGTCGAGCGTAGAGGGCGACGTCGGAAGGAGCGCGAGCAGGAGCGACGCGCCAAACGCCATGATGAGGTTGGTCACCGGGCCGGCGGCCGCGACGAGCGCGTAGTCTCGGCGATGATGCCGGAGACCGCGCACGTTCACCGGTACGGGCTTCGCCCAACCAATGAGCGGTACGCCCGTGACCATCGCGAGGAGCGGGAAGAGCACGGTGCCAATCGGATCGGCGTGCACGATCGGGTTGAGCGACACGCGGCCAAGGAGACGCGCGGTCGGATCCCCGAGCCGGTCGGCCGTCCAGGCATGCGCCGATTCGTGCAGCGTGAGAGAAACGAGCAGGACGGCAAACCCGATGAGAACTGCCGCGAAGTTGATGTCGGGCAAGAGGTAACAGGTTACGGCCGCCCTGCGAAAAACGCAAGGACGGCGTCGGCCACTTTGGCCCCCACTGCGGCAACGAGGTCCTCGCGCGACGCCCGCCGGACTCCAGCCAGGCTGCCGAATTTCGTCAGCAAGGCGCGACGACGCCTCGGGCCGATGCCCGGCACGCGGTCGAGTTCCGATCGCAAGTCGCGCATGCTGCGCGCTCGACGATGAAACGTCACGGCAAAGCGGTGTGCCTCGTCTCGAATGCGCTGTACGAGGAGGAGCGCAGGTTCGTCAACAGCCAACGCCACCGGCTGCTCGCGATCGCGCGTATAGAGGAGCTCTTCCTTCTTCGCGATCCCGATCGCGACGAGATTCGAGAGCCCGAGCGACTCGAGGGCCGCGTAGGCAGCGGAGAGCTGGCCTTGTCCGCCATCAATCAGCATCAGATCCGGAAAGGGTCCGCCCTCCTCGAGCAGCGCGCGATATCTTCGTCCTACGACTTCATGCATGGCGGCGAAATCGTTGTTGGAGGCCGGTGCCGCTACGCCTCGGGCCTCTCCCAGTCCCCCTCTGATCCTGTACTTGCGATATTCCGACCGGCGCATCCGGCCGTCCTCGCACACGACCATGGACGCGACCGTTTCGCTGCCCTGAATGGTCGAAATGTCGAAACACTCAATCCGCCGCGGGAGACTCGACAAGCCGAGTACGGTTTGTAGGGTTTCGAGCGCTTCGCGCTGGGCGGTCGTCACCTCGTTGAAGCGCTGCTGGTACGCCAGCGCCGCGTTGCGGTTGGCCAGCTCAATCATCGCGCGCTTCTCGCCTCGTTGGGGCACCACGATGCGCACCTTGCGGCCGGCACGGCCCGACAACCAGACCTCGAGCGCGTCGCGGTCGCCGGGTTCCGCGGGCAGGTGGACCTCGGGTGGAGCGTCGCGCCATTCATAGAACTGCTGAAGAGCGGCTTCGAGCACCTCGCCTTCCGCGTCGCCTGATATGCCCGACCTGAAGGTCGGGCCTACGAATGGCGAACCCGACTCCCCCGACATCGAGGTCGGGCCTACGAATGGCGAACCCGACTCCCCCGACATCGAGGTCGGGTCTACGAGTGGCGAACCCGACTCCCCCGACCTGAAGGTTGGGCCTACGAGGGCCGCATCCGGCTCGCCCGACATCGACGTCGGGCCAAGAGGCGAACCCGACTTCCCCGACGGAGTTGGACCCACCGGGGGCCACGCGATCTCGCTCCCGAGCTCGATGCGTTCCACGACGCGTCCCCTTCTCACCTGGAATACCAGGACGACGGCGCCCGCGGGACCGAGCGTCAGGCCGAACACATCCCGATGGCTCAGATCCACCGTCGCCATCTTCTGCTGCCGGTCGTGCAGCGTCTGCACCGTGCGAAGCGCGTCGCGCAGTTGTGCCGCCTCCTCGTAGCGTTCGCGCTCGGATGCCTCGACCATCCGCGCGTTGAGCGTCCTCACGAGCTCGTCGTTCTTGCCCTCGAGAAAGAGCTCCGTCAGGCTCACGGCGCGCCGGTACTCCTCCTCCGAGCAGATGGTGTCCACGCACGGCGCGATGCAGCGCTTGATGTCGTACTCCAGGCACGGCCGTTCGCGGTGCCCCGTGATCACCTCATTGCACGAGCGGATGCCGAACAACCGGTGCGTCAATGACATCGTGTTCCGCGCAAATCGCGCCGGCAGGAACGGTCCGGCATAGAAGTTCCCGTCGCGCTCGACGCGTCGAGCGACCAGGACGCGGGGAAACGCCTCCCTGGTGGTGAGCTGCAGATACGGGTAGTTCTTGTCGTCGCGGAGGAGGATGTTGTACTTTGGGCTCCGCTGTTTGATCAGATTGTTCTCGAGCGCCAGGGCCTCAACGACCGAGTCGGTGACGATGACTTCGAGACGCGCGATGTCGTCCAACAGCGCGTCGGTCTTGGCGTTGGTTCCATAGGCAGCCAGATAGTTTCGGACGCGGTCGCGCAGCGACCGGGCCTTGCCGACATAGATGGTGTCGCCCGCCGCGTTGGAGTACAAATATACCCCCGGCTGCTCCGGCAACCGTGCGATCTGCTCCTTGAGTTCGCGGATGGCCATACGCTACTATGTCGCGTCTCCACGACGTGCCTGAACTCTCCACTATACCAGCACGCGCCCCTCACTCGCCTCGTCGAGGGCGCACACCGCGGCCGCAGCACGCGCCCATGACCTTCACCGGTCTCATCGGGACCATCTGCATGTTCCCGCTGCGCGCCATCATCGCTGCATGCGTGGCGCTGCGGATTCACCCGAACGTGCTGACCCTCGTCGGGGTCATCATCAACGTCGGCGCGGCGTGGGCGCTCGGGCTCCACCATTTCGCGACCGCCGGCGTGGTGATGATCTGCGCCAACATCTTCGACTTCATTGACGGCAAGGTGGCCCACCAGCTCCAGCTCCAATCGGCATTCGGCGCGTTCTGGGACTCGACGCTCGATCGGTTCTCTGACCTGGCGCTCCTCCTGGGCCTCATCTACCTCTACTCCAAGCTCGACCGGAGCGACTACGTCATGGTCGCCGCCCTCACGCTGGTCTTTTCGATCATGACGAGCTACGCCCGCGCGAGAGCGGAGTCACTCATCGACAAGTGCAAGGTCGGGTTCATGGAGCGTCCCGAACGGATCGTCCTGTTCATGATAGGGGCGTTCACGAACCGTATGGCCGGCGTGCTCTGGGTGATTCTCGTGCTGTCGATTCTGAGCGTCGCCAACCGGATCTACTACACGTTCCTCGTGCTGAACAAGCGGCCGATGCCGTCACGCAAAGGCGTCAGTGGCGTGTTCAACCGCGCGTTCTTTTGGACCGAGGAGCGCACGACCCTCCCCTATGATCTGTGGGTGATTGCGATTCTGGCGTTCGTCTGGCTGACGCCGCCAGATTGGCTGGGCGATCCGACGGCGACGGGGATGGGTCTCGGCGAATGGATGGTCAGAGTCCTGCAGCCCTGAGCATTGACCCTCGGCCCTGAGCCCTCTACCCTGGCGGTGCGCTGCGGCTACGCTCGCTTCCGTCTGGCGGCGGGCCTTGCCGCTGCGGCCGCGGTCGTCTTCGCCTGGGTCTTCTTCCCCGCGCTCACCGTATCGAGACTCTTGCGCAGGGCCTCCATCAGATTGACCACCTTCGGCGGCGCCTCCACAAGTGGAGCCACGACGTCTTCCCCTGCAATCTTGGCGTCGATGATCGCCTGCAGGCCTTCGCGATACTCGTCCTTGTAGGTCTTGAGATCGAGCGGCGCCTCGAAGGTCTCGATGACCTGCTTCGCGAGCTTGATCTCCTCCGGCCTGACCTTCGTCGCGACCGAGTTCAGTTCCTCGACAACATCGATGCTGCGGATCTCGGCCGCGTGATGGAGGGTGTACATCACGATACCCCTCTGGTAGGGCCGCACGGCCACCAGGTACTCGCGTCCGTAGAGGGCCAGCTTGCCGATCCCGACCTTCCCCTTCATCCCGTCGCGCATCACGGCAAACGCGTCGGATGCCACCGCGCCGTCTGGCGCGAGGTAGTACGCGCGATCCACGTACATCGGATCGATGGCCGAGTCGTCGGCAAACTGTTTGAGGTCGATGACGCGGGTCGATGCAGGGCGGACGTTCTCGAAGTCCTCCTCGGCAAGGACGACGTAGCGCCCTTTCTCGAACTCGTACCCTTTGACGATCTCGGCATTCGACACCTCGCGGCTGCAGTGCGGACACCACTTCTTCTGCTGAATGCGCGTCTGACATTCGCCGTGCAGCTGATTGAAGGAGAGCGTCGCGCTCGACTCCGTTGCGGGGAACACCTTGATCGGGATGTTCACCAGACTGATCTTGAGGTACCCCTTCCAGGTTGGTCGTGCGGACATAATTGATCTCCCTCGCTCTCAGCTTTCAGCGCTCGGCTCTCTCGGCTCTCAACCGTAGGCCCGACCTTCAGGTCGGGCGTCTGAAGTTCACAGACCTGCAGTGTATCGGCTCAACCACGCCCGACCTGAAGGTCGGGCCTACGACAACTTGGTGCCTATCCTTCAAGGTCGAGCTCACGACACCCGACACCGGACCTCGTGGCCCGACCTTCAGGTCGGGCGGCAGCTCTGTCTCAACCGTAGGCCCGACCTTCAGGTCGGGCGGCAGCTCTGTCTCAACCGTAGGCCCGACCTTCAGGTCGGGCGTCACGATGGCTCAGGCCTCGTCGCGCTCATCACGATCACCCAAGTCCAGTCCGGTCCCGGAAAAGTGAATTTCATGCGCCCCGATCTTGTCCCGAAGCAGACGGCGCGCCGCGCCATAGTGCTCGGACGGCACGGCAAGCTTCTGCGCAAGATTGCGCAGTCGTGAGATCACGATGAGCGACGCCGAATGCTCCCCTTCCCGCCAGCTGATGCCACTTACTTCGTTATAGGGAATGAACATCGTGTCGGCCCAGATCCCCTCGTTGTAAAAGCCCCGCGAAATCCTCCGCGTCAGCGGTACCAGGTACCCGTAGTACACGAACATCATGGCTTCGCCAAACGCCGGAACACGCAGAATCAGCGTCTTGTAGAAGGCCAGACAACCAATCGCCACGCCGATCGCAAGCTTGGTCCCGTAATACGGCGGAGGGGGCGCCGGCCATGTCAGCAGTGCGCCGCGGCGCCGCCTGATAAATCGAGAGTACTCGAAGATGAGACGGGCGTTCGCCACCAGAAAACCGACGCCGAGGACCGCAAGGATTTCGGCGGCAAGGGTCACGGGGGGATATTACGGGAAAACCTTCCGAAACGGCTCAGACGCGCGACTGGTACTCGCCGGTCTCTGTGCTCACCCGGATTCTGTCGCCTTCGTTCACAAACGACGGCACCGTCACCACCAATCCCGTCTCGAGCGTGGCGGGCTTCACCTGGGCGCTGGCCGTGGCGCCCTTGATGCCGGGAACGGTCTCCTTGACGACCAGGTCCACCGTGGGAGTCAGTTCGATGCCGACCGGTTCGACGTCGTAGAACTCGACGCGAATAATCGCCTCCGGCACCAGATAGCCCGTTGAATCGCCCAGCGCCTCGCGCGAGATGTGAATCTGCTCGTAGGTCGACGTGTCCATGAAGTAGTAGAGGTCGCCGTCGTTGTAGAGGTACTGCATCTCGCGCTCGTCCAGCGTGGCGCGCTCAATGTCCTCCTCCGCGCGGAACTTCTCGTCGGCCAGCGCCAGCGTCCGGATATTCCGCAGCCGGGCCTGGATATGCGCTCGCTTGTTGCCCGGCGTGAGGTGATGCAGATCGAGAATGCGGAACAGATCGCTGCCCAACTTGATGAGCATTCCCTTTCGCAGGCGGGTCGCTTGAATGGAAGAAGACATACCTGTATATCCTTTGCAGACTAGCACATATGGTCGAGCGCCGCCAACCCGTGCTAGCATGCGGGTGTGGCCTTTACGCGGTGGGATCCGCTGCGCGATCTGCTCGCGCTCCACGATCAAATTGGTCAGCTTGTCGGCACCGACGCGCCCGGCTGGGCACCTCCAGTCGACCTCTACGAAACCGAGGGCGCGTTCATCCTCACCGCTGAACTTCCCGGCCTGACCCGCGAACAAATCGAAATCCACGCGGAAGAGAGTCGCGTCGTGATTCGAGGCGATCGCTCATCCGGACAGGTGCCATGCGAGCAATACCACCGAGTGGAACGCGGTCACGGTCCGTTTTCGCGCGCGTTCGTCCTGGCAGAGCCGATTGACGTCGAAGCCGTCTCGGCCGATCTCCGAGACGGCCTGCTGACGCTCACGTTGCCGAAGGCCGGCGGTCGCGGCGCACGTCGCATTGATGTCACGTAGCCAGCGCCTTTTTCTTCCACTCGTCCTCCTCGTCGTTGGGAGTGCCGTCGGTCTCGTGCTGGCCGGACGCCTGCACGTAGCGACGGAGTCCAGGGCCAGTGAGGCAGGTACGGCGGGGGGGGGGGGGGGGGGGGGCGG
>ORMF012338513.1_pt1 | contig 12767 bp, 9 predicted proteins | sample 1779871 | NCBI WGS metagenome assembly ORMF01 (sample SAMEA104232316, study PRJEB22302) | groundwater metagenome | biome: forest; feature: aquifer; material: groundwater | place: USA | collected 2011-08-07 | depth 5.4 m | reverse complement strand
GCACCTCAACGCGATCCTGCGCCTTCAGCGCCTGAAGGAGCTGCTCGGGTCCTGTGGCAAGCGTGTCTTCGAAGCCCTTCAGCTGTTCGATCCCGGCGTCGAGCTCCTTGAAACGGGCCGTCCATTCGTCCCAATCCCGGCAGATGGCGGTCAGATCCCACTTGTAACGGCTGGGAATACGGTCGCGGTCGAGTAGCGTGCCGGGCTCAGGGCGGAAGATCTCGGTGGACGACATCAGACAATCTTACGGGAAATGAAACCGGGTTTATTTTCCCCGGGTGCACTCCAGGAAAATCCAACCCGATTTCATCTTCTACGCCGTAGGCAGCGCGGGCTTGATTGGTACGGGCTCGCCGGCCGCATTCACCGCAACCAGCACAACCTCGGCCTGGGTAACGTGCACTTGCTCGCCTCCGCCACCGCCCCACCGCTCGGCTTCAACCGACACGCGGACCGTGATCGACGTGCGTCCCACCCGCACCGTCTCGGTGAAGAAGCTGACGATGTCGCCGATGAACACGGGCTCCTTGAACTCCACCTCGTGGAAGGCCTTCGTGACGTATCGGTGGGGGCCAGACTTGCGGGCCTCGACGGCCGACGCCAGGTCGATGTGGGACAGGATCACGCCGCCGAAGATGGTGCCCATCGGGTTCGTGTCCTTCGGCAGGAGCAGCACCTTGATCGCAGGAACGCGCTCGGACATGGACAGAGGATAGAACAGGTGACAGGTGAACAGGTGGGTTCAGTCCGGAGACATAGGTAACAAAGCAGTCCGGAGACATGGGTAACACTTTTCGCCACCGTTTCGCAGGAGGACGCGATGCCGTGGCAGGAGTTGTCGCCCATGAATCTTCGAATGCACTTCGTCACCGAGTGGCAGTCCGGATGTTGGACGATGACTGAGCTCTGCGCGGATTACCAGATCAGCCGCAGAACCGGCTACAAGTGGGTCGGTCGCTATGAGCTGAGCGGCCCGCGGGGCCTTCATGATCAGTCGCGTCGGCCCCACCACAGCCCCGACGCGACGGATCCCGCGTTGGTCGATGCGCTGCTGGCGGTGCGCAAGCGCCATCCCCGCTGGGGCGCGAAGAAACTCCTGGCCGTCGCGGCCCGCCACGATCGCCACGCGACCTGGCCGCACCGATCGACGGTCTGTGCCCTGCTCCAAGCGCGCGGGTTCGTCGTGCCCCGACGTCGCCGCGCGCCGCGCGCGCCCAGGCCGTCGCCGCTGGCGCCGATCACGCGCGTCAACGAAGCCTGGACAACGGATTTCAAAGGCGAATTTCGCACCGGGGATGGCCGGTACTGTTACCCGCTGACGCTGCGCGATGGCTGCAGTCGCTTTGTGCTCCGCTGCGACGCGCTGCTGCACCGCACGCACGACGCGACCCGGCGCCGGTTTGAACGTGCCTTTGGCGAATTCGGCCTGCCCGAGCGGATTCGCAGCGATAACGGCGGACCGTTTGCCACCCCCGGCCTGGCCGGCCTGTCGCGCTTGTCGATCTGGTGGATGCGTCTGGGCGTTGTCCCCGAGCGGATCGCGCCGGGCCATCCCGAGCAGAACGGGTCGCATGAGCAGTTTCACTCGGTGCTCAAAGCCGAGACGACACGCCCACCGGCAGCCCACCAGCAGGCACAACAGCGGCGCTTCGCGCGCTTCTGTGCCGAATACAACGAGGAGCGGCCGCATGAGGCGCTGGACAATGAGACGCCCGCGAGCCACTACCACGCGTCGCCGCGCCAGTTGCCGGTGCGCCGGCCCGCCCTCGAGTATTCCGGTCATGCGGAAGTACGGCTGGTCAGCAGCAACGGCTGTCTCTCGTGGCACGGGGCGCCGCTGTTTATCGCCACCGCCCTGGCCGGCGAACATGTCGCCTTCGAAGAAGTCGACGACGGCATCTGGACCCTCTGCTTTGCCACCGTGGTGCTTGGTCGATTCGACGAACGGCACCGCCGCATTCACCCTATAGCTCCGTTGTCCAAGGTGGGGCGCTCCGCCAGCGCCGCCGCTGGCTCCGCGCCTGCAACTAGAAAAGAGCCGTGATCAAAAACGCCGATCAACTGTTACCCATGTCTCCGGACTAATCTGTTACCGATGTGTCCGGCCGTTCCGTGACAGGTCACAGGAGGCAGGAGACAGGAGACAGGAGACGCAACAAAAACGTCCTGTCACCTGTCACCTGCCACCTGCTACCATGTCCCGCGCATGAGCACGATGACCAACGGGCGGCCGCGCGCCGGCAACGGCGCTTCGACGACCAACAGTTCGACGACCAGCAGCGCGTGGAGCGTCCACGACGCCAGCGAGCTCTACGAAGTGCCCCGCTGGGGCAACGGCTACTTCTCGGTCAACGAGGTCGGTCACCTGGAGGCACACCCCACCAAGGAGCCCGGCCGCGCGATCGACCTGAAGGAGCTCGTAGACCGCCTGCAGCTCCGCGGCATCAGCCTGCCGGTGCTCGTCCGGTTCACCGACATCCTGAAGCACCGCCTGGGCGACATTTACGGCGCGTTTCAGAGCGCCATCGCGCAGCACCAGTACCAGGGCCGGTACTGCTGCGTGTATCCCATCAAGGTGAACCAGCAGCGCCAGGTCGTGGAAGAGGTGCTGAACTTCGGCAAGCCGTATCAGTTCGGCCTGGAAGCGGGCTCCAAGCCGGAGCTGCTCGCTGTCGTGGCAATCGCCGACAACGATACGCCGATCATCTGCAACGGCTTCAAGGATGCCGAGTTCATCGAAACCGCCATGCTGGCGCAGAAGATCGGACGCAAAATCATTCCGGTCGTCGAGAAGTACACGGAGCTCGGCCTCATCCTCGAATACGCGGAAAAAATCGGCGTCCGCCCGCAGATCGGCATGCGCGTCAAGCTGGCGACCCGTGGGAGCGGCCGGTGGCAATCCTCAGGGGGGTTCCGGTCGAAATTCGGATTGACCGTCACGGAAATCGTGCGGGGACTCGAGGAGTTGAAGGCGCGGGGGATGGAAGACTGCCTGAACCTCCTCCACTTTCACCTGGGCAGTCAGATCACCAACATCCGCATCGTGAAGGGCGCGCTGAACGAGGCGGCGCGCGTGTACACGGAGCTCGCGAAGCTGGGCGCCGGTCTCAAGTACATCGACATCGGCGGAGGCCTGGGCGTCGATTACGACGGTTCCCGCACCAACTTCGAGTCGAGCATGAATTACACGCTCGAGGAGTACGCCAACGACGTCGTCTACCACATCCAGACGGTGTGCGACGAGGTGGGAGTGCCGCATCCGATCATCGTGTCCGAGAGCGGCCGCGCCGTGGTGGCGTACCACAGCGTGCTGGTGTTCAACGTCCTCGGCGTCTCGGGGTTTGGCGCTGAAAAGGTCCCCACCGCGGCCACTCAGGAGATGGAGCAGCCGGTCATCGATCTCATCGAGACGTATAACAATGTCTCGGCACGGAACGCCCTCGAGGCGTTTCACGACGCCCAGCAGGCGCTCGATATGGCGCTCAGCCTGTTCCCGGGCGGCTATCTGCCGCTCGAACAGCGCAGCATGGCCGAGAACCTGTTCTGGGCGATCTGCACGAAGCTCCAGAAGATCGTCCAGACGATGGACGAGGTGCCGGAAGACCTGCAGAACCTCGACGAACAGCTCTCCGACACCTATTTCTGCAACTTCTCGCTGTTCCAGTCGATTCCCGACAGCTGGGCCATCAAGCAGATCTTCCCGGTGATGCCCATTCATCGACTGAACGAACGTCCCGGCAACCACGCCGTGCTCGGCGACATCACGTGCGACTCGGACGGCAAGCTCGATCGTTTCGTCGATCGCCGGGACGTCAAGAAGACGCTGCCCCTGCACGCGGTCAGCACCGAGCCGTACTACCTCGGCGTGTTTCTGATCGGCGCCTACCAGGAGATCCTGGGCGACCTCCACAACCTCTTCGGCGACACGCACGCGGTGCACGTGAGCCTCGACGAAAACGGGACGGTCAAGCTCGACGCGCTCATCAAAGGCGACACCGTGCGCGAGGTGCTCGACTACGTGGAGTTCGACGCGGAGACGCTGCTGGGCAAGCTGCGCACCGACGTGGAAAGCGCCGTACGGTCAGGGATGATCGACTACGAAGGCGCCGGCCAGCTGCTCCGGTTCTACGAAGACGGCCTGCACGGGTACACCTACCTGGAAGGATGACGTTCTAGGTTCATGGGTTCCACGTTCTACGTTCGATAGTTCTGGGTTCCATCACGGCGAACCAGGAACCATCGAACCGGGAACGCTGAACCGGGAACCAGGAACCGCGGTCCTACGACGCGCGCTTCCTCTGATCGAAAAACCGCCGGCAAGCGCGTTGGAAGCGCTCGTTCAGCGGACCAGCAACGTCGGGAGGCACTGGGCCCAGCCGAGTCCACTGCGTCTGTGCGCTTCGGACTTCCTGTTCGGCGGCGCGCCATTTCGCCTCGGAGTTCTCCTGACCCCGCCCTCCCATCGTATTCGCTGCCAGCCGCTCGCGAAGCTGCTGGGCCAGCAACTCCGTCGGTGAAAGGCTCGCGGCCGGCCGTCCCTGCGCGGGAACGAGCTTCTCCACGCGCTCCACCAGCTTTTCCATGCGCGCCCGCGTCGAGGCGGGGTCGAGATCCGTTCCGGCGAACGCCGCCGGCCAGACGCCCACGAGACGGCCAAGGACCTGATGGTATCGCGCTGCCAGGTCTTCGTGGACGGCACGCGGCACTTCCGGCGCCTGCTGCCAGCGTGCCCTCGCCTCCTGCAGCCTCTGGTACAGATCCGCGGTCGGTTCCGCGGCCTCGGTGTCGGCCGGCAAGAGGGCTTCGAGCTCTCGAACCACCGAATCCCTCTGCGCGATCTTCGACTGGAGGTCTGCCTGATCCTTATGCTTGTAGCGATCGAAGAAGCCATCGCAGGCTGTACGGAACCGATGCCAGATGGCTTCGGACTTCGACTTGCGGACCGGTCCGATCGTCTTCCATTCACCCTGCAGCTGTTTGAGGTCCGCCGCAGCGCGCTCCCAGTCGGTGGAGGCTGCAAGGGCTTCGGCGCGCTCGCACAACGCTTCCTTCCGCGCGAGGTTGGTCGACCATTCGTCCTTACGCTGCTTGAGGTCTTCCTGACGACGGGTGAAGAAGCGATCGCAGGCAGTACGGAACCGCTCCCAGACCGCCTTCTCCCGACCGCGGAGGACGGGGCCAATCGTCTTCCACTCGGCCTGCAGCTGCTGGATTTCGGCAGCGGTCTTGACCCACGTCGACGAATCCGCGACCGCTTCCACGCGCCCGCAGAGCTCCTGCTTTCGCGCCAGGTTCTGCGCCCGCTCGGCGGCCTGCGCAGCGAAATACGTCTCGCACCGGGCGAAGACCGCATCCTGCGCCGTCTTGAACCGACGCCACAGCGCTTCCCCTTGTACGCGCGGAGCAGCAGCGACCTGCTTCCAGCGGGTTTGCAGGGCGCGCATTTTGTGCGCGCTCTCCTCGAGATTCTCTGCGGTCAGAAGCGCTTCCATCTCACGACACAGATCTTCCTGCACTTGCAGGTTCGCCCAGCGCTGCCAATCATCCGCGTCCCGCAGCTCCTGTACACGCGGTCCCAGCACGACCCGGGCAGCCTCGAGCCGGGCCTGAATCTCCTGACGATCCTTCTTGGACGGGAGCGGCACGCGCTGCTCCATGGTCTCGCGAATCTCGCGCAGGGCGCGGTCGCCCGCCTTGAGGGTCAGCTGCTCGGCGGCAGCAATCATCTCGACATGGCGGCACACCTGCTGCAGGCGACGAAGCTGGTCTTGCTCTTGCCGGCTGCGGCGCTCCTGGATCTCGTGCTCTTGCTGTTCGAGCGCCACCACAGCGCGTTCGAGCCGCTCGGCTGCCTCCGGGTTGGCCGCCGCATGCTCGCGCAGCATCTCGGCGTCCCTCCGAAGGCCACGCCATCGCGCCACCGTTTCCTCTACAGGCTGGTCGCCGGACAGCAGCCGTTCCAGTTCGCCCGCGAGCGACCCGAGGCGGCTGGCCGCCGCTTCGGCCAGCAGGCGCCGACGCTCGCGATCGCCATACACGCGGCAGGCATCCTGAAACCGCCGTGTGAGCGACGCCGCGTATTCTGACGGCATCGGGGCGAGCGCATCCCACGTGGCGCGAAGCTCCGCCGCCCGGTCAGCCGACTCTGGCCCGGCAAGCCGCTCCATCTCGTCGCAGAGTGCCAGGCGATCGGCCTGCTCCCGCGTCATGGCCCGAGCCCGCTCCGCTTCAGCCGCGGATTCCTGCTCGCGCTCGGCAATGGATTCACGGACCGACTCACAGGCGGACTCGAACTGCTGCGCCACCGGGGGGTCGATTTCCACGTCAGCCTGGAACTCTGCCCATGCCAGCTTTACTTCGCCCAGCGTGCGCGCGGCCTCAGCCGGATCGGCAACGGTCACCAGCCCTTCCGCCTGCCGTATCAACTCTGTCGCCCGCCCGCGGTCGTCGACCGACAAGCGAGCGGCCACTGGTTCGCGCGCCGGCTGCGCGGCCTCGTCTAAGGCGCGGAGCCGCACGCGCGCGCGCCGCGCCGCCACCTTGCTGCGTGCGCGCTGGGCCACGGCGGACAGGACCTCGCGATCCTCGATGCGTTCGAGTGCGGCCACGGCCACGTCCGTGTGCTCCGACTTGAGCGCCACGGCCGCGATCTCCTCCGGGTCCGTCAGCCGCTGGAGCGCGTACGCGCGCGTGCCGGCGTCGGCGGCATGACGGCTCACCGACCCCAGACCCTTGGGATCCTGCAGCGCGTCGACCGCGGCGCGGCGGATGTCGGTGGAGGCCGCGGTCTTCGCGATCGCCTGCACCTCGCGCGACCGTCCCAGATCGATCAGCTGCCGCAGTACCGGCGCGGCCGCCTCGCCACGCTCCGCTTCGGCAGCCAGGCCGGCCAGGCCGCGGACGGCCTCGGCACGCACGTCCTCGTCCGGATCGGTGCGCGCGATGTCGGCCAGCGTCGGCACGTCGGTGAGCCGCGACACGGCCGCGCGGCGCACCCGCGCTTCAGCATCCTCGCGTGCGAGCGACCGCAGCGCCTCGGCCTCGTCATCGCCCAATTCGTAGACGGCGGCGGCGCGGACGGCGGGATCAGTGTGCTTCCAGCGTGGTTGGGGACGGAGCTTCTCTAACAGGCCCATGAAGCTGTTTAGTCTACACCCTGAGACGATCAATCAATCGTCTGCATTGTGACATCCGGAATTCGCAGCATGGGACGTACCGGGAACGCCAACCTGCCACTCCATTCGGGAAAGGCGCCTGCCTGGCTATTCGGGCGCATGACCCTTCTCTCGCTGGAGATCCTGGCCCACCTCGTGGCCGACGGTGGGCCGGAGTGGTGCTCCGGCGCCTGTCGGACCCCTCGCCCGATTCGCGTATCGAACCGAGCCTAGCACCTGGCAGGTGGAGCAGCCGGTCCTCGCGCGGGGGTCGAAGCAGCGTCAGACACCGGCGCGGTAGCGAACGTCTAACGTTTCGGACCCGCTGTGGGCGAGGCCGATGTCGGAGGCGTCGTGATCGGCCTCGTCCCGGCCGGGGTGTTGATCTCAACCCGGTGGATCGTTCCAGAGTCAATAGTCTGTCCCGTTTGTGAGATGGTCTGGAACGTCAATTCGTCACCCGCAATCTCGACCAGCATGAACGTGTATCCGCTGTCGTAGCCCTTGGCGGTCAGCTCTGATCGCGAGAGGTCTCCCGCGCGAAGCTTCGCAGAGCTTCCCTGAATGAAGTAGGAGATGCCCTTTTGAGGCTTGATTCGCTCGTAGAAGTGCTCGTGCCCGGTGAACACGACGCTGACCCCGTGCTTCATGAAGAGTGGCTCAACCTGTTGCCGAAGCACGACGCTCGAGCCATGTGTCTCACCAGAGGAATACGGCGGGTGGTGAAAGAAGCAGATTTTCCAGTCGGAGCCGCTGGCCGCGAGTTGTTTCTCCAGCCATTCCACCTGTGCCGGGTTCATGTAATTACTGTCGAGCGCAAAGAAGCGGACGCCGGCGTTCAGCGACGGTTTGAACGAGTAGAAACGCTCGCCGCCCATGTTGAACGGCTTATAGAACCGTTGATTCGGGTCGTCATGGTTGCCCAGCGCGGCGTAGAACTTCACGCCCGCATCCAGAAGCGGTTTGTAGGGCTGCTCGAACTTCTTGACATAGTCTTTCGGCTTGTCGCTGCCATACATGTTGTCGCCCACCATGATCACGAACTCGAACGGAAACCGTGCACGATAGGCCAAGAGTTCCTTCGCCACGTCGAGCTGGTGCCGATCGCCGGTGCCGGTATCACCGATCACGGCGAACTTGACGGAACCGGCCTTCATTGGAAGGCGCAGGTCCTGAGCTGCCGCCGAAACCGTGAGCCCGAAGACGAGCAGTGTGATCAGCGACCGGCGCATGAGAGTCTCCTCCAATGATTAGCGAATCGCATTCCGGATGTAGTCAACGATGATGTTCGCGTCCACGTCCCGCAGAATCAGGTGTTTGGCCACAATGCGATACTCGACGTCCTGCGGCAACTGCGGCAGGCGCGCCAGGATATTTGGCGGAACGGTGGGTAGCGGTGCAGCGGCCGGATAGTTTGCGTTGACTTTCAGCGGCACGGCCGGAGGTGCGTCATGGCCCGCGATGGTCGCCTTCGTTTCCGGTCCATCCTTGCCTCTCAGTTCGGGAGCGATCAAGCGACGGAACATTGCTGCCACAGGGGGGGAGAAGATGTCTCCGCGTCGGGCGTTCTTCCGCAGAGCTTGAATCTTGGCTGCGAGCACCTCCTCGGCGGCACTGATGTCCCCGGAGCTCGTCGTCGTCTCGAGTTTGAGCGAGTCCTTTGCGACTCCCCTCTGAAACTTGATGTATTTGTCGAGACGGGCGTTGAAGTCGGCCAAGACTACCGAATCAGGGTTCTCGGGAGATGCCGTCATTTTCTGGACCGGCGTTGCGGGGTCGGGTGCCGTCTGACGTTCTCGCGTGACGAGGCCGCAATCAGCGAGCGACGCGGCCATCGCTACGACGCAGAGCGTTCGTGTCAGCTGTATCATTCGAGTCTCCATGAGGTGCCGCGCGTGCCTCAATAGTAGCCTCCACGATTCGTGCCGGCACCGAGCTCAGCGGAAGAAGGAAGCTGACTACGGGCGGCGGCTGCCGATCGAGCTGCCTCACGGTGGCTACGTTCCGCTCGGCTCCGTAGCGGATGTCGCGCTCGCGCCGACACCGAACGAGATCACGCGCGAAGGCGGGTCGCGGCGGATTGACGTGACCGCCAATGCCCGGGGACGCGATCTGGGTGCGGTGGCGGGAGACATCGAGGCGGCGCTGGCGAAGGTGTCGTTCGCGCCGGAGTATCACCCCGAAGTGCTCGGAGAGTACGCCGCCCTGCAGGCGTCGCAGAACCGACTCGTCCTCCTTGGTGCCTTGTCGCTCGTCGGCATCCTGCTGATCCTGCACATCGACTTCGGCTCCGTGCGTCTCGTCGCGCTGGTGTTCCTCACGATCCCGTTCGCGCTGATCGGCGGCGTCGCGGCGGCCTTCCTGACGGGAGGCGTGCTCTCTCTCGGCTCGTTGGTGGGCTTCGTGACCGGCGGTCGTCATCGTCGGCGGCCTGATCACCTCGACGCTGCTGAATCTGTTTCTCTGCCGGCGATTTATCTCCGCTTCGGTTCCCGCGCCCTCTCGCAGCGCTGAAGCGCGGCGCCTCCTCCTTGACGGGTCCAGTTCTGAACCCATTGTTGACGAGTCCGGTCCTCTCCGTCATACCCGCAACAGCCTCGATTGAACCAGGACAGAGCGCGACGCTTACCGTAGCCGTGGCGAGTCATAGGCTGCGTCCCGGTACCTATTCCGGATCTATTCAGATACTGGAGCCGAGTGCATCCAACTCTCCTCAAGAGGTTGGCGTGTCACTCGCGATCGTGGACCAGTCAGCCTTCGAGGCAATCTGCCGTGACAGGTGCCCGGGGTTCACCCGGCGCTCGACTTTGGTGGTGGCGCAGTCCGGTAGAGGGGTGTCTGCCCGATTAACGAAGAGTCCGGGCCAGCGTACCGGCCATGCGACTGAGCTCGAGCGCGTACGCCGGCCACCATGTCCCTGCCGGCGGGCCGCCGCCACACGTTCCGTCAGATTCGCCCGGGGTCTTGACCCACAGGAACGCGTCGACCAAAGGGTGCCCCGTATTCGTGGTCGGGGCAACGCCCAACGCCCGTCCGCGCGGATTGCACCAGGGAGTCGGGTCGGTCCCGGGAATGCCGTTGCGGCTCGTGTCGATGATGAAGTGCTTGCCTCCCACCAGCCGCGAGAGCTGCTCGCCGTAGGCGATGTTCAGCGAGGTCGCCTGCACGTTCGAGACGTTGAGCGCGAAGCCGGCCGCGTCGCCGATGCCGGCCTGCTGGAGCCGTCGCGCCATCTCTGCCGGCGGGTGCCACTTCGCGTTGCCGGCGTCGATGTACACGGACGCGCGCTGCCGCTTCAGCCTCTGCACGGCTTCGCGAATCAGCGTCACGCGTTCCTGCCGGCCGGCCGCATCGAGGCAGTCCATACCGGCAAGGGCATCGGGCTCCAGGATCACAATCGCGGAACGCCTGCCGATGCCGAGGCCGAAATCCTGAATCCACCGGCGGTACGCATCCGCCGTCGACGACCCGCCCACCGAATACGAGCCGCAGTCGCGCGCGGGAATGTTGTAGGCCACGAACACCGGAAGCGCATCGGCGGACGTGATGGTCGCCACCGCCTGGTTGACCTCGCGTCGGATGTTCTGTACCCAACCGCCGAACCACTTCGCCGACGGCTGGTTGGCGATCTCGGCGATGACAACGGCATCCGAGGGCCGCGAACGTTTCCATGTTTCTGCCTGACGCTGTGCCGATGAATTCGGATCGACGTAGAGCCGCCTTCCCGCGAAGGGGTTGAATCCGGCAGGCGAGCTTCCCTGCGCGGCATCGCCCGTCGCGGCAGCGAGCGCCGGGCCTATCAGGAGCAGCGAGACAACGCCGGCGCTGAAGAAGTGAGTGCGCCGCGGGTTAGCGCGGCACATCTCCACGGCCCCGGCTGACATCGCCGTCCGGCGGCGGGTTTTCCTGCAAATGGACGAGCCTGCCAAGCAGAATCCGTGACGCGCGAAGGTCGCAATGCGACTTCACGAAGAGATCGGCGAGGTCCCCGGCGCCCCAGAGGAGGCAGGCAAAGATCACGAGACGGATCGCCTCGGCGAACAGCACGCCGAACGAGAGGTCGACGGTACTTGTCAGTCCGAGCGTCACCTGCACGACCATGAGCAGGACAAGCAACCCAGCGAGTACGCGAAAAAGTACGGCCACCCAGTGCAACCCGGTCGTGGGCTCGATATCGTCCTGGCGCACGGGGACGCCTGCAACCGCCGGCCGGCCATGGAGCGGAACAACCCGGCGTTCAGCGTCAGGGGGAAATTCGCGGCGATCTGGCTTGGCCATGCGAGCAGACGACGCAAGCGGTCTGCCATAGCGAGCCGGCTAAAGCCGGCCCCCACGAAAAAGAGGAGGTGTACGTGGGGGCCGACTTTAGCCGGCTCACGAGCGACGGTTTTGTAATCGACCCATCAACTTTTGGAGCGCTCGTCTCAGCTCAGCCGGCAAACATGGCCATTTCGGATCAGAAATGCAACGGCGAATTCCTTGCTGATGTCGAGGTTCAACCGGGACATCAGGGATCCATGAACGAACCAATGACTGCCGCAGGTCTGCCTCTCCCCGATGACCGCCGTCGCGGCGGTGACCGCCGACGACGTGTTCGACCCGAGCCGGGACGCCGAGCATCGGATGCGCTGCGTGCGACATTCCTTGCGGCCTTCTGCTCGTTCGTGGCCTCGTCACCTGCGGAAGCTCAACAGCCCATCCGATTCGGTGTTGACGCGAAGGCCGCGAGCCAGGGGCGCGGCCTTGGGCTGCCGGTGACGTATGCGAGCACATGGGCCGGGGCGTGGGTGCAGAAGTACGGGTGGGGCGGGGTGGAGGCTGACCTTCGCGCGGCGAAAGCTGCCGACGCCATCCCGGTGGTCCAGTTCTGGTACTGGGGCGACGACATCAGCCCCTCATGCGTCGAGAACGGGTGCCAGGATCTATATCACGGGGTCTGGAAGGACAGGGCCACCTGGCAGCGCCTCTCCGGCGAGCTTGCCGATCTCATTGCCCGCGTGATGGGCGACGTTGGCGCGCTCGTGGTCGTGGAAACCGAGTTCAACAAGAACGGGATCGAGAACCACGAGCCCTTCGACGGGTATCTCGCCGAACAACTGGCCATGTTCCGGGGCCGCGGTCACAGGGCGATCGTCAGCTTCGGAAACTGGAACAAGGCGGCGTGGGGGCGTTTCGACCGCGCAGTCGCAGCGGCCGATCTCATCGGCGCGATGGTCCTCTACTCGTCCGTTCGCGAGCCAAACACCTATCTCTCAGGTCCGGAGGCTCTACTGAGCGCCGCCCGCTACAACCAGGCCACGTTCCACAGGCCCTCGTTCGTGACCGACTTCGCGTTCTCGTCCTACCCGGACACCACGTACGAGCTGTATCAGGACACCGTCGTTCGCGAGATCTTCTCGCGGATGGACGAGTTCAGGGCCGCCGGCGTGCAGGGGATGGTGTGGCGGATGCTCAGTGACAACCCGAACTTCGACACGGCGAACTACCATGGCGTCGCTGAGCGCCATTGGGGGTTGGTGCGGGCCGACGGCACGCGCAAGCTGGCGTTCACGGCTTTTCGGAACGGCGTGCTGGCCGAAGCGGAGAGGCTGACGCCGGCCCCGCGGCGCCCTC
>ORMF011947459.1_pt1 | contig 12768 bp, 10 predicted proteins | sample 1779871 | NCBI WGS metagenome assembly ORMF01 (sample SAMEA104232316, study PRJEB22302) | groundwater metagenome | biome: forest; feature: aquifer; material: groundwater | place: USA | collected 2011-08-07 | depth 5.4 m | reverse complement strand
GCGTTAGCCGCCAGTTGTTCAATCCTTCCCACTCCGTCTGCAGTTGCTAATCAAGCCGTTCCTTCGATTCATGGTTGCGACGAATCGCGCCAGCCACCCATTGGATCAAGCGATCAGCGATGAACTTCTTTCGCTCTGACGGCTTGCCCGCTCCAGAAGAACTTTGGTGCCGCTCCGTGTCCAATGGGTTGATCGCATTCGTGTGGCGGTTATTACGCTGGCGCCAATCCGTTATCGGCTCACGTTGCGGGCGATCTGCTTTCTGCAAATCGGTGGCGGTGACTCGGTATCCAATTCATTTGGGTTGGCTGAGGTCATTCCAAGCAGTTTCCTTGGCTTGCCGGTCACCGCCGTTAATCATGCGAAGCAGCGTGTCGCATCAAATGGTTTGTGCTCCATTAGCATGGGGCGTGCTTGCCGATGACGCACACGGTGTTTTGTATTGATGTTCTGCAACCGCGTTATGCCTCGGCGACAAGCCCTGCCTCATTAATGCCAGCGAGCGCACAGGCTTCGTCGTTCTGCGGTTGATCGCCGCTAATGCCTACCGCACCGATGATTGCAGCTGCCGCATTGCGGATCAGCACCCCGCCAGGAACTGGAAAGATTCTTCCCTCGGAAGCGTTCGATAGGGCCCCGAAAAAGGCCGGGTGCGATTCGGCGCGCTTCGCCAATTCCCGGCCACCATCGCCCATACCCAGAACACCCCAGGCCTTACCGATGGCGATCTGGGGCCTAAGAATTGCTGACGCGTCTTCCCGCTGGAAGGCAACAAGGTGACCTCCAGCGTCGAGTACGGCTACAGACAGTGGTCTGAAATTGGCCGAGCGGCCGTGTCTAATGGCTGCATCAACGATGATCGTGGCTTGGGCTAAGGTTAATTCGCTCATACCGGCTCCTTTTATTAGATGACTGCATGATTGAGACCGCGGCGCCAACGACTCTATGCCCATCACTCGCGTGATGATGCGCTCGGCAATAAGCCAGTTGCCCCCCTGATCTTTGGCGTATCGATCGCTCACGTCGCTGACCCTCGCCTCTGCCGGCTGATCAGGGGCGCTTTTCTCGTAGGTGACCTGTCTGATGGTGGCGCTGATCGTCTCATTCGATTGAGACGTAATACGCAGATTTGACCAGAGGTGTCGGGTTATGCGCTGACTGCCTTCGAAGCGCTTACTGAGGTGAGCGACGATTGCCGCTACACCGTCCAGTTCGACCCCGGCCATGACAAGACGCCCCTGGGGCATAAACAGCTTGCCCAGAGCCTGTGCTTCCATTCGATCGGCGTACCAGCCAAAGTCACTCAGAAGATTCTCAATTGACTGCCGCTCTTTGACTTCCATCCGCGCTCCTTTCTCTAGCACCAGCGAAAAAGAACTTGCATTTAATATTTTCTTGCCATACAGTTGCAAAGTCACTAGGTGACTTGGTGACTTGCATATTAATGGCCATCGTGAAGGAAGTCAATGAAAGCGACACTGGATGCAGAAGAAAGGCAGTCTTTCCGCAAGGTTGCACGCGGGACGATTGCAACACAGATATTTGACGATCTTCGTCAGCAGATTTTTGCTGGAACGCTGGTGAGGGGCCAGAAATTGCCGACAGAACGGGACCTGGCGGGTGTCTATGGCGTGAGTGGCGCCACCATACGCGAGGCCATCGGTGCGCTCGCCGCCATGCGCCTGATTGAAGTCCGACACGGCAGCGGTGCCTACGTCACAGCGGATACTGAAAGTCTAATCGGCATGTCCTTGACCTCGATGATCCAGATCGAGCGTATCGGTGTCGCTGATGTGCTCGGCATCCTCGGCGTTCTCAATACCTATGCGGCGGAGCTTGCCGCGAGCAAGGCCACCCGTGAAGACATCGAAGCGCTCCGCGAGGCACTGAATCGCATGAAGCAAGCTGAAGATGTCGAGACGATGGTCAGCGGCTTGACTGCCTTCCTGCACCGATTGGCCGCAGCCTCTGGGAACCCCTTGCTCGCCACCCTCTGCAAATTCCTGACCGGCCTACAGATCCAACTCGCTCGCGAACTGTCGGGAGATTCACTGAAAATCTGGCGCGAGACCGCCGGACGCCTCGATAAAGAGCGCCTCAAATTGGTTGACGCAATTGAACAGCGCGATGCTGATGCAGCGCGTGACCTTGCTCGCGAATATCAGAGGAGTGCCTTCAAGGTCATTATGGCCCTGCCCAACGCCACGGCAGCGCGTCTGAATGATCCCAAGCTCGCAGACTTTCTTTCTTTGCTAATGCGGCGCAAGCCGTCCGAGCAGTAAAACTAATTGCGAAAGCCTAAATATGGACATGCTCGGGAACAGCCGCGTTGAAGCGGAACTGGACTTGCGACCGCTGGGTGCGTTCCAGATTCGCATAATTGTTGTTTGCGCTCTCGTGGCAATGATAGATGGCTTTGATACCCAAGCGATAGGGTTTATGGCGCCGGCAATAGCCACCGCCTGGGGAGTGCCCAGCGCGGCGTTTGGCCCAATATTTGGTGCAGGACTCTTCGGCGGACTACTCGGCGCCGTGGGCTTTGGCGCCTTGGCTGACCGTTTCGGCCGCAAGCCCGGTCTCCTCGTTTCGATCCTGATCTTCAGCCTTGCAACCCTCGCCACCCCACTGGCCAGCAACATGGGAGAGCTCTTTGCCTTCCGTGTTGTTACTGGCATAGGCCTGGGTGGCGCGATGCCCAGCATCATCGCGCTGACCTCGGAATACGCGCCGCGCCGCATTCGTGCCACGCTGGTGACGATGATGTTTTGTGGCTTTCCGCTCGGGGCGGCGATAGGTGCGGTCGGCAGCGCTCACTTGATCCCGGCCTATGGCTGGCAATCTCTTCTCGTTGTGGGCGGAGTCATTCCTTTGTTTATCCTGCCCATAGTCTATGGCGTGGTTCCGGAGTCGATACGTTATCTCCTGGCCACTGGGAGGACCAACCAGGCGAGTGCAGTTCTTTTTAAACTCAAAATGGAGCCGCCGACAAAATCGAACAGTGGCGCCCCGAAGTATGCCGATCCTTTCGCTACGGCCTTCGCGCAACTGTTTAAGGAAGGCCGGGCAACGGCAACGATTTTGCTCTGGGCGACATTTTTTCTTAGCCTCTCTCTCACCTATTTCCTCGTCAGTTGGATCCCAACGGTGGCCAAGCAATCCGGTGTACTGCTGGAAGGTGCGCTGGTAGGTGCAGCGACACTAAACCTCGGCAGTATTTTCGGTGTGCTCGGTTTGGGCCGACTCATCGATCGTTTTGGGCCATATCGGGTGATCGCACTGGGCTATGCGGCAGGCGCCATGTCAATTGCGACTATTGGCTACGCAACAACGGCCATGACCTTGGGATTTGCAACCTTTCTGTCAGGGTTCTTCGCCATTGGGGCTCAGATGTGTGTGGTGGCACTTGCCGCTACCTACTACCCAACGAGGTTGAGGGCGACGGGGGTGGGATCCGCCATGGGCATAGGACGGATAGGCGGGATCGCCGGGCCGATCGTCGGTGGCTTGCTTGTCGGACTGGGACTGTCGGCTCAAGGAATATTTCTATTTACAGCAGCAACGGCGCTGCTTGCGGCGGCAAGCGTGACGCTGATGGGGCATCTGACCGGCTCCAGGACCAACGCAGCACTCGGTTGAGATGGCAGTAGGCAATTGGTTGCCACTCGAAAACTTGAAGTTGCCCTCAGGGCACATTACGACCCATCGGAGGAGATGTAAATGAGAAACGCGACGTCATGGAAAGGGCTTTGCAGGGTATTGACCCGGAAGTTCCTGCTACTTGCCAGCATAGGATCAACCCTATATGGCCCGCTGGCACAGGGCTTTGAGATTGCCACCGAAGATCCCGACCTGACGCTACGCTGGGATAACACGGTGAAATACAACGCGGTCTGGAGACAAGAGAATCCGTCGGCAATCTTGGTCAACTCCCGGACACTTACCGACAATCAGGATGATGGTGACCGCAACTTTAACAAGGGCCTGATCTCCAACAGGGTCGACCTGTTCAGTGAATTCGAGGCGACTTACAAAAGCTTTGGAGTGCGCTTAAGCGGTGCCGCTTGGTATGACGACGTTTACAACCAGGCCAATGACAACAGCTCGGCTGCCACAGTAAATTCACGCTCGGTAGCGCCGAACCAATTTACGGCGAAAGCCGTAAAGGTTCACGGTCGCGACTCGGAATTATTGGATGCCTTTGTTTTTGGCAAGACCCAGCTGGCGGATATGCCCACTTCCTTTCGCATCGGACAATATTCGCTGCTGTGGGGCGAGACCTTGTTCTTTGGCAACAATGGGATCTCAGGCACCCAGGCCGCAGTGAATGTCGTGAAGCTAGCCTCCGTTCCCAACTCTACATTCAAAGAACTTATCCTCCCCGATAAGCAAATATCCGGGCAATTGCAGATAAATCCCGAGCTATCAATCGATGCCTACTATAAATTAAGCTGGGTGGAGAATCGCCTCCCAGTGGCGGGTAGCTATTTCGCCAGCACCGACATCATCAACGGAGGCGAACGTATATTTACCAGTGGCGCTCCCTTCCCCTCGGGCGCGCCGCGAGCCTTGTTCCGCACCTCCGACCTAAAGGCGAAAAACTCGGGGCAAGGTGGTATCCAAATCAAGTGGCACCCCGGCGATCTGGATCTCGGCGCTTATGCAGTCAAGTATCACGATCGAAATCCCTCGATCTATCAATACGGCGGCGTTGGCGTCAGTCCGGTCACGGGACAGATAGGACTTTACCAACTGGTTTATCCCGAAGATATCTCCGCCTATGGAGTTAGTGCTGGGCGTAGCTTCGGCGCAATGGCAATAGCGATTGAAGCTTCTGTCCGCCATAACGCAACCTTGGTCTCCGACCCGCAACAAGTAGTCGCAACAACTGCCGCGGACAACAATGCGAATCCACGATACGCCGTCGGAAACACAGGCCATGTCAACGTTTCCATGATGTGGAACATGGGACCCAATCCAGTCGCCAACGAGGCGATGCTGATGGGTGAACTGGCCTGGAATAGGCGACTTTCAGTGATCAGGAATCCCGACGCCATTGCCGCATTGACCGAGCGAGATGCCTGGGGCATGCGCTTTGTCTATACGCCGATCTACAGGCAGGTCCTTCCCGGTGTCGACTTGAGCGTGCCGACGGGGTTCAGCTACTTCCCCAAGGGCAAGTCGTCGGCGGTTCCCAATTTTGGCGTCAACCACGGAGGCGATTTCTCAATAGGCGTGGAAGCATCCTACCTGGACCAGTGGCGATTGTCACTGAACTACACGCACTTCTATGGCGATGAGGGCACCTACCTGACACTGAGTCCCAAGGGCGGTCCCACCTTCTCATTTAACCAAGCCTTGAAGGATCGTGACCTCATCGCGCTATCGATTCGCCGTACGTTCTAGGAGACAGACATGACAACAATAAATTGTTGCAGAAAGCTTGCTGCCGTTGCCACAGGCCTTTTGGTTGCCGCTTCTTGTTATGCCGCGGCGACACCAGAGGAGGCTGCGCAACTGAAGACCGCACTCACACCGCTGGGGGCAGAAAGAGCGAGTAACAAAGATGGGACCATCCCTGCCTGGACCGGCGGTTTAGGGACTTCCTCGACACCACTTGTGGGAGGCCGGCAGGTGGACCCTTACGCCGGCGATAAGCCTTTGTATTCGATTACGGCGAAAAATGTGAATGACCATTCGGCCAAGTTGAGCGACGGCGTCAAGGCCATGTTCAAGAAATATCCGGAAACCTTTCGCATCGACGTCTACCCGACGCGACGCAGCGCTTCGGCACCGCAGAAGGTCTATGACAACACCTTGAGGAATGCCACCAAGGCTAGCATGAACTCGGACCAGATTGTGCAAGGTGCCTACGGCGGAATACCCTTTCCGATTCCCAAGAACGGCGCCGAGGTGATGTGGAATAGCCTGCTTAACTGGCACGGTGAGGCTTGGCAGTCTCAGCTTCAGGCCTATCTCGGGACAGCAGATGGCAAGCTGGTTATGTCAGTCGATGCCAAGGCCAATTACCAATCTCCTTACTACTATCTAGATCAGACTCCGGAAAAATTCAATGGCGAGTATTTTCTGACCCGGATTATCAACAACGGCCCTCCCATACGCGCAGGTGAAGCGATTCTCGGGCGGGTCAACGTGGACAATGACAAGTCGCTCACCTGGGTGTATATGACCGGACAGCGCCGCGTCCGCCGCCTGCCCGTCTCCTGCTGCGATACACCGACACCGGCCTCTGCAGGTGTGATGAGCTTTGATGAAATCTCCGTGTATTCCGGACGCCTGGACAGGTTTTCCTGGAAGATTTTGGGGAAGAAGGAAATGTTAGTTCCCTACAATTCCAATCGCGTACTCCTGCCCAAGAAGGCCAGCGAGGTTCTTACCGCCCACCACCTCAATCCGGACCATATACGCTGGGAATTGCACCGGGTTTGGGAGGTGGAAGCAACGTTGGCGCCTGGCGCCCGGCATACAGCACCGCGTAGTGTCTATTACATCGATGAAGACAGCTGGATGGCGCTCTTGGGGGACCGCTACGACGCCAAGGGCCAACTGTGGAAAATGTTGTTCCAGTTGCCGCTTGCTGCTCCCGATCTGCCTGGCCTGATCGGTGGTCCCTATGGCTACCATGACATGCTCTCTGGTACCTGGTTTGTCGCCCAAATCTGGAATGAAAAGCCTATCCAGTATCGTCTACAACCGCGCTTGCCGGACTCGACCTTCACACCCGACGCGTTGGCTGGTGAAGGTGTTCGTTGAAGCGAATGAGCGCTAGTTTTATCCTCGTTGCGATTGCTGCGGTGCTGGCTCTCACTGGCAGCACCGCAGCAGAACCAACGCGAGACCGTCTCTCCCGAGTTGCCCAAGGCGCAAAGCGCGTAGAGCGCGCCGTCCTTCTCAACGCTGCCGTGATTGGTACACGGATTGTTGCCGTAGGAGAGCGTGGCATAGTGGCGCTTTCCGACGATTCGGGCCTAACTTGGCGCCAGGCGGCGCAGGTCCCGAGCAGCGTCACGCTGACCAGCGTGAAGTTTGCGACGCCCATGATCGGTTGGGCGGTAGGCCATGGCGGCGTAGTCCTGCGTACGACGGACGGGGGCGAACGCTGGGTTGCCCAACTGGACGGGCTCAAAGCGGCGCACCTGGCCTTGCAGCAGGCCCTGGCGCAAAGCGGCGACAAGGATGCTGGGAAACGGCTGCAGGACGCCGAACTTCTGGTTACCGACGGAGCCGACAAGCCGTTTCTCGATATCGAGTGCCTGGATGAGCAGCGAGTCATCGTGGTCGGCGCCTATGGCCTGATTTTCGCCTCCACGGACGGCGGGACCAATTGGACGCCATGGATGGGTCGCCTGGACAACCCCAAGGGGCTGCACCTCTATTCGATACGCAAGAGCGGGGAAAAGCTGGTGCTGGTCGGGGAGCAGGGATTGGTTTTGCATTCCGGCAATGCCGGCACCAGTTTCAGCCGATGGTCGTCTCCCTACGCCGGCAGTTGGTTTTCCTTGGCCTTGACCCGAGACGGTGACTTCGTTGTCGCCGGCTTACGCGGCAATGCCTATCGCGTCTCCGACGATGGAAAATCCTGGCAACACCTGGAAGGCGCAACACCCAGCGCGTTCACCAGCGTAGTGCCTTACCGAGACGACTGCCTGCTGCTGACAAACCAAGCCGGGCAGGTATTTTCCCTGCGGTCTGGCCAGAACGGGTTGCAGCGCCTGGCTGTGCCGGCCTTGGCCCCTGTCACCGGCATCACCCGCCTAGCCAGCGGTTCCTGGCTGGCCCTCACGGCGCAAGGACCGGCCGATCTGGGTTTGCTTGAAAGCGCCTGCGGCGCACCGACATCTGGCCAAAAGACAAACCCATGAGTAAGCGATTCGACATTCGCCATCTCGCCGACTTCGACCATGGATCGGGTTCGCTAACTGAGAGGCTACTCTTCAACCACCGACTGATGGTGCTTGCGCTGTGCGCGATCATCACCGCAATTCTAGGCTGGCAGGCGACCAAGGTCAGATTCAACACCAGCTTCGAGAAAACCATTCCCACGACCCATCCCTATATCGCCAACTATCTGCAATACCGAAGCGAGTTAACCGGGTTGGGCAATGCGTTGAGGATCGCCGTCGAAGCCAAAGGGCGAAGCATTTACGATCCTGCCTATCTCACGACGCTGCAGCAGATCAGCGATGAGGTCTTCCTGCTGCCCGGGGTAGACCGAACTTTCATGAAATCGCTGTGGACACCCAACACCCGGTGGGTGGGCGTGACGGAAGACGGACTGGAAGGCGGCCAGGTGATCCCGCTGGCCTATGATGGCACGCCCGACGCACAAAGAGCCTTGCGCGCCAATCTGGCGCGCTCGGGCGAAATGGGTCAGCTGGTGGCGTTAAACGAGAAATCCAGCGCCATCTACGTCCCGCTGCTGGCCAAGGACGCGCAGGGCGAGCTGCTCGATTACGCAGCGCTCTCGGACCAGTTGGAAGCGCTGCGGGCCCGCTATGAGACCGGGGATATGAAGCTGCACATCACCGGCTTTGCTAAAGTCTCGGGCGATCTGATCGCAGGACTCAAGGAAGTCCTGGCCTTTTTTGGCTTGGCGGTAGCGATCGGGGCCTGCATCCTGTTCTGGTATTCGCGCTGCCTGCGCTCGACTCTGCTAGTGCTGGGCAGCTCACTGGTGGCTGTGACCTGGGAACTGGGTCTTCTTCCCGCCCTGGGCTACCACCTCGATCCCTATTCGATTCTGGTGCCATTTCTGGTGTTCGCCATCGGCATGAGCCATGGCGCGCAAAAAATGAATGGCATCATGCAGGATGTGGGACGCGGTACGGACAAGCTGATCGCCGCCCGCTATACCTTCAGACGCCTTTTCCTTGCCGGGCTCACTGCCTTGCTGGCTGATGCCGTCGGCTTTGCCGTACTGTTGCTGATCGATATACAGGTGATCAATGAGCTTGCGATCACCGCCAGCATCGGTGTCGCAGCGCTCATCTTCACTAATTTGATCCTGCTGCCCATCCTGCTGTCGTACACGGGCGTAAGCCAAAGCGCTGCGCGGCGCAGCCTGAAGAACGAAGCACAATATGGCGAGGTGGAGTTGAAGGGCGCCTTATGGAAAGTCCTCGATCACTTCACTCGTCCCAAGTGGGCGGGTATCGCCATTGTGCTGGCATTGGTCATTTCCGTGACAGGCCTGTTTGTGGCCCGGGAACTGAAGATCGGGGATCTCGATCCCGGTGCCGCCGAATTGCGGCCCTCGTCCCGCTACAACCGCGACGCGAGGTTCATGACCGAGAACTACCGCGCCAGTGGTGACGTATTTGCCGTGATGGTGAAGACGGCCGATCAAGCCTGCTCGCAATACGATGCCCTTATGGCCGTCGACGCGCTCGAATGGGAACTGCGGCAGCTCGAAGGGGTGGAGACGACCAACAGCCTAGCTTTGCTCAATCGTCGCATGTCAGCCGGGCTCAACGAAGGGAATTTCAAATGGTATGACCTGCCAAAAAATCAGAACATGCTCAACACCATCACTGCCGGGGCCCCACGCGGACTATACAACGAGAGCTGCAATCTGCTCACGCTCTACGCCTTTCTCAGTGACCACAAGGCGGATACGCTGAGCCGGGTGGTCAACCGGGTGGAAGCCTTTGCCGCCTCCAATAATAGCGAGTCAGTTCAATTTCTTCTAGCGGCCGGGCCGGCAGGCATCGAAGCAGCCACCAATATCGTCGTGAGCAAGGCCTGGCGCGAGATGCTGTTCCTCGTCTATAGCGCAGTGATCGTTCTTTGCTTCATCGCCTTTCGCTCCTGGCGCGCCGTGCTGATTGCCATCGTGCCCTTGATCGTCACCTCCATCTTGGCAGAGGCGCTAATGGTGCTTCTGGGCATGGGGGTCAAAGTTGCAACGCTGCCGGTCATCGCACTGGGCGTCGGCATTGGTGTCGACTATGCCCTCTACGTGCTATCCATAACTATCGCCCAGATGCGTGAAGGGGCCAGCCTGTCACTAGCCTACCACCGGGCGCTACTGTTCACCGGCAAGGTGGTGATGCTGACCGGCATCACCCTGGCACTTGGTGTTGCCACCTGGGCTTTCTCGGATATCAAGTTTCAGGCCGACATGGGTATTTTGCTGGCCTTCATGTTTCTTTGGAACATGCTCGGTGCCTTGGTCTTGCTGCCATCGCTGGCCTGCTTCCTGCTACCGCGTGTAGAGGGAGCGCCTAAGCACCTGGTTGTTGGTGGTGTTTAGCTTTATTGCTCGTTTGGTTGTCTTCTATGAATATCTTTTGGAGTTAACTCTATGGAATATTTCCCCAAAAACCGCCTGATGCAGATGATAGCCGACCGCGTCATTCCGCTCGGCATGCAGTGTTTCACCGGCAATCCTGCCTTGATCGAGGTCCTCGGTTTGACCGGCTTCGATTGGGTGATGATAGATACCGAGCATGCCGGAAACGATGGCCACGCCTTGGAGAGTCTGCTGCGCACGGCCAAGCTCGCTGGACTCGTACCGGTGGTACGCGTCGCCGACCGGTACAACGAGACGCAGATTCGTCGTGCCCTGGAGGCAGGGGCCGAGGGCATCATGCTGCCCATGGTGCGCTCCGCGGCAGATGTGGACTTTGCCGTGGAATCGGCTTTCTTCCCGCCCAAGGGAACGCGCGGCATATGCCCAGCGATTCGAGCAGCGAATTACAACTTCAGATCCTTTGAGGAATACGTCCAGTGGAATAACGCAGAGACGATCCTGATTCCCATGGTGGAGCACCCTGAGGCGGTCGACCATATCGAAGAGATTTGCGCTCATCAGGATGTGCATATTCTGGTCTTTGGCGCCGGCGATCTTTGCTACGCGATGGGCGAAGGGACGCTGATGATGAAGAGCCCTAAGGTGCAGACCGCCTATCGCAAAGTTCTCGATGCCGCTAAGCGACATAATGTCATCGTCATGGGAGGGCCGGTTCTCGATCCCAACGCAGCAGCTTGCCGCAAGGCCATTGAGGACGGTATAGGCATCTTCTGCCTAGGGCTGGACACGATGGGTTTCCGTCGCTTTTGTGAGCAGACCGTCAATGAGGTAAGCCGCGGAGTCGAGGGCACCAACTTTTCACGGCCGCCGGTTCCCGCCAGCGGCTTCCCCGATCGTTAAACTAGGAGAGAAACATGGCAAAGTGGAAACGTTATGTAGTTGGGCCGGATGGGCAGGGTAAATCGGCTGTACTGACTCAAGAGGCGACGATGGTGAAAGAGGACCCTGGGATGTTTTATCGAGTCGATCTGTGGTGCACCGGGGAGATGCCCGTCGACAATTCAATCGCCGTCGATCGCGCGACGCAGTCCCTGACGCGAGCCCCGTTGGCCAACGGCACGGTATTTCGGGCGCTGGAAATTCCGCCTGACACGGGCGACAAAGAAAAGCATCGTGCAGCTATCGCCAAACTTCATCAGGAAGTCGGGCAAAAGCAGCTTCCTTCCGATGGTGACTACCAACGTCATCCGAGTATGCATCGCACCGATACCTTGGACTACATCACCTGCGTCAAAGGCGAGATCTGGCTGATGACCGACGTAGACGAAGTGCTCATGATGCCGGGCGATTCGGTGGTAATCCGGGGCACCAATCATGGCTGGAGCAATCGTTCGAGCGAACCCTGTCTTCTCGTTGGGACCATGATCAATGCCACCAAGTGAGATGAGCCTTGGTCGCGCGGTGAACCTGGTCGACAACCAGAACTAAGTCGACGTACCTCCGCCCCCGCTACATAGGGGACGGAGGACTTTATCTCCTTGGTTTTAGGTGACCGGCAGCACCGAGTTTGCCTTGACTTCGCTCCGCATGACGTTGGTGATTCACTGAATAAGTTGAAAGCGCTATGAACGATTCGTTCGTCATGATGCCGGACGCAGAGTTAGCAGACCGTCAATGAAGTCAGCCGTGGAGTCGAGGGCACCACTTTTCCTGGCCGCCGGTGCCTGCCAGCGGCTTCCCTGATCGTTAAACCAGGAGAGAAACATGGCAAAGTGGAAACGTTATGTAGTTGGGCCGGATGGGCAGGGTAAATCGGCTGTACTGACTCAACACTTGTATCACTGTAAGGGCGCTGGTGGGGTAGTGTCTGGCGACCGCGTAGACGACGTGTACGAGCTTGCAGGTCAGTCTGTGAAGTTAGCTCGATTCCAAAGGAAAGATGACCTTCTGCGCCACATTGAGCGCCGAACTCTGGTCCGCCCAAACAGGGGCAACTCGACCCTATTAGTTGGCACCCGAGATAACGCATTGCAACTAATTCGCGCCCACGATCCAATCGCCATCACTGTCACCGTCTACGCGGTCCAGCCTGGGCTGTCAGCAGGAGGCTTAGCTGAGAATGTGCCGCCGTGATGGCGGCGGCAAACAACAGCCTGACATCTCAAGGTATGGACCTCAAATGGATGGTTAGTGCATAGGTCGGATGCTGTCCATCTGTGGCACCCAGCTAGTTGCCATGGCCGGTGGTGGCGTCAGAGGGATCCAGACTCCTCCGAACATTCGGCTGATAATCTATAAGCCTTTGGCATCATTATCAGAATCGTTACGTAATACGTTGGATTATTGATGCGGCCTTGGCGGTACACGCTTTAGCCCTATAGGCACATAGTACGGAACTCGATCAACTGAGTCACCGCAAGGTCTCCGAGTGATCTGTACCCCTTCGTTGGTTATCATCATAAACGACTTGATGTGTTGCGCGAGTAGAGCGTCAATGG
>ORMF010359849.1_pt1 | contig 12771 bp, 16 predicted proteins | sample 1779871 | NCBI WGS metagenome assembly ORMF01 (sample SAMEA104232316, study PRJEB22302) | groundwater metagenome | biome: forest; feature: aquifer; material: groundwater | place: USA | collected 2011-08-07 | depth 5.4 m | reverse complement strand
CCTTGGTCCGCTCATTGGAACCTCACGAGCTCCAGGGGGCGTCGCCTCGTCGGATCTCCGACTGGTCCTCCGCCCGCTCTCCGCGCCTTCGAGCGTTTTCTTTACCGCGGCTGACGGGCCCGACCACCGGGGTTGCTGGCGGCCTGCGTTTCATTTATCGCTTTCTTTACCCTCCTTCCGTTAGATACATTGTTTCACCAAGCGGCTGTCTTTGCCCCACCTCATGGGGCAGTCATTCTGGGACTTTCCGCTTGGCATGCAATACCACCCTGGTGGTCGGGGCTGCCGATCTGGCGAGCTCCTATGCTCATGGGCATGACTCGGCTTGGCAGGAACGCATGCTCGATTCGGTCGCTCTCGCACACGCGGACGGTCGAGACCTGGTCGGCGAGCTTTTCGATCGCCTGTGTGCGTAAGGACTCACTGATGACTCGGAGGTTGTGATGCTCATTGGGACGCCGAAAGAGGTCAAGGACAATGAGCGTCGCGTAGCCTTGACGCCTTTCGGCGTGAACGCTCTGGTGCAAGCCGGGCATACGGTGCTGATCCAGGCCGGCGCTGGTGATGGGAGCGGCTTTGCGGACGAACAGTACGCCAAAGCCGGTGCGCGACTCGAAATAACCCCTGCGGCGGTGTGGGCGGCTGACCTCGTCGTCAAAGTCAAGGAGCCTCTCCCCGAGGAGTATGGCTTCTTGCGCGAAGGACAGCTGCTCTTTACTTATCTGCACCTCGCTGCCGAGCCGCTACTCACGCGGCAGCTCCTGGCGCGAAGGGTCACCGCCATCGCCTATGAGACGGTCCAGAATGCCGACGGCGGGCTCCCGATCCTCGAGCCCATGAGTGAGGTGGCTGGTCGCCTCGCCCCGCAAGTGGCCGCGAATCTGTTGACACACGTGGCTGGCGGTCGCGGAACGCTCCTCGGTGGCGTGCCAGGAGTGGCTCGCGGGCGCGCTGCCGTACGCGGCTCGTAGTCCGTCCATGCTGCCGATCCTCGATGTGGCCCGGAAGGTTGGCCTTTCAGAAGACGATCTGGACCTGTACGGCAGGTACAAGGCGAAGATCCACCTGGGGATCCTCGACCGGTTCGCCCAGCGAGGGAACGGCCAGGGAGCGAGCGGAAAGTATGTCGCCGTAACCGGCATCACCCCAACACCGCTGGGCGAAGGGAAGACGGTCACCACCCTCGGGCTGGCGCAATCACTCGATGCCCTCGGCTATCGCTCGCTTGCCTCCATCCGCCAACCCAGCATGGGTCCGACCTTCGGCGTAAAGGGTGGCGCGGCCGGAGGCGGCCAGGCGCAGGTCGTTCCCGCGGACGACGTCAACCTGCACCTCACGGGCGATACCCACGCGGTTGGCGCAGCTCAGAATCTGCTCGCGGCAGCCATCGACGCCCACCTCTTCCACGGCAACGCGCTCGACATTGATCCAGAGTCGATCACCTCGAAGCGCGTGCTCGATCTCAGCGATCGAGCGCTGCGCCACGTCGTGATCGGCCTCGGCGGGAAAGGGAACGGTGCTTCGAGGCAGACAGGCTTCGACCTGACTCCGGCCTCTGAAGTCATGGGCATCCTCGCGTTGTCCACCGGGCTCGACGATCTGCGGCAACGGCTGGGCCGCATGGTCGTCGGGTTCACCCAAGGGGGATCGCCAGTAACTGCTGATGATCTCGGGGCGGGCGGCGCGATGGCCGTCCTGCTGAAGGACGCCCTGCTGCCGAATCTCTTGCAGACGTTGACAGGCTCACCCGTCTTCGTCCACACGGGCCCGTTCGGGAACCTCGGCCTCGGCAATAGCTCGGTCATCGCCGACCTCATTGCGCTGGTGTTGGGGGATTTCGTGGTCACCGAATGTGGATTCGGCGCCGACATGGGTCTCGAAAAACTGATGCACTTGAAAGCCCCAGTCGCCGGTCTGACCCCCGACTGCATCGTGTTGGTCGCCACCGTTCGGGCCCTGAAGATGCACGGCGGCGCGGGCCGAGCGATCGCCGGCCGTCCCTTGCCCCGAGGGCTTGCTGAAGAGAACGTCCCCGCCCTCGAGTCTGGGTGCGCCAACCTTGTTAAGCAGATCGCGAACGCTCGACGTTACGGCGCCCCGGTGGTCGCAGCGATCAACGTGTTCCCGAGTGACCGCCCGTCCGAGGTCGCTCTCCTGCGCCGTCGGGCCATGGAGGCGGGGGCAATCGAGGCGTGTCCATTCACCGGCTACCAGGACGGCGTTGCGGGTGGCACGGAGTTGGCCGAAGCTGTGGCTGAGGCCTGTCGGAATGGCGGCACCCGGAGCGGAGAACAGCGGCCAGAGCAGATGCCGATCAAGCTGCAGGTGGAGTCCATCGCTCGCGAGATCTACGGGGCGGATGGCGTTGACTATTCACCTGAGGCGGACTTGAGCATCGGTCGGCTCGAAAGCCGGGGGTTTGGGTACCTACCGGTTTGCATGGTCAAGACCCCGCTGAGTCTTTCCCACGATGCCAAATTACTGGGGGCGCCGACAGGCTTCCGCCTACCCGTTCGGGAAGTGAGGCCATGGATCGGAGCCGGACTCGTCCACGTCATCTGCGGCGACATCCAGACGATGCCTGGACTGCCGTCGACTCCCTCCTTCAAGCACATTGACCTCGTGCACGGCGAAATCGTCGGCCTGGCATAGGGCCGTAATAACCGCTGAATCGATGATTGACACGGCATCCCCGAAGGTGGCCCGATAGTAGCGAGCCACGGTTGGCGGCACGTACGTGGGAACAGGGACCACACCACGTGGCGGATACTGCTTGAACTCACGGGGCTGCACCTGCAGGCCGATCCATGCCACGGCCGCTGCCGCCACCAGGCCCGCGCCGACGTTAGATCGGTGTTTTCATTCAGCGCCGAACCTCATCTCGGAAGCCCGCCGGTAATCCCAAGGAACCAGCGAATGCACCGGTGTCCCATATCAACCGGCTCGCAGTACATCATTGGGCAGGCACCGGGAATTACCCGGATGCCATGCTGGTGGCAGAAGTCCACAGCCTCAGGGGAGACGCTCGTGCCCGCTCGCGAGAGTGACTGGTGCATCCAGATGCGCCGAATCCCAAATTGGGCGCACTCCCGCACTATGGCCGCGGTGACTTCTGGCCGGTTGACAATCACCACGCCGTCCACGCCACCCGGCACAGATCCGACTGACGGGTAGCAGACATCACCGTCGAATATCGGTGACTTTGGGTTAATGGGGAATACCCCGTAGCCGGCGGCCTTGAGCTTTCGATAGATCAGATTGGCCGGGCTCTCGCGCGAGAGAGACACCCCCGAAACGGCGATGCGCTTCTGCGCAAGGAAATCCGCGATGTTCTCCGCGTGGGTAGCATGCGCTCCCAGATTCGCCTCGATCCGCTGGCGCGTGACCATCGATCTCCTCCCCTGGAGCAGTATCACCTCTCACGTGGCAATACTTGCTCCGACGCGTTCTTAGTGCTTGACTACTACTCCGCCACAGATGGCTGCTACGTCCACGCGGAGCCTCGGCGCGCCTGGTAGCAGAACCTCGTCCTCGAGCTCTTTGCTGTCATAGCCGCCGAAGATGGGAGTACCGGACATCTCCACCTGCCAGCCCGTTGGCACGCGGATCTCAATGCCCCCGCAGTTCGCCGTCGCATCGATAGTTGCGCCGTCCGGATCGAGCGAGGCCTGCCGCAAGTCAAAAACGATGCCTCCGCAGAGCGCGCTGAGGCGTGCCGATCGGAGCCGTGATGCGCGACTCACATGCGTGATGCCTGACCATGCTGCTGACACTGTCGGGTTGTTTTCATCGCTTGCGACCCGCGCCGCGTTGCCCGGACGGCGGAGCAGGATTGTGGTCCCCAACCATACAAGGATGAACGGCCAGATCAGCGCCAAGGTGCCACCGGAGACAATACCCAGCGTACCCGCGAGGAGGGCGAGGCCAATCAGCACGACGAGTAGGGGCCCGCCGGCCACCCCGCGGCTCGAAGCCATATGCGCGGCCCCAGCGACGATGATGACTATGGGCCACCACCCGCCAATGATCTGCCCAGCACCTCCGTACCCAGCCTGCTGGAGGAAGATGAGCACCCCCAGCGCGATCAACACACTGCCAACAATCAATCTGTCGGGATTGGGTCTGCTCTTTGAACCCGGAAACGCTGTGCTCATGGATTCTCCTCCTTCGAGCCTACGTCTCCAGTCTCCCGCACCTAAGAATCAGCTACCCCGACCCTCCGGGTGGGAACGGGCGCCAAAGCGGGTAGTTCGAGAGCAAATCTCTGTGGTCGTTGCGCCTTCTAGGCTCGGAGCACCGCAAGTCTGCGGCGGTTCAGCCACCATCGCTTGCTCTCACGAGGAGCACCGGCTGCTCCAGGTAGCGAACGACATAGTCCGCTACACTCCCGTGCCGCCAGCGATCGAAGCCGCCGCGTCCATGCGTGGCGAGAATCACGAGATCGAATCCTTTGGCGGCCCGCTCCGCGACAATTCGCGGATCGCCAACGTCCACCACCGTCGTGACCTTGACGCCCTTCTGGGCGAGCCGCGCCGCGGCCCCGTCGAGGTACGTTTGCGCGGCTCCTCGATCTTCCAAGGCCGCTACGGCGCGAAAGAGGGTGAACGCTTGAAGTGGCTTATCCGCAAGAGTCTCCGCCACCGCGAGTGCCTGTTCCCCCAGGCCAGACCCATCGAGCATCACCAACGCCGTCTCCAGCTTGGCTGTGGGCAGGGTGGACCGACGCACCACCAGGACCGGTGCTGTTCCCTCCCGGACCATCCGGTCGGCCACACTTCCGAGCGCGAATCGAGCCACCCCGGTCCGCCCATGGGACGCCATGACGACCAGGTCTGGCGCCTCAGACTTCTCCCGTTCCAGGAGTGTCGCCGCGATCGGTCCCAGGTCCACGATCGAGCGCACCCGAATCCCCTGCGCCCTGAGCCCTTCCTCAATCGAAGACAGGTGTCCGGCGGCCTCCGTCGTCACCACATCGTCACCTGCGGAACGAAGGACTCCCAAGGACGGTTGGTCGATGATGTAGACGAGAATCAGCTCTGCACCCTGAACGCGTGCGAGCTGCGCCGCAATTGGAAGAGCCTTTTCACTGTCCGTTGATCCATCCATAGGAGCCAGAATCCGGTCAACCATCTGGATATCCTGCCTTTCTGCCCATAAGCGCGGGGCCTCCCAACCTGTCCTGACCACCCGAGGGTGCGGTACGAACGCCCTCGTGTACCACCTTTTGTCGATGCCGCAGCTGACCAATCACGACGCAGTCTATGCTCCCCCAGTCGCATGGTCAATCGGGTTCCGGATCTCGTCTGCACTACCCAATTTGATAGGGCTCGACTGAGAGCATTTCATTCTCCGAACCCGACCCATATGGGCAGGCAGTTGCCGCGAGGTGGGTGGTCTGACGGCACACGCATCAAGACGGCCCGGAGGATGGGCGCTGGTCTGGGGGCCCCCTCATTGGGTAGGACGTGGGTGCACCAGGCTTCTGTCGGCAGTGGCCTACGCGGCCTCGGGGGCGGGCAAGCGTGCGAGCACATCGCGGGCCTGGACCGGCTGGCGAACACGTTCGTCCTTGTCGATCCGCCCATCCCGAATGTGCACAATCCTTCCAGTGTGCCGTGCGATCTCTGGCTCGTGTGTCACAGCGAGGATCGTGATCGCGCGCTCTTGGTTGAGCTGTTGCAGAAGGTCCATGATCTCCTCGCTCGAGCGTGTGTCGAGGTTTCCAGTCGGCTCATCAGCCAGAAGAATCGCCGGATTGTTGACGAGCGCCCGAGCGATTGCGACGCGCTGCTGCTGCCCACCAGAGAGCTCGGATGGCCGATGGTTAAGACGGTCCCCGAGACCCACAGCACGGAGCGCCTCGATAGCACGCTCCTTCCGATCACGGACGCCGGCGTAGACCAACGGAAGCTCCACTTGCTCGGTGGCGGGAACCCGCGCGAGGAGATTGAACGTCTGAAACACGAACCCAATCTTGTGATTCCGTACCGCCGCCAACTCGTCGTCCGATAACGTACTCGTCTCGATTCCATCCAGTTCATACGTCCCGCCATCTGGCTGGTCGAGACAGCCAAGCAAGTGCATGAGCGTGGACTTCCCAGAGCCAGATGGGCCCATGATCGCAATGAACTCGCCGCGATTCACGTCCAGGTCGACGCCCCGCAGTGCGTACACGAGCGTCTCGCCGAGCCGATACTCCTTCGAGATACCCCGAACGCGGATGACCGGCGACACGGCAGTCGGATTATTGACACGGAGCTGTTGTCGAGCAGGCAGTGTCCCTTCGGGATCAGCAGTTCGCGTGTCATTCACTTCGTACGGGATACTGGCTGCGGCGTGGCGTGCGAGGAGCATCTTGAGCCTCCTGAGGCTAGGCCTGTTCGGCTGCCCGAACCACTCTGAGCACCGTGTCCTCCGTTCACCACTGATTACCCCGGCAGGATTGGGATCACGCGCACAGCGGTATCTGGATTCCGACCTGCAAAGCATGCCGAGTCTGCTCGATCCTGATCCACGAGTCTTCGGGTAGTTTCGTCCCTACTCACTCGGGTGACCGTATGTCGCAGACGCGTGTACCTAGCCACCCCGAAGCGTAGTGACATGGCCATATCCCAACAATGTCGTGCATCCTCGTCTACAACTCAGCCGCCGGCTCCGCTAGATGGTCCCAGTTCCGCCAGTCGAGAGGCACCGGCGATCGCGCTAGCCCGCCATGGCCGGAACTCACCGGAGCATTGGGTGGGGAGCCGTGGCCGTCGGGTAGTCTTGGGCTCAGATCCGATCATCGTCACCGCCTCCGCCGTCTCCTCGCCGCTACTGGGAAATTCTAGACAGCCCTTCCAGCGTATCGCCTTCCTTCCTTAACGGCACTACCTAGAGAGATGGTCTTTCGTGCGACCGAAGCCGGCGACGAAGCCACGGTAGCTCGTGTGAGGGATGACTGAATTCGAGCTCTGCTGATGAGTCCCACCCTTCAGGTTGTCCTGAACCATCTCTTGGGGTGGTGTGCTCAGAGAGTTAGAGGGGTACCGTGAAACAGGGCCCGCGAAGGTTCAGCAGAAAGGAAATCGACATGACAGAAGCGACCAAGAAGGAGACGAGTATCCCGATCAGCACCACGGCAGAGCGGCGCAAGCATGGCGATGGCCTTGCGCTTTTCGAAAATCTCCAGGAAGACCTTGCTCGCCTCTGGGGACACACCTGGCCGCTCATGCCCCGGCCATTCCTGCGGCCACTCAGTCGGCTCGTTGACCTGCCAGACAGCTGGGCTCCGAGCGTCGATGTCTTCGAAAAGAACGGAGACATCGTCGTCAAGGCCGAGCTTCCTGGCATCAAGAAGGAAGACGTCAAGCTTTCTGTGGATGGCGGTAACCTCGTGATCGAGGGCGAACGTCACGCGGAAAGCGAGGTCACGGAGAAAGACTACTACCGGATGGAGCGGTCCTTCGGCTCGTTCTATCGGCGTCTTCCCTTGCCCGAGGGCATCACGGCAGAGCAAGTGAAGGCGAGTTTTGTAGATGGGGTGTTGGAGGTTCATGTTCCGAAGCCGCCGGAATCCGCACCGAGTTCAAAGAAGATCGCTATTGACTAGGGGCGGGTGGATAGCGACTTGTCGCCGGCCGCATTGCCGATAGCGCGAGTTTCTCGAATACGTCACTCCCGTGCGAGGAAGCGAACCCTCGGGACTCTGGGTCGCTTCGGCGGATGGACGGGAACCACGAAAGCAGGCCGGGGACGGCTTCTCCCAGATCGGCACACCTCGCTTCGCCCCCACCGCCACGGAGTTAGCGTTCACGGGTGTCGGCGGTCCCATAAGCGCTACGCGCGAGACCCACCTGATCGGGTGGCGCGAACCACCTCTCCGCGGTTGTTTGTGTCCGGCTGCCGCTGCCTAGGCTTGATGTAGGACGGAAACGGGCACCGGCCGATACGACTTGGACGGTGAATTAGGTCGTAACCCAGACCAGTGTCTGCACAGGAAGGAGCCATGACGGAAACTGAAATTTACCTATGGACGGATCCGAGGGGTCTTGCGTACGTGTCGTTACGATTCCGCGCTGGGCACTGGCAAGTGGAGTGGGGTCATCGAGATCCGCCAGGAGGAGACAAGTACCTCGAGCGAGGGAAGCACGAGACTAGCGTCAAGGACGACGCCGTGCGCCAAATGCTTGATCAGGTCCGCGCGATGAGCGAGGAACCGGGGGAGGCAAAGCGGGTCGAGGCGGAGTTGCGCGACGCGCTCGCGGCTGTCGGCTAGCGGAAGGGTACGCGGTACCGCCCGGTAGCGGGGAGACGCCTCAGAGAAAGCAGGTCTTCAATAAATGGAAGGGCAGGCATCACCAGGCAGAGACTGGCGCAGCGTTCTACGACGCCTTGATCCCGTCCGCTGGGAGCTGCCCACGGATTACATGCCCGGCATGCGTGTTCCTGGTCTCATCTTCGCCGGCGACGCGCTCATGGAGACCATGGCGGTGGACATGGCCATCCAGCAGGTGGCGAACGTCGCGACGCTGCCCGGAATCGTCGGACATTCCATCGCAATGCCGGATATCCACTGGGGCTACGGCTTTCCCATCGGCGGTGTAGCGGCAACCCGAGTCGCGGATGGAGTCGTGTCGCCCGGCGGCGTCGGCTTTGACATCAACTGTGGCGTCCGCCTGTTGCGTACGGTCCTTCACCAGGAGGAGGTGGTTCCCCATCTTCGGGAGCTCATCGACCAGATCTTTCGCGACGTACCGGCTGGCATGGGTCGAGCGGCCGGGAGAAAGCTAACTCCTTCCGACGAGGAAGGAATCCTGTCTCAAGGCGCCGCATGGGCCGTGCAAATGGGAATGGGAGTGCCAGCCGATCTCGAAGTCCTCGAATCGAGAGGCACACTCTGTGGGGCTGAGCCCGGTCGTGTGAGCGACCGGGCTCGGCAACGCGGAATCGGGCAGCTGGGCACGCTCGGATCCGGCAACCATTTCCTCGAAGTCCAAGTGGTGACGTCTATCCAGGACCGGACTGCAGCGCGCGCCTTCGGGCTCACCGAGCCAGGGCAAGTCGTTGTGTCCATCCACACGGGCTCACGCGGTCTTGGCCACCAGGTGTGCCAGGATGCGCTGGCCGTGATGCAGCAAGCGATGCAGCGCTATGGGATCAGCGTTCCGGACCGTCAGCTCGCCTGTGTCCCGGTCGAATCGCCCGAAGGCCGCGCGTACCTGGGGGCGATGGCCGCGGCGGCCAACTTCGCGTGGGCAAATCGACAGGCGATTACCGCGGCTGTGCGAGGCGCATTCCGTCGCGTCCTCGGAGTTGCGGATCCGGACACCGAGATTCCGATTGTGTACGACGTGGCCCACAACATCGCGAAACTCGAGCGACACGTGGTCGACGGAGAAGAGATCGATGTCTGCGTCCATCGAAAGGGAGCGACCAGGGCGCTTCCCGCGGGCCACGCTGAGGTCCCCGATCAATATCGATCCGTCGGACAGCCAGTGCTGGTGCCCGGTGATATGGGGCGATGTTCCTTCGTCTGCGTGGGCCTGGAAGGAGCTATGCAGGAGACGTGGGGATCCAGCTGTCACGGCGCTGGCCGGGCGCTGAGCCGCCATGCTGCCACGCGGGCCCTCGCCGGCGTCGATGTCGGGCGAACGCCTGCGCGAGCGGGGCATCATCGTCCGCGCTCAGAACCGAAGGGCCCTCGCCGAGGAGTCGAGCGAGGCGTACAAGGACGTGCGAGAGGTCGTATCGGTCCTCCAACGGGCCGGGATCGCCGGCATTGTGGCGGAGCTTCAGCCCCTCGGTGTGGTCAAGGGCTAGCGGGATCAAGATGGCAGCGCAGTTCTCCGAGAACGCACTCGAGCTCCTGCGCTTGCGGTACCTCCGCCGTGATCCGAACCGGCGCATCATCGAGACACCGTCCGACTTGATCCGCCGGGTGGCGTGGTCAGTGGCCGCGGCCGACGGGCTGTATGGACCACCGTCGGAGGTCGCGACAGCGGCACGGCTCTTCACTCGGGTGATGGACCAGCTCGATTTCCTGCCGAACTCACCGGCGCTCATGAACGCCGGCACACCGCTGGGGCAGCTCTTTGCCTGCTTCGTTCTCCCGGTCGAGGATTCGCTGGAAGGCATTTTCCGCAGCGTTCATGCGTCGGCCATCATCCAGCAGTCGGGAGGCGGAACCGGGTTCTCCTTTTCGCGTTTGCGTCCCCGGGGGGATGTCGTTCTCTCGACAAGGCGCCCCTCCAGCGGCGCCGTCTCGTTCATCAGCATCTTCGATCAGGCGACCAATGTGATCACGACAGGCGGACTGCGCCGAGGCGCAAACATGGGCGTGCTACGCGTCGACCACCCGGACATCGAGGAGTTCATTCACGCCAAGCAGGATCCCCGGGCGCTTCCGACCTTCAATCTTTCGGTCGGCATGCCTGACTCGTTCATGCACGCGGCAGCCGCGGGGCGATCGTACCCGCTCATCAACCCGCGCACCGGCGCCCAAGTCGGATCGTTGAATGCGCGCTCGGTGCTCGACGAGATTGCTCGCTGTGCATGGACGAATGGACAGCCAGGCCTGCTGTTCCTCGATCAGATCAACCGTGAGAACCCCACCCCGTCGTTGGGGCCACTGGAAGCAACCAACCCGTGCTCCGAGCAACCGCTTCTGCCCTATGAGGCGTGCTGCCTGGGGTCCGTCAATCTCGCCCACATGGTCCGAAGCGAGCACGATCATCTGGGGTTGGACACGCGTCGGCTCAGACGCGCCGTGCGCGCTGGTGTGCACTTTCTTGACAACGCGGTAGACGTCAGCCGTTATCCGCTACCGGAGATCGAGGCGAGCTGCCTCAGGAGCCGCAAGGTTGGGTTGGGCGTCATGGGCTTCGCCGATCTCCTGATCCGTCTGCATGTTCCGTACGGGTCGAACGAGGCTCTGAGCCTGGCTCGAAGGATCATGGCCTTCGTGCACCGGGAGGCAATCGCGGAATCTGAGATCCTGGCAGGGCACCGCGGGCCGTTTGCCGGATTCCGTCAGAGCGTCTTTGCCGAGTGGGGAGCCGCGCCGCGGAGGAACGCCACGGTCACGACGGTGGCGCCGACAGGCAGTTTGAGCATTCTGGCGGATTGCTCCGCTGGGATCGAACCCGTCTATTCCCTGGCCTATCGCCGAGAGCTTGCGGAAGGAATCGCGCTCGACTTCCTGCACCCCGCCGTATCCGCTCTCGCCGAGCAAGAGAATCTTCCCGTTGAGACCGTTCTCGATCTCCTGGCCACCCGTTCGGCCCGGCTGCCCGATCGAGTCCATGAGCTCCTGATCACAAGCCATCAGATCTCGCCGGACTGGCACCTGAAGGTGCAGGCGGCGTTCCAGAAGCACGTGGACGCAGGCATCAGCAAAACCGTGAACCTGGCGCCGGACACGACAGTGGAGGTCGTGCGAGAGATCATCTTGGACGCCTTCACCCTGGGGCTGAAGGGGATTACCGTGTTTCGGGACGAGAGTCGCCCAGGCCAGCCCCTGCATCTCGCCAGCCTCTGTCTGGCCTGCGATGCCCCGACATTTTCGGCAGTCGACGGCTAGACGTCGAGAATCACTCGAAGGTCGGTCTCGAGGGGAGTCAGGTTGACCTGGATCTGGTGGTATGTGACGGCTTTGATCATCAGACCCGCTGGCACTTCGCCTTCCGGCAATCGGTGCCCGGAGAGCTGGGCACGACACACCGGCGGCTTACACACCTCGACTCGCATAGAGACGGCGATAAAGCGTTCGGTCTCGAACAGGAACAGCAGCTCGGCCAGCCAATTGACCAGCAGGTCCGACCAGTCGGGGCCGCCGACTTCCACCTCCCGGGTCTCAGTGCTGTCGGCAATCGACGGCCACGGAGTAGCCGCTCCGAAGATGACGGCGAACATGCCACGCCCAGCTTGAACGAAAGCGTCGGCGGGTGTGGCGCCCCAAGCCGCCAGCCCGACGTCGGCTGTGTGATCGAGAACCGCGTAACCAGACAAAGGTGTAGCCTCACTGGTCATTGCTTCTCGTCGAGATCGTACTCGCCTTTGGCCAAGCGGCGTCCCGTCGCTCTCGTACGGATGGCCGTGTTCGCGGGCGATGGCAGGCAGCTGCGCGACCCGCATAGTAAAATATGCTATCCATGCGACGTAACTCGTGTGTCACCTCGTATCCACTAGAGCAGCGATTTTATGCAACACGAAGACGAACCTCTCAGCAAACCGAACCGGCGACGCCGCCTCGATCCGAAGAAGCACAAGGTTGTCGTCGGTCCACCGCCGCCCACTGGCCTGCATCGGACGGGCCGCAAACAACTGGACAAGCAACGCGTTCTCGCCTGCCGGCGAGCGTCCAAGTAGCCATTCACAGAAAAGCGCGGCGAGTACCTCTACGAGCGAAATCTCGTCCACGACTGAGGGCTGGGACCCGGGCCGCGAGCCAATTGGGGGAATGAGGATGTTTGTCGTGTACCTGTCTGGGGGCCAAGAGGTCGAGGTGGAAGGCGGCCTCGAGCTCCGCGTGGAGGTGGCTGAGCAGTTTCCCGGCAGCGAGGAGCCCACGGTCTGCTGCGCCGGGGAGGACGGGATTGTCCTCGCGCGGTTCCGGGCCAGTGCCGTGATCGGCTTCCGGGAGATCAGAAGCTAACTTGAGTTTGGACAAACGATTGTAAGCCGGCTGTGATCATGGCCGGCGGGGTGATCATTTTGGGAGTCTGGAGTGAGGTTAGGCAGCGGGTTTTGCGGTGCGGCGCACCACCGGATGGCGGGTACAGCGCCCCGGTT